>Ga0172366_10003720_pt1 | contig 12004 bp, 9 predicted proteins | sample LakKivSesite69cm_FD_114533 | JGI IMG/M metagenome (GOLD analysis project Ga0172366, IMG submission 114533) | Sediment microbial communities from Lake Kivu, Rwanda - Sediment site 69cm | ecosystem: Environmental > Aquatic > Freshwater > Lake > Sediment | place: Rwanda: Western Province, Lake Kivu... | reverse complement strand
TCCAGTGGGCCACGTTATCTGCCGCGCACCACTTCAACTCGGCCCTCCCCGTCGCGTTGAAGGCGATCATCGCGGCCGCCGACGCGGAGGACAAGAACCAGCTGCGCCCCCAGTACTGGAAGTAATACTCGTACGGGACGTACGTGCCATTATCGAGCTGTACCCAGGTCGACGACCTGATGTGGTTGAACGCGTTGTTTCCCATCGCGGCCAGGACCGACTGGTTCCCGTAGTCGTCGAGGAACGAGACCAGGTCTGCCCCGATGCTCCCGTTCACGACGATATCGTGGTGCCGCAGCGTGATGAGCGTGTCGAAGATGTTCACCCAGTCCCTCCCGTCCCAGGGGTTCATTTTATCCATTATTTTCGTTCGCAAAGCGCCCCCCTCTTTAACGTACTTGTTCCACGCGGTCGCGTTCCCGGTCGCATTTGCCCAGCGAGCAAGCTCCACGGTGCATGCCAGGGCAGGCCATAATTCGGTCCAAGATTTCGACGCGTTCACGATCATCGTTCCGTTCACGATCATGGGCATGTGCGCGTCGTGCAAGGCGGTTGCATTCGTTAAAAGGTTGGTCGCGTTGTAAGGTTTCGCGTCCCAGTAGGGAAAGTCTTGCTCCACCCAGGCCACGCGCGCGAGCGCCGCGGCGACCATCAGCGACTCGAGGGCGTTGACATAGCTCGTCCCGTACTCGTGCGTGTACCACGGGTCGCCCGAGACGACTTCCAGCGAGCCTGACATGCGATCGTCGCTATCATTTGCAATGTTGTTCGTCTCGCTGGACGGGTCACCCCAGTACCCGAACCTATTCCATTGCCCCCTGTCCCTTCCGAAGATGCCGCATAAAACGCGGGGATTGCCAGACAAGTCTTCCACGATCAGCTTCTGCAAGAAGCGAGCGCCCCATATCGCCTCGTCGACAATGTCGGGAGCAGGGGTCTCGTAGACGTTGGACCTGATCAACCCGTCCCGGCTCGTGCCGTTCAGCACGTCGTACGTGTACGCGAGCGTGTATACCGCGTATTGCGTGTTGTACATGCTCTCTTTCGTGACGAAAGAGAGCCCGATGATGCTCGTGAGTGGCTTGTACAAGTTGTTCACGAGTGCCACCTCCCACGCCGACGCGATCGCGAGGTGCAGCACGACCAGGGCGGGGACGATAAGGGCAACAGCCATCTTTAACGACAAGGGCATGACGACCCGCCCCCGCCGCAGCTTCGACACCGCGGGGAACAAGAGCCAGATTCCCGAGAAAACGACGAGCAAGAAAAGGACGTTCGCCGGGAAATATTCCGGGTACCAGCCCGCGGCAAGAATGCTGCCGATGGAATACGGGATGGGCGAGAACCATCTCGCAAGCCCGGAGAAGGTTGCTAACGCGATCAAGCCGATTAATAAGATCAATGGCCACTTGACCAGGCTAACCTTCCCGGTGCCGAGCGTCCTGGGGGCCGCGCAGAACGCGAAGGCCGTGAAAAACCCCATCCACACGCCGATGCCCAGGCCCCATAGCTCGATGTTCCCCCAGAACCGCTCGAAGTCCAGCCACCACGTGAAGAAGCCCTGGCCGTAGGTGTTAAGATAGAAGAGGGAACGCCCCTCGTCGAGGAAGTCGTCGAGGAAGAAAAACACCAAGTCCAGCGCGACGATCGCGGCCGGAAAGGGGAGCAAGATGTACCGCAAGTTCGACCTACCATCCATGGTAGAATTCCGCGGTTCGATCGGATAAAAAGGCATCCTCAAGAAATAGAAAGGAGCGGTGGGACGGCCATCACGCCATGAAGTTGTTCACGTAATCCCGCGTCACGTCGATGTAATACGTGCCGTTCTCGAGGCTCGGCTCGATCTCGGTGCCCTCGTGCCACTCGTTGAAGGTACAGATGAGCGCCCAGTCCGGATTCGCTTGCTTGGCGACGCTCCAGCTCTGCTGGTAAACGCTACCGCCTTGGCGTCGCAAGGGGATGACGCCATCCCGCACTTGCGTGTCATTGTACCCGGGGAGCGTCGTGACGCACGAGAGCTTGCCGTACGCGCGCGACGAGGACACCATCGTCGTGAACCGTGAGAGCGCGTTTTCCGGCTCGTCCCGGTAGATGCCGAGCGGGTTGTACACGTGGAAGCCGTCGAACACGCGCAAGAACTCGATCGGGGGGGCTTGCGGGCCGCCCAGGTCGGCGATGAGGAACGGGTCGTACCCGTCGGCGCGGATCCGCTGTACCGCCACGGACCAGTTACTCACCCGCTGGGTCGATTCCGTGGCATATACGAAGATCACGGGTCGACTCCCCACCTTGAGGAACTTCGGGTGGCCGCCGTACTTGGACAAGACGTACTCGATGTCGCCCACGAGGTTATCGAGACCCCACGGCTTGGTTCTGTTGTAGCGGTCTTGCACGGTCTCGAAGTAGATCGTGTGCTCCATGTCGTAGTCGTCGAGCGCCGTGATGTTGAGCAGCTGGCCGAAGTTATGATCGACGTAGTTCCCGGGCCCCCACCACGTCGTGATGAACGTGTTGATGCCCGCGTACGTCGCGCAGTCCATGTGGAAGCGGATGGCAGCAGGATCGCCGCTGTCGAAAAGCACGACGTCGCTCGTGTTGAGCGTGGGATGCTGTGCCGAGCCGATGTCCATCGGGTCGACCCACGGGAAGTGGCCGTTCTCCTCCCAGTGCGACCAGCCACCGGCGCCTGAGGGGAACTCGCTCGGGTACACGGTCGAGTTCCGGTACCACGTGTAGTAGAAGGCGCACACGCGCCTCTCGTACGTGGCGCCACGGATCGCCACCTGGGTCGGGAGGAAGTGCAGCACGGGCAGGACGAGGATCGCCGCCAGGGCAATAATGACCAGGATGCCGGTCGTCGTGCTCGTCGTGCCCGCCGCGCCGGCACGGCGATCCTGCAGCGCTGGGGGAGCTGGAGCGGCGCTCACGATGCACGCACCTCCATCACATGGCCTGTTACCAGGGGGATGATGGCCTGGATAGAGGTCAGGCCGATCGCAGCGAGGTACACGACCAAGAAGTAGGTGTCAGCGTTCGAGATTTTGAACCCGATGCCAGCGATGAGCAAGAAGATGCCGACGACGATCATGAAGCCGTTCCAGAAGTGGAACGCGGTTCCCTTGACGTGCGGGGCCCGGATCCCGAGCATGGCCATCAGCGTGCCTGGGATCGAGAAGAACGATAGCAGCCGGATCTCGACGATGGCGTTACCATCTAGTATGCCGCTGGCGAGCGTGAGCGTGGCAGTGCAAGTGCCTATGATGGCGAGGAATGCCAGGCCCGCGGCACGGCGAAGCTGCTGGTGCTCGGGGAGCAACCCGAGGATCGCGACAACGCAAGCCCCCCCGGCGAACGCGAGGAGGGAAAGCTGGGTGATGGTGGTCGCGTCGAGGCTTGAATCGTAGCTGGAGAACAGCGCGAGTTGCTTGAGAGCGAGGACGATGACGACCGGGGACAAGGACCAGGACACCATGCTGAAGTATGCCGTCACCGCGACCGAGGGAGCTACCTCGGTCACGTGCTTCGCTTCGGCTTGCACCGGCGTTAGCTGCACCCCGGCACGCCCGATGACGAGCGTGCGGATCAAGAAATAACCCCCCGCGGCGAACGACGCATAGGTGAGCACTTGTCCGGTGTATTGGCAAGGCACCAGGGAGATCTCATCAACGATGGCGAGCAAGATTGCCCCGCTGATGCCGAGGGCACCGATCACCAACGCGCCGTCGTCGAAGCCGAGGACCGCCTTCGTCCATTTCGAGGCCCTCCCGGGATGCAAGAGCATGAGCAAGCAAGGCGCGAAGGTGGCGACGAGCACGGCGCCCCAGGATGTGAAGTGCACGGCGATGGCTCCAAACGCGGCGAGCAACGGGGTGGCGATCAAGAGCACGTTCCAGCCCACGTTCGTCCACTTGGTGAGGAAATGCGCGCCGATCGATATGCCCACGATGGCCACGAGAGCCACGAGGCCAACTAAGATTGCATCGAGGTCGGAGCCACCGCCACCCGACAGCGCGTCGACCGCGATGCCGATGCTCGTGACGGACAGGTACAAGCCGGCGTACACGAGCACGAACAAGGCAAGCTTGTTCACGAAACCCGACAGTAAGGTTCTGCCGTTCATGTCCCTTATTCGGGACAAAGCGATATAAAAACCGCACGATCCCCGATGCCCTAGCCATGCCCCATCGCTGCCCTCGGCGAGGCGTGCCAGCCCCGGATAAATTTTTATTCCTACATCGGCATCATTCCAACTAATCAACTCGATATGAGCAAGGATCGCGAGATGCCGGGTCGGTTCGGCGCACGCGCCGTGGTACGCGGGACGCGGGGCCTGGTCTCGGAGCTTGCCCATCGGTGACGTTCATGGAAAGCATCCAACGCGTGTTCTCCAAGGTACTCAAGGAGCTCGGCTTGCCCACGCCCGTGGATCCCGCGCGGAAGGAAGGCAGCGTGGAGAAGCAGCAAAAGGACATCCAGGTCTTCAAGGACTTGCTGACGAGTAACCTCGTCGGCGAGATGAAGGTCTGGGGCGGGAACTTCGACGAGGAGAAATGGAAGGAGGCCAAGGCGAAACTCCCCGAGATCATCAAGAAGCTGCAGCAAGAGAGCAAGGAGAAAGAGATCAAGTCATATTTCGACACCTATGCCAAGGTCATGAAGAAGTTTCTCGACGCGCATTGCATGGCCAGGGCTGAAGTCAAGACTATGCCCTTCAAGACCGTGTATATGCAGAAAATCCCGAAAATCGACCAGACGGACAAAGGTATGGAGATCAACGACAAGCCGGTCGGCTTCGTCGCCGAGCTCCCCTACCAGGTCGAGCGATCCTGCGCGTACGGCGAGATGAAGGACAAGAAACCGCTCTTCGCGCCCATCATCGGCTCGCTGGACATGACGTGGAATCCCCCGGCCGAGAAACCGGCGCCAGGCGAAAAGGAATACATCGAGGATGTTGCACTTCAAGCCGCGATCTTCGAGGCAATGGACAAGCAAACGACCGTGAACTCGGTCTGGCGTTACGAGAACTACGGGCGCAAGGGCGAGCCCATCTGCGACAAGCTCATGGAAAACCAGGACTTGATGGTTGCCATGGAGCGGGTTGCCAGCGAGGTTCATATGAAAGATTTCAAGGGTAACGCGTCCGTGAACACGCTTTTCTACGCGGTCGATGGCCGCACGATCGTCGGCATCGTCGATTACGAGGGCATCCAGAAGAATGCTTTCGAGGCGCTCTTCAAGCTCTGCGCGTATCTCGAGGACGTGCCCCGCGTCGCCGGCGGGGCGCCGGGTGGTGCACCAGCTGGAGGCGGGGCGCCTGGCATGGTCACGTCGGGCGGCGCGCCAACGGGGCTACCGACGTGGACTGAGGCCGAATTGGCCGCTCAACCTCAGTTCCAGGCGCAACAAAGCTCTCTTCCAATGTGGACAGAAGAAGAACTTGAGGCACGAGCCGATAAATACACCGGGGGTGGCGGAGTGAATCTCCCCGTCTGGACAGAAGAAGAGCTCCAAAAAGTTGCAAAGTCTGGCGGCGCGCAAGGCCTTAACCTTCCTGAATGGCAAGATGAGGGAACGAGCGACTGCCCTAAATGCGGTTATGCAACCCAGCCAGATTGGGACGAGTGTCCCATATGCTCGGCGAAGCTTGATAAAAGATCGGCTCCGGCAGCCAAGCCCGCGGCCCAGAAGCCTGCCCCTGGTTCTTAGAAGCCCGCTCCGGGCGCGAAACCAGCGCTCAAGCCAGCCAACGAAGACGAATGGCAGGCGTAAATCATCTCTATTTTTTTTACCTGCTCTGAATGCCATTCTCGTCTCGATGAGAACCGGCTTCCCCTCATTTTCATTCTTTTCGCATGAACGCTAATCGTAATGGTTTTATGTCTGGTCGGCCTCGTTTTTAGCAGAAGTCTACCATCGAACGAGTCAAACACGCTGTAAAGGTAGAAGAATATCATGATGAAAGGCGGCAGTGAAATGGGTTACGACCGCGGGCTCACGATGTTCAGCCCGGAAGGTCGCCTTTACCAGGTCGAGTATGCCCTTGAAGCAGTCAAGCGCGGCACGCTCGCCATCGCCTTCAAGGCGAAGGAAGGGGCCGTGCTCGTCGTGCACAAGAAGATCACGACGAAGCTCATGGACCCGAGCCAGATCCACAAGGTCTACCTCGTGGACAAGCACATCGGCGTGGCTATCTCGGGTCTGCACGCGGACGCCCGCATCCTTACCGACCAGGCCCGCATCCAGGCTGCCATACACCGCCTCAACTACGACGAGGACGTGCCGGTCGAGACCCTGGTGAAGAAAATCTGCGACATCTCGCAAGCCTACAGCCAGCACGGCGGCGTGCGGCCGTTCGGCGCGTCGCTCATGTTCGTCGGCATCGACGACCAGGGCCCGCAAGTCTTCACGACGTCCCCGTCGGGCACCTACTTCTCGTGGATTGCTAAGGCCATCGGCTTCAAAAGCGACGAGTGCCAAGATTATTTGAAAGACAACTACACGGAACTCAAATCCTTGGAACAAATCAAGACATTCGCTGTAAAGGTGCTGATCAAGTTCGTCGATGACGAGCTCACTCCCGAAACGGTCGAGATCGGCGTAATTTCCGCGAAGAACAAGGAATTCACGCTTTTGGATGTCGATGCACGTAAAGCGGTCCTCGCTGCTGCCGGGAAGGAAGCCGCCAAGGACGCGAAAACGAAAGAACCGAAGGAGAAGTGAACCGGCCTAGGTAGGCAAGTTCACGATTCTTTCCACCAACCATCCTCCTTTTCTTGCTTCAATTGCTTGATCCGGTTCTCGAAGGAGGTGACCTCGTCCTCGCGGCCCAGTTGGCGTGCCAGGGCCGATGCCTTCTTGTACTCCGCGATGGCCTTGTCGACGGCGCCGCTGTCCTCGAGCTCAATCGCCTTCGCGACGGCTTTATTCTTCTGATCGTCCAACGCGGGGCCATCATCGTTCATCTTCGAGCGCTTATCACGATGCCGGGACAAGTCCAGGTCTATGACTTCTGGCGGGCCCATGTGCATGAGCGCGAAGCCATCGGTGGCTTTCAATTGGCTTGCGTCGACTGGATGGGACATGGATTCGCTGGCGCGGCCGCTAACAGCCGGCGTTCTCGGGGCACGGGCGGTTCCCTGCATCGCCTTGATCCTGGCTATTTTCTTGTCTCCGGCACGTACCTTCAGGTAGGGCATCGCGAGCTTGAGCAGCACGGCGGCGATCGCGATCAACACGGCGAGAACGATGCCGATGGCGGGGCTGTTCGTGATTCCCTGGAAAGTAACGATGATCACGATGCAGATGCTTGCCGTGAGCGCGAGCCAGATGATGGTGCCCTTGTGCTTCGGCCAGACCTGCGGCAAGGCGTGCTTCGGGACCTTGGCGGCCTTGGCAGCCTTGGATTGTCGTACCATCGTGAACATCACCAGCAAGATCGATCAGAGGAACGCGTTCGCGCCATATATCTTTGGGTCTAGATCGGTCAGACGGGTCATTCGAGGCGGCGCACGCGCACCCCTGGCCGGAACCGCTGCTGGTCGGCCAAGGCAAACGTGCCCGCCCCGTGCACGAGGAGCTTGGCCGTCGCGCACGAGATGGCTTCCACGAGGATGCCAGGGGCATCGAGTCCGCCTGCCATCGCGTGGATCATGCCCGCGAGGAACGCGTCGCCGGCGCCGACCGAGTCGACCACATCCAAGTCTACCGTGCTCTCGAGCACCCCGTGCCACGTGCCATCCTCGCGCGCGAGGATCGCGCCGGCCGCGCCCATCGTGATGGCTGCGACTTCCAGCCCGCCGCCGAGCTGCGCCCTCGCGTCGCGACCGACACGTCCGTTGCGGGCGTCATCATCGGCCTCGGATGGCCGGGGCTCAGCCGTGCCCGTCCCGCGTTCCACGTCGTCGTCCCGCGTGCCCGCGAGGTAGCCAAGCTCGGCCTCATTGATCTTGAGTACCCACGGCTTGCATCGAGCAACTGCTTCCTTGAGGGGCAGGCCCGAGGAATCGAGGAATGCCTTGAACCCGAGCCTTTTGCAGCGCGCGAGCAAGCGGGCGACGGCATCGTCTGGCAAGCCTGGCGGGATGCTGCCCGACAGGACGATCCACCGTTGGTCGACGCGGGGCAAGCCGTCGATCGCCGATTCGATGGCATCGAGGTGCTGCGCGCCCGCGGTGAACCCCCCCTCCCGCACGTGCGTGACCGTGTGCTCCGCGGGATCGACGATGGTCACGTTTCGGCGGGTTCGGCCTTCCACTGGGATGAGGGAGGCGGATATGTCCGCTGAATCGAGTGTTGCCCGGTAGATGCCCATTTCTTCCTTGCCAACCAGCGAGATGACCGAGGGCTCGTCTCCCAGCGCGCGCAAGCCGAGCGCTACCGAGATTGCCTTGCCAACGGGGAACACGCGGGTTTCACTCGCCTTGTACGTGCCGCCGACCTTGAAATGCTCGATTTCGTGCACGTGGTCGATGGTCGGGTTGAGCAAGATGCAGGTCACGTGGGGGTCGCGTCGCGTGGCCATGCATTGTGAGAACGCCCACGGCAATTTGAACACTTCGGGAGAAGCCCCAAGGCGTCGAAAAGAAGGCGAGAAAGGGCAATATCACGGCCGCATGATCCGGAAGCCGCCGTTGAACATGATGATGCTCGTTAGGCCGATAACGAACTGCAAAATAGATTGGAGAACCTTTTCGAACAACCCGAGCCCCACGACCCAAACGAATATCATCGAAAACAAGCCAATGGCGACCAGCGCAGAGGCGGTGCGCATCTTGCCCGCGCTTTTCACTGCAAGGGAGATGTAGAGGTAGAACATGAAGATGAAGTTGATGAGCACGATGAACACGATGCCCACCGTGACGATCATCATTGCGATGTCATTTTCCATCAAGAAAATCATGAACGGGATTATGCCCAGACTGATCAGCATCGAGATCGTGAACCACGGCCGGCGGTTTTTCACGAAGCGCTCGAGCGGGAAGATGAAGATCGCCACGCCGGCCATGATGATGGCGAACATGACGATGCTGCTCACCGGCATGGTGACAGTAGTGAGGCCGAACAGGTCAAACTTTATGTCTGGAACGATATCGATCATGTCGGACAATGCAGGATAACCAGCCCACCTGAGCAGCGTGTCCATCATCGTGTAGACGAAGATGAACCCGATGACCAGGAACGTGATCCCCATCATCTTGAACAAGGTCCTGATCGGGAGGCCCTCCGGGAGCGTCGGTACCCTTGACCACAGGTGCACAGTTGTCACGGCCGCCATGGAAATGAGGACGATGTAGCCGATATAGTTCAGATCGGACGCTAATTCCGGGATTCCAAAACCGACTGTTGACCAGCGTACAACGCCGATGATGAGCATGATGGCTGTGAACACCGCTATCGACACGAATCCGACGATTTCAATGCGTTTTACTGTTTCCATGGGGATTTTCCCTCGTCGTTAGGATGACTTTTCTGCTTTTCCCTTGCTCCTCGCGCGCATATCAATGCTTCTCACCTCTATATCTCGTTAAACGGCTGGCTCATCCTTGCAGCAGTCACGTGCCGCTCCCATTAGATATCCCCGGCGCCCCGTTTATTCAATCGGATGGTGATTCACCATGCTGCCCGGAGAAGCGTGCAAGACAGCCGAGTTTAATGCATTGTTCCGTGCCATCGAAGCCTACCGCCGCCCGCGGCACCGGCGGCTCTTCTCGGACATGCTCGCGCCTGCCTTTCTCGGGCCGAGGGCTCGAGAAGGTGCCGGCCACGCTGAAGGAATCCGGCTAGACGTGGAAGTTCGGCCTGTACCCCGATGAGCTTTCCGGGTACCTTGCCGAGCGAGGGTTCACGCTCGTCACCGATGTCGGTTCCACCGAGTATCGCGCCACGTACATTGGGCAATCCGGGCGCCACATGAGAGGATTCGAGTTCTACCGTGCGGCGATGGCCGAGGCGAGTGGAACGCGTTCGGATCGAAAATGATCCGTGCGTGCAGGGAGCTTCATCCCACGGCAGCAAAATTACCCAAAGATTAGCATAGGGACGAACGTGAACCCGTAGGTGAACCACGTTATCTTGTTGATGATATAGAGCGTGGTGCTTGAAAAATACGTCGTACTGTAATCGGAAACGACGTCCCACGGCGAGATGCGCATCACGGAGTCCCGGTTCAGCGCGAGCTGCTCCTTGAAGGTCTTGTTCCGCACTTGCAACCCCATCTTCGTGTCGAACAGATCCGCAGGGCAGCCGGGCGACACGATCATCGGTTCCGTTATCACCCCGACCCGGTCTTTCTTCCCCATATGGCGCAAAATGAACTTCACGGCCTTGGCGTAGTTCCGGAACGCGTCGGCCGGGGTCTCGTGGGGGTACCCGATGTCCCAGAACAGGACGTTTATTATCCCGTTGGCCTGGCAATCGTGGATAAAGTCCTCCAACTGTTGATCGGAGAAATCGAGCGAATCATCGAATGTTCCGAACACCGTCGTGAATTTCTTCCTATACGTGGCTGAAAAGTTGCGGACACTGAACCAGAAGAGCGACCGGGTCCGGTCGTAGGTCTTCGCGAAGTCCTCGATGAATCCCTTGCTCACGGGGAGCCGCCACGCCTCCAGCTCCGCCTGGACGTCGATCTTCTCGGCCCGGATCCGCTTGTTGATCGCCATGAAATAGGTTTCCGCCGCGGGGTGGACCCCGTGGCCGTAAAAAATGGTCTTGACCGGGCTAACGTCGAGAAATTCCTTGATGTCGTCGACCACCCTAGCCGGTGACCTGAAGACCACCTCGTCGCGCTTGCTCATGCGTCGCATGCAGTACCGGGAACCGCCGCAGAAAATACAGTTGAACGAGCAGCCACGCGCCACCTCGATCGAGAACGGGTTCCGGAGGGCCTTGAAGCTCGTTTCGATGTACTCCTTCCAGTGCTCGATATATTTGACCCTGGCGAAGTTCAGCGAGTCGATCTCGCTGGCGACGTAGGTTATACCGTTGTCCTTCACTTTACCGTTCTCCCGGTACATCAAGTTCGGGACCTTGCCCAGGGACTTCTTGTTTTTTAGCAGCTGGATGATCGGGACTTCTGCCTCTCCCTGGATGATGCCATCGATGAAATCGTGGTTGTCCATTATTTCCCTGGCATACAGCGTCGCGGAATAACCGCCGAGCAGCGTGAACGCGTTCGGGACGTGTTTCTTGACGTACTTGAGCGTGTCGATCGCGCCGGCGCAGTGGACGACCCAGTGTAGGTCGACGCCGACGAAATCCGGGTCGCAACCGTTCAAGTACGCGCGCAAGGAAAACTTGTCGTCCAGCACCCGTTCCAGCGGGTAATTCAAGATCCTCGCCGAATATCCTTCCCGCTCGGCCAGGTCAGCCAGCCCGACGAGTCCCATGGGAATGAGCATATAAGAACTGCGTTTCTTGAGGTTCGCCTTCAAGTGTTCGTAGTTTCGCGGCGGATGGATGAAAAGGATGTCCAACTTTTTCATTGCGACACGGCGCGTTTTAATTTACATTCGTTCGCTGTTCATTTTAAGCTGATGTTTGGAGTAAATCGTCCGCTTTTTCTCTCGTGACCGGTTCTCGAAAACCATTATAACCTATATTTGATGTATATCACAGGTACAATCGATTCCGAATGAGATGAGAAAGGATTGACTTCTGTATCGATCGATCGCGCACTCGCAGAAGAGCTGGTCGACATGAAATTGAACTACTTACAAGACGAGATCCAGAAGATTCTCGATAAATGGCATTACTCCTCTGCGACACGGTTCATCAACGATTCGAAGGACGGGACGATTACCGAAGCGGAGGATGATGCGATCACGCTCCGACACTTGCTGGATCAAAGGGATAGCTTGTTCAAGATCAAAGAAAAGTGGAGTGCCTGATCTTGTCAAGCTTCACATTATTGAAACGTGCGGGGGCATTAATTGAGACCCATCTTAGTTCTCTCGTCAAATCCTTGTTTTTCGAGCCAAAATTAGCCCGCCTACGAATACTCCTG
>Ga0172366_10003714_pt1 | contig 12014 bp, 9 predicted proteins | sample LakKivSesite69cm_FD_114533 | JGI IMG/M metagenome (GOLD analysis project Ga0172366, IMG submission 114533) | Sediment microbial communities from Lake Kivu, Rwanda - Sediment site 69cm | ecosystem: Environmental > Aquatic > Freshwater > Lake > Sediment | place: Rwanda: Western Province, Lake Kivu... | reverse complement strand
GCTGTTTAATAAAGGAAAGATCTGGTATTTCAACAGCAACGGTAACCTGGAAAATTCAGAAGATTTTGATATCAAAAGAGTCTATGTAATGCTTGAACCTGAACTTATCATCGGTGCTTCAAAGAACCTGGAAGATTTTTCATACATTGAACTCAGAGATATGATGTTAAAACTTAAAAAACTCAATATCCTGCCGGTATCCATACAGAGTTCCTTCCACGAAAGGTTTGCCTATCCCCTTTTGAATCTTTTTCTTCTATTGATTCTCTTCCCGTTTTTCTATATCAGACATAAGATTTCGAGGGTATTTGTCCTTGGACTTTCCATTCTTATATCATTCATTTCCTACGGGGTGTTCTCTTCCGGACTCACTCTTGCAAAAGCCGGAAAGCTACCTGTTTTTGCAGGAGTCTGGCTTATGCATATTTTGATAACAGTATCCGTCGGTCTTTATTTCCTGGGATTGTCTAAAAAGACGAAATCGGATATAATCTGATGAATCAAATGCAAGCAAAATTGCGAGAAACCGGAAATGATGATGAAGAAGAGAGATCTGGTAATAGAAATAGGGTGTGAAGATCTGCCTGCATGGTCGGGAGATTACCTCAGGGATAAATGGCTGCCTGTTCTCACCTCTTTGTTTGACGAATACAGAGTCACTCATGGACCGATCAGATTTTTTCATACCGTAAGGAGGTTGGTGCTGTATATAAAGGGCGTTGAAGAAAGGCAGAGCGATGTGACCACGGAAATATATGGTCCCCCTGCAGACGTCTGCAGTGACGGGAAAGGACAATTCAGCAGTGCTGCCCGAAACTTTGCACGTTCTTATGGTCTGGAACCTGCAGAACTTCTGGTGAAAGAAAAGAAAGGAAAGAGAGTTCTTGTAGCTGTCAGGAAGGAGAACGGACGTCCCTTGTCGGAAATCCTCGGTACGATAATAGAAGAAAGTATCAAAAAGACTGAAATTCCGAGAGGGATGAGGTGGAATGAAAGCGATTTCAAGTTCATGCGTCCGATCAGATGGATACTTGTTTTATTCGGCAAGCAGATTGTGCGATTGTGCCTCGGAGGGGTGAAAAGCGAAAGATATTCTTTCGGCCACAGGATTTTATCTCCTGAGAGATTTTCGGTTGCAGAAGCAGAGGATTACCTGGATAAAGCACTCAAGAAATGCGTGATTTTTGATCCCGAAATACGATACGAATTCATAAAAAAAAATATTTGCAGGAAGATTCGCGGAGAGAAATATTCTATGGATGAGGCCCATGTAAAGAGAATTTCCAATCTTGTTGAATATCCTGCCGTAGAGGTCTGCATTTTGAAAGATGAACATGTTGACATGCCTGACGAAGTGACCAGTGCGATAATAATGAAACTCAACGGCATACCGCTGTTTGAAAACAGCGGGATGCTGCACAACGAATATATAGCCGTATTTGACGGTACGGGGGGCAGTGAAATAAAGGATAATTACCAGAATGTTCTGGAAGCAAAAATGGAAGATGCCATGTTTTTTATGGGAAAAGATATGCAGGTTGAATTCAAATCTTATGCGGAGCGGCTGAAGAATATAATATATCATCCGAAATGGGGCAGTGTATATGAAAGGATAGAACGCTTTAGAAAGATCTATGAGGTTCTGCTGGATTATCTGGACATAGACGATGCGAAAAAAGATAATATAGCGCTCATCATTTCGCTCTGCAAGAACGACATACCAACCCTCATGGTTACCGAATTCCCGGTTCTGGAGGGCGTTATAGGACGTATCTACGCAAAAAAGAGCGGGTATAGCACCATTGTCTCCTCGGCTATTGAGCAGCATTATCTTCCGAGATACAGCGGCGATAAACTGCCGGAAACGGATGAAGCGGCAATAGTTTCCCTGATAGCGAGAATTGAGGCAATATGCAGTTTCATGATTGATAATACCAGAGTTACGGGTGCAGGCGATCCATATGGTCTCAAGAAACTTGCCAACGGTCTGGTTGAAATAATATGGAGCAGGAAATTCAACCTGCCCTTGAAGCACGTTATCAATAGAACCCTTGATGTTTTCAACTGCAGTTCCGAGAAGACAGGGAACGAGATATTTGATTTCATATCCCAGAGAGTGGAGAACATTCTTGCTGGCGAAGGTGTTTCTTCCGGCATAAGAAGGGCCGTTATGTCGGTGGACAGGGAAAATCTGGTGGCGCTCAGGGAAAAGATAGACGCCCTGGAAAAGTTTTTTGAGAGCGGGAAGGGAGCTAAAAGCATTCTGGTTCCCTTCATAAGGGTGGCGAACATTCTGAAACAGGCGGGAGAGAAGGGAATTGAGCCGGGCCAGTTTGACGAGAACCTTCTTGCGGAAAACACCGAAAAGCAGCTGTATTCTTTTTACAGATCTGAGGGAGAATTGAAAACTCTGTATGAAGATAAGAAATACGGTCTGTTCCTCCAGCATATGAGTGGGTGGAAGGGAATAATTGACAGGTATTTTGATGATGTGCTTATCATGTGTCCGGATGAAAAATTGCGCAATAACAGGCTGGCGCTTCTCAGGAAAATCAATGAAATGTTTAATCTTTTCGCTGATTTTTCATTGATACCGATTGTGGAGGTTGATAATGCTCAGAAAGATTGACGCCGAGGTTTATCGCATCCTTGTTGGTGAGCAGGAGAAACAGAGAAATACGATAGGGCTTATTCCTTCTGAAAATATCGTCAGCAGGGAAGTTCTGCGTCTCGCCGGATCAGTATTCACGAACAAGTACGCTGAAGGCTATCCTGGAAGAAGGTACTATGGCGGATGCAAGTTTATTGATGAGATTGAAGAGGTGGCGGTCAGGAGAGCATGTTTGCTTTTTAACTCGGAGCATGCCAACGTCCAGCCCCATTCCGGCAGCCAGGCTAACATGGCGGCCTATTTTTCGGTGCTCAAGCCGGGAGACAAGATTCTGGCCATGAACATACTTGCGGGTGGACACCTGACTCACGGTCTGCGTACGAATTTTTCCGGCACATTCTATAATCCCGTATTCTACAATGTGGAAAGAGAGGACGAAAGGATATCCTACGAGAAAGTCAGGGAAATAGCGATTAGAGAGAAACCAAGGATGATAGTCTGCGGGGCAAGTTCTTATCCGAGAACCATAGATTTCATGAAATTTTGCGATATTGCAAGAGAAGTCGGGGCCTACATGCTCGCCGACATTGCGCACATTGCCGGCCTTGTGTCCGCAAAACTGCATCCCTCGCCTGTCGGACTTGCGGATTTTGTCACCTCAACGACGCACAAAACTCTGAGGGGACCCAGAGGAGGTTTTATACTCTGCGGTAGCAGGTACAGGCATAAACTTGATAATTCAATTATTCCGGGCATACAGGGCGGACCTCTCATGCATATAGTAGCGGCAAAGGCGCTATCTTTCAAAGAAGCGATGCAGCCCGGATTCAATGACTACCAGAGGCAGATAATAAGAAACTGCAAGAAGTTATGCGATGAATTCAAGAAAAGAAGATACCGGGTTGTGAGCGGAGGAACGGATAACCATATGATGGTCATAGATCTCAGGGATAAAGGTATATATGGCAATGAATTTGAGAGCCTGCTTGAGAAGGTAGGCATAATAGCAAATCATAATCTTATTCCCTTTGATCCTCAACCACCGAGGATTACAAGCGGCATAAGGATGGGCACACCTCTTGTTACAAGCAGGGGGATGAAAGAGAAAGACATGGAACTTATTGCGGGCTGGATAGACGATACATTGAGAAACAGAGGAAACGCGAGGGTTCTGAAAGATATTTCAAGACAGGTAAGGAGGTTTGCACGTGAATTTCCCATCTATCCACAGACCTGAATGGAATGAGTATTTCATGGAGATTGCCGAACTTGTAAGCAGCCGTTCCACTTGTATCAGAAGGAGGGTTGGAGCAGTACTCGTGAAGGAAAAGAGGATACTCGCAACCGGTTATAATGGCGCCCCTTCCGGGATAACCCATTGCGAAAAGATTGGCTGCCTGAGAGAGAAGATGAAGATACCTTCTGGCGAGCGTCATGAGTTATGCAGGGGATTGCATGCGGAACAGAATGCGATAATACAGGCTGCCTTTCATGGTATCTCAATAAAAGGAAGCGTTCTTTACGTAACCTGCCGTCCCTGCAGTGTCTGTGCAAAGATGATCATCAACTCAGGCATAAAAGAGATAATCATAAAAGGAGGATATCCGGACAGGATATCCGGGGAACTTCTGAAAGAAGCAGGGATTAAAATCACAACAGTATCAAAAAAGTAATGATGAAGCAACATTGCATACCTCACCTGATAGGAAAAATTCTTGCCAGCAGGGGCTTCATGACCGAGAAATCCATGATGGAATTTCTCTATTCCAGCATCTCAAGTCTTTCCGAGCCATTTTCAATCCCTTCAATAAGAGAGGGTTGTGAGATTCTCAAAAAGTCACTGCTGAACAGGGAGAAAATTTTTATTTACGGAGACGGGGATACCGACGGAATATGTTCCGTCTATCTACTGCTGAAGTTTTTTGAGACTGTGTCATGCGAGGTCTCCTTCAGGTTGACGCACAGGCTTGATGAGGATTACGAGATAGAGGAAGACCTCATGGATGACCTTGCCAGGGACGGATATTCTCTGCTGATCGCGGTTGACTGCGGTATCTCCTCCCTGACGGCTCTCAGGAAAGCGGAAAAGGAAGGGATAAAATGCATAATCCTTGACCATCACATAGGAGATCGTTCAAGACTGCCAGAGTCTCATACGTACATAAATCCATGGATAGGCACCCTGTGGTCTGAAGAAACCCGGAATCTCAGTGGAGCGGCCATTGTTTTCAAATTCGTGGAAGGTATGGGTCTCCTGCTTCCCGGAATAGCGGAGAACGATTTTCACAATTCAATTGAAATAGCCTGTCTTTCCATACTGGCGGACTCTCTTCCCCTGACCGGAGAAAACAGGATACTTGTTAAAGAAGGTTTGCGGCGACTGCCTTTTACGAAAATAAGTGCTTTAGCATACCTTATTGAAACTCTGGATCTGCGAACACCTCTCAACCAGAAAGATGTGGCCATGAAGATAATTCCGAGGCTTAACTCTCCCGGGAGACTGGGTAAACCTGAGGTAGCACTGAATTTTCTGATGCAAGACGACTATCCCAGGATAGCAGAACTCAAGGAAGAAATGGAAAGAATGGACAGGAAAAGGTATCACAGCGTGGTCAAAGAAATGCAGTATCTATCGGATAGAAAAGAAGATGATTCGGGATTTGTTATCTCAGAGAGTATTTCACCCGGCATATGCGGGATAATAGCTTCAAGATTGTCTGTCAAGTGCAATAAGCCTTTTCTGGTCGGATGCAAAAGCGGAAATCTTGTAAGGGGATCCATCAGGGCGCCAAGAGGATATGACCTTTACGAAAAGCTCAAGCCCGTCGGTAAATTTATGCAGTCGTTTGGCGGTCATACAGGGGCAATGGGTTTCAAATGTTCTGAATTGAATCTTGCCAGTATAAGAAAATTCTGGGAAGGTGTTGAATGGAAAGCGGAATCTTCTGAAGACTATTACGACTGTGTTCTGGAATTGGAAGATCTTACTCCGGAACTGATAGGACAAATCAACGAGTATCTGGGGCCTTTCGGGAAGGGAAATCCTGAACCCGTCTTCTTTTGCAGGGAGGTTGTTGTCAGGAACATAACGCGCAGCAGTCAGAAAGAAAAGAGGAGTTTCTGGGTTAAGAAGAAAAACAACATATACGAATCCTTCCTTTCAGAAAAAATTAGAACCATGCCAGTGAACGGTGAAATGATAGACATACTGTATACGCCCCATAAGAAGGATGCCAGGGGATTATACAGGATATATATCAGAATCAAAGGATTTCATGCTTCCTGACTGGAGATTTCCTGTCTGGCAGGCCTTCTTATCTTACCCGACTTGATGCAGGTTGTGCAAACGTTGATCCTTTTCCTTTTACCACCCTCTTCTACAAGAACTCTCTGTATGTTCGGTTTCCATACCCTGCGTGTTCTCACATTTGAGTGACTCTTGCTGTTTCCTGTTTTATTCTTTTTTCCGCAAATCTCGCACACTTTGCCCATAATATTCTCCCTTTACTCCGCTTGTGCCGTTTCTGTTTTTCGGGGAACGCTCACCCGCTGAGATTTCCAGGTGAGGGGTTCCTGATTTCTGTTTCTATGTTTTCCCCTCTGCCCTCAGCAAATTCATAATCCTATTAGCATAATCGTTTTTGGGGTCAATTGTCAAGACCTTATTCAAATAGGAAACCGCATGAGGCACGTCATTGTAGAACATGAGGTAAATGGATGATATCGTGCACAGAATATCCTTGTCATAGGGGTTAAACCATTCGGCCCATTTGCAATAGTAAAGCGATCTTTCATAATCTCCCTCTCTGAGATAGACAGCGCCGAGATTTGCGTCAGTCTTTGCAAAATGAGGGAAGATTGAACTGTTGATTTTTAAGTAGATTCTTCTCGCCTCTTCCAGATTTCCAGCTTCACCATGGGCGAAAGCCATTTTGTACCACGCTTCGTAATTGTATGGATTCAAAGAACACACAATCAAATAATTATCTATGGAGGTTTTGAAATCCCCTGCATCTCTTGCCCAGATACCTCTTTTGAGATAGACCTCGGGCATGATTCTGTAAAACGAGGTAAATACGCACATAACGAAACCCGCTGTACCTATTGCATACCACAGGGCACGGGATATATTGAAAGATATCTCGCGTGGCTTATCCAGTTTTCCCGCGGACAGTCCCATCAGGAACCAGAAATACATTGCCGTGGAAGGATTTCTGAGGTTGGTTGAAAAGATGTTGTCAGCAAGAACGGCTGCAATTCCCGCTATACAACCCTTAATAAGCAGACTTTCAAAAGGAACGTTCTCGCGTTTCTGTTTGGAGCCCCATATGATAATTATGGCCAGCCCCATGAAAAGCAAAAGTCCGATAATTCCGTTTTCGGACAGTATCTGGAGGTATTCATTGTGTGCATGGATGGTTACAGGCGTTGCCTGGGGTCGCAGGAAGTATTCCCTTATCCTGTAAAAAGGATAGAAGAAAACGAAGTTGCCGGTTCCCCATCCCGTAAACGGTCTGCGTTTTATCATTTCCAGCGCACCTCTCCAGAGATACCATCTTATGTCCGTATCTATCCACCGAAGAATTTGACGGTAGGACAATATTCCTGCCAGGAAAATAGTGACATACCCGCCCCATTTTCTCATGCCTTTATTGTTTACGAGAAACATGAGTGTTGATACACCGAAAAGCGAGCCGAAAATTGCTGCCCTGGACCTCGTTGCAATGATGGATAGAAAAACAATGGCCACGAAAAAAAGGAGGATATATCGTTTTATCCGGGTATTCTCCTTTATGAAAAGCATTGCAAAAGCGATGGGAAGCAACATGATCGCATGGCCTGCAAAAAAATTGGGATTACCGAATGTAGATATGGCGTATTTCCTTGGTCCTATGAAATTGACCAGTGCAGTAAGAGAGGCGATGAAACCGGCAGAAAGCCAGATGTATAAATAATTCCTGTCAAAATCCATGTTCGCAGCGCAGATAAAAATCAAAAGATACAAAATATAATCTTCAAGTGTCCTTGCCGCGCCGTATCCGAATGGGGCGGTAAAAGAGGAAATGAGAATCCAGGAAAAAAACATCAAAAATATGATGAGGTTTTTAATTTCAAAAACAAAATTCCTTTTTCTAATGATGAATAAGGCCGACAGTAGTATAACGAGAAGATATCCTGTAATATTCTTTACAAGGGTATAGTCGTAAGCCGGTTTGAACAGAATCAAAGGTCCGGCAAACAGGAATAACAATATTGCCGTACATTCGTATATCCTTGGGGTAACCTCCGCCTTCCTGTCAGTGTTTTTCATCCTTCATCCCTTTCCCGGGTTGTCGTTGCGAGGTTTACCCGCCGTAGCCTTGGCGCAGGCGGGAGCGAAGCGACGCGGCACTCTCCGGAATTGCTTCACCTGCTTTACCCGCCGCAGGTCCCTTGGTCCGCAGATATTAAAACGCATTCCTTAAAGCTCCTGGAGAAAGCAGGATTATTGCAAGGTCAAGCCATATGGTCCAGTTTTCAATATAGTAAAGGTCGTATTGAAACCGTTCCTCCGGCTCAATGTGCCCTCCCCTCAAACCGTGAATCTGTGCCCATCCTGTAAGCCCTGGCCGTACACTAAGACGCAGCGGGAAAAAGTCATGCTCAAAGAAAAATCTATCCTCTATTGATATGGGTCTTGGTCCTACGAGCGACATCTCTCCGTTAACGATATTGAAAATTTGAGGGAGTTCATCTATGTTGTATTTCCTCAAAATTCTGCCAGTTCTTGTAATTCTTTCATCGTCCGGGCGGGTATAGGGGGTCTTCTGGAGAGAGGATGTTTTCATGGTCCTGAATTTGAAAATCCTGAAGACTTTGCCTCTGTACCCCACCCTGTTCTGTCTGAAAAATACCGGACCGCGTGAATCGGCAGAAATTATGAAACAAAACAAAGGCAGAGTGATGCAGAACAGAAGGAATATAATCCACCCTATGACAATATCGGAAAATTTTTTCAGAAACCAGCCGGGGAACTTTTCAACGGGCGTTCTTCCCGTAACAAGGAAGGGAAGGCCGTCAATATCGTCAACCTCTCCTGAATAAAGGAACTGATATATTTCAGGAATAAGGTAGAGTTGGAGTTTATGTTCATCGGCGAATTTCACCAGTTTAAGATTTTCTTCGTAGTCCCTGGGGCCTGCTATCATAATAAGGTGTTTTTTCGTTTCCATTTTATTTTTCAACAGTTGCTCGTCAAACTGTGGAAAAATATCGGGGCATATTTTCCCGGCGGAATGCATCTTCAGACGTTTCACAAAAGAGTCAATGCGTGTACCGGAGCCGATTATCAAAACATTCTTTTTTTCCATCCGTTCTGTTTTTGCAAAAACAGAGTGGCAAAGCCAGAGTAGCATAAACGAAAAAATTACCGCAAAGCCGACCGCCAGCCTTGAATATGAAAAACCCCTGTAGAAAAACGTCCCCGCGGTGAGGATGACCGCTGTCCAGAAAGTCCCCTGTATCAGGGCGGCAAGCTCCTTGACGAGGTTAGAGAACAATCTTTTTCTGTAAATGCCGAGAGATGTCAGAATGAGGAGGTATGCCATAACGGCAAATAACGTAATGTTGAAGTAGAAATAAATAGAGGGTACTCCCTTTTCGGGGAAGAATCCCGTATAGAATCTGAAGTAATATCCCATCAGGAATGAGACATATATAATTACTCCATCAAAAAGTATCAGAAGTTTTTTTCTTTCCATTTTTCAGTTCCATGAAGATTTTTTCGTAGTCTGCAACAACCTTTTCCCATGTATACAGTCTTTTAACCCTTTCTCTTGCTTTTTCTCCCAGCGTTCTGACCTCCAGAGGATTTTGCAGCAAGAAATCAATTCTTATTTTCAGGTCTGAGGTATCTTTAAAGTAGAATCCCGTATCTCCGAGGACTTCTCTGTTAAAGGGAACGTCCAGCGCAATGATGCAATTTCCGCTTCCCATTGCCTTCAGCAGTGCAGGATTTGTCCCGCCAACCTCGTTGCCGTGTATATAGGCAAAGGCATTACAATGAAGTTCCTCAATATGTCCGGGTTCATATACCGGGCCAAGAAACCTTATCCGTCCGTCATCTGCCTTCTTCAATCTGCTCACATAGGTGCTTTTCCAGTTTGCATTGCCTGCTATCACGAGCAGTTTATCTGTCTTCACATTGCAAAATGCTTCCACGGCCATATCCTGATGGTTTTCCGGTTCAAGCCTGCTGCCCATAAAAAAATAACCGTTTTTTTCAAGATTGTATCCCTTTATTATACCGGGGTTTTTACTCTCGAGCGTATAGGCGCCGTAAGGTATGTAAACACTGTCTCTGCCGTATTTTTTCAGGTAATAATCCCTGATTGCTTCGGCATCCGACACAACCGCATCGGCTATCAGCGAGGAAAAAGACTCCGCAAATTTGTAGTATAATCTGGCCGCCCTGCCCCACTTTGCCCGTTTCCACTCCAGCCCGTCAACGTTTATGACGGCCGTTTTCCTGAATAATTTCGGAAGCAGAAGAATAGGGCCGTTGGCTGAATTGAATACAAGAATTACGTCGGGATGCCACAAAAGCACCCGGAGCATGCTGAAAAAAGTGTGCGAAAATGTGTCTGTTATCTTGCCCGGGATACTCGGGGGGTAGCATAAACGGACATCCCCGTAAGATGAAGGACGGTTTTCATAAAGGTATCTCCTGCAGGAGACAAGGACCCTGTACCCCTTTCTCGCAAGCCCGGTCGCCAGTTCCTCCGCACATGTCTCAAACCCTCCGTATTTTGCGGGTATCCCCCTTGTTCCCACTATCGCTATCTTCACACACTTATTATACATCCTCATCCCTTCTTCTGTCATTGTAAATGTTCAGTGAACCCCGTATTGTCATTGCGAGAGCCGATTTTATCGGCTCGTGGCAATCTCAGTATTGTCATTGCGAGCGACCAACGGGAGCGTGGCAATCTCATGATATTGCTCCGTCATACAAAACATTCCTCCCAATGACGCGGTTGAGTGAGCATTTACCCGTCATTCTTATTCAAGGTTATGCTCCGTTTTCCAAACCAGTAAGCCAGATAACTGTCAGAAACCTTTTTCCTTTTCATAATCAATTTTCTCTTTTTTGCAATTTTTCTAAAATTTCTAACCACAAAAGAAATACCTTTCAACGAAGAACGCTCCTTAAAGAAAACATAAGTCATAATCAGGATTTCTCTAAACAGAGCGTAAGGGAATGTCTCTATGTATGTCCGGCATGTATGGTTTTTGATCTGTAACAAATATCTGTTCTTTACCGAATGCATATTCATTTCTCCAGGCAAAACGTTCCTTCTTTCAGGAAGAACGGTTCTCAGATGATATGAAACCGCTGAAGGTGTATATAAGGTCTTCCATCCCATGATCTGACTTCGCCACGCTATGTCCACATCCTCCCTGGAAAAGAAAAAATCGTTGTCAAAATACTCTCCCAGTATCTTAATATCCTCGAGCATCCGCCTCCTGTAAAGACAGCAAGCGCCCGTTGCCCCGAAAACATATTCCGGCTTATCATACTGTTCTCTATCTTCTTCCCCGCTTCCCCTGTCAAAATGCCGCATATTTCTTGTAAGGTATATGCCCGTGCTGTCAATGGTCCTGATATCCTTTTTTATGACGAAATCCGTGTCAAGCCGGTAAATTTTCCCGGTGGCAATCCCGATAGAACCATCCATCCTCGCTGCATTGAGAATCTTTTCAAGATAATCATCCTTCAATATGACATCAGGATTGATGCACAGATAGAACTCACCCGTGGACATGGCTATTGCCTGATTATGAGCGTAAGAAAACCCATAATTTCTGGCGTTCCGCATAATTTTAACGCGTGGAAAATTCTGCCCGACAAAATCAGCCGAGTAATCCATGGAATTATTATCAACGGCAATTACTTCAAAATCCGCGAAGGTCTGGGAGAAAACGGACTTCAGACAACCGGGGAGAAAAACCCTGCTGTTATACAAAACAAGCCCTACACTTATCTTGACATTCATTTGCATTAGATTAAAACCTCGTTCTTGCGTCCACTAATAAAGGAAGTAATGTCGTGTTTATGATGTTATCCCAATGAAAATTAGCAAGAGAATTTCTTATTTGAAGTTCATTGTATTCAGGCAGATTAGAATAAATTTTTTCTAACCCGGCGCAGAAACCTTCAGGATTGTCCTGGCATATAACTCCGTTGGTATCATTAATCAAAAGACAATTTTCATATGTTTCCGTGGCAATTGTGATGAGTCCTGATAAAGCATACTCAAAGATTTTGGTTGAAGGCTGCACGTTGTAGAAAGACGTTCTCGGAACGAAACAAACGCCTATAGTGGATTCTTTAAAGTATTGTTGCATTTCCTGATGAGTCTTT
>Ga0172366_10003712_pt1 | contig 12019 bp, 6 predicted proteins | sample LakKivSesite69cm_FD_114533 | JGI IMG/M metagenome (GOLD analysis project Ga0172366, IMG submission 114533) | Sediment microbial communities from Lake Kivu, Rwanda - Sediment site 69cm | ecosystem: Environmental > Aquatic > Freshwater > Lake > Sediment | place: Rwanda: Western Province, Lake Kivu... | reverse complement strand
GAATGTCTGGGTGCAGAAGTGCTGCTCAAAGGGCCTCTCGGTCACGGCAAATGGGGTCTCATAGCACGCGCGAGCGCGGTCCCATTTCAGGTTCAGGGGGAACCTGACCTCCAACATCAGGTTAGCACCCTTGTAGCCGAGGACGGAGGTCTCCATATCGACTCGTTCCATCCCTCTGTACAGCGAAATCCTCTGGACCCTGGTGAAATCCAGGAACGTCCCCTGGACGTCGATCCAGGAACCGAGGCCGTCCTCAAAGGCCGCCACCCTCGGACGACCGAAGTCCTCCGGTTTGTGAACCCGCCCCGTAAAGGACAGCCGGCCCTCCATATCAGGGTCCTCCTCCTCCAACCCAACTAGCTGGTTTCCCGACCCCGCAAGAACCTCCCAGCCCGTCGGCTTGTGCAGGATGCCGTTGAGCGAGCCCGTGCGGGAGTCCACGGAGACCCGCAGGAACTCATTCTCTATGGTCCCTTCATCTATCTCCCGGGGTTGGCAATTGCCTGTTCCCCCAGATTTCCTCACCCCATACTTGCGGTAGCCAAGCCCCGGAAGATCCCGGCCCAGGAAATCAATGAACGCGCCCTCGCCGCTCTGCGTTGTCCTGGTCGGAATCTCCCTGGGTCCGTCGAAGAGGCTCATCCCCGCTTGGTCAGGGCCCACCTCCATCGTGCAGATCTCGCTGCGTGAAAAACTCAGGCAGTTGAAGACGGCGAGATTCCTGCCTGCCTTCCTCCCTCCGGCCAGATGTGCGGCGGATTCGACCGCCAATCGCTCTGCCCTGTCTTTTGTGCTCGAAAGCCTCTGCATCGCATCCCGGTATACCGCATCGTAGTGACTTCCCCCGATGATGTCGTGGAAGTGAGTGTAGATGAGGTTGATCCACAAGTCGTCGAAATCCTTGGGTGACTTCAGGCCCCGGATCCAGGCAAGCGCGGCGAGCTTCTCAGCGCAGAGGACCCAGTTCTCGGTTTCGCGGTTGAGCTTCTTCAGCTCCACACGGTTGTCGTAGGTTCCCCTCAAGTCCCCATTCAGGGGTGGGTTGAAATCCATCCGAAAAACGCGACGCACCGGCCCGCGGGAAAGGCGATCCTGCAGGAAACGGCTCGGCGTCGATGGCCCGATCCAGTCAACCTGGAGATCCAGCTCCTTTGCCGCCTTCGCCACGATGGACCTGATTTGTTCCGAGTCGTGGGCCGGCACACTTATGTCGCTTCCCCAGGGAAGCAAGACCACGTTCGCCGTCCTGTGTGCACAGACAGCTGCAAGGACTGACTTGACGTTATCCTCAATCGCGGCGTAATGGCCTGACATCCAGTGGGTGAGCATGCGCGAACCATCGGGGGACTCGTAGTAGAACTCGCTCGGCATCCCTGCTGCAAGGGCAGGATCGACCCCACGACCGAAGAACAGACACCGGTACCCGGACTTGCTCAATATCTGCGGCAACTGGGTGCACTGGCCAAAGGTGTCTATGTTCCAGGCGCACTCAACTTCGACCCCGAGGATCCTCTCAAACCACCGCTTTCCGTACAGTATCTGCCTGACCAGGCACTCGCCGTTCGGCTCTGCCACCTCGGGCTGTACATACATCCCGCCGACCATCTCCAAGTTCCCCTGGGAGAGGCGCTGTCGCAGAAGTCGCCTTTGGCCCTGGTCTAGGGCCCGCAGTACCGGTTCGACGATCGTGACCTGGTCCTGTGAGAAACAGAATTCCGGGTCCCTTCGCATTATGTCCAAGGCGGCCCTGGCCGTCCGGATGCCAAAGCCCTCGGCCGTCTTTCTGGTCCAGTACCACTCAGTGTCGATGTGGGAGTGGGGAACGACGTGGATCCGAAGCCCTTCCTTTGCAGACCTCAAAGCCTACTCCTCGCGGATTGGACGATGAAGCGCCCCGGCCCAACCTCCCTTTCCTTGCCCCCAATCCTCACTCTGGCCGAGGCATTCGTAATTCCGTTCCACCTCGTACCAACCTTCTCCAGGGTGATGTGGCTGCCGACGAGGACTCGGTCACCGGGCCCGAACTCCCATACGTAGGCCTCCGGAAGCGCGAAGTCCCCGAGGGGTTCCGCAAGCCTAATCACGCCTCTCTCGACACTCTCGATCACGAGCGAGCGCCTCAGGCCCCGATCAACCAAGCGAGCTCCTTCGTAGTATCCGTGCCCAGCGATCATGAGTTCCGTCTCAGTCTTCACCTCTCGGTCGCCCACCCTCTCCGCGATGAGGCGGCCGATCCTGCCATTGCTTTCGAGCTCGATCCATGTCCCTTCGGGGACTGTTCTGGCATTCCTGACCCTGAAGCACGATGATCTTCTGTCATTGCTGATGAACGCGATTTCCCCTGTGATACCGCTGGGCACCGGCTTTGACCCCTCTGTCGCAAGGAGGATGGAGCCCGTGCCGTAGTCAACCTTCAGGACCCTGCCGTCCACCGGGGCTCCGAGATCTATCCCCAACTCCTTGCAGCTCACTGCGGCACCGTTCATGAACACCTTGCTCGGCCCTCCGCGACCACTCATCGTCACGACGAGGAATCTTCCGCAGAAGCTTATGCCCATCGCCTCCATCCGGGCCTCGGGATCGAGGGAGCTGAACACAATATGCCTCGCCCCCTCTTCATGCACCAGGATTCCGACCGGGAATGCCGACCCCTTGTTGCACCTCATCTTCACCTGCCGCGCAGATCGGATCCTTCCCTTCCCGGCGTACACCTCTCCGACGGACGCGAAGGTGCTCGCCAGTGCCTCGCCTCGATTCCGCAGCATGACGTAGGTCAAGCAGCGCGGGTTGCCTGGGCGAAGCGGCGGGTTGCCCTTCGCCACAACGGCCTCCTGGCTTGCCGCGGGAAAGAGGAGCCTGAGCGTCGCCTTCGGCGATCCCCATTCGGCCCACCAGGGGCCAGTCGGCGTCCCGCCCCTGGCATCGTAAAGGTATGAGTATCCGCTTCCGCGGTAGGAGTAGTAGGACCGGGCCTTGTCCGGCGTTTCAAGTTCGGGATCGTCGTACAGATACCCGTACGGCACATCCCCGCCAGCAAGGGTACCCGGCCTTCCGGACAGCACGATACCGTGCGTTCTGAATTTGCCGTCGAGCCCATGCACGGAGTAGTCGTGGGCCCGTCCGCCCGTTACCCGGAAGATGTCCAGCAAGAAGGGATGCTCCCGGCCTATCAGGGCTACGGTCCTCTTGTACATGGGCGCGTCCTGGTATGTCCTCGGCGCCGACGCCTCGGCCACCTGCACAAGCCGGCTGCAGTGAAACATTCCAAGCCAGCCCGCGCTCCCGGTGTCCTGCCTCCTCTCGTTGACCGTGACCGTGTTGTGGGAGATCGTGTTGCGTTCCCAGGCCGGCGGGGACTTGGACTCCGCTGCGAACTGCGGGTATCCCAAGTCGGGCATGACCCTCTGCCCTAAGCCGAAGAGCTCGATTCCGAGCCGGTCGAAGTGCCCGTGGCCATTCATCCTTCCGAAGAACATCGAGCACTCAAGCCGTTTCGCCCTAAGGATGACGAGCCCGTATCCGCCCAGACAATCGCTTCTTCTGCCCAGACTGTACCGCTTGGACGCCTGGCCGATCTCATTCTCCGAGAGCGGCGGGAGGAACAGATCCTCGTAGCTTGTGAAACCCGGCTTCGTATGCTTCGCGAATGATGGTGACCGGAACATCCGGTATGCCTTGGCCGCATCTCCCGGGGAAAGCCTTGCCCTCCCCGACGTGACCGAGCCCGAGTCGCCGATGGCCGGGGTGAACTTCCCCAGACAGACGAGGCGGTCGGGCGCCTCAAGCATGTTCCGAAGTTTGTCGATGTCAGGGAACTTCATGCCAAGCGAGTCCAGGTGCTGCGCGATTGAGATCAGGTTTGATGACCATGTGAAGCAGTAGCCGGGCGCGTTCTCGAAGGACATCCCCTCACGGTAGATGTAGTTGTCCAGCGCGTACCTGAGGCCTTGGTGCCAGTACCCGCCCGCCGGGTTGTTCAGCAACTGATCCAGCTCCCTCTTCGTTTCCTCCTCCCGCGCCAGGGCCTTGAGTATGACCAGCATCGCGTTCTGGTGCATTCCGTAGTTGCCGACTATCTTGCCGCCGTGGATCCCGGCGATGCCCTCAAGCAGCAGCCTATCCTCCAGGAACCTGATCAGTTCATCATGCCGCATGCCCACAATGCGGGCTCTGTCATGGGTGATGTAGGGCCTCAAGTTGGCCACCGACTCGGCGAGATGCCTGATGACGTTGGTCTCCCAAATGTAGTTGACGATCTTGCCCTGGTAAGAAGGGGCGAACTCGGTGGCGTACCTTGACTGCTTGTTGTGATCCATGTCGGGATAGTACTGGGCTATGCGGTGGAGCATGACCAGGCATTTCCTTCCGTACACGTCCTTCCGGGTTAGGAGGAACGCCCTCGACAGGTCGAGCACCGCGGGTATGATGTGCGAGTACCAAAGCCAATGACAGTAGTATGCGACGAACCAGTGCTTCTTGGGGTCTCCCTTCTTGCGCCAACCCCACCCGTCATCGGGGTAGTCGCCAGTCAGCAGGGACCTGTCTTGCAGGCCAGAGTCCAGGTAGCTCATGAAATCGTTTGAAGGGTACTCCTCTCCGCCGACCGGACATTCTAGCTTCCAGGGTCGCTTGAAGGGATCCATGATCCATGAGTAGTTGCCGAACTTGAACAGTTCGGCACCGTGAACGGGGCAGCCCTCGAAAGAGGTGTTGAAGGCGCGAGGGACTTCCGGCGGAGGGATCATACTCCCCAGTTCGGCATCAGCGATCGTAGTCCATCGCGAGACTCTCTTCCCGATCTGATTGAGGACGGCTCTTGCTTCCGAGTATCTGGCTAGATTGCCACGGGCAGTGCGCACCGATCCGTAGATCCCGTCCACGAACGCGGATCGCGGAAAGACCCTGAAATAGGTTCCGGTGTTCCGTTCCCTCACTGAGGAGTCGAAGACCTCCACAGCGTCGGACGCGCCGGAAAAGAGACAGCTAGGACACATCTCCCGTGCTGTTATCCTAGGGACCTCTTTCTGCTGGCCTATCACGGGTGCACATCAGCAAGCATCGTACGCAACAAACCCGAAGCGTTCTCTCCGCTGCTGCCCGCATCTGCGGTGCGCCTCGGCTCCGTTGGGCCTCGGTGCTCAGGCCAGGAAGTGTGGGCTCCAAAGGCAGGTGATAGGTTTGGCACCTGAGCTACCTGTGACTTAGCTGTGTGGTGGTCACTTCCCTGTAGAGGCCCCTCCTCACCATGAGCCACCAGAGGGTGACTCCGGACAGGAAAGCTACGGCAGTTGTGACCATCCACTGGGAGAGGTAGATCCAGAGAAGGGCCCTGTCCCTTGCCTCATTGGCCTCATGCATCGCCTCCGTGGCGACCCTGACGGCATCTTCCATCTTTGCCCTTGCTGCCTCGTACTCCATGCTCAGATAGTGGATCTCTGCCTCGTCCCGGATCGCATCCCCCTCCAACAGGATACCCTCCGTTTCCTCGGTGTCTGCACCGAACTTGTCGACGAAGTCGACCATTCTGCGGAACAACGATGCCGTTTCGCGATACTCGCCGAAGAGGTCCTTCACAACGAGTTTCTGAAGGGCGTCATCGAACCCAAGGATCTCCCCGCGGGCGGTGTAGTAGCACATGCCCAGGAAGATCAGCTCCCACCACTTGCCGGCCTCCACCCAATGCAGGTCGGTCGTACCGGGGTGGATGCCGAACCCCCACGCCTCCGTATCACCATAGTGCCAGGAAACGAAGGCCGGGGCCTCCGGCACCCTTGCCGGTCCGTCGATGCCCCAGACCCATACCGTGGCGCCTTCCCTCGCAATGGCTGGCCTGAACTGCTCATAGACTCGGGCGGAGAACATGCCGGTTCCTTCGAAGGCGCTGAAGACAGGGGGCCTTCCGGGTTCGACCCTGAGCCGAGACACGCTGCCCCACTGCCCCCACCCCTCGCGGCAGGCCACGATGAACTTCTCGAAATCTATCGGAATCGCCATCGATATGGGGCTGGCCAACCATGGTTGCTGAACATCCTCGTAGTGGCTCAGCGGGTAGGCGATGGTGACTTTCTCTTTGGTACCTATGAATTCGACCATCATATCCTGCTGAAATATCGTGAAGAAGCTGAGCCTCGGGTGGTTGAAGAGAAGGACATCATACTCGAGAAGGCTGCTGCGGGCCCTCGGGAAGTACATCCTGCTCCATCTCTGGAGGTACTCATACATCTTCCCGAACTCCGTGCCCTGGTCAAGAGTGAAAGCCCTGCAGGGAACCAGGGTAACATCAATCGACGGTTCATCATCCCCCAGGTGGTTGGGCCAGCCATCCATGTCCCCGACCACCAGGAAGTCCATGACGAGCTGGTCTCTTCCCTTGGCGTTCTGGGCGATCGCGACCGGCATGAGGATGACCCACAGCACGACAAGCAAGGCGGGCCCAGACCATCTAACGGCGTCCAGTGATCGGCACCGGATTCCTGTTTTGAATTTGGCATCTTTCGTTCCACCCATCATCGCAATCTCCCGCTCCAGCCTTGGGGGGTTGGCACCTCCCCGTCAGGACTCAACAGGCCCCTCGAAGATCTCGACCGCCCTCAGCACAGCGAACGAGAACCCCGCGATGACGATAATCAGGAGTCCCAGGGCCGGGTTGAAAGGCATCGCAACTGCGCCGACCGCGATCAACAGCAGCGTTATCCTCTTGTAGGTGCGGTACTTTGACTCGCTCTGACCTAGGCCGGGCATGATAGCGGATGCCCGCCTCTCTCGCTCCTTCTTGGTCGCTTCGCGCCTGCGAGCCTCCTGCTCCGGCGTCCATCCTGCCTTCCGGTATCCCCCGAGGTAGGCCGCGACGAACATCAGAAAGCCAAACGCCGTGCAGGCGACGATCAGCAACACCAGGGCCGCCCCGCCGCCCATCTGCCCACTGAAGTAGGAGAAGAAGACGTAGCCACCAACGACCACGATGGCAAGGACGCTAATGTACCAAAGGAAGCTCTCCATCCTCACGTGTATTTCCTTGTCCGAGGAGGCATAAGTCTGTTTCGGGCTTCTGGCTTCCGGATTCCGTCGTTGCCCGGAAGCCCTTAATATGTCAGATTTATCTCCGCGACGCGCGACGCCCCCTGGAATGGCCTACATCCCTTGGAGGCACATCGCTTCCTGGAGTTGCACGAGCTGTGGGCTATGCTGCATGCGATTCGCCGTCTTTCTGACGAAGGCGGAGAGTGACCAGATGGTAGCCCACTTCGGGAGGAAAGTCGTGCTCGAGCACCATAGTGGTCCGAGGCTTGGGAAAATGGGCAGAAGATGCTTCTTCCAGAGATGGACGGACGAAACCTCCTCCTGTCTGTTGCAGAATGCCGATCTGAAACCTTCCGCTTGCCGGATATTCCCTTTCCTAGCCTCTCCAAAGCCATTGCGCGACACGCACGCCAAGGAGTCCTTCTTCACCGTCGGCGACCAAGAGCTCTACATCTATGCCAACTCGCGTTGCCCATCGTTGGTCCTGGGCAAGCCCACGGCCTACCTGACTGAGAAAGTCCTCCCGGAGATAGCCGAGATCGCCATCAGCGGTCGCCGCAAACAGCAGTACACAACCTCCAACGAGGAAACCAGAACCGCCGCACGTTCGACGATGGTTCTCCCGATCCGGCCCCTCGTCTGATGCTGCTGCTCACAGGACGCGGTCCCTGACCCCTTGTCGCGTTCGCTGCCAAGTCCTTCCGCTCGAAACGGCAGCCCTCTATTCGCCGAAGACCTGGGCCGTGAAGGAGTAGAGTTCCGAGGTCTTCCAAGCGTCGGATGCCAGGCCCGCCTTGTTGCAGATCTCGGCCAGATACCTTTGGCGGTCCCAACCGTTTTCCACCGGCACCTGCGGGAGCAGCAGTCCTGCCGTCCCGTATCCGACGATGTAGAGGCCATCCCTCCCGATCTGGATCTCGTCCGGACTGAGGACGAGCTTGAGCCGCGAAAGCACCGAGACCTCGACTTCGACATCCTTAAGCTCGTCAATTGTCAGAGGTGCAAACCGCGGATCCTCGCAAGCCGCCTTGATGGCGACCTCCCTCACGGCCAGCCAGAGCGGGTACTCCGGAAGGGTGTACCCGATGCACCCACGGAGCGTCCCGTGCTTCTTGAGGGTCACGAAGGCCCCGCCTCGTCCGAGCAGGCCGGGGTCAGTGGTCTGGTAGTCGAGCGTCTGCCCGGTCTCAAGATAGTGCGCTATCGATGATCTTGCCAGTTTCAGCAACTCTTGGCAGGACCCAGCGCCCAGGGCAGATGATGTGTTGGCCCTCGTGAGCGCGGCGGACACGTAGCCCACGACCGAGGAAACGTCCCCCGAGTAGCTGCCCGAATCCCCGTACCTCAGTACCTTCGATGCACCGTAGCCCATCCTCTCGCAGGCAAGCATGACCGTCTGCACGGCCGCAAGTCCGCAGAGCTCGCAGGCCCCGCTCCTCGCCTTGAACTGGAGTCCCACAGGATCGCAGGCATCGATCGAGGAGACCAGCGCTTGATCCAAGATGATTGCATCGCTTCTGGGATGGTAGTGGGACAGATCGGAGCTGGCGACCAGAAGCACCCTCCTGCCCCTGCAGCAGTCCGCTATGGCACCCGCTATCCTCGTCCACAGAGCCGGGTCGTAGTCGTTGATCGCCATCGCGACGATCTTGAACTCCCCCAGGGCCTCCTGCAGGAACGGAAGCTGAACCTCGAGCGAGTGTTCCTGGTCATGGGCCTCCGGCTGGTAGGTTATGTCGGCGCTAGTTCTGATCAGCGACATCGAGATCCCCTCGTCAACCTCCACATCACCCAGTGGGGTGCGGTACCAGCCGCATGGATACACCGAGGCCTTGCTGACAGCCTCGTAATGGCTCGGTCCCACCAGGATCACCGTGTCGTACGTGCGATTCCCCAGCTGCTTGAATGCCCAGGCCGCAACGGGGCCCGAGTACACATAGCCAGCATGCGGCACGATAAGCCCGCCTATCTCCTGGCCCGAACACACTACCTCGGCATCGCCAAGGTAGCTGTCGACCATTTGCCTCAGCTCCGCCGGATCGTCCGGATAGAAGCCCCCGGCGACGGCCGGCTCCCTGAGTTTGGGTTCGTAGGTGATGTTGCTGTCATCCCCGCTTTGATTTCCTCCGCCCGGTGGCTTCGGCCCACCCACAAGGTAGACAACTGCCACCAAGGCGAAGGCCACCCCCCCAACTGCCAAGGCCAATGCAAACCTGTGAAGCACCCTCAGGCCCATACCCCCGGGATCCTGGTTCCGCAGAACTTGCACCTGCCCCCGTCCACGTTGTTCTGGAGCACCGAGAAGTAGAGCCCCCTCTCGATCAGCATCTGGCCGCAGGAATGGCAATAGGTATTATCCGCCGCATGTCCTGGCACGTTGCCGATGTAGACGTACTTGATTCCCTTGCTCATGGCTATCTCCCTGGCCTGCTCGAGTATCGTGACCGGCGTGTACGGCAGATGGGCCAGTTTGTAGAGTGGGGAGAACCTTGAGAAGTGCAGCGGGTAGTCCGTGCCCAGGTCGCCAACGATCCAGTCGCACATATCGGAGATCATCTCCGTCTTGTCGTTCAAGGTGGGGACTATCAGGTTGGTTATCTCCATCCAGACGCCCTTCTCCTTCATGGTCAGAAGGTAGTCTAACACGGGCTGCAGCTGTCCGGAGCACACGTTCTGGTAGAAATCCTCGCTGAAGCCCTTCAGGTCCACGTTCGCGGCATCCATGACCTTGCAGAGCTCGGTCAAAGGCTCCGTGTTCATGAAGCCGTTGGTGACGTCCAGGTTCTTGATGCCCGAGGCCCGGGCAAGTTTGCAGGTGTCGTACATGTACTCGTAGAAGATCGTAGGTTCGTTGTAGGTGTAGGCTATGCAGGCTGACCCGCTCTGCAACGCTAGGTCGACGACCTTCTCGGGGGGCATGTCGATGCTGTCCAGATCCTCGGGCCTTGCCTGGGAGATCTCCCAGTTCTGGCAGTACAGGCACTCGAAGTTGCACCCCGCCGTCGCGATCGAGAAGGCCGTCGTCGCAGGGAGGAAGTGGTAGAGGGGCTTCTTCTCTATCGGGTCGACATGCCAAGTGCATGGCTTCCCATAAACCAGCGTCAGGAGCTTGCCGCTCCTGTTCTCCCTAACCTCACAGACCCCCCTGGAGCCTGGCGCAATTGTGCAGTGATTGGGACAAAGCTCGCACCTCACGCCCTGCCCTTTCATTGGAACGTAGTACCGTGCCTCGGTTCCCCCGCTTGGAGGTACCTCACCCTCACGGGTCGTGTTCCCGGTCCTGGACAGGCCGTACATAGCGAATCCACCAAGCGCCACGCCGGCCCCGAGCCCGACGGCGAGTTTCAGAAAGCCGCGCCGTGTCGTCCTTGACGGGGGATCCGCTGCCACGGGAATGGGACTGCCTTCCACACGCTTAAAGGTTCTCACCGAGCCCCCCGGGATGTCACCGCGGTCAGTAGTCGCTGGCTGAAACATCAGCGGACGGCTCCTCGCGAGCCAATGGATCGCATCGGACGGGACTTCTTGACCTTCCCCCTGAATGCGCGGGCAACGGGCGCGAAGCGGACCCTATGGCATCAGCGTCCTCAGCAAGATGAGCAACAACTCGGACACGCCGGTGATGAGCAGACCAGTTGTGAGCCCGATCCATAGCCACCTCAAAAAGGGCATGCTGTACTTCTTCTCCTTTTCCAGCATTCCAAGCGCCACGATGTTTGCCGTGCTGCCGACCATGGTGATGTTGCCGCCGAAACAGCCGCCGAAGAGCAGTGCCCACCACAGGGGAAAGGGATCAAACCCCAGCTGAGCAATGCTCTGCACCATCGGGATCATGGCAGAGACAAGCACTACGTTGTCGAGGACGCTCGAGCCAATACATGCGGTCCATGTGACCATCGACAGCAGAGACACGAAGCTGTGGCCTGCGAGACGGGTGAGATCCTTGGCGATCACATCGGTGGCGCCCGTGTACTTCAACGTGCCTGCCTTGGCAAAAAGCATGAGAAAGAAGAGAAGCGTCCACCAGTCCACGCTCCTCTCGATGTAGTAGCGTGCCTTCTCGCGTTTCCATACCATGGTTATGCCAGCTCCCATGATGGGCGCGGCAAGAAGCAAGGAGTTCTTGGAGAAACCGAATAGCAGCTCCAAGCGGTAGTGCATGGCTATCAGGGCGATTGTACCAACAAAGATGGAGACACCGATCTTGTACTCCTTCTGTTTGAACACCCCGTCCCAGGATCTCGAGGCCCCTTCATCCTTTGACTCAGAGAGCATTCCTTTCTGGAGCAAGCCCACGTCCTTCCTATACCATATCAGTATGACTAGTATCGTGACGAGAAGGCAGACGAGCATTATGGGAAGCGACCACCTCACAAAGTCTTCGAAGGTAAAGCCTGCCCGCATCCCGATGAGGATACCGATGGGGTTCCCGAGCATCGTTCCCGCAGAGCCGATGTTGGTGGCAAGCACGCTGGAGATCACCAGTGGGACGGGATCAACCCTGTAATGGTCCGACATCTCCAAGACTATGGAAACGATGAAGATTATTGAAGTGACCTCGTCGACGAGGCAGGCTAGAAGCGCAGATGATAGGCATATCAGAACCACAAATCTCCTGGCGCTGTTTCTCGAGAGCGCAACCAGCCTGAGTATCAGCCAGTTGAAGGACCCTATCTCCTTGAGCATCCCGACGATCACCATCATGGCGATCAGAAATGATATTACATCAAGAGAGGAGAAGAGCACGAAGTGCTCCACGTCTATGGTCCGGGTGATCAACAGGACTCCTATCCCGAGAAAGGCGATGGCCAATCTAAACTGCCAGAAGAGGAGCGTCGCCAGCACTGCCGAAGAAAAAACGGAAACCGACAGAATCTGGGAGGTGTTGAAACCCCCCCAGTAGCAGGCAAAGGCAATCCCAATGACAACGAGTATGAGCACAGCAGACCTCATCGAGACGTTGGGGGGTCCCCCGCCCGAGAATTCGACCCGCTCCTCT
>Ga0172366_10003711_pt1 | contig 12020 bp, 11 predicted proteins | sample LakKivSesite69cm_FD_114533 | JGI IMG/M metagenome (GOLD analysis project Ga0172366, IMG submission 114533) | Sediment microbial communities from Lake Kivu, Rwanda - Sediment site 69cm | ecosystem: Environmental > Aquatic > Freshwater > Lake > Sediment | place: Rwanda: Western Province, Lake... | reverse complement strand
GGCCCGGCTCCAGGTGGCGGAATGCCAGGTCCTCCAGCCGCCACTTCATCTCCCACATCCCCAGGCGGTGGGCCAGCGGTGTGTAGATGTCCAGCGTCTCCCTGGAGATGAGCTTCCGCCTGGCGGGCGGCAGGGCGGTGAGCGTCTGCATGTTGTGAAGCCGGTCGGCCAGCTTGATGAGGACAACTCGTATGTCCTCGGCCATTGCGATGAGCATCTTCCGCAGGCTCTCCGCCTGAAGGTGGGTCTTGTCCTTGCGCGAGGAGGAGCGCTCCATCCTTGTCAGCTTGGTGACGCCGTCAACCAGCTTGGCCACCTCGGGCCCGAACTGCTCCTCCACCTCCTGGGATGACACGCCCGTGTCCTCCGCGACATCGTGAAGGAGTCCGGCGGCTATGGTGGCTGCGTCCAGCTTCAGGTCTGCCAGCAGAAGCGCTGTGTTTACCGGGTGCTGGATGAAGGGCTCGCCCGAGCGGCGGAGCTGGCCGGAGTGCTTCAGGAGGGCGAACTGGTACGCCTTCTCCACCAGAGCCACTTTCTCTGGGGGGAGGTATCCCTTGAGCTTCTCCAGGAGCTCCTCTATCCCCGTTATGGCGGTGCTTACGTTCATTCCCGCATCCCCTGCCCTATACCTGGCCAGGGTGCATACCTAAATCATACCTCATATCGCCCTACGAATGGAAGGCGGCTGCCCCGGCGACTTGGGGCACCTTACCGGAGGGATGAGGGACACTATATTGGGAATGGCGCTCACAATCAAGGGGCTGGCGTATTCCGCCGAACGGGTCTCGCACAGCTTTACAGTGCCCATTCGTTAAGTTATCCTTTTCTGTGCTGGACATGAGACATTTCGACGCACCACGAGGAACCGCGGATATCCTGCCGCGGGAGCAGAAGTACTGGCGCTTCGTGAAGGAGTGTGCTTTCGAGCTGTCCCGCCGCTACGGGTACGAGCGCCTGGACACCCCCACCTTCGAGGACGCGGAGCTCTTCGTGCGTTCCCTGGGGCAGGGGACGGATATCGTGGAGAAGGAGACCTACACCTTTCAGGACAAGGGTGGGGGGCTCCTCACCCTCCGTCCGGAAGGCACCGCACCCGTATGCCGCGCCTATCTGGAACACGGGATGTTCAACCAGCCTCAGCCGGTGCGCCTCTACTACTACACCCCGTGCTTCCGCTACGAGCGCCCCCAGTGGGGGCGTTACCGTCAGTTCTACCAGTTCGGCATCGAGGCGATCGGCGACGCCAGCCCGGAGGTGGACGCCGAGGTGATCGCCTTCGCCTGGGACTTCATCGCCTCGCTGGGACTCCGTGGGTTCGTCATCCTGCTCAACAGCATCGGCGACCCCAAGTGCCGCCCCCGCTACATCGAGAAGCTGAGGGACTACTACAGGGAGCACATGGACTCGCTCTGTCCCGACTGCCGGGTCCGCTTCGAGCGAAACCCCTTGCGCCTGCTCGACTGCAAGAAGGACGCCTGCCACGCCATAGCCCGGGAAGCACCACACGCTGTGGACTTTCTGTGCGACGAATGCCGCGAGCACTGGGAAAGGCTCCTGGCCTACCTCTCCCAGATGGAGGTCCCCTACGAGGCCGACCACCACCTGGTGCGGGGCCTGGACTACTACACTAGGACCGTCTTCGAGGTCCAGCCGCCGCAGGGGGGTGCACAGAGCAGCGTCCTGGCCGGCGGGCGCTACGACGGCCTGATTGAGGAGCTGGGGGGCCGCCCCACGCCTGCGGTGGGGTTTGCCTCGGGTATCGAGCGGCTGGTGCTCAACGTCAAGGAGCAGGGTGTCGCCGTAGCCGGCGACCCCAGGCCGGTCGTGGTGGCCCATCTCGGGGAGCAGGCGCTGCGTCGGGCGATGGCGCTGGTGCTGGCCCTCCACCGGGAGGGACTCACCGCCCTGCTGGCGCCCGGCTCCAGGAGCCTTCGCGCCCAGATGCGCTACGCCAGCTCCCATGATGCCCCTTATGTGGTGATCCTGGGCGAGGAGGAGCTGGAGAAGGGGGTTGCCACCCTGAGGGAGATGGAGACGGGGACGCAGCGCCAGGTCTCCTTGCAGGAGCTGGTGCCGCTCCTCAGAGGTTGACGTGAGGGACAGGGTGGGGGAGCAGTTCACACACCACCGGCGGGGGGAGAGCAAGCGGGCCCTCACAATCGTTCTGTGCATAATAACCGCTTTCTTCGTCATCGAGGCGCTAGGCGGCCACTTCACCCACAGCCTGGCCCTCCTGGCCGATGCCGGACACCTGCTTACCGATGTGGGCGCGCTGGCGCTGGCCCTCCTCGCCTTCCGGATCGCCGAAAGGCCCGCCACTCCGCGGCGCACCTACGGTAACCTGCGGGTGGAGATAGTGGCCGCCCTGGTCAACGGGGTGACGCTGCTGGTCGTCGCCGTCTACATCGGATACGAGGCCTTCAGGCGGTTCGTCGCTCCGCCGGAGGTGCTCAGCCTCCCCATGCTGCTCGTGGCCATTACGGGATTCGCAGGTCAGAGCGTCAGCGCCCTTGTATTACACCGTTCCTCCCAAGAGAGCCTCAACGTGCACGCCGCCTTCGTTCACGTGGCCACCGACGCTGTCCAGTCCCTGGGAGTGGTGGCGGCGGGCGCGTTCATGCTGGCGTTCAGGTGGTACCTTGCAGACCCCATCATCAGCATGGTCATAGCCGTCCTCATAACCTGGACGGGCCTCCGCATAACGTGGGCTTCCCTTCACGTGCTCATGGAGGGGACGCCGTCCGGCGTAGACGCCTCCGGCCTGCGCCGCGCCATGGAGAAGGTGGCGGGGGTGAAGGAGGTCCATGACCTCCACATCTGGACCATAACGTCCGGCTATAACGCCCTCAGCGCCCACGTCTTGCTGGAGAGGGAGCTCTCTATGGAGGACGCCCAGAGCGTGCTGAGCGTCCTTCACACCATCGCAAGCGGCGACTACGGCATCCAGCACGTCACCATCCAGATCGAGGCGAGGCCGCCCGAGTGGCCCGACGGGAGACATCCCAGGCCTTGAGAAGAGAGGCTGTGGAAAGCAGGATACGGGTAAGGGTGCAGCCCAACGCCCGTAGCAGCGAGGTGCTGGGGTTTCGGGAAGGGGTGCTTCGCCTCCGGGTGTCAGCGCCCCCCCGCGAGGGGCGCGCCAACAGGGCCCTTATAGAGCTTCTGTCGGAAGCCTTGAAGGTCCCCCAAAGCAACGTGCGTATACTGCGTGGCCACACGTCTAGGGAGAAGCTCGTCGCCATAGATGGCCTGGGACCCGAGGCCGTGCGGGGACTTCTGAGCCGGTGAACGTTGCCAAACGGCGAGCGGAGGAATAGACTTAGCGCACCCATGCCTGAGGAGGGTGAAAGATGCCCCAGAAGTTCGATTACAAGCCGCTGTTGTCTCGCGCCGCGCCGGCGGAGCCGCAGTTTGCCCGCGCGCGTGCCCGGTACGACTTCTCCGTGGGCTATGCGGAGCCTACATCGGTGCCCATCGAGGGGCTGTGGCAGGGCCTGCGCGACTGCATGCGTGAGGAAAGGGGGCCGGGCCTCGCCCTCTATCCTCCCGCCGGGGGCTACGAGGAGCTGCGCGAGCTGGTGGTTCGCAAGCTGGCCAGAGACCGGGGTATGCACGTGACAAAGGACGAGATCGTGCTGGGCCACGGGTCGGGCCAGCTCATAAGGGATGTCATCGCTCTGCTGGTGGACCCGGGCGATACGGTTATCTCGGAGGAGTTCTTCTATGTAGGGACACTGAGACACATGCGCTATTATGGGGCCGATGTCGTTGGCGTGCCTATGGACGAGGAGGGGATGAGGGCCGACGAGCTGGCGCGCATCCTGGGGGAGCTGTCTTCCCGGGGGAAGAAGCCCAAGCTGATGTACACCATTCCCAGCTACCAGAACCCCTGGGGCTCGATGATGTCCCTTGAGCGGCGTCGCGCCATCGTGGACGTGGTTCGCGAGCACGGCGTGCCCGTCCTTGAGGACGACTGCTACGTTGACCTGCGCTATGAAGGCGACACGCCGCCTCCCGCCATGTGTTCCCTGGACGACAGCGGGCAGATGATGTACGTGAGCTCCTTCTCCAAGATCGTCGGCCCGGGCGTGCGTATGGGGTGGGTGGCTGTGCCACGGGAGATGGCGGGCCGCCTCAACGCGATCAGGATGGACGGCGGGCCGAACCAGCTGGCGGCGATGGCGCTGGCAGGATACCTGAGCGATGATATGTACCCCCACATCGACGAGGTCAGCGCCATCATCCGGGAGAAGCGGGACGCCATGCTCTCCGCCCTGGGAGAGCACTTCCCTCCGACCTGCCGCTGGACAAAGCCCAAGGGAGGGCTCTTCCTCTGGCTGGAACTCCCCGAAGGAGCGGATACGCAGGTGCTGCACGACAAGGCCTTCGAAGCGGGCGTGGGGTATGCACCGGGCGTCATCTTCTCCCCCAGTGGGGACAAGCGGAACTGCCTGCGCCTCTGCTTCAGCTACATGTCGCCGGAGGATATCAGGCAGGGGGTCCGCATCCTGGCCGAGGTCTTCGAGCGCGAGGGCGCCCTCAGGGCGTAGGCGCGGGAGACAGGGGCTTGTCGCCCTTAGCGGCGCAGGCCGAACTTCCTCGCCGCCCGGCGCAGCCCTTCGAGCCCCCCCTCCAGCACCCGGTCCTCCATGCAGTAGGAGATGCGGAAGTGGCCGGGACGTCCGAACCCCCGGCCCGGCACCGCCAGCACGTTCCATTCCAGGAGCGCCTCCACAAAGGCCAGGTCGTCATCAACGGGGCACCGCGGGAAGAAGTAGAACGCCCCCTGGGGCTTCACCGTCTCGTACCCCATGCCGGCCAGCTCGCCATATAGCAGGTCGCGCTTCCGCTGGTACTCCCCCACATCGACGGTAACCCCCTGGAGCACCCGCACCAGGTGCTGCATGAGGGCCGGCGCGTTGACGAAGCCCAGGATGCGGTTGCAGAAGACGAGCCCGTCCACCAGCTCGGCGCGGCCAGCGTAGCCCGGATTGACCGCCACGTAGCCTATCCGCTCCCCGGGCAGCGCCAGGTCCTTGGAGTGGGACATCAGGGTGACGGAGGCGGCATGGTACCTGTACACGTGCGGGTAGTCCAGCCCGTCGTATATCAGCTTTCGGTAGGGCTCGTCGCTCAGTATGAAGACCTCCCTTCCGTATTGCGACTCCGCCTGCGCCAGCAGGTCGCCGAGCGCGCTCAGGGACTCGCCGCTGTACACCACGCCCGAGGGGTTGTTGGGCGAGTTGATGACGACGGCGCGCGTACGTGGCCCCATCGCGCCCTCCAGCGCCCTCAGGTCGAGTTGGAACGCCTCGTCCGTGTCCACGATGCGCGGCACGCCGCCACAGTTGTCAACGTAGAAGCAGTACTCCACGAAGTAGGGCGCAAGGACGATAACCTCGTCGCCCGGCTCCAGTATGCTTTTCAGCACCACGTTCATGCCGCCTGCCGCCCCGCAGGTCATCACCACCTCGTCCATGGTGAAGGAGAGGCCCGTCTCCTTCCTGAGCTGGGCGGCCACCGCCTCCCTGGTCTCGGGATAACCGGCGTTGGGCATGTAGCGGTGCATGCCGCGGACGGGCTCCCGCGCCAGGCGCAGGAGCTCCTTGCGGAATGGCTCTGGAGGTTCCACCACGGGGTTCCCCAGGGAGAGGTCGAAGACCCTCTCCTCGCCGTAGCGCTTCTTGAGTTCGATGCCCTCCTCGAACATACGCCGCACCCACGAGCCCTCCTCCATCAACTTGCGCAGCTTTCCGGAAATAGCCAAGGTCGCCGCCTCCCATTCAAACTGTAAACGCAAATATAACCTCGATGGCGACACCTGTCCAGGCTGCGGGATGGGGCCGGCGTGCGTCTGGGTGAAAAGCTGTGACGAAGTAGATACCTGCACCTATTGACTTGGCTGCTCATGCGCTCTATCATTACATGCGCGAAAATCGAGGGAAAAGAGAAGCAGGGCACCTGCCTTAATTGAGGTGGAGTGAGAATGCCCCGGGTTGACTCCCGTATGGGAGGGCACCCGGGCGAACTTTTTGCCCGAAGGCAAGACCGATATGACCACGACGGAACTCCTGCGTAGGGTATCCCCACGCCATTTCTCGGACTACACGCCTCCCGAGGCCGACGCACGCGTGCGCTTCAGCCTGAAGCGCATCCTGCTGGAGGGCACGCCCTCGGACGTCGCGCTACGGATAATGGGCACCTTCATCACCCCCTTCGCCCTTGCGCTGAAGGCCACGACGCCGCAGATAGGGCTTCTCACCGCCCTCCCCTACCTCGTTGGCGCCCTCGCCCAGCTATTCACCCACAGGCTGGTGGAGCTAGCCGGGTCGCGCAAGCGGTTCTTCCTCGTCGCCCTGCTGTCGAGCGCCCTGGTGTGGGTGCCGATAGCCCTGCTGCCCTGGGTTTTCGGCAGCGCCAGGGTATGGTGGCTCCTGGGCCTGGTTACCCTGGCCATAACCCTGTTCCAGTTGCCGTCCCCTGCGTGGGGAAGCTGGGTATCGCAGCTCCTTCCCGCCAACCGCCGGGGCCGCTTCGTGGGGGCGCGGGCCACCCTTGCCAGCCTGGTGGGCGTGGTTACCGTGCTGGCGATGGGGCGGCTCCTGGACCTGATGGAGAACCGCCTCTTTGTCGGGTTCAGCCTGGTCTTCTTCGGGGCCATGCTCTGCCGTTTCCTCTCCTTCCTCCTGTTCCTGAGGGTCTACGAACCGGCCATGCCTCGAGAGAGCGCCCCAAGCCCCCGGCTGTGGGAGTCACTGCGGAGCCTGGCTGGCTCAGACCTGGGCCGCTTTATGTTCCTCAACTCCCTTTTCCAGTTCTCCGTCTGTCTGGCGGGGCCCTTCTTCGCCGTCCTCATGCTGCGGGACCTGGGCTTCAGCTATACGACATTCAGCGTGCTGGAGATCGTCTCGGTAGGGGCTTCGCTTGTAGGGCTGCAGGTATGGGGACGGATCGCCGACAGGGTGGGAAATGCGCGGTTGCTCTACATGACCGCACCTCTTATCGGCCTGTTCGTCCTTGGCTGGATTTTCGGCCAGTCACCGGTCTACCTGGCGATGGTCAATGTGCTCACCGGTTTCGCCTGGGCGGGCTACGGCATCGGTAGCCTCAACTTCGCCCTGGAGGCATCCGGCGAGGAGGATCGCACCAGGATGCTGGGCTACTTCAATGCTTTTGCTGGCGTCGGCATCTTCCTTGGCTCCCTGATAGGTGGCTTTCTGGCGCCCCTTATGCCGAGGATTTTCGGCTACAGCCTGCTTACACTGATAATGATCAGCGGCCTCCTCCGCCTGTCCACCGGGCTGCTGATGACGCTCTTCGTCCGCGAGGTCCGGGAAGGGGTAAAGCCCTCAAGTCGCGTGCGGTTTACCATGCCTCACCTGCGTCTGGCCCCCATGCTCTTCTGGCTCATACCGCCGCACAGGCGATAGCGACCAGGGGGGCATCGCCCACCTTCAGCCCCTCGGCCTGTCCGCGGAGATGCCGTTGCCACCAGTGGCGTCCGGTGATACCATCGTGGCTGCCAGCGTCGATTTCCGCAAAGCGAGGAGGCATTGAACGATGCGCGAGAACCGGATGAAACGCATGCTCAGGGAGGGCAGGCCCGTGGTCGGCTGCGGCCTCTCCATCACCGACCCTTTCGTCGCCGAGGCGATAGGCCGCTTCAACTTCGACTTCGTGCTCATAGACTTCCAGCATATGGCCCTCACCCTGGAGCAGTTCCAGAACATGCTCATAGCCCTCTACCCCACCGAGTCCACTATCATCGTGCGGGCCCCGTGGAACGACTTCGTGTGGATCAACCACATCCTGGATATCGGGGCTGAAGGGATTATCCTGCCCTGGGTGAACACCGCCGAGCAGGCGGGAAAGGGCGTGGACGCCATCAAGTACCCGCCTGTGGGGCATCGCAGCTGGGGGCCGCGCCGGGCAGCGTCACTCTACGGCGGCGATGCCGAGCAATACGCCGTCCAGGCCAACGACAACACCCTCTTCCTGCCTCAGATCGAGACAGCCCAGGCGGTGGAGAACCTGGGTGCCATCCTCTCGGTGGATGGCGTGGACGGCATCATGATAGGCCCCAATGACCTGGCCTTCTCCCTGGGTTTCGTGGAGAAGCGGTGGAACGCGACGGTAGAGGCCACCGTCCAGAAGGTGCTGGACGGGTGCAGGGCGAAGGGGAAAGCGTTCGGCATGTTCACCCCGGACATGGAGTCCGCCAGGATGTGGGTACGGCGGGGTGGTATGATAGCCCTGGGCCCGCGGGACATGGGCCTCATCGCTGCGGGCGCTGCCCGGGCCAAGGAGCAGATACAGGCCCTGCAGGAGGAGATGGCAGCCAGAAGCTAGAAGACCTGGGGCCACTACCGAGACGGTGCTCTAGATAGGCCAGGTGAAAGCTTGGCCTATCGGATATGAGGAGCTATTGAGGAAGCGACCCTTTTACGGCTGGGCCATCGTAGCCGCCTTTTTCCTGGTGAACTTCGCTACTGGGGCGATGGGCACCCTGAACCTGGGCCTCTTCATCATCCCCATGGGCAACGACCTGGGGATCTCGCGCAGCCTCTTCGGCTGGCTTAGCACCTCTCGCTCTCTGTCGGGAGGCGCCTCGGGCGCCTTTCTCGGACGGCTGGTGGACAGGTTCGGGCCTCGGTTCCTGGTACCGGTTTCAGCCCTGGTTACGGGGCTGTGCCTGATGGCCATGGGGGTTGTGGCCCACATGTACCAGACTCTTCCTGCTCTTCGCCCTCATCGGCCTGGTGGGCCTCAGCGCCCAGGGCGGGGGCCTTCTCACCTCGGTGCCTGTAGCCAAGTGGTTCGTACGCAGGCGGGCCCTGGCCCTTTCCTTGGCGAGCCTGGGGATGGGGATCGGCCCCATAGTATTCGTCCCCGTCACCCAGCTCCTCATAGGCGGTGCGGGATGGCGGAAGGCGTGGATCGTCCTGGCGTGCATCAGCATGGCCATCATCATACCGCTGGGGCTGGCTTTCCTGAGACGTCAGCCCGAGGATATGGGGCTCCGCCCTGACGGCGACCCGGAAGGTCCCTCTGACGCCAGGGAGGCCGCCAGGCCTGAAAAGGTCGAGGCGGTATGGTCGCTGCGCCAGGCGCTGCATACCAGGACGTTCTGGCTTCTCACCCTCTCCCTGGTGCTCGCCGGGTTTGCCCAGGGGAGCGGCATACACCGCATACCATACTGGGTGGAGATGGGGTTCGACGCCCGGCTTGTGTCCTTCTCCATCTCAACCGATGCTGCGGGGGCCGCGGTGATGATACTGGCGGCGGGCTTTCTGCTGGAGCGTTTTCCCCCACGGTTCGTGGCAGCGGGTGCCTATATGGGGTTCGCCGGGGCCATAACGCTGATGCTCTTTACAACGAGCGCCTTTCACATGTTCGCCTCAACGGCCCTCTTCGGCCTCTCGGCAGGGACCAACATGCTCTGCCAGACGTACCTGTGGGCGAGCTACTATGGCCGCACTTTCCTGGGCACCATTCGCGGCATCACCTTCCCCGCCATCCTGCTGGCCAGTTCCATAGGTGCCCCGGTCGCGGGGTACATCTACGACATTCTGGGTAGCTACAGGCCGGCCTGGTGGCTCGTCGTAGGGATATATGCCGCCGCCATTCTGGTGATGGTGAGCGCCACGCCTCCCAGGCGGCCACACCTGGCCGAGGTTGACGCTGGAGCCCTCCGAGGATAACCTTGTGCCGAAACGAGTCTGAGCGAAGGGGGAGCCGTGAAGATCATTCGTTTTGAGACCTTCCTGGTCAGCGCCGGGGTCAACTACGTTTTCCTCCAGGTACACACCGACGAGGGGCTCGTCGGCCTGGGCGACGGCACGGTGGCCACCAAGGCGCTGGCGGTGGAGGCCGCTATCCGTGACCTGGAGAGGCTAGTGGTGGGCAGCGACCCTACCAACATAGAGGGGCTGTGGCAGGAGATGTTCCGCAGGCCCCGCTGGAGGGGCGGGCCGGTGCTCAACAGCGCCATAAGCGCCGTGGAGATCGCGCTCTGGGACATACTGGGGCAGTCCCTGGGCGTACCCATCTGGAAGCTCCTGGGAGGGGCGTGCCGCGACCGCATCCGCGTCTACAGCCACGTCCACGGCGATACCCCCGAGGAGGCGGCGGAGAGCGCCCGCTCGCTGCTGGAGCAGGGGTTCACCGCGGTCAAGACATCCCCTCTGGTGGTGCACGACAATGTAGTACGTGCGACTCGGGGCATGCGTGAGGGCGTTGCCAAGGTGCGGGCCATACGCGAGGCGGTGGGGGAGGACGTGGACGTGATGCTGGACGCCCACGGCCAGCTCACCCCTGAGATGGCGGTGGAGATGGCCCACCGGGTGGCCGAGTACCGTCCCCTCTTCCTGGAGGAGACGACGCAGCCCGACGATTTGAGCGTCCTGGAGTGGGTATCGCAGCGCTCACCGGTGCCGCTGGCGACGGGGGAGCGGCTGTTCACCAAGTACGAGTTCACCGAGATATGCTCTCGCCAGCTCGTAAGGTACGTGCAGCCCGACGTCCTCCACTGCGGCGGCATCTCGGAGATGAAGAAGATTGCCGCCATCGCCGAGGCCTATTACATACACTGCGCCCCGCACAACCCCCAGAGCTTCGTCTCGGCCATGGCCTCGTTCCACGTGGACGCCTGTACTCCGAACTGCGTCATCCAGGAGTTCGTCTGGGGGCCGGAGTGGCAGAGGGGGCTGTTTGAGGGTGCGCCCGTGATCGTGGACGGCTACGCCGAGCTGCCCTCGGAGCCGGGCCTGGGGGTGAAGCTGAACGTGGAGGCGGCCAGGGCCCACCCCTACGAGCCCGACTTCCGCCCGCCGTGGCACTGGGAGGACGGCAGCGTCGCCGACTGGTAAGATATGCCCCCGTTCAGGCCCCGTTGAAGCGGCGCCCCCCCAGCAAGGCACCGGTGCCCTCTTTCAGCGTGCAGAGACCCCATTCCAGGGCCAGCCGCGCCAGCTTGGGCCACAGGCTCGCTGGCAGCCTGAACAGGCTGCCTTTGACCAGGGCGGAACCGAGCAACCGTGTGAAGAGCTCGCTCTGCAGGTCTATGTCGCCATAGTGGGAGACCAGCCGCCGGAACTCGGCCCGGTGGAGCGTATCCATGATGGCATCCAGCTCCCGCAGCGTCAGGGAGAGGAGAAGCCGTCGCAGCACCCACTCGCGGGCCATCTCAAGACCCATGACGGAGTCCCAGGCGCTCTGGTAGCCTCTCAGCACACGGCGAGAGGGGTCGCCCTTTGTGAGGGCGTTGAGTGCCGCCCCGGCACACAGCCTGGCGCCCACCATCAGGAGGTGGAGGCCGCCGCCAGAGGTGGGCTTCACCTGCCCCGCTGCATCTCCCACCAGCAGGACATTGTCCGAGTAGAGATGGCGGGACGGCGTGAGGGGGATGAGCCCGCCTTGAACACGTAGTACGCGGGCACCGCGGAGCTCCTCCTTCGTCGATAGCAGCGTGGAGAGGAGCCTCCCGAGCTTCTGCCCGGGCTGCGTGGTGCCCACACCCACCCGCGCATGGGCCCGGTCAACAGGGATGAGCCAGGCAAACCAGCCGGGTGCCACATCCGATCCCAGGTACACATGGACGAACTCCTCATCCAGTCCGCTCACCTCCACCTCGGCCCCCATCAGGGCGGCGGCGCTGGGGGGCCTGAGAGGCCCTTTCCACCCTGCGACCACCGAGCGGATCCCGTCGGCGCCGACGACCAGTGGCGTATCCAGCTGAGAGCTACGCCCGTCCCGCTGTATGTGAAGCCGGGCCCGCCCGTCCATGCGTTCAAGTCCGATTACTCGTGTCCCAAGGACGAGGGTCGCGCCGCATTCCTGGGCCTGGCCTGCCAGTGCCCGGTCAAGGCCAGCGCGGTCGATCACCAGCGCCCGCGCCCTGTCGCCGCCCAGGGTCAGCGTGCGGCCTGTCGGCGAGTGTATGTGAGCACCCTTGACCTGGTTGAGCACCAGCCCTGCGGGGGCCTCCGCCAGCTTCATCATCCTCGGCGTGACCAGGC
>Ga0172366_10003709_pt1 | contig 12024 bp, 14 predicted proteins | sample LakKivSesite69cm_FD_114533 | JGI IMG/M metagenome (GOLD analysis project Ga0172366, IMG submission 114533) | Sediment microbial communities from Lake Kivu, Rwanda - Sediment site 69cm | ecosystem: Environmental > Aquatic > Freshwater > Lake > Sediment | place: Rwanda: Western Province, Lake... | reverse complement strand
CCTATTATAAATATCTAATTTTAGAAGCGACCAAAGAACCTCAGGTTTTAGAAAGGGTTTTTGAGTTTGACCCTAAAAAATATCGACAGGTTTTAGAAATTCTGGACGAGAAAGAAAGAGAATTTAGTCTAATTGAATTTAAAGAATTCCGCGACCCATTCGAAATCTTGCTCAAAACTGAAACTTCTACTATAATGTTTTTACCGTCCCCGTGGCTCAATGGATAGAGTAGGAGCCTTCTAAGCTCTTGATGCAGGTTCGATTCCTGCCGGGGACACGGTGACCGTAGCTCAACTGGCAGAGCGCTTGGCTGTGGCCCAAGTGGTTGCGGGTTCAAATCCCACCGGTCACCCTGCCAAAAATCGAGATACTCAATTATGATTCTATGAACACTTATTTATTGCGAGTAGCTTTCAAAGTGTGGCTTATTGAGATTATAATTTCAGGCTTTAACTTCTTTGTTTTAATGAATCAAATCTATGAACCATTGTTTGGGTCATTGAGAGCACATCAAATAGGCATGACCACGCGAATAATCTATATTTTTATACTCAGCTATCTGTTGTTAAGATTTGTTAAAAGCTACACAACTTTCGATTCATTCATTGTCGGTATTTTCTGGCTAATTTTAACCTTGATTTTTGAATGGGGTGGTAGCTTTCTGATCGGGCGTCCCATTTCTGAGATTCTGATTGGTTGGAATATCTCAGCGGGCTATATGTGGCCGTATGTATTGCTAACTTATTTATTCTCCAATCTTTTAGTGGGAATAATTTTGCAGCCAGGCAAAATTTTAAAACAAAAAAATTCTTCCAGAACAAAATCCTAATATTATTCCATCTTAGAAGCGCGTGAAATCGCCCATTAGACAGTTTTTAGTTGACATAAAAGATAAAATTGTTAAGCTGAATCAGCTCTCTTAAATTTAACGTAGAAAAGAGCCAAAATGATAAGGAGGTGAAAATATGGATTGGTATCAAGAAGGATATGACAGAGGATATCAAGACGGATTAGCGGGACGAGACAGGCAAGACAGTAATCGTTCTATTACAGATTTGGTATTTCCCAAACTTGAATATGAAGAAGAATTTTGGGATGGCTATGCACAAGGATATGAAGACGGAGAAGCAGAAAGAGAAGAGAGTAAAGAAAACGAATAAAAATCATTAGGCCTTAGCGTTCCTAAGGTCTTTTTTTATTTAAGTCTTCATAAAACAAGTTTGAGTCTCGTTTGCCCAACCACTTGGCAATTTAAAAAGTCCTTTCCTGGGGCTTTTTGAAACTAAGCAATTTTTCTATAACCTTTCTTCCAACTTCGCCTTCAGTTTTATTTCTTTTCCCTTTCTTAAAACTTTCAAACTTATCTCATCTCCAATTTTATGTTTTTGTAAAATATCGGCGATTGTATTTTCCTCACTTATTTTTTCACCATCAATTTCCAAGATAATATCGTATTCTTCTAAGCCTACTTTCTCAGCCGCCGACCCCTTTATTACCGCTGGCTCGCCCAAACTTTCTCTTAAAATTAGGGCTCCATAATCAACTGGAAGTTTTTGAATTTTTGCAATTTCTGGATTCAAAATTATATACCTTATTCCTAAAAATGGCCTTTGAATTTTCCCGTATTTTTTTACTTCCTCTAAAGTTGCCTTGGCATAATTTAGGGGGATGGCAAACCCAATGTTTTCCGCTCCCATGACCATAGCGGTATTAATTCCAATCGTTTTTGCTTCCATATTAACTAGGGGTCCGCCGGAATTTCCAGGATTTATAGCGGCATCAGTCTGGATTAACCCTCTTAAACTAGTTGCTTTGAATGGCATTCCTCCATAGGCAGTTATTTTTCTACTCAAACCAGAAACAATCCCCGCCGAAATTGTGTCTTCAAACTCCCCTAAAGGATTACCTACGGCAATCACTGTTTCTCCTAATTCAACCTTGTTTGAATCACCCAATTCTAAATAGGGTAAATTTTTTCCCTCTATTTTTAAAACCGCAACATCAATTAAAGGGTCTCTCGCTAAAACCTTTGCCTGGAATTTATGTTTTGGGTCGAGTATAACGGTATAATCGGCCTCGGTGTCGGAAACAACGTGATTGCACGTTAAAACATAGCCGTCTTCTGAAACGATAAATCCTGAACCGCCTCCGATTTTCGTTCTTTCTTTACCTCCTTTGATTTTTGGAAAAATAAATTCTTGTCCGCCGTAGGGAAAATAATAAAATCCCTCCACTTTTGGGAGGTCTTTTGTAATTACTATTGTAATGACTGCTGGGCAAACTTTTTTTGCCACTTGGACGATTGGAGATTTTTCCATAATCCTATTTTAGCATTAAATTTAGTTGTCAACAAACAAAAGAAATGATAGAATTATTTCGTCGAGTTTAAAAAGCCCCTATAGCTCAATGGATAGAGCCTCGCACTCCTAAGGCGAAGATGTGGGTTCGATTCCCTCTAGGGGCATTGGGCCCGTGGTATAGTGGCAACATGCATCCATGGCATGGATGAGTCCGGGGTTCAAATCCCCGCGGGTCCAAAGGAGGGCTGGCCGAATGGTAAGGCGCCGCTCTCGAAAAGCGGTGGGTAAAAACCCTTAGAGGTTCGAGTCCTCTGCCCTCCGTCTTTTTTTTATTGTGTTTTATCTTCCCCTGGTTCGGCTCTGGCTAAAACAATTCCAATCACCTCTTTCCCTCCAGCTATTTTTAAAACTTTAGCCGCTTCTTCCACTGTTGCCCCAGTAGTGTAGACATCATCCAAAAGCAGAATTTTTTTATCTTTAATCAAAAATCCATTTTTTACAAAAAAGCAACCCTTAGTATTCTCTTTCCTTTCTTCTTCTGAGAGTTCAACTTGGGGAGGAGTTTCTTTTATTTTAAAGAGAACATTATTTAACATTTGAACCTTTAAGAAATTTGCCAACCTTTTCCCGATTTCCTCTGTTTGATTAAATCCCCGCCATTTCAACCTCTTCCTTTCAAGAGGAACGGGAATCAAAACAAACTCGGAAAATTCATTTTCTTTTTCGATTAATTTTAAATGGTCGAGAATTAAAAAAGCCAAAACTTCAGCCAAGTCCTTTAAAAATGGCTCGTATTTTAAACTCAAAATTAATTTCCTTGCTAAACGGTTTTTGTAAGTTAATGGAAAATAGAGGTCGGAAAGGTACTTTGTTTTATATTCCCTGTGGACTCTCAAAATTTCCAACAGTTCTTTACAATCTTGGCAGAGATATTCCCCCTCTTTTTTACAGCCCAAACAGAATTTTGGAAAAAAAATATCTAAGAGAAAACCCTTTAGTATTTCTAAAATATTTTCACCCATTTTAATTAATGGTATGATAAATAAAGTAAGAAAAAAAGATGTCACTATTTGCAAAAAAATTTTTAGGTATAGACATTGGCACTTCTGCCATAAAAGCGATTGAATTAAATCGAAGAGGAGACAGGATTTATTTGGAAAATTATGGTGAGATAAAAAGCGAAGCCTTCTATACGAAAACTTTTAGGACTTTTGAAAAAAGCGTACTTTCACTTTCTCTAGAAGAAATAGCCCTGGCAATAAAGGCGATTTTAAAAGAGTCCGAAATTAAAACAAGGAAATGTGTTTTTACTATACCCGATTTTGCTACTTTTTTTACCACTTTTGATCTTCCGCCCATGGGCGAGAAAGAAATTCCAGAGGCCGTAAGGTTTGAAGCCCGACAATACATTCCCCTTCCCCTTTCTGAAGTGGCTTTGGATTGGAAAGTAATAGAAGGGATTTATATTGGAAAAGAGAAAACTAAGTTAAGAATTTTATTGGTTGCCGTTCCCAATGAATTGATTAATCAATATCAATCAATAGCCACATTTTCAAATTTAGAACTGACTCTCTTAGAGGCAGAGGTCTTTAGTTTGGCAAAATCCTTGATTCCCGAAGACGAAAAAAGAGTCATTGCCATAGTCGACATGGGACTGCAAAGCACAACTTGTAGTATAATAGATAAAAGAATTTTAAAAATTTCCCACAGTTTCGATATTTCAGCCAACCAATTTACCGAGCAAGTTACTAAAGGTTTAATGGTTGAATACGCAATTGCCGAATCTTTGAAGATGAAATACGGAATTTTAGATGTCGAAGGACCGGGCTTGAAAGGAAGGCCGAGCGTCAAAAACATACTTTTACCCCTGGTCGACGAATTAGTAAAAGAAGTAGAAAGAATTTTTGCTGGTTTTTATTATTCGGAAGGGAAAGAGGTTCAAAAAATCATCCTTTCTGGAGGGTCGGCTCTTTTGCCAGGTTTAGTTGAATATTTTAAAAATTATTTTAAAATAGAAGTAGAAATCGCTAATCCTTTTTCAAAAATTTTTTACCCACCGATTTTAGAAGAAAAACTGAAAGAAATAGGTCCCTCTTATGCTATTGCCATAGGAGCCGCTCTTGAAGGATTAAAATAACGCTATGCCAATAGAAATAATACCAAAGAAAAAAGTAGTAACTCCGCCTTGGCAAATTATCTTTTTTTCAATTTCGATAATCCTCCTTTTATTTTCCCTTTCTTTCTATTTCTTTTTGTCAAGCCAAGAAAAAGAATATCAGAATAAAATAAGCGAAATTGAAGGGTTAATCCAAGAAGAAGCCAAAAAAGAAGAAGAAAAAATAAAAGAAGTTGTAAGGATAAAAGACAGAATTTCAACTTTTTCTCAAATTACAGAAAAACACGTTTTTGTTTCTGATTTGTTTGAGGTTTTAGCCGACGCCACTCATCCCAAAGTATTTTATAAAAGTTTTGATTTGAACCCAGGAAAAAATTCTTTTAATCTTTTGGGCGAAACTGAAAATTTTTTTACTTTAGGACAACAATTTCTTTTGTTAAAGCAAAACCCCATGGTAAATGAAATTGAACTTTCAAGAATTTCAAAAACAAAAGAAGGAAAAGTCGAATTTACTTTCAATTTAACTTTAAATCCAAACATCTTCAAATGGAAAGAATAAACTACGCATCGGTGGCTTTCATTCTCTTTTTTGCTTCTGCTTTTGTCATTGTTTTAGTTTTAATTCCAAAATATCAGATGGTCGCTAAAATAAAGAATTCTTTGTCTGAATGGGAAAAAACCTTAGAAGAACAAAAAGAATATTTCAATAAAACGGAAGAAGATTTAGGTAGATTGAAAGAATACCAAAATGAAATTGGAAAAATTTCGATGGCTTTACCTGATGAGCCTTCTTTACCTTCTTTTTTTAATCTTGTTGATGGACTAGCTTCGTCCAACGGTCTGTTTTTTAAAAACATCAGCCAATTTACAATATCTCAATCTAAAGAGATTCCAGAAATAAAAGAAATAGATGCTTCGTTCACCCTCTCCGGTTCTTACGAGGCATTTAAAAAATTTATTTCCTACTTAGAAACGTCGGCCAGAATGGTAGAAATAGAAAATATTTCTCTCAAAATAGAACTTCCACTTGGAAAGACCATTACCGAGGCAATTAGCGAATTTATATTTTCATTCAAGGTAAAATTTTATTCTTTCTAATATGCCATTATCATTCGTTAAAATCAAAAAAGTCGAATTTAAAAATTATTTAATTAATATCTTATTAATTGTTGTTCTGTTCGGTGCGATATATCTTTTGAGAAATCGTTTTTTAAAAGAAGTTACAGTTGAATCGCCCAGAATTGTAAAAAAAGTAAAGATTGACTTCAATTTATTAGAAAGGCAAAAAAAATTTTTGGAAACTTTTAATCCCTTCGAAGAAATTGGACTATCTCAGGATAAACCCGGAAGAGAAAATCCTTTTATTCCCTATTAAAATATGGGAGTAATTAAAAAAATACTTGAGAAAAAAATAATTGATAAAAATCAAGCTGCCTCTTTGGAATTTGAGGTAAAAACCTTAGGGAAGAAAGAAGAGGATTTAATTTTAGAAAAAGGCATCTTATCCGAAGATGAACTTTTTAAATTAAAGTCGGAGGATTTAAAAATTCCCTTGAGAGATGTTGCTCCGGAAGAAGTCCCCCTAAGGGTTTTAGAAAAAATTCCAGAGGAAACTGCTAAACATTATAAAATGATTGGAGTGGGAGAGAAAGGAGATGTGTTGGAAATTGGCATGATTTATCCTGAAGATTTGGCTGCCAGGGAAGCATTAAACTTTCTTTCCCGACAACAAAAATTTAACGTTAAAATTTTTTTAATCAAACCAACGACCTTCGAACATCTTTTAAGACAAATCAGAACCTTTAGGAAAGAAGTCAGCGTGGCTTTGTCAGAACTAGAAAAAGAAATAGCCACCGAAAAGATAGAGGAAAAACCGAGGACGGCAGAAGAAATAGCTAGATTGGCTGAAGAGGCTCCGATTTCAAAGGTTGTTGCCGTCATGTTAAGACATGCTGTTGACGGGAGAGCGTCGGATATTCATATCGAGCCAGGAAAAGAAAAAATGAGAGTTAGATTTAGGTCTTTGGGAGAGTTACACTCTTCCCTTTTGCTTCCGATGAGAATTCATCCTGCCATCATCGCTAGGATTAAAATCTTAGCCAATCTAAAATTAGACGAATCAAGAGTTCCCCAAGATGGTAGGTTTTCAACAAAAATAGGAGATAGAGATATCGATTTTAGAGTTTCAACCTTTCCAACAACCCTAGGAGAAAAAGTGGCAATTAGGGTTTTGGATCCAAGAGTGGGATTGAAAAAATTCGAAGAATTAGGTTTAATCGGAAGAAATTATGAAGTGATAAAAAGAGAAACCAAAAGACCCTGGGGATTGGTTTTGGCAACCGGACCTACTGGCTCGGGGAAGACAACCACTCTTTATGCCGTCTTGCAAATTTTAAACCGGGAAGGAGTAAATATAGTAACCCTAGAAGATCCGGTTGAGTACTTTATTGAGGGGATAAACCAATCTCAAATTAGACCGGAATTAAATTATGATTTTGCTACCGGTTTAAGATCAATTTTAAGGCAAGACCCCGACATAATCATGGTCGGTGAAATAAGAGATGAAGAGTCGGCGGGTTTAGTTATTCATGCTGCCCTGACTGGGCATATTGTTCTTTCTACTTTACACACAACCAATGCCATCGGAGTAATTCCCAGGCTGATTGACATGGGGGTAAAACCCTATTTAATTCCCCCAACCTTGAGGGTTGCTTTAGCCCAAAGATTAATCAGGAGGCTTTGCGATGATTGTAAAAAAAAGGTGAAGGCAAAAAAAGAAATTTTCGATCTGATTTCAAAAGAGGTTGAAGGAATGCCGGGAAATTTAAAAAAGGAGGTTGAAAGTAAAATTAAAAAACCGCTCTATATTTATGAATCCGTCGGTTGTCCAAAATGCAACAAAACCGGCTTTTCAGGAAGGATTGCCGTTTTTGAAGTTTTAGCCATGACCGATGAGTTAGCCGACTTAATTTTAAAAGAGCCCACCGAATTAAAATTAAGGGAAGAAGCAAAAAGACAAGGGATGATAACCATGCTCCAAGATGGTATAATAAAGGTCTTAGACGGAATTGCAACCATGGAGGAGGTATTAAGAGTAGCCGAAGAAAAATAAAATAATATGAAAAAAGTTTTATTAATCGAAGATGACCAATTTATAATCGATATTTATTCTACAAAATTAAAAGAAGAAGGTTTTGAGGTTGAGTTAGCGATAAATGGAGAAAAAGCCATAGAAAAGACAAAAGAAAAACCAGATTTAATTTTATTGGATATTGTTTTACCAGGCATTGATGGCTGGGAAATTTTGAGAGAGATAAAAAAAGACGAATCAACAAAATCAATCCCAGTTATTGTTTTATCGAACCTGAGTCAGAAATCAGAGGTTGAAAATAGTCTTAAGATGGGAGCGGTAAAATATCTTATTAAATCTAATTACACTCCCAGTCAAGTTGTAAAGGAAATAAAAGAATGTCTGAGGAAATAGTTAAAAAACTGAACGAATGCCTGGGAATGACGATTTTAGAAAAGGCCTCAGATTTGCACTTATCCGTTGGCCATCCTCCAATCTTGAGAATCGCTGACAGATTAATTCCTTTAGTTAAAGAAAGAAAATTAACCTCTGACGATGTAAGAGGGATGGCTCAAGTTTTATTAGGTCCTGAAAGATATGAAAGGTTCATAAAAGAGAAGGAAGTAGATTTTTCTTATAATTTTGAAGACCGAGGGCGTTTTAGGGTAAACATTTTTTTTCAAAGAGGAGAAATTTCTTGTGCTTTAAGACTTGTTCCCCAAAGAATTCCAACAATCGAGGAACTAAATTTACCTCCAATTTTACACGAATTTATAAAACCACCCCAGGGATTTGTTTTAATTACTGGCCCTTCTTCCCATGGGAAATCGACCAGTTTAGCCTCTTTGATAGACGAGATAAATCATACTAGAAGAGAGCATATTATTACCATTGAAGACCCGATAGAATACATTTTTGTAGACGATAAATCGCTTACCGAACAACGAGAAGTGGGTTCAGATACCCATAGTTTTTTGAATGCTTTGAGGTCAACTTTTAGAGAAGACCCAGACGTTATAATGGTGGGGGAAATGAGAGACCCGGAAACAATGGCCACTGCCATTACTGCTGCTGAAACCGGTCATTTGGTTTTTGCCACCTTACACACTAATTCAGCCGCCCAGACAATTCATAGAATTGTTGATTCTTTTTCTCCTGCCCAACAACCCCAGGTTAGAGCCCAGTTATCGGGTTCCCTTTTTGGAATCATTTCTCAAAGATTAATCCCCAGGATTAAAGGCGGTTTACTCCCTGCTTGCGAAATACTTTTTAATACTCCGGCAATTTCCAATTTAATTAGAGAAAATAAAATCCACGAAATTCCTCTGGTTATTGATACTTCAGCCGAAATTGGAATGATTTCCCTAAACAGAGCCTTGGCAAATTTGGTGAAACGAGGGGAAATTTCAGTTGAAAATGCTCTGAAGTATTCATTAAACCCATCAGAACTAAGAATGCTTTTAAGATAAGATGAAGTTTAATTACCAAGCCAGGACAAAAACGGGAGAAGTCCAAACGGGCGTAATCGAAGCCTCTTCCAAAGAGGCAGCCCTTTCTATTCTTAGAAGACATGGACTTTATATTACCTTGTTGCAAGAAGAAATAAAAAAGCCAGCCATTGCCAAAGAGATAAAGTTATTTAAAAAAACAACAACAAAGGATTTGGTTATGTTTACCAGGCAATTGTCAATAATGTTTAAGTCAAAAATTCCTTTGATTGAAGCCCTAAGGACACTCTACGCCCAAACAACCAGCCCCGACCTCAAAGAAAAAATTCAGAGAATAGGAGAAGAAGTCGAAGCCGGTACTCATCTTTCGGCTGCTTTCGTGCATTATCCGGAAATTTTTTCTTCTTTTTACGTTTCAATGATTAGGTCAGGAGAAATGTCGGGGCAACTTTCAGAAAGTTTGGATTATTTAGCCAATTATTTAGAAAACCGATATGCCCTTGCCCAGACGATAAAAGGGGCCTTACTTTACCCGATGCTTATTTTAGTGATGGCAATTTCAATGCTCTTTTTTCTCTCTCTTTTTGTTTTACCCCAACTAAAATCAGTTTTTATGGAAGCAAACGTCGAATTACCAGCAATTACTACATTTATTTTAAACCTCGGGGATTTTATGAAAAAATTCGGCTGGTTGATAATTCTGGCCATAGTCGCCCTTGTCTTTCTCGTTTTGCAATACAAAAAAACCGAACAGGGTAAAAAATTTTTCGATGGGTTAACAATTAAAATTCCTTTAATCGGTCCTCTTTCAAAAATGATTTATCAATCGAGGTTTGCTGAAGATTTGGCAACCTTAATCGCCGGCGGTTTACCCATCGCCGACGCACTAAAAACAACCTCCGATACTGTTGGGAACGAACCTTACCGGGAAATAATTTTAAAGGCAGTTGAGGACGTTAAAAGAGGAGAATCAATCTCCTATTCCCTTTCTTTTTCTCCCGAACTTTTTCCGCCCATGTTTACCCAGATGGTTGTTGTTGGCGAAAAAACTGGTAAAATAGGAAGTGCCCTAAGAGAAATCAGCCAGTTTTATCAAAAGGAGATAGAAAGGTCAATCCAAAACTTGATTTCTCTTTTAGAGCCTGCAATGATACTATTAATAGGGTTGGGAATTGGCGGAATCGCCGTTTCCGTCATCATGCCCCTTTACAAAATGATTTCCGCTTTTTAATGGCTTGACAAAGTTTTTCGTGCTATAATAAAAAATATCAAACAAAAGGTCGGTAAATTCTTAAAAGATAAAATATGAATAAAAAAGGTTTTACTTTAATTGAATTGTTAGTCGTTATCGCTATCATCGGAATGTTAGCCGGTATTGTTTTGGTTTCAATGGGGACAGCCAGAATGAAAGCCAGAGATGCCAGGAGGCAGTCGGATATTAGACAAATTGGTTTAGCAATGGAAATGTGTTATGACGATGCAACCTGTGGCGCTCGGGACCAATATTGCCAGGCTACTGCTGCCAGCCAACCGACTAGAGTAGGAGGTCCCGTTACATGCAATGCCGTAGGTGGGACAGACTACTTAAATCCGATACCGGCTGATCCTCTTAACACGGGTACTCATATCTATACTTGGCTAGATAATAGTGCAAATCCAGGACAATTCTGCGTTTTTACCCAAGCTGAAGGTTCGGCAAACTATTTTGCTGCCAGTGAAAAAGGAACCTGCTTTACTCTCGCTGCTGCTCCGGCTGCTTTACCTTGCTGGGCTACTTGTCCATAAAATTTTGTTGGCGATAATTGGTTAAGAAAAGTAATTTTTAAAATTGGCGGCTTCTTCCGCCAATTTTTTTTCTTTTTTAAAAATGATAAAATTGAATAATGATAAATTTACTTTTTTCTTTATTTTCTTTTTTGTTTGGCACAATTGTCGGCTCTTTTTTAAATTGCGTAATTTATAGATTGGAAACCAGCCGAAGTTTTTTAAAAGGTCGCTCTTTTTGTCCCCATTGTGAGCACACTTTGGAATGGAAAGATTTAATTCCGATTTTGAGTTTCGTTCTCTTGAAAGGAAAATGCCGCTACTGTGGAAAAAAGATTTCTTTTCAATACCCCATCATCGAACTTTTAACTGGCATTTTTTCTTTTTTATTTTTCAAACCCTTAGTTTTGACTTTCACTATTTTAAATTTCCTATTTGCGATTTACAACTTTATAACCTCTTGTTTTTTAATTATTATTTTCTTTTTTGATTTAAAGCATTACCTAATTCCAGATAAAGTTATTTATCCAGCAATAATCATCTCCATTATTTACCTTCTTCCAAATCCCAAATTCTACATTCTAAATTCTCTTTACAGTGCCCTTGGTGCTTCTTTATTTTTTTTATTCATTTATTTAATTTCTAAAGGTAAATGGATGGGATTTGGAGATGTAAAATTAGCTTTTTTAATGGGTTTATTTTTGGGATTCCCCAAAATTTTAGTTGCCCTATTTTTAGCGTTTTCCCTCGGGGCCGCAATTGGAATCTACCTGATTTTAACAAAGAAAAAGACACTAAAATCGGAAGTTCCTTTTGCCCCGTTTTTGGTTGCGGGCACATTTTCAGCCTTATTTTTTAGCCAAAATTTAATTTCTTGGTACTTAAATTTATTTTTGATAAAATGAGATATAACTATGTCTAAAAGAATTTTTATATTTTTAGCAATTTTTCTGATAGTTTTAGGCTTTCTAATCTTCAATTTCAAAAAACCAAAAAAAATTGAGGCAGCCGCTACCGATAATGTTTGGGGTTGGGCTTGGTCAGAAAATATCGGCTGGATTTCTTTTAATTCGACCAATACTGGCTCGGCAATAAATTATGGAGTAAATATCGATTCTTCGAATGGTACCCTTTCCGGTCAGGCCTGGTCAGAAAATATCGGCTGGATTTCTTTTAATAGGAGTGATACCAGCGTCCCGCCTCAACCTCCGTTTAATGGTGCCGAAAGTTATATTGCCACACTTGATTTGGGTAGTGGGATTTGCGGTGGGACAGGAAATTTTTGCGGTTGGGCGAGGGCTCTATCTGCTTGTGACTCTGTTCCCT
>Ga0172366_10003707_pt1 | contig 12027 bp, 12 predicted proteins | sample LakKivSesite69cm_FD_114533 | JGI IMG/M metagenome (GOLD analysis project Ga0172366, IMG submission 114533) | Sediment microbial communities from Lake Kivu, Rwanda - Sediment site 69cm | ecosystem: Environmental > Aquatic > Freshwater > Lake > Sediment | place: Rwanda: Western Province, Lake... | reverse complement strand
TGCATTTTTGGCACACCGGAAAACTATGTTTTCCTTGTGTCCTAAAAATCCACTGTCAAAAGAAAACTCCGTCAAACCAGCATCTTTAGATGCTGGTAGGAGTTTTCTGTGGATTTTTATGATATCAAACCCTGTATGATTGCTGAAATCAGAAAGCCCAGTATCAATCCTAAAAGCAGGCCAATAAAAAACTCATTATTGAACAAGATTACTTTTTCCTTTGCAGGGTAATCATTTTTTAATTCCCTAAGATGTTCAATTCTCCGGCTGACTAGCTCAAATGCCTTTTTCCTGGTTTTTGCCTTCATTAAATCATTGCTAAGTTCAATATCCCCTATAATATCCCTGACCCAGCTGCTGAAATCATTTTTTTCTTTTGTTACATGATATTTAAAATTAGTATCATCCATTATTTCCAGTGCCTCGGCAAGTTCCCCAAGATTTGCTATCGATGTCCCCATGTGCAGGTTAAACTTATGCGCTGGATTAACATCTGAAAGTATTGATTTTGCATCTTCTGGAAACAAAATTTTTTTTGCCATTATTATCCCCTCTTTTAGCTGAATTTTTTTATTATATTTTTTAAGATGATTAGCTGTGTTCTATCCTTATCAGTTGTCTTCAAAAGCTCTTCTGCAAGCTTTTGCTCTTTAAAGACATCCTTTATCCAGCTGGCGAAATCATTTTTTATCTCATTGACATGATGCCTAAATATATCGTCAGCCATTTTATCAAGATATTTAGACAAATCCAGTACGCTTTTCAAGACCATTCCATCCTGAACAAAAAAATAATGTTCTGGTTTAGCCTCTTTTAATATATCTTTGCTTATTTTTGCATTTTTTTTAGTAATTTTTTTTCCAACTCTTTTTGTTTTCATACTACCACCTCTTTTTTTAAATTATTTTTATCATAATGCTCCTTTAACCTGAAGTTTATATCATTAACTATGTTCATAAAGGTTATGAATGCATCATAAGGACTGTCATAAGGATTAAAGTATTTATGGACATCGCCATCATTGAACCATTTTGTGCACATGTAATAAAAATGATCGCTTATCTGTAACGCCCTCCAGTCATTAATAAGCTTTTGGTCTTTTGACTTTTTTATTGCCTCTTCCATAAAATATATCTCATTTATTGCTGACTTCTGCATGTCATTTCCATCCCATGCGCTTGTATCCCGCTCAATATCTGCCCATGAAACAGGGCTGTGGATATCAAGCTCTGAAACAGGATTATATTTTCTTATTGCCTCACTTGGAGTTTTGAAATCATTGTCAGGGTGCTTTAATAGTTCCCCAGGAAGGTTTCTTAAAAAGCCAAATATTCCTGTATCTGCCCACTGGTGCTCTCCAAAGGTCTCGTAATCCATAAAAAGATTTACTAGATTGCCGTTTCCATTAACAGCATTAATCCATTTAGCATATTTATCAACTGTGAGGGGCCATTCCTTCCAGCTCCTGTCTGAAAACCTGAATGCAACATCATCTGATAGTTTGTAGTTTTTAAGCAAAAGCTTTATCCTTGATGCTGTTTTCGGCCTGTAAATAAAATTTGGAGACCTCCAGCCAAGAATGTGGTCTGCACCCTCTGCCAGTATTCCCTTGTATCCCATTGACTCAATAAAATTTGCAAGCTCATTATTATAAACAAGCTCTGTGTTTCTGAAAACTGTTGGTTTCTGCCTGAACAAGCTTCTTATCTTCTTGTTATGCAAAATAATCTGCTCTTTAAACTCGCTTTTTGAATAAAGGAATGCAAGTGAATGGTAGTATGTCTCATCAAGAATTTCAACCTTGCCAGTATCAACCAAATCCTTGAATGACTGCAGAATATCAGGCATAAATTCCTCTAGCTGTTCTAAGATAACGCCTGAAAAAGAATAGCTTATCTTGAATTCCTCATGCTTGTTGAGCAGGTCAAGCATCAGCTTATTAGTAGGGAGGTAGCACTTTTCTGCAACTTTTTTTAGTATGTCTAAATTCTTCTGCCTGTTGGTATAGCTATGATTCTTTCCAATCTCAAATACATTATAATTCCTCAGCCTGTAAGGCTGGTGAACCTGAAAATAAAAACAGATTGATACCATTTTTAAGCTTTAATGTGCAATCCACCCCCCATCGACAAATAGTGTAATGCCTGTTATATAGTCTGAGTTGTCTGAGGCAAGGAACAGGGCTGCATTTGCTATGTCTTCTGGCTTTCCAATCCTGCTTAATGGGATATTGGCTAATAATGTTTCCCTTGTTGCTTTATCCTTTAATAATTCTTTTGTCATGTCTGTCTCTATCACGCCCGGGCCTATTGCATTAACATTTATTTTATACTGCGCCAGCTCTAAAGCAAGCTCTCTTGTCATGTTTATTATTGCCCCCTTTGAGGCGCAGTAAGCACTAGAATTTGCAAATCCCACCTGGCCTGCAATAGATGTTATATTGATTATCTTGCCTTTGCCCTGTTTTATCATCTCTGGAACAGCAGCTTTTGAGCAGAGAAAAACCCCTTTAAGGTTTATATCCAAAACCCTGTCAAAATCCTGCTCTGTAAGATCTGTTAATGATTTTTGCATATATATGCCTGCATTATTAACAAGTATATCAATTTTGCCAAAATTTTCTGTTGTTAAATTTATCATTTGGCTAACATCTTCAGGATTTAAAACATCTGCCTTAACAGCCAGCCCTTTTTTTCCAATTGCCTTAATCTCTTCAACTACTTTGTTGCAGTCATCTAGGTTTATGTCGCTGACAACAACATTGGCTCCTGCCTTTGCCAGGGCAAGTGCTATTTCCTTGCCAATTCCCCTCCTTGAGCCTGTTACAATAGCAACCTTGTTTTTTAAGTCCATTTTAAACCTCCTATGATTTGCTTAATGCTCTTTCATAAACATTAATACATTTTTTAGCGCTCTCATTCCAGCTGATTTTTTTTATTTCTATTAATCCATGCTCTTTCAAGCAGTGATGCAATGCATTATAGTTAAGCACTGCTATTATTTTGCTGGCCATTTCATCTATATCCCAAAAGTCAACCTTAAGGCAGTTTTTTATAACCTCTGAAACACCTGACTGCTTTGATATAAGAACAGGAGTTCCATTTCTCATTGCTTCTAATGGCGTTATTCCAAACGGCTCTGAAACAGATGGCATAACATACAGGTCTGCCATTTTATATGCCCTGTCAATATCATCACCCCTTAAAAAGCCAGTAAACAAGACATGCTTTGCTATTCCTAACCTGGCTGCTTTTTCTATCATGTCTGCTTCCATGTCACCAGAGCCTACAACAATAAACTTAATGTTTTTTTCCTTTTCAAGCACTTTTTTCGCAGCATCAATAAAATAATCAGGGCCTTTTTGGAGTGTTATTCTGCCAAGAAATAAAACTATTTTATCCTGGTTTTTTATCCTAAAATCCTCTTTATCAGGAAAGCCTGTAAATTCAACAGCATTATGAACAACAAATACTTTTTCAGGGCTTATTCCATAATGCTCTACTATCTTATTTTTTGTAAAATTGGATACAGCAATAATCAAATCTGCAGCATGCATGCCTTTTCTTTCAATATCATAAACAGCCTGGTTTGGGTGGCCTCCTGTGCGGTCAAATTCTGTTGCATGCACTTGCACAATTAATGGCTTTTTTGAGATTTTTTTTGCCTCAATTCCTGCCAGATAAGTCATCCAGTCATGGCAGTGTATCAAGTCAAAAGACTCGTTTTCTGCTATTTCCCTTGCCTTGATGGCATACCTGTTTACCTCATCAAAAAGGTTTTGTCCGTATATTAATCCAAGGTTTTTGTCTGATTTTATTCTTCTTTGTCTGTACATATTATCATATCCCTTGGATGATATGTAGGGAACTAACAAAGAGCTTACTCTCTTAATATCAAGAAAATCAGTGCAAGCTGCAACTATGAGGTTAACAAAATCTGATTTAATTAATTTTGGCGCTGTTGGGATTACAAATGTTATGCTAATTCCTTGTTTGCTTAGGGCTTTTGTAAGTCCATAGCAGGCAGTTCCTAAGCCCCCTGTGTTAAAAGGAGGAAACTCCCAGCCAAACATCAAAACTTTCATTCAAATCCTCTTTTATTATTATAGCTACATCTATCTATGTTAAACAGAAATAGTTATTACTTAAATAACTTTCCGATTACTATACGGTAATATAAACCATTGTTTACTGATAAATTTGCCATTAAAGAAACTAAACAAAACATATTTATATAAGTATTATTTATCATATGACACAAAAGGGGTGGTTTAACATTAATATAGTTGAAATTGACCAGCAAGAGAAAGTTATAATAAGAGAGCTCATTAAAAACCCTAAAATTTCTGACAACAAGATAAGCAAAAATACAAAAGTCCCTGTAAAAACAGTAAACAGGAAAAGAAAGATTCTTGAAAAGAAAGGCCTAATTAATTATTTCACTTATTTAAATAATGGAATCAATGGAACTGGAAGATTTAGTGCAAAACAGCAGTATATAATCACTTTCAAATACGGCATAACTAGAAGCAATATAATTGAGAAAATTGGAAGGGAAATGCCAAGGCTGATAGAGTTAAAACATATAGCAGATTGCTCTGTTGGTGATAAGGATGGCCATGCAATAATAGCAATAACAATTGAATCAAGATTAGAATCTGATATTATTGAGGTTTTTAATGCTGAGATTCTTCCAAAATTCAAAAGACTTTTTGGCGAGGATGCTGTTATTAAAACAGAGGTAATAACACTCAATGTTCCAATAGTAATGCTGCATAACTACATGCCCTTGGTTAATATAATGCATGGCAAGATAAAGGAAGACTGGCCAGATGATTTGATATTTGTTGATTAAAATGGAAAAAGAAGCAGATTATTTATTTGAGATCTCATGGGAGGTCTGCAATAAAGTTGGCGGGATTTATACTGTTGTCAAGTCAAAGGCCATTGAAATAATGGAATATTACAAGGAAAATTATTTTGCAATAGGCCCTTTTTTTCCTGAAAAGGTTGCTGGCGAATTCCAGGAAAAAATGCCGCCAGACAAGCTATCAAAGGCATTTGAAAAACTAGAGAAAGATGGCATAAAGTGCCATTACGGCAGCTGGCTTATTAAAGGAGAGCCCAACACAATTCTGGTTGATTTCAGCGGATTTACATCCAAAAAAGATGAGATAAAAACAAACTTATGGAATAATTTCAGGATAGATTCCCTTAACACAAAATATTTTGAATTTGATGAGCCTGTTATATGGTCATATGCTGTTGGAAAGCTTCTTGAAGAAATAAAAGATGTTTTCAAAGATAAAAAAATTGTTGCACATTTTCATGAATGGCTGGCAGGAGCAGGCCTGCTTTACCTAAAACAAAATAAGGTTAAAGTTGCAACTGTGTTTACAACACATGCAACAATTCTTGGCAGGACAATGTCCTTTGCAAATGAAGAGCTTTATGAAACATTTGACAAAATAAATCCAGAGGAAAAGGCCTATAGCTATAGAATACAGGCAAAATTTCTTGCAGAAAAGCAAACTGCATTAAATTCAGATATTTTTACAACAGTAAGTGAGATTACAGCAATAGAAGCAGAGCATCTTCTTGGAAAAAAGCCAGATATGCTTTTGCCAAACGGCCTTGACCTTAAGAAGTTCCCGACATTTGAAGAAGCATCAATAAAACATCGTTTATACAGGGAAAGAATAAAGGAATTTTTGATGTATTATTTTTTTCCATATTACTCATTTGACCTTGATAACACGCTTCTTTATTTTTTGTGCGGAAGATATGAATTCAGGGCAAAGGGAATTGATATATTTATCAAGGCACTGGCAAAACTAAATGAAAGACTTAAAAAAGAAAAATCTAACAAAACAATTGTGGCTTTTTTCTGGATTCCTGGCAACATAAGGGCAATAAAAACAGAATTGCTGGAAAACAAGACATTTTTTGAGGATATAAAGGATAGTATTGATGATAACCTAAGCGAGATTAAAAACAAGATAATTTACTCAATAGTTTCAAAAAAGAGCATTACAGAAAAAAATATTTTTGATGAGGATTTCCTGCATGAAAACAAAAAAAAGGTTTTGAAGCTTATGAAAAAAGGGGAGCCAGAGCTAACAACACATGATCTGCAGGATGAGCAAAATGATTCTATTATAAAAGCCCTTAATGATGCTAGCCTATTAAACAAAAAAGAAGACAGGGTAAAGGTTGTTTTTTATCCAATCTACCTTACTGGCGCTGACAGGCTGCTTGACTTGGGCTATTATGAATGCATGCAGGGCTCGCATCTTGGTGTTTTTCCGTCATACTATGAGCCATGGGGCTATACGCCATTGGAAGCAGCTGCACTTGGTGTTTCATCTGTAACAACTGACTTGGCTGGATTTGGAAGATATATTAATGAAAAATCAGCTCAAACCAAAATTCCAGGAATATTTGTCCTGAAAAGACTAGGCAAAAAGGATGATCAGGTTGTTGAGGAGCTCGCTAATGCACTTTATTATTTCAGCAGTTTGTCAAAGCAGGAAAGAATAAAAAACAAGATGGAAGCCCAAAGATTAGCTGCACTGGCTGACTGGGAAGTTTTGATCAAGAGCTATATTGAGGCATATAATCTTGCTGTAAAGAGGCTTGGTTAAAATGGAGCTTAGAAAAGATTATATTCTGGACAGGTGGGTTATTATAGCCTCAGAAAGAAAGAAAAGGCCAAGGGAGTTTAAAAAAACCAAAGCAAAGAAAGAGGGAATCTGCTATTTCTGCCCTGGTAATGAAAATCTTACTCCAAAAGAGACTGGAAGGATTGAAAAGAATAACAAGTGGATTATAAGGTGGTTTCCAAACAAGTTCCCTGCTGTGGATACTAAAGGCAGCCCTGAAATAAGGTGTGCAAATGAATATTTTACATACTCTGATGCATTTGGAATACATGAAGTGATAGTTGAAACTCCTAACCATAACAAGCAGCTAGCTGATTTAACAGAAGATCACATAAAAGAGGTTTTAAAGGTATATGCCAATAGAGTAAGTGAATTAAGCAAAACAGCTGGCACAAAATATGTTCTTATTTTCAGAAATGAGGGAATGGAGGCAGGAACATCATTAGTCCATTCACACACACAACTAATGACATACAACAAGGTGCCAAAGCTTGTGGAGGACGAGGTTAATGCAGCTAACACTTACAGAACATGCCCATACTGCAAAATAATTAACATTGAAAAAAATAGTTATAGAAGGGTTTTTGAAAATGACAGTTTTGTAAGCTTTACCCCATATGCATCAAGATTCAACTATGAAATCTGGGTATTTCCAAAAGAGCACATAAAAAACATAACAGAGATGGATGAAAGCAAGCTGTTGGATTTGGCTTCAATGCTTAAAAAGATTTTGCTAAAGCTGAAGGAAATGAATCTTTCATATAACTTCTTCCTTCACTATGCTCCTGATGAAAAAGACTTGCACTTCCATATTGAAATATGCCCAAGGCTTGCTGTATGGGCTGGTTTTGAGCTGGCAACAAATGCAACAATAAACTCTGTAAGCCCTGAGGATGCTGCAAAATTTTACAGGGGAGAGGAATAGAAAAAGGCAAGAAATATATATTAGGATTTAATTTTTTCTGCTTAAAAAAATGGCAAAGATAGTTCATTTAGTAAATAATCATAAGATAGAAAGCAAATCAGCTAAAGATAATAGATTCCTAATTACAAACAAGAAGGGGGGGTATTTTTGCCTTGCAAATGGAAATAAAAGCAGGTATGACGGGCTTTTCTTCTTTGATGAAAAAATGTATAAAATTATTGAAGGCCTGCATATGGTTGATTCTGCTAAAACAAGCAGGATAATCAATAAGTTTTATGAGATTGAAAGGGGATGCAGCGGTGCAACCGAAACATTTTTTATGCCTCATTATTATGATTCATTGGTTTATGAGGTAACTGGCACAAGCGCTATTGAAATTGTCTTTGATGCAAAGGAAAGCTATGACCAAAGGCAGTGGGGTAGGTTTTACAGCATCTGGCAGGAGGGGGATAAGGTAATAGCTAAGTTTGTTAAAAAAACAGATTCAAGGGAAGACATCACTGATGGAAAAGAGGAGTATTCCTTATTTTTAGTGCTTAAGTTTGAGGGCATGTTCAAGAAAGCCGGAGAGTGGGAAAAAATAAGTTATGAGTTTGACAAAAAAAGAAATTCAATGCCTTATGAGAGGTATGCTTTTTCAGCTCTGACTTTAAAGACAGACAGGGTTGTATTCAGCTTCTCAAAAAACAAGGAAAAGGCAAAAAAGGAAGCAGACTATGTTTTCAGGAATATTGAAATTTTAAGAAAAAAGCAAAAAAAGCATTATGATAATCTATTAAAATTAAGAAAAAACATTAAAAATGATGTTCTGATGGCATACTTTTGCACACTAAGCTCTCTTGATTCATTGGCTGTTGGTAATAAAGGGATTTTTGCTGGTCTGCCGTGGTTCTTCCAGTTCTGGACAAGGGATGAGGCCGTCTCATTAAAAGCCTTAATGTTATATGAAAATTTTAGTTTGGCAAAAAATATCCTGTTCAGGCATCTGAAATCTGTTTTGCATGACGGAAAGCTGTTAACAAAGCCAGGCGCTTTATTAAGGAGCGCTGACTCTGCCGGCTGGGTTTCAAAAAGAGCAGAAAATTTAATTTGTATCTTGAAAAATAAAAAAACCATTGGGAAGCACCTTACAAAAAATGAAATTAAAAAAATAGAGGAAAGGATTGGGTATTCTCTTGATTTGATGATAAAATACCACACAAGAGGGCATCTTGTTTTTAATAATGCAAACGAGACATGGATGGATAGCCTGCAGAGAGATGGGTTCAGGATAGAGATTCAGGCAATGCAATTAAGCATATATAGGCTGATGCATGAGCTTACAAATAACAGGATTTATCGAGAGCTTGGATACAGCTTAAAAAATGAAGTCAGGAATAAATTCTGGAATAAAAAATGCCTTGCAGATGGTTTGAATGATTTTACAGTAAGGCCAAACATTTTTATTGCTGCCTATATTTATTCTGGGCTTCTGGCAAAGAAAGAATGGGTTAGATGCTTTGACAATGCATTAAAAAGTTTATGGAATAATTGGGGCGGAATCTCAACAATAGACAAAAATAGTTTATTGTTTAGGCCAGAGCATACAGGAGAAAATAATGAAAGCTACCACAACGGCGATTCATGGTTCTGGATAAACAACCTTGCTGCAATTGTTTTATACCGGCTGGATAAAAAAAGATACAAAAAATACATTGATAAAATATTAAAAGCAAGCACAAAAGATATTTTATGGTTGGGGGCAATAGGCCATCATGCTGAGTTGTCAAGCTCTAAAGAGCTAAGGTCAGAGGGCTGTTTGGCACAGGCCTGGTCTGCTGCAATGTACATTGAACTGATTAATGAAATATTCTTAAAAGACTGATTATAAGGGTATTATAGCAACTTTTTTATATAGACCTGTCTTATCAGGGCAAATGAGAATAATCGCTGACCTTCATATTCATTCTAAATACAGCAGGGCCACATCCAAAGAACTAAACATAAAGAACCTTGAGAAGTATGCAAGATTAAAGGGCCTTAATCTTCTTGGAACAGGAGATTTTACACATCCATTATGGCTTAAAGAGCTGAAAAATGAGCTTAGTGAGGATGGAACTGGAATTCTAAAAACAAAAACAGGCTTTAATTTTATTCTCCAGACAGAAATCTCCTTAATGTACCTCCAGGATGGAAAGTCAAGAAAAATTCACAATGTTATACTTGCAAGAAATTTTGACGTTGTTGGACAAATAATAGAATACCTAAAAAAATATGGAAGAGTTGATTATGACGGCAGGCCAATTTTCGGAATAAAATGCCCTGAATTTGTTGAAATCATGAAGGAAATTGATAAGGATGTAGAAATAATACCTGCTCATGTCTGGACGCCATGGTTTGGCTTGTTCGGCTCAAAATCTGGTTTTGATAGTGTAGAGGAATGCTTTAAAGACCAATCAAAGCATATTCATGCTCTTGAAACAGGCCTTAGCTCTGATCCAGAAATGAACTGGAGGTTAAGCTCTTTAGATAAATATGCACTGGTAAGCAACTCTGACATGCATTCATTCTGGCCCTGGCGCATTGGCCGAGAATGCAATATATTTGACTTAAAAGAATTAGGTTATGATTTGATTCTAAAGGCAATAAGAACAAAACAAGGCTTAATTGAAACAATAGAGGTTGATCCGAGCTATGGAAAATACCACTTTGATGGGCATAGGAACTGCAATGTTTGCATGAGCCCAATGGAATCTCTAAAAAATAAAGATGTCTGCCCTGTATGCAGAAGAAAATTAACAATAGGGGTATTGCACAGGGTTGAAGAGCTTGCTGACAGGCCTGCTGGCTTTAAGCCAAAAGATGCTGTTCCATTCAAATCATTAATTCCATTGTCAGAAATTTTATCAAGGCTTTTGAATTCAGGGATTGCAACTCAAAAAACATGGAAGGCATACTATGACTTAGTTAGTGAATCAAGGTCTGAAATAAACATACTGCTTAATCTGCCGTTAGATGAACTAAAAAAAATAACCAATGAAAGGACTGCAGAGGCAATAATTAATGTCAGGAATGGAAAAATAAAAATCCAGCCGGGCTTTGACGGCGAGTATGGCTATCCAATATTTTCTGATAAAGATATAAAAGAAGATGTTGTAGAGCCTAAATATGCTAACAAACATAAGCAAAAAGGATTAAATGAGTTTATGTAACATTATTTTAAAAAATCTTAAATTTAAAAAAGTTAAAAAATAAAAGATTTATTCTACTGTTACAGTGCCCCTGAATCCAAATATTATGTCCATAACTTGGTATGTTCCCGCCTCTTCAAACTCATACTCAAAGATATGTCCTTCTTCTAGTCTTGGGCTTGTATCCTTTCCTATTACACTGACTATATGCACCCTGTTGTCCATGTTTTTCCATGTAACAACTGTTCCAATGCTTACTGCCAGTTCCTCGGGATCAAATCCTGCTCTAAGGACTTGGACATCTTCTGCTCCGCCAGAAACTTCAGGTTCCCCTTCAGCTGATTCCTCAATAATGGTTTCAGGCTCTTCTACCGGGGGTGTTACTTCTGGAGTAACAGTCTCCTCTGGTTGCTCTTGAACTTCTGCAGCACATCCGCTTAGCATAAGCACAATCAGAACTGCTAAAATATGTTTCATTTCCATTTTATCACCTCAAAAAGCGCTTTTTATAGTCTTAGTTCCTTATCTTTTAAATATTTTTTGGTATTTTTTAAAATCACATAGTTTGCTTACAACGCATTTATCACATTTAGGTCTTATTGGATTGCAGATTGTCTGTCCATGCTTTACAAACAATTCATTTATTTTAATCCAGTATTTTCTTGGGATTTTCCCCATTAGCTCATGCTCTGTCTGCTCAGGTGTTTTTGTTTTTACAACCCCGAGCCTGTTTGATATCCTGTGGACATGTGTGTCAGCTGGTATCGCCGGGATATTAAACCCGTAAACAAGGACACAGTTGGCTGTCTTTCTTCCAACTCCAGGTAACAGAAGAAGTTTGTCTAACTCATGAGGAACTCTTCCATTATATTCATTTAATAAAATTTTACTAACATTTCTTATTCTTTTGGCTTTTATATTATAAAAACCTGATTCTTTTATCAGATTCTTAATTTCAGCGAGATTTGCATTTGCAATTTTCCTTGCAGTTGGAAATTTTGAAAATAATTTTTTAGAGGCCTTTATTGTATTCTCATCTTTTGTACGTTGACTAAGTATTGTAGAAATCAAGACATAAAATGGTTTTTGTCTTGAAAAAAATGTTAGAGGATACTCTCTCTCTAATAATTCGATAATTTTTAGGATTTTATTCTGCATTCAATAAATAAAGAATAGCAAATATTTAAAGTTTTACAAAAATTAAAAAAATAAAAGAACTGCCTGCAAAAATAAAGAGGCAGGTAAAATAAGGTTTTTATCTTCTTCTTCTC
>Ga0172366_10003706_pt1 | contig 12029 bp, 16 predicted proteins | sample LakKivSesite69cm_FD_114533 | JGI IMG/M metagenome (GOLD analysis project Ga0172366, IMG submission 114533) | Sediment microbial communities from Lake Kivu, Rwanda - Sediment site 69cm | ecosystem: Environmental > Aquatic > Freshwater > Lake > Sediment | place: Rwanda: Western Province, Lake... | reverse complement strand
TTTTTTCCAAATACAAGAGATGGTTTTTTAAATGTTTCTGCAAGTTTTGACGCAACAATTCCCAAAACTCCAATATGCCAGTTAGGATTGAAAACCGCTATTCCGTGAGTGTAATTTTTTATATTTTCTTTTACGATGGCTACGGCTTCTTTTTCTACTTCTTTCTGAATCATTTTTCTTTGGGTATTGATATCTTCTATATTTTTTGCCATTAGTTCAGCCATACTAGGATCTTTCTCCATTAAAAGATTAAAAGAAATGTCTGGTTTTGCTATTCTTCCACATGCATTTAATTTTGGAACTATTTTAAAGGAAACTTGCTCTTGGGTTAATTCTGAGTTATAAATACCAGAATTTTTTAATAAGGCATGTAATCCGGAAGAATCGACATAATTAATTGCCTCTGATTTTAACCCGTTTTTAACAATAATACGGTTATCATAATTAAGCGGAGAATTATCAGCCAGTGTTCCTATTGCCGCATAAGTCAAAAATTCCAACGGGTTTACTTTTCTTGTTACCCATCTCATTCCTCGTATAAATTGAAAAATCTCTCCACAGGTACACATTTCTGGAGTTTTTGATAGGTGCCAAGAAATAAACGCATCTGCAGAAACAGACTTTTTATCCTCGTCTATTGTATGATGATCTATTACGATAATTTTTTTAATTCCAAATTCCTTTAACTCTTTTATTTCTTTTTCTGAATTTGATCCACAATCCAAAACAAACAATAAATCTGGAATTGATTTTAACTTTTTTTTGAATGCGGAAATTGTTCTTTCATTTAATCCATATCCATGTTCTATTCTGTCAGGTATAAAACTCAGGCATTTTAATTTGAATATATTACATAAGTTTCTCAAAATAATAGACGAAATTATTCCATCGCAATCAAAGTCTCCAATTGATACTATTTCACCCTTATTTTTTGCAACATCCACAAATATCTTAACCGCCTTTTCAACATCATTTAACAAATTTGGATTTGAAAGGTTATTGTAATCCGAACTAACAAATCGATCAACATCATCAATATGCCTTTGGGATAATAAACGTGAAAGAAGCCTATTATTAGATTTCTTTAATAATATAACTTCTTCTTCCTGTTTATATGGTCTTTGATTCCACATTTAGTTAAACGCCATCGCATACAAATACAGCCAATGCAATTACTGTCGTCCATAGCCCATCTTTGTTACCTTCTGCAGATTGACATATATTGGATGTTCTAATAATATGCCCACTTGTCTTATACACGCTTTCTCTTTCTTTCCATGCTAATTCTGGATTAAAATCAATTCCTAATGTTGTTGCAAGCATGGTAGCGGCCAAATCTTCAGCATATTCTCCAGATTTTTCATCGGTTTCTCCTGTTGAATGATGCTCTGATAAATAGCCATAACTATCTTCATTTTTCGGTTTTGCCATTCCTATTGCCGCAGATATTAATCTATTGGGCTCATTAGTTTCGCTTCTCGCCATAACACAAAATATAATTTCTCCAGAATCAATTAGTTTAAGCCCATCTTTTTTATTAATAACCTTACATTTTGGTGGAAGAATACTCGAAACCGTAACCAAATTAAATCTATGCATATCTGCTTTTCTCAATGCCGACTCAAAAGAAGCTAGTTTGTCCTTATGTATTCCAACTCCCTTTGTAAAAAATACCTTCGATGGTTTAATCATATTTTTCCTTTTTCCCTTTTTCATTTATTATACACAAAAATTTCTATATAAAAATTTCTTTTTTTTATTGTATAATTATGATATGACAATAAAAATCAGAAAAATATCAAATAGAACCGGAAATAAACAGTGTGATATCTGTCATTGTCCTAATTTCTTGGTATTGCATCATATTGAAGGAAGAAATATCAAAAACAAAAATAGAAAAACTAATTTAACAGATATATGCCCAAATTGCCATTTTTTGGTTCATCAGGGAGAAATAATCATAGAAAAATGGACTATGACTTCGAATGGAATGGAATTGGTATGGCATTATAAACAAGATGGTTCATTAACAGGTATAGAATCAAAACCCTATATTATTCCAAAAAAATAAGTCTCCTCTAAAAACTATAACCAATCTTCCACTGTAGTTTTTTTCAAATTCAAAGAAAATACCTTCTCTACTCGCCCTTGTCTTTTATTATCAGAGTCCCTTATGTCAAGCTTAGTGTTTTGCGCCCATATATATTGAAAATCTTCTGGGGCTTCATATTCAGAAATAACAACGGTATTATTTTTAGACCACACCCTCATTATATCCCAAAATTCCCTACTATCAAAATCTCCAACATCTTTTTTGCTATATTGAGTGGTTTCAGAATAAGGAGGATCACAATAAATAAAACAATCTACTGGATTAAGTTCTTTATAGTCTTTACAATCAAATTTTGCATTTTTCAGTCCAATCATCTTTTCCATTATAGAATTTTTGGCATTTAAACAGTAATTACGTCCTGTATTATCTCTTGCATATCCTCCCCACCACTTACCAGAAAAACTACATCCAAATCCAACAAATCCCGACAAATAAGGACATTCATCAATATTATTCTTAATCCTTAAATACTCTTCTTCGGATACGTTATTAGGAGGCTTCCATCCCTTTTGTAATTCCTTATACATGGCAATAAGATATGGGTGTTTGTCATAGCATTCCTTTTTATTACTTAAAACCAATGATTCAACCCATCCTGCGCCGATAAAAGGAGACAAGAATTTTCTACCACAAATATTTTCATTGATTATGGTTGAAATTTCCTTGCAGGTTCTATTTTTACCACCAAAATAATGCATATTAAACAACACTTCTTATAACATCAAAATAATTTTTCATAGTTTCATCATGGCTGAATCTGTTTTTTATTGAATATTCCGTTGCTAACCTTCTGTATAAATCAAGCCTATCCATTAATATTTCATAACTACTCATAATGTCGTTTATGTCTAATTTATACGTTTTTTCCTCTATATCTATTATGTCTCTGTCTTTTACTCCTATTCCGCACCCTATTAATTCAGGTGTTCCTCCAGAATCGGCAAAGAATATAGGCAATCCACAAGAAACAGCCTGACACACTACTTTTGGTGCGGCATCTCTATAAGAAAAATTAACAAATACTTCTGATAAAAGCAATATTTCTCTTATTCTTGATTCTGATTCTATATATTCAAATTTATAACAATTTTTAGGAACCTCGAAATCACATTTTCCTATTAACGCAAAACTTTCCTTAGATTCCTTCATAAATTGCAATAAATTATCAAATCTTTTTTCTTCTCTTGCCCAATTTGTAGCAGAAGCACAAAACTTGAATCTCTTATATGGAGTATTAGCAAAATAAAAGAAATTGTTATTAACTGAATTCAAAATAACAGAATGCTTATCTTCACGGTTTTTATTGTATAATTTTAGATATGATTCCAGACTATAATTCGATATAAAAATGACCTTATCGGCTATTTCTGCAGACTTATTTAACCTCTCATTTCTCTCCAACAGACTTTTCTTCCAATAAATACCATCCATTCTTTTCACTTTTGGCTTGTTTAATTCTGATATTTTTAAAGGGAAAACATCATTGGTGAAAATAACATCGGCGTAATTAACATCATCAACGAACTTGCATCCATAACAATCAGCCCATAATTTCAAATCCCTGACAATGGTGTTTTCTTTAGGTCCCAAACTGATATTATTGTGTTCCGGTCTTTCTTCAGAGTTAGAACAATCGTATATGTTAGGATATTTTCGCATATTCACTACAGTTATTATTATGTTGAACTATACAATCTAAACAATTTACCCTACAAATTTTATCCTCAAAAGAATTATGATTTTTGAACCATTCTATTCTTTCTTTTCTCATGTTAGGACCCACTTTCCCTATCGCAGTTCCTCCTTCTCGCATATGAATAACACAAGGAAAATGCCATGCTTCTTTTGAATTTCCAGCAACAACAGCATCATCCTTAACTATATAGCATTTATTACAATCTTTTTCGCTCATTCCCCTTACATTTTTACCGTTATTCAAATTATTAACCCTATACTTCAAAATAGGATGAGATTCAAGTATATTTTTATCCAATCCTTCTAATCCTTTAATTAATTCGTTATATTGTGCGGCAGAAATAATACGAATATCAGCAACACCTAAATCATGTGCAAATTTTATAATATCTTTAGTTTGATGCACATTGGTTTCGGTTAATACAATTCCAACGGTCACATAGGTTAATTTAGATATCTTAGGAATATTCTCAACCACCTTTTCCCAGTTATTGCCCTTCACCCCTGTCATAGCATTTCCAAACGAAGAACAACAACTGTCTAATGATATAGAAAAATCATTAACCCCAGCTTCTACTAATTTTTCATAAACCTCAAAATCCGCAGACCCATTACTAGAAACGGCAATTCTTTTAACCCCACCATCCTTACATATTTTAACCAAATCGACTAAATGAGGATATAAAGTCGGTTCTCCTCCAGAAAATCTAACATTCTGTAAATTATCCTTAATCCAAATATTTAATACTTCTTTGGCAATATCAAAATTTATATCTTCTGAACAATCTTCACTTATTGACTTAAATCCACGACAATAAGGACATTTAAAATTGCATCTGGGAGTAACGAGCATTTCACATCGTTGCATAGGAGAGGTTTCTGATAGGTTCTTAGCTCTTGAATCCGACAATGTATAAAACCCAATATCTTCTAATTTCATTGATGTGCCTCCATTAATTTCAAACAGAGTAGTCCAAACGATAATTAATGTCAAGCAAAAAATATTCTTAATTTCTTATAATGAATCTAAGCATTTTTTTTCATTATCTCTTCGTGTTTTTTATTTTTTTTCATTATCTCTTCGTGTTTTTTTGAGATTTCTTTATATATGTTTTCAAATTCATCGCCATTACAATAAAACAATATATTTTCAAATACACTTCTTAATTCATTAGTCTTTTTCCAATATTCAAGTCCTTCTTTTCTTTCTGGCATTACCTTTTCAAAACAATCTTCACATACATCATAAATCCATCCGCCTATGCTAATTTTTTCATGCCCGTGATATTCTCCACATTCTGCGCAGGTATGTTCGGTCTTGGATTCATAATAATTAAACAAAGAAGAAATAATGTCCACTAAATCTTGTTCTTCTGCATTTATTTCTTCACCATGCCAATAAAATCTTGCGGTTCCAAATTTTTCTTTTACCTGATCGAATATAATCTCAAACTTATGATCTTTTTGTAATACTGAGATTTTATAACATAATCTGTCCAATAATTTATACCATCCCTTGCCTATTGAAAAACCCCAACACATACAGGTTTGATTCATAGGCTTGGTTCTATCTCTAAAAAGTCTAGGATAGGTTTGGCACATATATTGGTCAAACATTTCTGGTGTCATAGATAAAAATGTTTTTGCCCTCATTTCCCGACTCATGGTTTGAATTTCTTTTGTTTCATTCATTTTTTATCTCCTTTTTCTTTATTATACAACTTTATATAAAAATATCAATAATTTTTTCTATATGGCAAAAGAAAAGATGGCGTGTTTTTAGAAAGTATAGACCAAGGGACATTGCTATAAAACATCTTATTGGATCTAACGTCTATATCAAACTCTTCTTCATCTTTTATTTCGTTTTCAATATTATAAATTCCATCGGTTATTTGTTTTAAATCATTTTCGGTTAAGTTCCATGTTTCTATATTGTTCCCACGTATTCTCTTCCAACCCAATTCAATTCCATATTCTCTTGCGTCTTCTCTCCCTTCCACAATATTAATTTCTTGTTCCGTCATTCCTAATTCAGTGAGTGCATTTTTTGCCAATTTGTTAACATCTATTATTTTTTTATATTTTTTCCATTCATTATCGGTTAATTCCTTATCATATTCTTCTTTTGCTAATTTTTTCTTAAATCCATCCCAATCAACCCAATCATCATGTATAAATTCATCATAGGCATATTTTGAAGCGACATAATTAATAACATAAGCTTCATGATTCATTTCTCCAATATCTCCATCTGCAAAACTAGATCGTCCGTCTATAATCCACCATTCGCCTCGTATTTCTGCTTTTTTATACCAAGAATTAGATTTAGAAATTAGATCTCTTAGTTTTTGTAAGTCTTCATCTTCTTTTATTTTCACCTCTTCCTTTTCTATTATATGCTTACTTGGATCTTCTTTTTCTATTTTACCGGTTAATTGCATCCATTGTATTTTAGCTAAATCAGGACAATTTGGATTTTTAGAAGCTTTACGAGAAACCCAATCATCATTTCCTCTTTTTAAAACCATTTCTAAAGCAGAAGCAGGACAATTTGGATTTGAAGCAGCAACTTCTGAAACGCTATCATCATTTCCTCTTTTTAAAACCATTTCTAAAGCTTGAGCCGGACAATTCGGATTTTCAGCAGCAAAACAAGAAACGCTATCATTTTTTTCTCTTTTTAAAACCATTTCTAAAGCTTGAGCAGGACAATTTTGATTTGAAGCAGCATATTGAGAAACATAATCGTCATTTCCTCTTTTTAATACCATTTCTAAAACTTTAACAGGACAATTGGGATTTTCAGCAGCATTCAAGGAAATCCAATCATTATTTCCATGTTCTAATATCTTTTTTAATATTTCAGGACTTGTATTTGAATTTTTTGCCATTTCCAAGTCATACTCATACTCATAATCTTCTTCTTTTTCTTGAGATGTTTTATACCAGTTCATATTATTACCTAAAAAATGCACGAGCTTGTGGTTTAAATTTGCCAACTGGAACGGGGATCGTTTGTTTTGGTTTTTGTAGTCCTTCCGGATGTTCCCTCAAATAGTCTTCATAAATTTTATCTATGGATTGAGAACTTGCTTTTTCTAATTCCGGATCATTTCTCATTATCCAATCCTTAATGTCATATAATGGAATTTGTCTAAATATAGGATGGTCTAATCCCAATCTAGTTATTTCCCTTGATAAATAAAGATCAACATCTTCTTCTTTTGCAACCTTATACATATTTTTATTACTTGCAATAATAATCTGTTTTGCTTTTGGAAATGAATTTTTAACCCTATTTATAATCTCTTTTGGAACCTCTCTAAATCTTGCATTCTCTGGTTTAACTAATGTAAGTCTTCCGGTTTGTGGCTCATATCTGCCCCTATAATTATCATCCCTTGCGTTTCCCCACAAAGTTCCATGAGTTTGTGCTCCTTTTGCCTCTCCAGACTCTTGATTTACCTTGAAGACTTTTGATTTTTCTATATGTCCATCAATCATAATCCAAATCAAAAAATCGGGATTATAACCAAATTCTTCTACAAAATCTCCATGTCCTATTCCAAAATATTTTTTAGCTCGTTCAACACCTTCATCTTCTGAATCATTTTCAATATTAGGTAAATCATCAAGCTCTAATAATTCCGCTTGAGCTTTTTTATACCAAGAATTATTTTTAGCAATTAAATCTCTTAATTTTTGTAAGTCCGGATCTTCTTTATATTCTTCTCTTTCTATAATATGTTTACTTGGATCTTCTTTTCCTATTTTTCCTGTAGCTTGCATCCATCTTATTTTAGCTAAAGCAGGACAATTCGGATTTTCAGAGGCATTCAAAGAAACATTATCATTTTTTCCTCTTTTTAAAACCATTTCTAAAGCAGAAGCAGGACAATTTGGATTTGAAGCAGCATACCAAGAAACATAATCATCTTTTCCTCTTTTTAAAACCATTTCTAAAGCAGAAGCAGGACAATTCGGATTTTCAGCAGCACATTGAGAAACCCAATCACCATTTCCTCTTTTTAATACCATTTCTAATAAATAAGCAGGACAATTGGGATTTTTAACAGCACAACGAGAAACTAAATCATTATTTCCTTGTTCTAATATTAAAACCATTTCTAAAGCTTCAACAGGACAATTTGGATTTGAAGCAGCAATACGAGAAACTAAATCATTATTTCCTTGTTCTAATATCTTTTTTAATATTTCAGGAGAAGTATTTGGATTTCCTGCTATTTCAAGGGTATAATATCTTTTATAATATTCTGCTATTCTATATATTTTCAAAGCCAATACCTCGACCTAGAAAAATGAAGCTTCTCCATAAAAACCTGCATAATGTCATTTCTTCCAATAAACTCAATACAATCATCCTTCTGCTTATATTTTATTCCATATTGCTTACACAAATTTTTAACGGTTCCAAATTCAAGCCCTATATACCCAAATCTAGAATCCATGAGCTTTTTATCCAAAGAAACATCAGAATATATAGAGATTTCTTTCATAAACAATATTATTCTTTTTTTGAAAGGTATTTTCCTCTTAAAATTAGAATAAGAATGACATGAAGGACAAACGAAAAACCAAAAAATTCTATTCATCCATACACAAAATATATGCGGTTTTAAAAGATGAAGACATTTTGTTCAAATTTAAAAAACTACAACATAATTATAACGGCGTATATGACCCTGAAAATGAAGAAATATTAATAGATTTTAGAGGTTATTTTATACCAACAATAATACATGAATCCTTACATATTATATACCCGGAATGGAAGGAAAATGAAGTATTAAAAGAAGAAAAAAGACTGGTCAATCTATTAAGCCAAAAACAAGTTGCAAATATTATAAAGTTATTAGCATTAAGATTCTAATTCAATCCCAGAAAAAGCATCAAAATCTGTCTTTTCATTTTTAACAGTTTTTTCAAATTTTTCAATTATTGTTACATTTGGAGCCATTGGAGTTATAGGCTTTTCTTTATTATCAAAAGCTATTATCGGGCGCATATCATAAATTGTATTTCTCAAATTTCTTTCCCTCTGTTCCAAATATGCCTGAAATTCTGAAACAATATCATTTGGATTCATATTAAAAGGCAATTCATCTTCTTCAAAATTCAAATCAACCGATATTATCATAGAGCGTCTTCCAGTATAATCTGAAAAACGATGTACATATTGTTGGTTTGTTATCCTCATTTTTCCAGTTCCAAATAAGACATGGAATCTTTTGAACCATCTATTTTATCGGATTTTTTGGTATATTTTCGTTTTTGTCGTTTCTTTCGTTTTGGAATTATTTTGTTTCTTTCTTCGGTCAAATATCCCAAAATCACTTCCATTAATTCAGGATAATCAATAATAAATTCTTTTTCATCTACATCAAAAACAACCGTGAAATAAATATCTTCAGATTGAACATGATCTGAATATCTTGTTCTTCCTTTATAATCGGTTATGATCATTTATTATTCCAAATTAATATCGGAAATAGAATCTATACTTTTGTTCTTCAGCAACTTCTTTTTGACTTCTTTTTTCTGGTTATTTAGATCATTCAGAATTTTCTTTTCTTTTAGATATCTTTCTCTCTTTTTGTTTAGATATTTTTCTATTGCAATAAATAATTCATCCGTATCAATCAAATAGCCAGCATCTTTTTTCTCAAATTGGAAACTAAAATTCATTTGCCCATCTCGAATCGGACTATCAATTGATTTTGAATAATTTTCATAATGATGGGTTATTCTCATTTATAACTCCAGACTAGAAATTGGATCTTCTTGTTTTTCTCGTCTTATTTTTGTTTTTTTAGTTTTAACTTTTTTTACTTCGTTTTCAGTATTTTCACATTCATTAACAAATTCCAATATCTTGTTTTTAATTTTTTCGCTACTAAATCTTCTATTTTTATCTTTATCTTCCTTAACAAAAACAATACGAATACCTATCTTGTCCTTAAAGTAATCCATATCATATTCGTCTATTTTCATTTTCTTGTATTCCAATGTTCTATTGCATCTTCTTTTGAATCCCATTTAGCCGTGAAAGCATAACAATTTGTACAGGCTATATACCATCCTTTTACTACATCTGAACTTAATGGATTATTACAAATACAACGTCCACCGCAAAAAGGACATGGTTTTATTTCTTCTTTATTTTCTTCCATCACAGCATCAGACATAAAAATCCATCTCTTTAAATCTGTTCTTGTAAATTTGTAGTTTGGATTTGAATCTATATCGGTTAAATAATTTTTAAGATCATCCCAAGACTCAAAGAAATATTCTGTTTGATGTCTACCAAATAACCATGAAGGAAGTTTTTTTATGCCATTTTTACACATAAATAAGATTGGCTTAATTTGTTTTGAAAATATGCTTATCTCTTCTACGCTACCACAAAGATGTAAGTCTGTGTTATAGTTAATTATACAGAAACTAGACAAATCAATAGCCCTTAAATCCAAATGCACGATATCCTTCATCTCCTCTCGCAATTCCGTATATTTTCCTTCTTCTAATAATTTATCCATATAGGGTCTTTTAACAATGTCTATATCTTCTGGTATGTGAAAGTTTTTGTGATGCTGTAATGGATTAAATACCTTAATATTTTTTTGTTCAAGAAAAGGACTAATTTCCAACCGCCAAGCCTTACCTTTATTTGGGTCAAAATCAATACTACCGCTTAGATAGCAGCCTAAATTTCGCAAACGATTGAGCATATTTAACCACCTTTGTTTTATTATACAAAAAATTAAAAACAAAATCTATTGTCTAACACCGCCGTCTCTAACTCCCCATTTTACATTTTTTAGCGCAGACAGATCCTTACCTCCAGCATAAGATATAGAACTCATGATACCATCTTCTATTTCATAAAGAAGCTTATCCATTTCTCCCTTATAATCAACAAGGATACATTTTCCCTCTACATTTCTTTCATTAAGTGTATTGTTATAAGAAGCAGACCCAAAATATTGTTTATATTTCTTACCTTCAATGTTTATAATTTCTCCCGCAGACTGATCGTATCCACTAAACAGATTTCCGGCCATTACAAAACTAGCCCCAGCCACAATAGCCTTACTTACATCACCTACATTTTTTATTGCTCCATCCGAAATTATTGGTTTTTTAGCAACATTAGAACATTTTAGTATGGTGGAAAATTGAGGTCTTGAAAAACCAGTAGCCAGATATGTGCTACAAACGTGCCCATTGCTCACCCCAGCCTTAGTGCTATCCGCGCCCCATGATTCTAATGCAGATACAGCTTCTTCGGTTGCATAATTACCTACTATCAAAAAAGAATCGGGAAAGCTATCCTTAATAAATCTAGTCATTTTTTCAGCCTTAACAGAATAAGCATTAGCAATATCCAAAGTAATATACTCAATACTTATTTTATCGCTTTTTATTTTTCGTAATTGCTCATAAGAATCTTCATTAACACCGACACTTATAGACGAAAATACACCCTGATCGTGCATAAACTTCACAAATTTATGATTATCGGTCCCAAATCTATGCATAATGTAAAACCAACCTTTTTTCGCTAAATAAAGGCATGTGTTTTCATTAACAACGGATTTCATATTAGAAGGAACAACAGGGCATTTAAACCTAATATCCCCGAGTTTCATAGAGGGGTCACAATCCTTAGCCCTACTTTCCACTATACATTTGTTATGAAGTAAATAAACCTCAGAAAATCCATATTCTTTTTCGATCATAATAATTTTCTCCTTATATGTCCAAGCTTTCTATTGGATTATTTGTATCTATTCTATTTTCAAACGCTTCTTCAGGTATATCGTTAATGTCTTCTTCTACCTGTTCAAAATGTTGTTCTTCGTCATGATTATATTGAACCTTCATATCCTCAAAAAGCGATTGATCCATTTTATAATCGGATATAATCTTGAAATAATATCCTTTTTTCAATATTGCATTAGAATCCTCTACCACTTTCATTATATTCCACAATCCCATAGAAAAAACAAATTCTATTTCATCTTTTTTCAATAATGTTTGGTTTTTAGATAATCTTACTGCTGTTTGTACATAGGATTTCGGATAGGATTTCGGACTGATTGGCATAGGATCGTTTCTAAAAACAACATAGGGATTATTGGTTTCCGGTATTAATTCAGTGTGTGCGTGTCTTGTAGAAATAGTAGGCATTATTTTT
>Ga0172366_10003705_pt1 | contig 12029 bp, 13 predicted proteins | sample LakKivSesite69cm_FD_114533 | JGI IMG/M metagenome (GOLD analysis project Ga0172366, IMG submission 114533) | Sediment microbial communities from Lake Kivu, Rwanda - Sediment site 69cm | ecosystem: Environmental > Aquatic > Freshwater > Lake > Sediment | place: Rwanda: Western Province, Lake... | reverse complement strand
TCCTCCGATACCCATGGACTCCGAACCGATCCGCCAGCCCGATGGCCACGTAGATCACGTGGCCGCGGTGATCGACGTGGCCATCGGGCTGGCGGATCGGTTCGGAGTCCATGGGTATCGGAGGACGGTCCTGGTCACGGCCGCCATCTGGCACGACGTGGGGAAGATGGTGACCAGGGCCCCGAAGGACCGCCGGGTGCGACCGGCCGCAGGCCGGTCGCACCCGGCCGAGGGTCCATGTAGGACCCGTGGGTGCGTGGGCGTGCCATCCCTCCGGAGCGTGATCGGCTACGTGGCGACCCGGCGAATCGACATGTCGGACGCCTCGTAATGTGGCACTCGGATTGCACGATCGTATCATAGGGAGGCCGGGGAGACCGGAGGAGGCCATGTCGGTACTGCTGAGCTGGGCCGACGGGGCCGGAAGGAGACCCATCCGATGCGAACCATGCCGCAACAGCCGAGGGCCGTCCCAGAGATCCGGATCGGGCACCTGACGGTGGTGTTCGAGACGGGGGTTCCGTGCATCGTCGAGGATGACGACGTCGGCAACCCCATAAGGGTGGTGAACGTCGGAGGGAAGACGGAGTCCGTCCTGGCGGAGGAGCTGGTGGCCGTCGATCGAGACCTGTTCGAGATGACGGTCGCCGCCCGGAAGCACGGTTGGGTGCTCTGATTCTCGCTGCGTACGACCTCCCTTCGGAAGCCTCGTGCCGAGGGCCATTCCCCCTGCGAGACGGACTCAGCACGCAGGAGGCGACCACATGGTACAGCTAGAGGCGAAGTGGGCCGACGACGGGGAGGCCGTGGTGGTGTCACGGGGTGGCGAGGACCTCCTTCGCCACCCGGTGGAATTCGTCAACCGGAACCACTCGTGGATGAAGCCGGGCGGGAACGCCAAGACGAGCCACGGTGGCATCGGCATCATATCCTGCCTGTCCAACGGCTGCTTCCGCTCGCTGACGCAGTGCGGTCGCTGCACGGAGCGGTGCTATGCGGAGCCCGGTCGCCGTCAGTCCGGGTGCTACGCCGACATGACCGCTCACGCCATGATACGCTGGAACAGCGGCTTCTCGGTGATACACAACGGGTATCGCCCGGGCACCGAGGGGTTCTTCCACGTGTACCTGCCGAAGAAGGAGAACTACGACCTGTCTCGGTACGGGACCCGAATCTTCCGTGTGGACTCGGAGTCGGCGACGTCGTGCATGTCGCTGGCCCTGGGCATAACGCAGCGGTGGGCGGAGTCCAACGCGAAGGTCAAGTTCACCGGAATCTCCTCGGACTACTTCCACGTCCCCGACTCCATGCTGGAATGGGCCGCCCGCTGCGGCAACGTCGTGATCGGTCACACGGTCTCGCCGTGGTTCGCCGTCGACGACCTCTCGAACCGAATCGAGCAGGCCCACCGCTGGCAGGCGGCTGGCGTGCCGACTACCCTTTGGATCGTTGGGAAGCGTGAGTGGACGGAGGCTTCCCCCGAATCGTGGGCTATGATCGAGGGCGAGTTGGGGAAGTGGGACCCCCGGCAGGTGATACGGCTGGGCTATCACGACCGTTCCGCTCACGAGTCGGTGGCGGACACGGAGAATCCGTGGGGCGTGTGCTGCTCCACGGGTGTCGACGACGAGGGAGCCTACTGCGATATGGCAAGCGGTGTTCGGAAGGATGGAACTGCCGCCGTCGGGAAGCTCCGTGGTGTGTGCCGATCATGTCGCATTATGTGTGGGGTGCGGTGGCTGAACGGGTGTCGGAGTTCCGCATAGCACCTTACTGAGTACGACCTCCCTTCGGAGGGGGTGTCTGATGGGCCATCTCCTTTGAAGGTCAACGCCGGGCATGTGGAGAATCTGGTGCTGGAGGTGTTCGGTTATGTGGTACAGGAAGGCTAGACAGATGATGAACAAGGACATCACAGGGTTCGAGAGGATCGCCGCCGCTGGAATGGGCAGGCTCCTGCAGCATATGACCTCCGGTCCGTACGCCATCCTCTCGGCGGACAGGGTCGGCATGACCCCCGATCAGCGTGACGCCGCCCGCATGCGTCTGAAGAACACCCTGCGGGGGATGGGGTACGGATGGGTCGACACCCGTGGTGCCTGGAGGCAGAAGGGGGAGGACAAGTATGCGAGGGAGAACTCGGTCTTCGTCCCCGGCATGTCCCCCGATGATGCCTCTCGGATCGGCCTGGACTTCGATCAGGACGAGGTGATCGTCGGTGATGATGGCACCTTCTCCTTCCTCGACCTGAAGCCCGAGGATGGCGAGGCAGCTCCCGCCGATGTCGAGAGGTTGGAGGATCACCTCGTGATCCCGGAACTCTCCTCGTCCCCGGACATCTTCACGGAGATCGGGAATCGCAAGTTCGAGCTGCAGTTCCCGGACCCGGAGAAGCGTGCGATTCCCGGAGGCCGGTTCTCCCCCGAGGGGATAGCCCGTGTGCGGGAGCAGTTGGACAGGATCGGAAGGCCGAGGCCGGAGGTCCACGAGAACGCCTTCGTGGCCCACGCCTACGCCGGTCCTCCTCCGCACTGGATGATCCCGGTGTCCGGCATGAGGTTCGCCGGTTCCAAGTCCGAGTGCAAGGGGCAGACCGGCGGGCTTCCCCTGACCTCCTTCGACCGGATGGCCTACTTCATCCCGTTCGTGGCGAGGGTGGCGGAGGTGCTCCCGGAGTTCCACCCATCCCCCCATTGGGGGAGGCCGGTGCAGTTGAAGACTGCAGCGGTGGCGAAAGCCCCGCCGCAGTCTGGATTCCAGCCCGAGGATTACGAGCGTGTGTTGGAGGGCTTGGCGAGGTTCAGGGGTGGGCCGGCGGACCTGTTCTCGACGCAGAACCCTGGTGGCAACAACATGATGGGCTTCGACTCCCTGTACCTGGGGCCGTCTGGAGACTTCTTCCTGCTCCAGCCGCACACGCACGACGAGACTTCGAGGTCGGTCCTCAGGGGGGTCGATCCGACGTTGCCCGCCAAGAAGTGCGACAGCCCCCGGGCCCCCAGTGGAAAGCGGAAGCCCATGAAGGCCGGTGGGTACACGCACACGGACCTGACGAAGGCCTCTGGGATCCAGCGTGTCCAGATCTACCGTGATGGGATGGGGGTCACCATCGAGATGTCCAACCCTCCCACCAGCAGGCAGTTGGATGCCATTCGCAAGGCTTACTCGATGACATCGAGGAACAGGTTCGTCGCCGAGATCACGTACGACGGTGTGCTGGTTGGCCACCTGCAGTCCTTCGCCGAACTCGTTCACTTCGTGAACAACTTCGACCCAGAGAATCCGACATCGACTCCAGAGATGGACCCGAGGGCCGCCGAGATGGCGGAACGCTTCCTCTTCAGGGACTGAACTCCGACGAGTACGACCTCCCTTCGGAACGGCATCGCCCTGCACCATCCCCCTGCGTAGGACAACACGCACGGAGGTGCAGGGCATGCCGACGACCAGAATAGAGACCGGAGTGGCGGTCGACTATTGGGACAGGTGGACGGTAGTCCACGCTCTCAAGGAACTGATCGCCAACGCCAAGGACGCCACGGTCACCTACCCAGGTTCGGAGTTCACCGTCTCGTGGGAGCCGTCTGGAAAGAGCGGCCTCGCCATCATATCGGACACCGGTGGTGGCTTCGACAAGCGTTGCCTGATGTTGGGTGCCGGTGAGCAGATCAGGGCGGGTCACATCAAGCGGTTCCACGAGGGGATGAAGGGTGCGATGCTGGTCGCCGCCCGGGAGGGACTGATGTTCTCCCTGGAGACGACGGGCTTCGCCGTCCCGCAGGTGGCCATCGAGCCAACCGTTCTAGGTGAAGATGGTTTCGTGATCTATGCCGATTTCGAGGCTCGGCGGGCGAACGGGACCGAGGTCGTGATGGAAGCCACGGAGAAGCAGATGCGGACCGTGGCGACCCATTTCGCCGGTCTGAAGATCGACGGCATCGCCATCGAGACCTGCGAGGAGGACAAGCTGATCTGGCCTGCGGGAGACAAGCGGGGCAAGGTGTACGTGAACGGGGCACTGGCCACCGACCGTGGGGAGTACCTCTTCAACTACAACTTCGACCTCTCGAAGCTCGACAGGATTGGTCTCGGCCACCTCGCCGACAAGTTGAAGGAGGGGCAGAACCGGGACCGTGAACACGTGGACGTGGAGGCCATCGAGTCCGCCGTCTGTGAGGTCGTGTCCCGCAGCAACGACCCCGAGATCATCCGGTACTTCCTGACGGCGTGGCAGAACGGACGCTCGACTCGTCGGGAGTATTCCCTCTCCAACCGCTACCGCAGTGGCAACTCCATATCGCCCGCCAAGGTCGTCGAGCAGGAGTGGCGGGAGGTCTTCCGCAGCCTGTATCCCGGCAAGGTCTGCCTGCCCGCAGGGCAGGGCGGCTACCGCCGCAGCTACGACTACTCCGGCGACGGGGGCTCCTTCGGTGGTGGAGTGGACGAGGCCACCGCCGCCCTGACGCTGGCCGACCACGGCTGGACCGTGCTGCCCGAGAATATGCCGGACGCCGTGCTTCAGGCCATCCGGCCCTTCTGCCAGACGGTCACGCAGGTGATCGAGGCTCAGAGTCGGGAGCCGCGGGAGAAGCGGATGGAGTCCATCCGCAGGAACCAGTGGACGCCAGAGGAAGAGGCCGTGGTCGAGGACGTCGTGCAGGCGGCCTGCGTGACCCTCGGCCTCGACCGTGAGACCTTCCCCGGTGTGACCATCTTCATCCGCCATTTCATCTATCCCGACGCCCCGGCCCTCTGGAGAGGCGGGAAGATACTGCTGAAGCGGTCGCACGTGAACGCCGCCATCCACTCGGAGTCCGGCTTCGTGGACCTGTGTGCCTCCATCGGCCACGAATACGGCCACAAGCGGGGCGGTCACGACCACACCACGGAGTTCGAGCAGAGCCTCTCCAAGCTGCTCGGCTCGGCCATCGCCCGCAACTCGAAGCGGGGGCAGGACACCAAGGCCGACGAGGTGATCGAGGAGGCCCGGTTGCGGGGGTGGACGGACGTGAGCGACGAGACCTTCACCTACGAGCAGATAGCCACCCGATTCGAGGGGGTGGCGAGGGAACTGCGGTTCTCGAACCACGGTGCCTCCGTGACGGCTCCGCTCCACGAGTGGGCCTACCTCGGGGTGGCCGTCAAGCGGAACAAGACCACCCGCCCGAGGCAGACCTTCTTGTTCGCCTCCCGCAAGGACAACAAGAATCGAACGCCGTTGACGATGGCGGTCGAATACAACTCCCGCAGGGTGGCGAAGGTGGTCGTCAAGCAGGGCTCCCAGGCCATCAACTACTACGGCTACACCGCCGTGGGTGAGGTCGACAAGTCCCCGTTCGCCGAATACGACCTCGCAGCGTGAGTGGGTTTCCGGGGCCGTCGAAGGGCGGGCCCCCACGGACATGGGATAGTACGACCTCCCTTCGGAAATCATGTCGGAGGGCCATCCCAGGTGTCGCACACAAACGATGGAGAGACGGAGGAGATCGCAATGGCCGCATCGTCGAGCAAGCCGGTAGTCCGCACCCCCCGGGCGGCCCCGAAGGCCGCACCGAAGAAGGCGACACGCCCGCCCGCAGTCCCGGCACCGAATCCCGCTCCCGCCCCGCCCGTGGCCGTCACCGAGGCCCCCAAGGGCGGCCGTGGCAACCGCATCCGTGTCAAGCCCGAGACCCTGCCGGAGGGCGTCGTGCTGGACCGCCGCAACCCGTTCCCGTTCTCCGGGAGGATGCACGGGTACTTCCAGGCGTTGCTGGACGGCAAGGGCACCGCCACCGTAGAGCAGATGGTGGATCGGTGCGTCGAGATGTCCGAGAAGGTTGGGGCCGTGGACAACAAGGCCGCCATCCACCGGGACCTGCTCAACAGGGTCAAGGACTGGCGGGACGGCAAGTACCCCGACCGTGAGATCGTCGCCACCCGTGACGGGAGCTTCTACACGTGCACCGTCGTCAAGGGTGTACCGTGGGCCGAGGCCGTGGGCCGCAAGCGGGCCTAGTACGACCTCACCGGATGCACCATCTTCGGCGTCGCCGGGATGGTCACCGGTGCGATCCATCAATGAGGTGATCTGAATGGCTGAGAAGGAGAAGGAGAAGACCCCCGAAGAGAGGGGCAAGGAATCCGCCGAGGCGTTCATGGCAGGAGTCGAATACGCGGTCGTCGACACCGCGAAGCAGGCCCTGCATGGGGGCGGCCAGATCGTCAAGTGGGGCTGCATCGGTTTTGTGACCTACTGCGTGATCGGTGCGGTGTTGTGCTTCCTCCTGTTCGCCGCCTTCGACCTGCTCGGGGTGATCCCCCCGTGGCTGATCGTGGTGGCGTTCGTGCTGGCCGTGGTCTACTACGCCACGAAGAAGCCGGAGCCACCGAAACGCACTTGACGGCAGGTTCGATCCGGAGTAGTATGGAAGTGGGTGCCCACGGTGGCTTGACGCCACCCTGGGGGAGTAGACGGCGGTCTCAGACATCCCGCCGAGTACCGAGCCAGCCGAGTCCTGCAGACTCCCGCTGGTCGACAATCTCCTGGGGTGAGCGAGACCATCACGCCAATCAGGACTCCACAGGCCCACTGAGGGGCCGGATCGGTGGGGTGCCGGGTGAGACCCCCGGTGGTAGCACCCATTCTACATGGGCCCGATTGCGATCGACTGACGGATTTCGGGGTTCGGTTGCGAGCCGAGATCGCTCGGGGTCTCGTAAAACACCGGGCAAACAACAAGAGCCAAGCCACTCGCTCTCGCTGCCGCTTGCGTCTAAGCGGTTTCCCCAGGGAACTCTCGCGACCCTGACTCGCCTTGGGGGATCAAACTGAAGGGTTGATAGCCGACCGAGGTCGCCCGCACCTCGGCTCCGGGGACCCGCAAGGGCATATCCCGATTCGGCGAAGATCAAGTCGGTGCTGGCCGTCACCAGGGGAGCCGCGGTCCTGGAACGGCGAGACCAATCCGCTGCCACGCTCGTGAAGAGGCCGAGTTTCGGACCGGACAGGACAGGGGTTGGATTCCCCTCGGGTCCACCAGATTCGAGGAGAGGGGCACGTCATGACGACGTGCCCCTCTTCCACGCGTGGGAAGGATCGATCAGTAGGCGAGGTGGACGGTGGCGGAGGAGTGACCGGTCGACCACTCGAAGCGGTCGATCTTGAGGCCGATGGCCTCGGCGATCCCCCGGACGTTCAGCCTGGTGAACTCGCCGCCCTCCAGCCTCATGTCAGCCGAGGACAGGTCGAGCGTCCTGCCGTCCAGGGAGCACACGGCCCGGTGAGCCTGCTCGTCCCACTCCACCTTCACGCCCCAGTACTTGGCGAACGGCCGCAGGTCGCAGCGGACGGAGTCCTGCTCCAGGAAGGCGTAGCAGACGATCTGGTTGCCCTCCGGTGTCAGGACCTTGGTGGCCACGTCCGGCACCCAGTCGGCGTAGTTCTCGTACATGAGCTTCATCTCGTCCTTGGTGAAGGCGTAGGCGGACTCGATGGGGGAGTGGCCCACCAGGCCGTTCAGGTTCCTGGTGGCATCGATGATCTGTTGGCGGGGACCTGCGAGGATGCGACAGCGTCTCTGCGAGTCCCGGAGCCCGATGGAGACGGCGTGGATGTGCCGGTTGTCGGCGAAGCTGCCCGTGTGCCTGAAGAACGGGGCGAAGCCAGCCATGACCATCCTCGCCTTGAACTCCGGGCTGGCCAGGCTCCACGAGAGGTCTATGCAGCTCGTGTAGTCGTTTCCGTCGATCTGACCCTCTGCGGCATGGAATCCGGCGGAGGCCGGTGCGTTACCGACCGTCTGCATGATCTGCCCAGATGTGACCCCCAACTCTCGGAGTGCCGCCTCCTGGATGGGGTGGATCCTGTTGTAGCCGCTCGTCAACGCCATCGCCATCATGTCCATGTCGATCACCTCGCCGTATGGTTGCGAATCCGTAGCGTACGACCTCCCTTCGGAAACGTGGGTCCGAGGCCCATCCACGTCACAGGAGGTGATCTAAGATGCCAGAGAAGCCGGACTACGACCAGATGCCAGCCACGGAGCTGCCGTGGGAGCTGCACCTCATCACCCGCTGGCCCTTCAACTGCCACACGCACGGTCTGAAGGACCTGGTGGGCTACGAGCTGTCCATCGACGCCGGGAACCCGCTGTTCTCGCTGGAGTCCGCCAACATCCTCAACTCCATCGGGCGTGCTGCTGTCGGTGGGAAGGCCCACCTGGAGCCGGGCAAGATGACCACCTACGGGCCCCCGAACTACCGCATCCCGTTCGAGGTCGTCCCCGGGTGCACCGAGCACCCAGACCTGCCCGAGTACCTCACGCTGAAGGGGATGCTCTGCGACTGTGATGCTTGCGGAGCTGGCGTCGAGGTCGAAGACGAGAAGCAGTTCCACCGCACGGTGATCGTCTACGAGGTCCTGTCCGAGGAGCCCTACGAGTACCGTGGGCTGGATGAGTTGACCTACGATGTGGGGCAGGGAGACTGCTCGGGGATGCTCCTGGAGGAGCACCACCTGGAGATGGGTGCGGAGCAGATGGCCGCACTCCTGATCGCTCAGGGCAGCGACCCCGGGTTCTTCCGGATCGGCGAGGACGACGACTGAGTACGACCTCCCTTCGGAGGGGATGGCCGCAGGGCCATCCCCTCTGGAAGCCAACACGAGGAGATGACGACTATGCCGGACTTGGTGAAGATGGTTGAGATGGCGAAGCAGATCGGTTCCGACCGGGACCGCTACGACGACGAGTACGACGAGGATTCCCTGTTGGCGGCCCTCTGTAGGGGCATCGTCGGTGAGGAGGACTTCACTGGCGTCCATCGCTACCTCGTGATCGCCACCGAGTACGCCGGTGAGGGACCGGCCGACAAGGCCGACTTCTTCGAGACCCAGGCCGCCGCCATCAAGCACATGGGTGACTACGCCCGCAGCGGATGGGCGTCCAGCCTCTACGACCTGGACTCCGACACCGTGGAGATCATCAAGGAGAGATCGCCGAGGTAGGGTACGACCTCCCTTCGGAACGGCTGGCCCGACGTCCATCCACATCGTGCCCCGGTAGCTCAGAGGAAAGAGCGGGAACCTCCTAAGTTCTAGGCCGGGCGTTCGAATCGCCCCCGGGGCACCATCAGATTTCGAGGAGCGTGCGAGCATGCAGACGACCGCTGTCACATACGAGATCGACGGGCACAAGGTGGATGTGGTGGCCTGCACGGACAAGGAGACGCCGGAGGGTGAGGTCGAGTTCTACGACTTCTGGCTCCGTGTTCCGGAGGGGAAGTCGGACACCCACCTCAACGAGGGCGATGCGTGGTATCCCGCGACCGGCGGTTTCACCCCTCCCTCCGTCGAGGAGGTCGCCGAGTACCTGAGGCAGTGGGAGCCCGGCATATTCCATGGGAAGGGCGAGGCGAAGCTGTTCGAGCCGGAGCGGACGTATCGGCTCGTGGTGCTCGCCACGATCACGGACGTGAAGAAGGAAGACGAGGGGCGTGGCGACCTCGACGACGAGGATTACGTCACCGCCGAACTCGGCTTCGCCGAGTCCGGCCTGGCGGGGATGGAGATCGTCACCACGAAGAAGGTCCCCAACCCGCCCGAGGACTGCAGGGGGAAGTCGCCGCTGGAGGTCCTGAACTACATGGGGAACTGGTCCAACCACGAGCAGCTATGCATCATGCAGGACTTCATCAGGGAGATCGACCCCGAGGGGTTCGCCTCCCACGTGAGGGCCGTGGCGGACGAGGACCTCAAGCGTCGAGGGGGTGGGATGTGAACATCCTGGATCAGCACCCCGGATTCGAGCTGGTGGGTCCGCTGGGCGACCTCATGATCGAGCTGAGGGAGGTCGGTCTGACCAACGCCAGCGAGCACCGCAAGGTGATCCTCGCCCGAGTGCCGACCTGCGTGGTGGGCGAGTGGTGGTCGGACACGAGCGGCCCCGTGTGGAAGAACGAGGGCTACGCCGGGATCAAGACCGACGTGAGGCCATGCGACAGGTCCGAGTGGATCGGGGACCTCAAGGGCATCATGAAGCACGTGGCGGCCACGACGATCACCGTGAAGTGGCCGGAGCCGAACCTCTACGCCGTGTGCGTGGCCATCGGCATGGGGCTGCGGCGGAGGGGTGACGAGATCGAGATGTCGATCTCGAAGCTGGAGACGTGGATCGACCGATGTAGGGTGGCGAGCATAGACCTGGTCGCAGTCATCAACGCAGCAGGGGGCACCATCTATACCCCGGACCGCATCGAGCATGCCATAGTCTCCAGCTACGGATTCGAGGACGTGGGGGGCTGCGTTGGGTCGCCACGTTCACCGGAAGCGGAGATGAGTCAACTACCCACGGCTGAAGCCGTGGGCTTCGGGAAATGTGACATGAAGTACACCGTGGACCTCAGGAGGTCCAGGATCGAGGTGACGACGATCAGCATCGAGGCGGACTCCGCCGCCGAGGCGAGGATCGTCATCGAGGACAGGGTGAGGGCAGGGGACATCCCTCCCAAGGCCAGGTGGCGTGAGGAGTCCGTCGGAGAGGTGATGGTCGGCTCGCCGAGGATGGATCCGACATGATCTACGTCAAGCGTCCGACGGACACCGACCTGAGGGAGTTCCCATCGCCGGAGGCCGCCCTCGACTTCATCGAGGAGCAGAGGTGGAACCCCGGGATCGTCGAGGCGTGGTCGAGCGAGTCCGGCCTCGTGCCCGTGGGGTTCGAGGACCTCAACAGGCTGGCCGGTAGGCCGCACGTGCTCATCGACGACGTCCGCTCGGAGGTCTCGCAGCTCGTCGAGCACATGGATAGATGGTTCGCCGAGAATCGGGGCTGGAGGATCCGGGTCGAGGGCATGAACGTGTCGACCGGTGGCATCCCGATGCCCTCCGAGGTCGTCCGGAGGTGGTTCGGCAACCCCATGGCCAGGCTGGCCCTCGTCGCCAACATGGACGAGCACCTCACCGGTGCCCCGCCGAGGATCACCGCCGAGAGGATGCGGATCGCCATCCGTGGCGTCGAGTCCGCCGGGGGCCCTGCCGGGTGGCACGTGCTCACCTGCGAGGTGGGAAAGGTGGCCCTGGAGACGGGGATCAGGGGGCGGGCCATCCGGAGGCACGATGTGATGCTGAGCAAGGCCCGCATCGAGTTCGCGTACGACCTCCCTTCGGAGGGGGGTGGCCGCAGAGCCATCCCCTCCATACCGACGCAGAGGAGATGATCGAGGTATGGTGAGGACCAAGTTCGCTTGGACGCACGGGCACATCGGGAACGAGCTGGGTGACACGCAGCGACTCGTGATCCAGTTGGCGGACCAGATGGGGCTGAAGCACCAGACGTTCGAGCCGGACGACATCACGACCGACCTGATCGTGAGCGTGCCGGACAAGAAGCTCACCCCGTTCCTCGACGCTCTCCAGGTCGGCGGGTGCGAGATCGAGCAGTCCCCCGTGTGCGACAACGACGTTCAGAAGCTCGCCTTCGGTAAGTACACCGGCCTAGCCGCCGTCGTGGCCCCGACTCCGCTGGCCGAGTGGGAGATGGACAAGCTGGACCTCTTCCTGCACCATCGGCGGCAGGCGTTCCTGTCCGTGTTGGACGAGCGGGGATTCGAGGAGTCCGAGGTGCAGGGGAAGGTGGACGGTCACTACCTCGCCATCCTGGACGGTGAGTACTCCGAGGCCGGTGGCTTCCGTGAGGTGAGGGGCTACGAGTACTTCACCGATGCGTGCCAGCGGTACTACGAGATCGTGGACGAGCACGGTGACGACGGCGAGTGGCACCTGTACGACTGCGACGAGGGTGGCCGGGAGATCGAGTACACCGTGAAGTCCATCATCTGCCTCAAGGGACTCGCCATGGTCCCGATGAACGAGGGCTGAGTACGACCTCCCTTCGGAAGGGGTGGCCGCAGAGCCATCCCCTCCATACCGACGCAGAGGAGATGATCGAAGATGTTGGTCCTGCTACGTGAGGAATCGACCGGAGACGAGACGAGGCTCGCACGAGGTTCGAGCTTCCTGACCCTGACCCAGGCCATCGCCAAGGGAGGGG
>Ga0172366_10003701_pt1 | contig 12034 bp, 9 predicted proteins | sample LakKivSesite69cm_FD_114533 | JGI IMG/M metagenome (GOLD analysis project Ga0172366, IMG submission 114533) | Sediment microbial communities from Lake Kivu, Rwanda - Sediment site 69cm | ecosystem: Environmental > Aquatic > Freshwater > Lake > Sediment | place: Rwanda: Western Province, Lake Kivu... | reverse complement strand
TAGTCGGTGTGCTCCCCAATTAGGTTCACCCGCCCAGGGGCGCGGTACACCACCACCTCGCCCGATCCAAAGCGAGCGGCGAAGGCCGTCAGCCCACGTTGATAGCGCAGGCTCTGCTGTTCGAGTAACTGCGGATCGCTCCCATAGATGGTTTTGAGTACAAAATCACTAATGCGCGGCAACGCTTCATCCAGGCTCGGCAACATGCGCGTTCTCCTCTTGCAATGCCTGCTATCTCATTTAAAGATCGCCACCGCGTAAGCCTCGCCCGTCTCAGGGCAGTAGACGGCGATGCTGTCGGCTGAGCCGGGTTTCACCGACGAGGGAATGTGGGCAAAGACGATCTCGTTCTGGTAGGGGCGCTGCTCAAGCTCCTGGATGATCCACGTCGGATTGGCCAGGTCGTCGCCTAGGACGAGGCGGATGTCGGCCTTGGGCCCTTTGCCGTCGAAGTTAAAGCCCTGTATAATCAGCGTCTGTAGGCCGGCGACGACTGCCGTGCAGGAGACGCCATGCGCCCCACTGAGCTCGGCCACGTTTCCCACGTTAGTGAAAGTGAACTCTGGTGCGGGCTCGCTCGCCGTGGGGAAGGGCGTGGGGGTTGGGGGGGAAGTTGGCGTGGGCACGGGCGTCTCTGTCGGCACGGGAGTAGCCGTTGGGGTTGGCTGTGGCGTTGGCTTGGGCGCGCAAGCGGCCAGCGACAGAAAGGCCAGCAGAACGAATACAACACGGGTCGTCTTGTGCATGACAAGCTCCTGGGGTCTGGGTTGAAGCAAGGCCCATTATAGCGGATATGTACACAGTGACAAGGCAGAAGGGCGCGGAGAAGAACGGCGTTTGTAGTGGCGCTGTGAGGCGCTCATGCCCTTGCGATTCTGTAGGAAAAAGGGGCATTAACCGCCGAGATCACCGAGAGCGCGGGGAAAAACGGGAGAAAAATAGCAAAGAGCCTCTGCGTTCTCCGCGTCCTCAGCGGTGAGTCCGGTGTTTTCCTACAGAATTGGGAAGGCGCGCTGCTCTATTGCCGGGAAGGCGAGAATGGAAGAAGGCGAGATCGTCGTAAGCGTTGTGGTGCCGGCCTTTAACGAGGAGAAGGCTGTAGGTCTCGTTTTGGACGACATCATCGCCGTGATGACGCCTCTCGGCATCCCCTATGAGTTGATTGTCGTGGACGATGGCTCCACCGATCAAACCCGGGCCATCTCCGAGGCCCGCCCCCAGGTGACCGTCATCTCGCACCCCCACAATCGGGGAAACGGCGCAGCGCGCACCACGGGAGTCAAGGCTGCCAAGGGACACTATATCATCATGACGGATGCCGACGGCACTTACCCGATCAGCGCCTTCCCGCAGATGATCGAGGAGCTGGCCCATTGTGACATGGTCATCGGCGCTCGCGAAAGGGAGATGGGCACCCTGAAGTGGCTGCGCTCGCTGGCCAAGGAGTTCATCAAAGCTCTGGCCTCGTATATGACCCAGACCAAGATCCCCGACCTCAACTCGGGCTTACGTGCGATGAAACGGGAGCTGGTGCTAGAGTTCCTGCCCATCCTGCCCAAGACGCATTCCTGGGTCAGCACCATCACCATGGCCTTCCTGAGCAGCGACTATATAGTCAAGTGGCTCCCTATCGCTTACTACAAGCGCATCGGGCGCTCCACCTTCCATCCCATCAGGGATACCTACAACTACCTGATGCTGGTCGTGCGCACCGTCATGTATTTCAACCCCTTACGTTTCTTCGTGCCCCTCACCCTGGTGCTGCTCTCCGTCGGCTTCGGCAAGATGATCTATGACATTTTCGCCTATCGCTTTCACTTTGCGCCGTCTACGGTGATTTTGGTGCTCATGGGGGTTCAGATAGGGGCCATTGGCCTTCTCGCCGATTTGATCGTGCGTCGGAGCAAGTTATGAGGATTTGTATGCTTGCCTCGTCCTACCCGCGCTATCCGGGGGATGCCAATGGCTTTATTGTCGGCTCCCTGGCGCGGGCGCTGGTCCGGCTGGGGCATACGGTTCACGTCGTAGTGCCCTACGATCCGGCGGTCAGAGAGATGGACCAGGGAGGCGTGTGCATGCACCGCTTCCGCTATGCTCCACGCGATGACCTTCACCTGGCAGGGCATGGCCGCTCCCTACAGGGTGATGTGCACATGAAGGGCGTGGTGCCCCTGCTCATGCCTGGGTATGTGGTGGCCGCGATGGCAACGGCCTTGCGGCTCCATCACCGCGAGCGGTTCGATCTTCTCCATGCCCATTGGGCCATCCCGGGGGGGGCCATCGGGGGCCTGGTATCGCGCCTTATGGGGCTGCCCCTGCTGATCACCTTGCATGGCTCTGATGTCTACGTGGCAGAGCACAACAGGGTCTATGCGGCTGCGGCCCGCCTGGGGTTTCGCAGGGCGCAACGGGTCACGGCAGTGAGCGAAGATCTCCGCACCCGCGCCCTGGCGCTCGGGTTGGATGAGGCTAAGGCGATGGTGATCCCCCCAGGGCCGGAGGTTGAGCGATATCGGGATGGCGACGGCGCGCGTATGCGCGCCAAACTGGGCATTCCGCCTTCGGCACCGGTCATCGGGGCATTGGGGAGGCTGGTCTATAAGAAAGGTTTCAGGCATCTGCTTGCGGCAATGCGTATCGTCCTGGCCAGCTTGCCGGATGCTTATTGTGTCATCGGCGGGGATGGCGACCTACGCGAGGAGCTGGCTGCCCAGGCCCAAGAGATGGAGGTGGCCGAACGCACCATCTTTCCTGGCCCTGTGGCCTGGGAGGATACGCCTGACTACTATGCCCTGTGCGACGTGGTGGCTGTGCCCTCGGTAGTTGACGCGGCGGGCAATGTGGATGGCCTGCCCCTTGTGCTCCTTGAGGCTATGGCCAGCGGCATCGCGGTGGTCGCCAGCCGTGTGGCGGGAATTCCCGATGTGGTCCTCGACGGGCTTGATGGGCTGCTCGTCCCGCCGGGCGATGAGGGGGCCTTGGGGGAAGCCTTGCTCCGTGTATTGCGGGACGCTCCTTTGCGTGCTGCATTAGGCGCTCGCGCGCGGCAAGAGGTTCTGGCTCATTACTCGGTGGAGAGCATGGCGCGGCGGTTCGAGGCGCTGTACAGAGAATGCTGTCATGAGCCGCGTGCGTGACGGCACTGCCAGGGGGCGACTCGACGATGAGGTCTCGCGGGCCCAAAAGGCCATCAAGATCCTCACCGCCCTGGAGAGCGTCTTGGGCACGAACCTGGCCGAGCTCACCTGCCTAGACGTGGGTTGTTCCTTCGGGCTCATCGCCAAGCACCTGGCGCCGCACTTTCGTTATACGCTGGGCGTGGAGTATGAGGCGGAAGCTATCCGGGAAGCCAGGAAGTGGGCTATGGAGCGCCTCCTTTTCCTTCGTGGCGACGGGCAGCGGTTGCCGATTCAGGATGAGGCCGTGGATGTTGTGGTGTGTACCCAGGTCTACGAGCATGTGGCCGATGACCGGGCCCTCTTCGCCGAGATCGAGAGGGTGCTCGTGCCCGGCGGGGTGTGCTTTTTCAGTGGGCCGAACCGGCTCTATCCTATGGAGCGACACTACAGGTTGCCCATAGTGCACTGGCTACCTGATGCCTGGGCGAGTCGCCTCCTACGTGCCCTGGGCCGTGCGGAGGGACTGAATGTTCACTCGGCTACCCTCTGGACGCTGCGCAGGAGGCTGAGGGCTTTTGAGATTCATGATTTCACTGTGGCCATGCTGCAGAACCCGGATCGTTACGCCTGCCGGGAGGAGATGGGCCGCCTGGGGTGGATCTCCCGCTTGCCGGGATGGTTGCTACATGCTATAATGCCCTTTGCACCCAACTTTAACTGGGTGCTCAGGAAGCCGACGAGAGGGAGCCAGGGAGAGCCTTTGCCATGAGAATTGCCGTTGACGCCCTGGGCATCAGTCGGCCTGGCGGAGGAAGGTCCGCCACGCTTAACCTGCTAGAACCTCTTCTTGAGCTGGACCACCTGAACGAGTACCTTATCTTCCTCGACCAGCACGAGCCTTCGCTGGACGCCTTTGGGACGCAGGTACGCCAGATCGTCGCTCCTATCAAGCAGCGTTTCGCGGTGCGCGCCTGGGCCCAGGCTGTTTGGCCCGGCTTCCTGCGCGCCGAGAGGGCCGACCTCATCCACTACGCCAAGAACCTGACGACGTTCTTTAACCCTTGTCCCTCGGTGGTGACGGTTCACGACGTGATGATGCTTCTGCATCCCGAAGTCTTCAATTTCCTGGATGTGCTCTATTACCGCACCATCGAGCGCATTTGCTTGCGGAGCGTGGATCGCGTCATCGCCGTCTCCGAGGCCACGGCCAGGGATCTGAGGGCCTACTATGGCCTATCGCCCTCGCGGATCGAGGTGATCCATGAGGGGATCGCCAGGATCTTCAGGCCCGTCGGCGAGCAAGAGGTGATGCGGTTGCGCGCCAAGTACCAGCTTCCGCGGGCCTATCTTCTGCACGTGGGCTGCATCTGGCCCAAGAAGAATTTGCTCACTCTTGCGCGCGCCTACCACCGGCTGGTTCGCCAGGGGGCGTTCGACGGTGACTTGGTGCTCGTCGGGCGCCCCTATCGTGCCGAGGGGGATCCCGAGCTCGATCGCTACCTAGCCACGCAGACCGGCGTAGGTAGGGTCCTTCGCACTGGTGCTGTACCCCAAGAGGACCTTCCCGGCCTCTATAGTGGGGCGGCCTGTGTGGTCTTTCCCACTTTGCACGAGGGTTTCGGGCTGGTGCCGCTGGAGGCTATGGCCTGTGGAGCGCCAGTGATCGCCTCGCATGTGGGGGCGATCAAAGAGGTTTTGGGTGACGCGGCCGTGCTGCTGGAAGATCCGCGCGACGAGGTAGCCCTCGCCGGCCTCATCAGTGGCCTGGTGAATGACCCGGGGGCGCAGCAGGAGCGGCGCATGCGCGGGCTATCGCGTGCCGCAGGCTTTTCTCGTGAGGAGGCTGCCCGGCGCACGCTCGCGCTCTATGAATCTCTGGCCCGCTAGGCCACGTTTGCGGAGCGGTAGCCTAGCCCCTTGCGGGCGTAGTGGACGGGCACAAGGCATACGCCCCTTGTGGGCGTGATTGCCTCACCATAAGTAGCCCGGTGTTTCAGCACTGGGCGGTGCTGAGGATGGAATCGGGAATGACACATGAACTGGCTGAGGTGAAAAGGGCCTACGATGCCCGGTACGAGGCCGACGGCTTCAGGAATAATGACTCCTATTACCGTTGGGCACTGGATGTGCTGGCCCCTAAACCAGGCGAAAGCCTTCTGGATATAGGTTGTGGCCTGGGGGACCTGCTCTATTATGCCGCCCAGAGGCGGGTCGCCTGTGTGGGCGTTGACCTTTCTCCCGTGGCTATCGAGCACGCCCGCAAGCGGGTGCCGGATGCGCATCTGATGGTGGGGAGCGCCGAGACCCTTCCCTTTGCGGATGGCTCCTTCGATTGGGTCACGATCCTGGGTAGCCTTGAACATCTGATAGACCCTGGCAAGGGCTTGCTGGAGATACGGCGGGTGCTGAAATGGCGAGGGCGGGCGCTCATCATGGTGCCGAACAGCTACTATCTTCCTGATATCATCTGGATGGTTTGGCGCACAGGATATGGCTCTAACCACAAGCAGATCGTCGAGCGATTTGCCGCTAGCCAGGAGTGGCGTGCGTTCATCGAGTCCGGCGGGCTGGCTGTCCGGCGGGTCAAGCGCTTCAACTTCCAATGGCCCCACACGCGAGGCGACCTGGAGTGGTATCGCGCGAACCCCAGGCGTTGGCTGGGGCTGATGGCCGCGCCGTTCATCCCTTTCAATCTCTCTCACAGTTTCCTCTACCTTTGTGAGAAGGACCCCGCGAGCCAGGGGCAGACCTTCACCCCTCCCTTCTGGCCGGCACCGCCGAGGTTAGGCGACTTGGCACAAGCGCCTCGGGGCCACGGCCAGAGATAGGCAAAAGCACTATGCGACAGCGTTTCTGGCCTTCGCTCGCTCTCATAGGGATTCTCCTCGTCGCCCTCGTCCTGCGTGTCCTGGGGCTGGGCTGGGGACTGCCTTTCATCTACCATCCGGATGAGCCTACGCACGTGGGGATCGTGCTGAACATCATCAAAACGGGCGACTTTAACCCTCACTGGTTCAAGTACCCTTCCTTCCGCGTTTATGCCAGCCTGCCGGTGGCTATCGTCTACTTCCTGGCAGCAGTTGCCAAGGGCAAGTTCACCTCTGTGCAGCAGATGGTTCCCGCCAAGATACTCGCCGCGGGCTCGGGCACGACGGAGATCGCGAGCCTTTACTATGGCCTGCGCCTCTGGATGGCCATCTTTGGCATCGCCGGGGTCGGCTACCTCTATCACTGGGCGAGGAAAAATACTAACCTACGTGTCGCGCTCCTCGCCGCGACGTTCCTGGCCCTCTCGCCCGTGCACGTGCTCGTCTCACACTGGTACCGGCCGGATACGGTACTGGCCCTGTTCTGTGGGGCGGGAGTGTTCGCCGCCGTGCGTCTGTATCGGCAGGACGAGACGAGAATGTATGTCATCAGCGGCCTCCTAGTGGGACTGGCGGCCTCGGTGAAGTACAACGCCATGGCGCTGCAGTTCCTGCCCGTCCTCGTGGCCCACCTCCTCGCCAAACGGAATCTGCTGGATTGGCGATTGGGGCTTACGGCACTCGTGGCCGTGCTGGCCTTCCTGGCCATCACGCCCTATGCTCTGCTCGACCTGCCGGCGTTCCTGGACGGCTTTGCCTTTGAGGTTTTTCACTACTATGTGCGGGGGCATCCTGGCGGCGACGTGACGGGCGGCTACCTGGGAAACCTGGCCTGGTATGTGGGCAAGCTCATCGCATACGATGGCCCGCTGGTGCTCCTGGCTGCTGCCGCGCCGTTCCTTGCCGAGCGTGGACGCCGCAGGGAAGCCCTGGTGCTGGCCAGTTGGCCGGTCTGCGTTCTCCTCTTGGATACCTCCGCCAAGGTGCACACCGTATTGGCCCTAGTGCCAATGTATCTGGTGCTTTACCTGCTGGCGGCGATGGCCCTTGATAGGCTTGCCTCCCTGGTCGGTGGGCGCTGGAGACCTGGGGCTCAAAGGTGGGCATTCCTGCTTGGGGCTGTTGCGCTGCTGATCCTGCCCGTGGTGCGGACCTATCGCACGGATAGCTACTTCCTGCAGCCCGATGTGCGCACGCTGGCCAAGCGTTGGCTTGACGAGCACCTCCAGCCCGAAACTCGGGTGGCTTTGGAGGCCTATAGTCCGGTGTTGGAAAAGCCCGAGGCCCTATATTCGTTCCACCTGATTGATCACTCCCTGGAGTGGTATCAGGCGGCGGGGGTGGAGTACCTGGTGGCCAGCAACTACGCCGGGATAATGAGCACCCCGGAAAACTATCCCAACGAGGTGGCTGCCTACCAGCGTCTCTTTGCCTTGCCGCTGGTGGCTACGGTCGAGGGCCCAAGGCAAGATATCTACGATCCCCCGAGCAAGATCCTGATCTACCAGGTGTCCCCTCCGGCGCGCCTTGAGCTGTCCATGGCTGAACAGTCCGCTTTCTGGCTGGCGGGTGGGTTCTACGATCCAGAAGATATCGGGGGCCGGCTTCTACGCTGGACGTCGGGACAGGCGAAGGTGAAGGTTCGGCTCAAGGCGGGGGGCGATTATGTCCTTAGAGTGCGAGGGCAGGGGAGCCGGCCGCAGGGTGTGGAGGCGGCTCACATGACCATCAGCCTGGATGGAGTACGTTTGGCTGAGCACACGTGGACAGGCGGAGAAGAGGAATGGACGGCTCAGTTCCACCTGCCCGGAGAGTCCGCATCGGGTGGGGTGCTCAAGGAGCTTCTCTTTGAGACGAACACCTGGCGCCCCAGTGAGGTTCTCGGTACGCAGGATGGCCGCTCCCTGGGCGTGTTGCTGGAATCGCTCATCATCGAGGAGGCGCCGGCCTCGTAGACGGGGCCATGCGCCCATACTGTGAGGGTCTGTTGGCGAAAACTACAGACGAGGCCAATACGGACTCGCGTCCGACCAGTGCTGAAAGGGGCGATCAGGCTGAGGCTACCCTATTTGCGCGATGGCGGCGCAGCCGCTTGTGGCGGGTGGCCTCGGTGGTGCTGGCCGTGGTGGCCATCGGATTGTCCTCCTATTATGTGGTCATCAAGCTGGTCTCCAGCTTCCGCCAGATAGCTTGGGGGCACCTCCAGGTGCGGCCCTGGCCGGTAGTTATCTCCTTCATCATCACGCTTGCCTGTGTCTTGCTCGGAGTGGTGGTGTGGGGGCTGGTGCTTCGTGGTGTGGGCGTCCGACTGGGCTTACGCGCCTGCGCCCAATCGCACCTCCTCTCTATCCCGGGTGCATATCTGCCAGGGTATGGGTGGCGATATGCGGGTAAGGCTTACCTGACGCAGCGGCAGGGCATCCCTTTGGGGTTGGCCTCCTGTGCTGTCCTCGTGGAGTTGATCGAGTCTGAGGCGGCGAGGGGGGTTCTGGCGTTTACCACGGTCCAACAGGCTTTTCTTGGCTCCTTCCTTGGAGGGGCGCTGGTGCCCTATGTATGGGGATTGCGCGTGCTGGGCTGGGGGGCGCTCCTGGTTCTCCCGCTGGCCCTGGAAAGGGGAGTGGCCTGGGCGAAGCGACGCGGGCGACGGCCGTGGAGCGATATGAACATTGATAAGGGGTCCCTATGGCTGGCGCTGGGGGTGATGTGCTTCACCTTTGTGCTCTATGGCGTGGGGTTCTCTATCCTGCTGGGTGCGGCCAGCGCGCTCACGCTCGACGGCCTCGCTGCGGCCATCTTCTCCACGTCGTCGTCATTAGCTATCAGCCTGCTCATGTTCTTTGTGCCTGCGGGGCTGAGCGTGCGCGAGAGCGTGATCATCTACACCCTGGAAGGGGTCTTTCCGGCGGCCATGGTCACTGTGGGCGCTCTGGTCAGCCGAGGGGTGCTTGTGGCAGCGGAGGTCGTGGGATCGCTCATAGGCTCATGGCTGGCGCTGAGGGGCCGGCGACGCTCTAGCCCAAAAGGGTGAGTCACCTGGCGTCGCCCTTGGGGCCTGTGGGCTGCTCCAGGGAGCCTGGAATGGACAGATCGCCCAAATGGGCGATTGCAAATGCGCGGCAAAAGTGGTTTAATCACTTGTAACCTAGCATGGGGCAATATATATCTGTGACTTTGGAAAGGAGAAGAGTTCGATGAAAGTCATACGCATCGTTTTGACCCTGTTGCTCGTGGCCATTGCGGTGCAGGCATTCGGCCTGGGAGGAATGGCCGAAGGACCTGTGGGTACGTGGGTCTCGGGCATCCAGGTGCAGAACCAGAGCTCGACCACGGCCAACATTACCATCGAGTTCCGCTGGGCGCAGAACTCGAGTAAACCCGGGCAATTGGCCTTCACGATCACCGACACCATCGCTGGAAACCAGTCTAAAGTCTACTATCTGCCCAGCATCACGGGTTTCCCCGAAGACTTTGTGGGCTCGGCGGTGGTCAGCTCTGACCAGCCCGTTGCGGCCATCTTGAACACGTCCAAAACGGCGGCGGGCACAGAAACTGATCCCAAGCGCATCGGCGCGGCCAGCGGCGTCCTGGATCCGGCAACAACGGTGTATGCGCCCTACCTGCGCAAGAACTACTCTGGGCGCAACTCCTACATTGCCGTACAGAACACCTCGACGGAGACCGCTGTGGTGGGCATTACCTACCGCGACCACACTGGTGCTGAGGTCGCTGCGGCCCACGAGACGGCGGTTCTTTCCCCGACCACGACCAAGATCTTTTACCAGGACTCGAACGCCGGGCTGCCTAACGAGTTCCACGGCTCGGCTGTCATCAGCGGCACGCAGCCCGTGGCCGTCGTCGTCAACAACGCCAACGATGGCACGAGCTGGGATAAGTCACAGTTTGAGAGCTACAATGGTTTGAACCAAAGCGCAACCAAGCTGTGGGTGCCCAAGATCACCGCCAACTACTCGGGCTACAACACCGGCTTGACCATCCAGAACGTGGGCTCCTCCCCGGCGACGATGCAGCTTGTCAGCACGTACGGCAACTTGACCTCGCCGGCAATCCAGCCTGGGGCGGCTTGGTCGGTCTACCTGCCTACCTCATTCCCCAGCGCGAGCAGCTCCGGGTCGGCAACCATCACCTCGGACCAGCCCGTGGTGGGCGTAGTGAGCGAGAACAAGCAGTCCAAAGGCTATGGTGTGGTCTGGAGTGCGACGCCTGACGGCACGGGCACTGTTACGGTGCTCTTCCCCAAGTTCGACCGCAACTATAGCGGCTACAACGGCGGCATCCAGATCCAGAATATCGGCACTGCGGCGACGACAATGCAGGCTACCTTCTCGTTTCCTGGCCTGACCGACGTCTCGATCACCAGCGGCTCCATTGCGGCGGGTAACTCCTGGAGCGTGTACGGGCCGAGCGTCGCGGGCCTTTCGGAAGGCTTCCATGGCTCGGTGACCGTGGTGTCCCTCGGTGGCCAGCCAATCGCGGGCATCTATACCTCGAAGAACGATGGGGCTACCGCTATGGGCGACTACTACAGCGCCTACAACGGCATCCAGAAGGGTACGCCGTGACCCGTAAGCAGTAATAGCTTTAGGCGCCAGACTTCGGTCTGGCGCCTTTTCTTTGTGTCGCTCCTCTTTGTAAGGCCCGCTCTAGCTTTCCTCGCGCTTCGCCACCACCAACGTCATATCATCGAACTGCTCCCGCTCGCCGGTGAAGACGCGCACCGCGGCCTCAATGAGGTCAATGAGGGAGCTTACCGAATGATCGGTGGCCTGGGCCAGGATTTGCTGCAAGCGCTCCTCGCCGAACTCTTGATTCTCTTCGTCTACTGCCTCGGTGACGCCGTCGGTATAGGCGACCAGGGTATCTCCCGAGGCAAGCTGCACGCTCTCTTCAGCGATCTCGGGATTATCCAGGATGCCTAACACAACTCCCGATGCGGCCAGCGGGCTTACGCTGCGGTCGGCAGCCCGGACGAGCAAGGGCGGATTATGCCCGGCGCGGGCGTAGGTCAAGTGGCCGCTTTCCAGATCGAGCAGGCCATAGAACACGCTCACAAACATCCCCGAGCGCGAATCTTCCATCAGGATGCGGTTGGCGCGGCGCAAGGTCTCCGCAGGGCTGGAGATGCCCAAGGCCGCGGTGCGGATGGCCGTGCGGGAGAGGGCCATGTAGAGGGCCGCACCAACCCCTTTGCCGGAGACGTCAGTAATCACCAGGCCCAGATGTCCCGAATCCGGCCTGATAAAGTCATACGAGTCCCCGCCTACGCCCCTGGCAGCATGCCACGCCGTGGCGATTTGCCAGCCAGGGATTTGAGGGCAACACTCCGGTAGGAAGCTTTCCTGGATGCCATGGGCCAGCTCGATCTCGCGCTGGACAAGCTCCTGGCGGACCGTCTGCTGGTAGAGCTGATCGGCCTCGATGGCCAAGGCCGTCTGGCTGGCTATACCTAACAGGATGTTCATCCCACGGCCCGTAAGGCCGGGGGCATTCTCGGCACACCCGGCGAGGAACAAGCCAAGCAGCCTATCTCGCACGCGGAGGGGGAGGACCGCGAGGGAGTCGCTGCCGAGCGCTTGCACCCAAGGTGGCGGCACAAGCCCCGAGGCATCAAGATGCAGCACGGAGATGGGCTGATTGCTGCTCATCGCCCGCGTGAGCAAAGGAACGCCATCAGGAGTTACGTACTGGCCCTCGAAGAGGTCTTTGCCGGCACGAGCAAGCCCGTGGGTGTGGGCGACGAAAAAGGCCTGTCGTCCCTCATCCCACATCATGATCCCACACCAGGAGACTCCCACCAAGAGTGGCGTCATGCGCACCACGGTGGACAAAATGTCGTCGAGATTCGCCGTGGCGTTGATCGTGTTAGCCACTTGCAGCAAAGCCGTAGAGACCCAGGCTTCTTCGCGCTGAGCGGCGTACAGGCGCGCGTTCTCCAGGGCCATGGCAGCGTGGTGGGCTATGCCGGTGAGGATCGCCTGACGATGGGCCACCGGCGGGCTTCCTCCGCCCAACTCCTCGGCGACCATG
>Ga0172366_10003699_pt1 | contig 12035 bp, 8 predicted proteins | sample LakKivSesite69cm_FD_114533 | JGI IMG/M metagenome (GOLD analysis project Ga0172366, IMG submission 114533) | Sediment microbial communities from Lake Kivu, Rwanda - Sediment site 69cm | ecosystem: Environmental > Aquatic > Freshwater > Lake > Sediment | place: Rwanda: Western Province, Lake Kivu... | reverse complement strand
TCTGGCTCTCCCGACGAAGAAACGACGTAGACAACGCGATGGGGGACGGGAATTACATCCCGCCCCCCTCTTTCAGGGGTAGGTCTTTCCCCTCGCTATGTCTGCCCGGCGCTAAAGCACCGGGCTGAGAGGGCTAAGCCCCTTCGGGGCTGAATTTTTAGCCCGCAGGGCTTCGCTCTTTCAGGCCGGACGTTCACGTCGGGGCCTTCTGGTGAAAAACCTACCTTTGTAAGCTCTCCCCTTGATCCTTTCTGAATTTTCTCCGCATCCTCTGTGCCTCCGTGGTTAGATAGCCTTTTTTCAGCGGTGATCGTTCAGGTGGCCGTTCAAAACGAGCCTGAGAGCACTCCAGGGTCTGTCATTGCGAGCGTAGCGAAGCAATCTCCAAAGCACAATTGCCGTCAATGGTGGAGATTGCTTCGTCGCTCCGCTCCTCGCCATGACACCTCTGAACACTTACTTTCAGCGAACTCAGAGTTCAATAGGTTCCAGCGGGTGACCGCCCCGCACCTGAGCAGGCAACCCGGCCTGGGCCAACAGTTCCGCCAGGGCCTGCGGAGTGCCGGGCATCTCCACCAGCGGAGGCCAGTTCGGCGCCCCACCCCAGTGCGTGCCGATGACCACCTGGGAGCGCAGTAGACGCAGAGCCTCGACCGCCTGGGGCGGATCAATGTGCTGGCTACGCCCGAAAAAGGCCAGCCCACCGATGGGCAGGATGGCCACGTCCGGTGCAAATCGCCCGGCAATGGCCGCGAAGACCCCGGCGTCGAATGACGTATCTCCCGCGAAGTAGACCGTCCGTTCTCCCCGCAACACAAAACCTACTTCGCCGCCCACGTGCACTGCCGGGGTCGCCGTCACCCGCAATCCACGCATCTCAACCTGTTCCCAGGGAGCCAGTTCCCTCACGCTTGTGAATCCCAGCCGCCGGGCGTCATCGGCGATGCGCCGGGGGCGCACCAGCAGAGGGATGTCTCGTTTAAGATGGGACATGGCCCAGCGATCCCAGTGGTCGAGGTGACGATGGGAAACCACTATCAGATCGAGCGGCGGGAGCCGGTCCACGGTGTATTCTACTGGTGGCAGCCGCCAGCCCAGCATCTTGAACACCGGATCGGTCAGGATGTTCAGGCCGTTCATCTCGATCAGGCACATGGACCAGCGAATGTAGGTCACGCGCATCTTGTCATCTCCTGAACGCAGGTCGGGTTGGCAACCCGATCCACTATATCCGTTCAAAGCGGGCCGTGAAGTGGCGCAGGTACGGGGCCTCGTAGACGATGCGTAGCCCATGGATGGATTCCCGTTTGCGGTGTAGGGATGCAACTGTATCCACCACGTAATCCAGATGGCTCTGGGTGTACACCCGGCGGGGAATAGCCAGGCGCACCAGTTCCAGTTCGGGGTAGACCATCTCGCCCGTGGTCTCGTCCTTGTGGGCAAACATCACGCTGCCAATCTCCACCGCGCGGATGCCGCCCTCCAGATATAGGTCGACGGTCAGGGCCGCACCGGGATACTGGCTTTGTGGCATGTCGGGTAAGAAGCGCTTGGCGTCAACGTAAATGGCGTGCCCGCCCGGCGGCTCGACGATGGGGACGCCCTCTTCGACCAGCCGGTCGCCCAGGTACTGCGTGTGGGCCAGGCGATAGGCCAGGTAATTCTCGTCCAGGCCCTCCCACAGCCCACGAGCCACGGCCTCCAGGTCGCGCCCGGCCAGGCCGCCGTAGGTGGGAAATCCCTCGCGCAGGATAAGCTCGGTGCAGGCCCGCTGGTAGAGCTGCTCGTCGTTCATGGCCAGGAATCCGCCGATGTTCACCAGGGCGTCCTTCTTGGCGCTCATCGTGCACCCGTCGGCGTAGGAGAAAATCTCGCGGGCGATCTCCAGGGGGGACTTATCCGCGTAACCAGGTTCGCGCAGTTTGATAAAGTAGGCGTTCTCGGCGTAACGGCAGGCGTCAATGAAGAAGGGAATACCGTGTTCGTGCAGTACCTGGCTGGCCTGGCGGATGTTCTCCATCGAGACCGGCTGCCCACCGCCGGAATTGTTGGTGATAGTCATCATGCCCAGCGGGACGTTCTCCGCGCCCACTTCGGCGATAAACCGGCGCAGTTTCTCAATGTCCAGATTGCCCTTGAACGGATGATGGCTGGTGGGGTCCAGCCCTTCGTCAACGACCAGGTCCACCGCCCGGGCGCCGCGCACCTCGATGTTGGCCCGCGTGGTGTCGAAGTGCATGTTGCTGGGGACGTACAGTCCTGGCCGGGCGACGAGGGAGAAAAGCACGTTCTCGGCAGCGCGGCCCTGGTGCGTGGGCACGAAGTACTTAAAGCCGAAGATACCCTTGACCGCCTCCTCCAGGCTGAAGAAGTTGCGGCAACCGGCGTAGGACTCGTCACCGACCATCAGCCCGGCCCATTGGTTATCGCTCATCGCCGCTGTACCGGAGTCGGTGAGCAGGTCAATGTACACGTCTTCGGCCCTGAGGAGGAAGACGTTGTAGCCCGCCTGGGCCAGAAGCCGCTCGCGCTCCGCGCGCGTGGTCATTTTGATTGGTTCCACGACTTTGATGCGGAATGGTTCAGGGGGAAAGTTCGCCATTGACACGCCTCCTTGAGTGATTTTGATACGGCTTTGTATCGGCCATAGTGTACCACGTTTTTCTCAATTCGACAATGGCTCACTTAAGACCGAGGCCTAGCTTGCTTTTTATGGCGAGGTATAGTAAAGTATCCTCCGGATTTGAAATGCGGGAGGAGATGCATGGCTAACGAGAATATTATCAAGACTATCGCCGTCGAGCTGGGCCTGACGGCCAAACAGATGGCAGCTACCGTCGCTCTCCTGGATGATGGAAACACTGTGCCCTTTATCGCACGGTACCGCAAAGAGGCCACTGATAGTCTGGACGAGGCCCAGGTGCGGGCCATAGAATCCCGGCTGGCCTATTTGCGTAACCTGGCAGCGCGCAAGGATACCGTGCTCAAAAGCATCGCCGAGCAGGGCAAGCTCACTCCCGAACTGGAGGCCGCCATCCGGGCAGCGATGGTACTCCAGGAAGTGGAGGACTTGTACCTGCCCTACAAGCCCAAGCGCCGCACGCGGGCGACCGTGGCTCGCGAGCGCGGCCTGGAACCGCTGGCCAAGCTCATTCTCGCCCAGGAAGTGACCACCGGCACGCTGGAGGAATACGTCGCGCCATTTCTCAACGACGACGTGCCCACCATTGAAGAAGCCTACGCTGGCGCGCGCGACATCGTGGCCGAGGCGGTGGCCGAGGACGCCGAGGTGCGCAAAAGGGTGCGCCACGAGACCCACCAGCGGGCACTGCTGCTCACCACCCTGGCCGACGAGTCCGCCGATCCGCGCGGCGTTTACCGCCTGTACTACGACCACCGCGAACCACTGCGCGAGGCGCCGCCACATCGTCTGCTGGCCATCAACCGGGGCGAGCGCGAGGGTGCACTGCACGTGCGGCTGGAAGCCCCCACCGACGATCTGCTCGCCGACGTCGAGGCCAGCTACCTCAACCCCCGCTCGCTCTTCGCCGAGCAGATGCGCACGGCCGTCGCCGATGGTTACGCTCGCCTGTTGGCCCCGGCCATCGAGCGGGACCTGCGCGGCACTGCCACTGGCGAGGCCGACGACCACGCCATCCGCGTCTTCGCCACCAACCTGCGCAATCTCCTGCTCCAGCCGCCGCTGCGCGGCCGGCGGGTGCTGGGCATTGACCCCGGCTTCCGCACCGGATGTAAGGTGGCCAGCGTGGATGCCACCGGCAAGGTCCTCTATACGGCGACCATCTATCCTCACGAGCCGCAGAAGCAGTGGCAGGAGGCCAAGAAAATCCTGAATGCGTTGATTATCAGGGATGGGATAGACGTGATCGCCATCGGCAATGGCACGGCCAGCCGGGAGACGGAAGAGCTGGTGGCCGAACTGATCGCCGACGAGGAGCTTGCGTTGCAGTACACCATCGTCAGCGAGGCCGGCGCATCGGTCTACTCCGCCAGTGAGCTGGCTCGCGCGGAATTGCCTGACCTGGACGTCTCGATGCGCGGCGCGGTGAGCATCGCCCGCCGTTTGCAGGACCCGCTGGCAGAGTTGGTGAAAATTGATCCCCAATCCATCGGCGTTGGATTATATCAGCACGACGTGGATCAGAAGAAGCTGGCAGAAACGCTGGACGCCGTAGTGGAATCGGTGGTCAACTACGTGGGGGTGGACCTGAACACGGCCAGCCCGGCGTTGCTCCAATACGTGTCGGGCATCAACAAACGAGTGGCGGACAACATCGTGGCCCATCGCGACGCGCACGGCCCTTTTCGCACCCGCCAGGAACTCAGAACCGTCAAAGGATTGGGGGCACGGACGTTCGAGCAGGCAGCCGGCTTCCTGAAAATCCCCGACGGCGATAACCCCCTGGACAACACTTTCATCCACCCGGAGAGTTACCCCATCGTCGAGCGATTGTTCGCATTGATGGGGGCGAATGGCGATGAGCCAGACCTGGCAGCGCATGTGCAGAGCTTCCGCGCCGGGGAGAAAATCGAGGAACTGGCCGACGTGCTGGATGTAGGCGTACCCACGCTCACCGACATCCTCGAAAGCCTGGTCAAGCCGGGACGCGACCCCCGCGACGAGCTGCCACCTCCCATCCTGCGCCGCGACGTGTTACACATCGAGGACTTGCAGGAGGGGATGATCCTCACCGGCACGGTGCGCAACGTGGTGGACTTCGGCGCGTTCGTGGACATCGGAGTCAAACAGGATGGGCTGGTGCACGTCTCGGAGATGGCCGACCGCTACGTGCGTAATCCACTGGAGGTGGTATCCGTGGGTGACGTGGTACAGGTGCGGGTGATCAAAGTGGACGTGGAACGAGGGCGAATTGGGTTGAGCATGAGGAAGTAGAAAACCTCCCGCAGGCTCGGAGCCTGCGGGAGGGTAACTCAGCCCAATACCTCTGCCAGAGCCTCGTCCCAGAAAAAGGTCCGCCCGTCCTGGAGCATCAGTACCTTGTGGGTCTCGGCTTCCTCCTTGGCTCCCAGAGTGGCGTCCTCCCCGGCCACGGCGGGGATGGCCCGCAAGCCGGCACGCCGCAGCGAGGCCACCCGCCGTAGAACACGCTCCACGTCGTGCCGGTCAACTATCCCCGACACCTCCACTGCCAGCCACACCTGCGGAGCTTCCGCCATATAACGAGGCTGCCCGCTGACCAACAGGTCCACGGCCAGCAAATCCCTGAACTCTTCCGGCGAGAGATGGGTTTCCAGGTCATCCTCTATCTCGACGGGCGAGAGCACGCGCAACCGCCGCAACAGAGGGCCAAAATAGGCCCCGGCTTTCTGCTGGTAGGTAAGTTCCAACTGACGGCCTTTGACGGCTGCCAGAGTATCCTGCATCTTGCCCACCACTTTGATCAGGTCCTGTAACTGGGCCTCGGTGCGCGCCTGGGCCATCGCCAATTCCTCCATTCGGGCCTCGGTGCGCGCCTGGGCCATCGCCAGTTCCTCCACCCGTGCCTCGGTGCGCGCCTGAGCCTCGACCAGCCGTTCGACCGTTGCCTCCAGACTGGTCAGCCGTTCCCCGGTGCGCGCCTGGGCCTCGACCAGCCGGTCGAAGTCCTGACGGACGACTCGAATTTCCTTCATCCGGTCATCCACCAGTGCAGTCACCGCCCGATACAACTCAGCAGTCATCCCGTAGTACTGTTCCATCGCCACACCTCCTGCAGGATAGATAATCCCGCATTTTCATTGTACCTCACTGCCCCACTTTCTGCAAGCTACACCGATGTTTGCGATCAGCAGGATCATCAGCGATTCAGTGGCAAAGTGATGACGAAGCAAGCTCCCTCGCCGGGATGGTTCTCCACCCGCACTGTCCCACCGTGATCCTCTACCACCTTTTTGACGATGGCCAACCCTAACCCGGTGCCCGAAGGCTTGCCGTGGGTGACGAAAGGCTCGAAAAGCCGGTCCACAATCTCTGGCGGAATGCCAGGGCCAGTATCCTGTAAACGGAATGCCACTTGACCGTTCACTTGCCGGCTGACGATGGTGAACACCCCGCCAGGGTCCATTGCATCGCGGGCATTACTGGCGATGTTCAGAAAAACCCGTTGGAACTTATCCCGGTCTACATAGATCGAGCCGGTAAAAGCCATATCGGTCTGGATGCGTAATCCTTTGGCCAGAAACTCCGGCTCGACAAAAGTACACACCTCGCTGATCAACTCACTGGCCGGCACCCATTCCCGGACCAGAGAAACATCGCCCCGCACGTAGTCCAGAATCTCCTGAGCCATACCCACAAAGCGGTCAACGGAACGGCTGATAGTCGCCGAGAAATACCGGCGCTGCTCCGGCGGTAAGCTATCCTGTCCCAGGAGTTGAGCGAAACCCTTGATCGAGGTCATCGGGTTCTTCAGATCGTGAATCAGCGAGCTGGCCATCCGCCCCACCGTAGACAGGCGCTCGGCCCGGATCAACTCATCCTGAGTAGCACGCAGCTTATCCAGCGTGTCCTGTAACTCGCGGTTGCGTTGTTGGAGCTCCTCGTACAGGCGAGCCATGCTGATGGCCACTGCCGATTGGTCGGCCAGAGCACTCAGCAGGCTGAGGTCATCCATCGAGTACATGCGTGCTTTCAGGCGCGTGTCCACGTAGATGGCACCGATAAGCTCGTCCTTAGCGACGAGAGGCACGGCCATCACCGAACGGATGGAATAGGCGACGACACTGGTACTGAACTGAAAACGCGGATCTTCCTGAGCGTTAGTAGTCATCAATGGTTCGCGGGCGGACAGCACCCGGCGGATGATGTTATGACTGATCTCCACCTGCGCCTGATCCACCTCACCGGCATAGGACTGCCGGGCCACGGCCACCTCGAAATCGTTCCGCTCCGCATCCCACAACACGAGGAAGCCTCGCTCCGCCTGGACCAGGACGATGGCCCGGTCAAGGATGGACTCCAGAAGCTGGCCGACATCAATGATAGAAGCAATATCCCGGCCTACCTCATACAGGGTGAGAAGTTCGGCCTGGCGCTGTTCCAGGGCCATCGCTGCCTTACGCAGCTTTTCCAGGATGACCGTCACGTCGTAGAACACCGTTGGATCGCCGCGTCGCAGGCGGGATAAAGTCGCCTCCAGCGCATTGAGTTGCTGATTTAGATCAGTCATTTTCATCCTCGGCGAAGCGCGGTTTGCACGAAATGTGCTTTCTCAGCTTAGTTCATCCCATCTTCCGAGGTTAGTAAGCTCGAAGTCATGCAGGATCGAGCCGCCAATGAATTCGCGCAGAATCGAGTTATCGGGAATCAGGTCGGGCCCGCAGGGCAAAAACCATTCCAGGAAAGCCAGCAGGCGTTTGACTTCGACGTACTCCAGACTTCCTGGCTCAACCTGGCGCAGTAATGGCTCGGCGAAAGGTTTGAGCACGGCCAGTTCGTAGACCAGTGCGGAGTTAAACATCGCACCCGCATTTTCCTGGTAGGGAAAAATGTTGCGTTCCTCCCCGCGACGCACGCTCTCCCAGCGACTGATCGTGTCCTGGGCGCTGTAGCCCCGGTAACTCGCGTCACGCACGATCCGGCGCAAAAGGCGAGTATCAGTGGTGGGCACACGATTGTGGCGATCTATATTGAGCTGGGTGAGGGCAGAAACGTAAATGCGGTAAATACGCTCCTCCGGGATGCTGGACACCAGAGCTGGGTTCAGGCCATGGATGCCCTCGACAAGAATCACGTGATCGGGGCTGATGGAGAGTGGCTCGCCCGACTCCCGTTTGCCGGAACGAAAGTTATAACGCGGGGGGATTACTTCCTGGCCTGACATCAGCCTGAGCAGCACGTCGTTGAACAACGGTAGATCAACGGTTTCCAGAGCCTCGAAGTCGTATTCCCCATTTTCGTCACGAGGGGTAAGCTCGCGATCCACGAAGAAATCATCCAGGCCGAGGGGCAAAGGCCGGATACCGTGCGTCAGAAGCTGGATGGCCAGACGCTTGGCAAAAGTAGTCTTCCCTGAAGAGGATGGTCCGGCGATCAGAACCAACCGCGTCTGTCCCCGTCGGGCAGCGATTTGTTGGGCAATGTGAGCAATCCGCTGCTCGTGGAGCGCCTCGGCGACGAGGATGACCTCGCGGATGCGGCCCGTCTCAATGGCCTCGTCCAAACCGCCCACGTCCTCAACCCCCAACACAGTCATCCAGTCCTCGTACTCCTGAAACACCGCGGCCAGTTTAGGGCTGTCACGGAACGGAGGCAGGCTGGTAGGCTTGCTGCGGCGGGGGAACATCAGGATAAAGCCCGGCGGATAGTACCGCAGAGCAAACAAGCGCAGGTAGCCGGTGGAGGGTACCATGTAGCCGTAGAAGTAATCCTGCACACCCCGCAAGCTGTACATCGTCAAGTAATCTTTCCGGCGGTAGGCCATCAGTCGCGCTTTGTCCTCCGAACCTTGCTCGCGGACCCAGGCCACCGCTTCGGCGAGCGGAACCCGCTGTTTGACGATGGGAATGTCGGCCTCCACGATCTCCCTCATGCGCGCCTCCAACTGAGTGATTTCCTCAGGCGTGAGAGGGTCTCGTCCCCACACCTCACAGTAGAAGCCGTTCAGGGTGAGTGAGTGCTCGACCACGACACGGGCCTGGGGGAAGAGTTCGCGGGCAGCGACAACTAAGACGAAAGTCAGCGAACGCTGGTAGATGCGCATGCCGTCGCTGGTAGCCATCGAGATAGGGATCACGTCCGCGTCGGTCTTGATCGGATAAGTCAACTCGCGTAGCTCGCCGTTCACCAGGGCAGCGACGACGGGTGCTGTCTTGCCGGGCGACGCGGCGCGGATGAATTCCTCTAGCGGGGTACCCTTAGGTGCTTCAAAAGTACTCCGCCCGTCGAACCGGACCTGGGCTGTGGTACGCGGTTTGGCAGGCACAACCTGATACTCGGTGCTGTATGGTTTCTCCAATGGTAAACTCCCCTCACTGAGATGATACACGGGACGAAAGTCTCAGCACCCCCCGCTGGTCCGTCCCGCCTGCCCCATATTTTACACCAACTCGCCATAGAGTTCAACTTACCCGCATTCCAGGCCAATTCGACGCCTTGACAAAACTTGAGTTTGCGCTTATAATTTAAGTAACTCGCGTTACTAAAACGTGTTAGTCTCTCGGAGCAAAAATGCCCAGAAAACGAGTTACCAGCCAAGACGTTGCAGAACTGGCCGGTGTGTCGCGAACTACCGTCTCCTTCGTGCTCAATGGCGTTATTGAAGCGAAAATCAGCGAAGAAACGCGCCAGCGCGTGCTGGAAGCGGCTCGCCAGCTCAATTATTACCCCGCCTCCGCCGCCCGCTCCCTGGCCAGCGGCCGAACGAACGTTATCGGCCTGGTGTTGTGCCAAAGCCCGAACAGTATCTTCGCCGACGCCTACCTGCCAGAGGTCATCCGTGGCCTCGGAGAGGTCGCCCAGGAACAAGGCTTCCGCATCCTCCTACAATCGGTCGAGGATGTCACCCGGCCAGAGGCTTATATCTCCCTGGTGCGTGAAAAGTACATTGACGGCCTGATCGTATCCGGCCCCCGCTCCGATGACGCCCAACTGTCCCACCTCGCCCAGGAAGGATTCCCCATTGTCCTGTTGGGTCAACTGAACGAGGTAGATTTCAACTTCGTGGACGTGGACAACGTCGGCGCAGCCCGCATGGCCACCGAGCACCTCATCACCCTCGGACACCAGCGCATCGGTCTGATCACCAATGCCCCCCCACAATACACCGCCAGCCGGGACCGGCTGCGGGGCTACCGGCTAGCACTGGAAGCGCATGGCCTGCCCTGCGACGAAAACCTGGTACGCTATGGCAACTTCCGCGAGGAAAGCGGTTACGAAGCGATGACCCAGCTGCTAGCCCTGGAAGAACGACCTACGGCCATGTTCGTGGCTTGCGACCTGGTAGCGTTTGGCGCGATGGAAGCGATAAAAGAACACGGCCTGGCCATACCGGACGACATTGCCCTCGTCGGCTTCGACGACGTGCGCTTGGCTCCCTACGTGGATCCCCCACTGACCACCGTCCGCCTGCCCGCTTACGCCCAGGGCCGACGTGCAGCCGATTTATTGATCCACCTGATCAATGACGAAGAAACCACGGAAACCCAGATCCTTCTGGAGACGGAACTGGTCATCCGCGAATCGTGCGGCGCTAAACTCAAATCAGCCTCTTCCTGACCAGAGTGCTTGTCTGCTTACAGGTAGGGGCATTTTTATAATCCAGAGCTAACGCGCTTTAGTAACGCGCGTCAACCGCATCCACAGGGTTCTGCTCTCCCGCTGTCTATTTGAGAGCGTAGGACTAACGTCCGGCAACTGACGAAAGGGGGTGATAGCTATCGAATGACGGTTCCCACGTTCGTTAGTCTTAACAGGCAGATTGTATCTGTCTCAAGGAGGAGAAAAACCATGTTTGGCAAAGCAAAATTTACCCTGGTTCTGACTCTGATCGTGGTGGCGAGCCTGCTGCTCACCGGCTGCCCCACCCCACCAACCCCCACACCAACATCTAAGCCACCAACACCAACCGCCAAAGCCGAGGCCACGCCTACCACTCCTGTGGTCAAGATTGACTGCATGGGAGCAGCGGCGGGTGACGAGGTATCGGTCATCTACCAGTGGTCAGGCTCTGAGGAGGAGAAGTTCAACGCCGTGGTCAAGCCGCTGGTGGACGCCTGCGGCATCAAGATCGTCGCCCAGTCCACCCGCGACGCCGCCGTCCTGGACACCAAGGCCAAGTCCACCCCGCCAGACGTCCTCTTCTGGCCGCAAACCTCGCCCATGGACCTTTACACCGCTCAACTCAAAGACCTGAGCACCCTGGGTGCCGACCCGGCCAACTACGCCGACTTCTGGAAAACCATGGGCACCAAAGACGGCCAGTGGCTGGCCGTCCCGGTCAAGGCCGACATCAAGACCATCATCTGGTACAGCCCGGCCAACTTCGACCTCTTCGGCTACACCGTGCCCACCACCTGGGACGAACTCGACGCCCTGGTGGAGAAAATGGTCGCCGACGGCAACGTCCCCTGGTCTATGGGCATGGAATCCGGCGCCGCCACCGGCTGGACCGGCTCCGACTTCATCCAGGACATCCTCCTCGTCCAGCAAGGCCCGCAGTACGTCCTGGACATCATCACCGGCAAGGTCCCCTACAACGACGCCGGGGTGAAGCAGGCCTACGAGACCTACGGCAAGTGGGCCAAGGACGAAACCTACACCGTCGGTGGCGCTACCGGCACGGTGAGCACCCCGTTCCTGGAGGCCATCTTCAAGGTCTTCTCCGACCCAGCCGAGGCCATGATGGTCAAGCAGTCCGGCTTCGCCGGCGGCGAGGTCGCCAAGCAGTTCCCCGACCTCGTCTACGGCACCGACTACGACTTCTTCGCCGTCCCCGGCGCCCAGGGTATGCAGGGCGGCGCTGACTTCATGATGGCCTTCGGCGACAGCCCGGCCGCCAAGGCCCTCGTCGCCTACCTCACCGGCGCTGAGGGCGCGGCTGAGTGGGCCAAGGTCGGCTTCGACCTCTCACCCAACAAGCTGGCCCTCGGCAACTACACCGACCCGGCCCTCATCAAAAAGGCCGAGGCCCTGGCCGGCGCCGCTGGCTTCACCCCCGACATCGGCGATACCATCCCCGCTCCCTTCGGCGAAGCGGAATGGAAAGCCATCGTGGATTACGTCAACGGCGCTGACCTCGACACCGCCCTGGCCGCCGCCGCCCAAGCCCAGGCCGATGCGCTAAAGTAATAACGAGCAAGAACGTATTGGGGCGCCCCCTGTGGGGGCGCCCCACCCCAAATCACACAAGCTAGCTGTTCAGCAGAAAAACGCGTGACCCACAAAAAGGGAGGATAAGAACCCATGGTGCCCAAAATCATGAAGCAAGGCACATTGACCCCCTGGTTCTATCTGGCAGCCGCCCTGATCATCATGCTCGTGTTTATCGTTTATCCTACCATAAACACGTTCGTCC
>Ga0172366_10003698_pt1 | contig 12037 bp, 12 predicted proteins | sample LakKivSesite69cm_FD_114533 | JGI IMG/M metagenome (GOLD analysis project Ga0172366, IMG submission 114533) | Sediment microbial communities from Lake Kivu, Rwanda - Sediment site 69cm | ecosystem: Environmental > Aquatic > Freshwater > Lake > Sediment | place: Rwanda: Western Province, Lake... | reverse complement strand
ATCTCCAGTTTCACAGGCGCTTTCTCCTTTCATGGTGGGTTGGGGCAAAACCCTTGTAAAGGAAAAGCGCCTTTTTTACTACCCGGAGAATTTACACAAGATTTTTTACACTACCGATGTTTTCAGTAGACTGATCCCTGAGCAGACGCATTTTGTCGGTAGAGACAGCAGCCGATAGGGTTCGCTGATAGGCCGAAATCCGCTCAATGTCATCGTTTTTGATGCTTGTCAGCATTCTTCGAGCTAGCTCTTCGTATTCGTCTGCCAGTTCCCTTTTCTTATCTAGGACTGCGAGAGCCACATCAGGCTCTGTGGCAACTTTGGCTATGGTCTTATGATCTCGTCCCAAGGCTCGCCCAACAGCCGAATAAGACAAACCCTCTGCGAGAAGAACTTTGATCCTCTCGCGTTCTTCAGTGGTCAACTGCCTACGTGCCATTTAATTCCCAACTGTCTCCCCGAAATTCCCCGGACAAAAAAGGGATGTCTATCATTTTATGTAATAATTGTATGGGCTACTCACCCCTCCAGAATCCTTCAGGCAAAAACTTGGTACCATGTAGGAGCTTGTAATCTAGAGTCCATCCGCGTGGATTCTCTCCACGAAAGGCTTTACAATCAATTATTCGCGCTTTGTTTGCCTTTCCTACTCTTTCCATCGCTACGTATAATCGTGCTTTATCTATTGTCCATGCCCCACCGCGAGCCCATTCGGTACCAGGATTCTTTTGCAGAAAAATGACCGCAACTCCTTCCCGCAACTTGTCATGTATTTTCTTAATTTGCAGGGCGACTTTCCAAGGTTCTGCTATTTCCTCAATATAGTCGATCACCCAAACTTTTTTCTCCCCTGTTATCAGATCGGCATGGTTCTCATGCCGGGTAATGGCTTCGAATTGCCATTCTTTTTCACCAATATCATTATGAAGTGCCAGGCGGTTTCGTAATTCAGTTTCCCCAAGCTCGCATGTCATATAAATAATGGGACACCTATTCATGTTCCGCTTTACGATATCTAAGGCGAGTGCCGTTTTCCCCGCTGACTTTGCCCCTGCAAAGACCAAAGGATTTCTAGGATACACTTTGACGATGGTTGAAAGCTCCAGAGGCAGGTCGATTTCAAACTCGCTAGTTGGAGCATTTCTCCAATCTAATATCTCCACCGCAAGCTGCTTTCTTCGAAACTCACCGTTGCGCTTTCCTGTTCGCTCTAGAATTGAATCAGGACCTTCACAGAAACGGGACAGGATTTTTGAGAGATGCTTTCTTTCATCCCGTGACGACAGTTGGAGACAATTGACGACATCTGACGACAAAAAGACGCCATTTGACGACAGCACCCAATCGCGAACCTCATCTGTAAGATTCCGCTCTCGTCGCTCTGCACGCTTCAAGGCGCTTTCGATTTTCGCTGGAACTTCCTTAAGATGAAAAGGAGGATTACAACTAAGTGCTAGTATTTCAATGGTTTTTTTAACAAATGGCACCTCTCCACCTGCTTTTATGAGTAGGTTTGCCGCATGGAATAGGTCGTCATCCCTACGCCCCTGTATATAGAAATTGACGACAGCTGACGACATTGACGACTCTAGACGACTGTGAAAACTCGCATTGTCGACATGCTTATATATAAAAGAATAAATTGAGAGAGGGAGAGCGGCAGGTGTTGCATCATCAAGCGAGATGATCCATTCATAACAACCTGAATCATTCTTTGATGGAGGCAGAATGATATATCCCCCTTCAGCTTTCAGGTCGACACCAGACTGTAGATCATTCTTACTCCGAACATCATCTTCTGGCATGGCAAATAGCAAATGACTGCCACCCCGCGGTGTTCTCGCTGTCGGCGTAACAGTGCTATCGGGGATTATTTCTTGTACTGTTTCTTCGTTATAATCGGGTTTGTATTTGTCGAGATCAACAGCACAGATACCTGATATCCTTCCGGTGACAAGACCAATCCCTGCTTCAGGCCATTTTCCCCACCATGCCTTGATCTCCTGTTCTGAGGCTTTCTGCGTCTGATATTTCTTCCAGGATTCGATTAGGGGCTTTTTGTCAGAACCTACAGGGAAAATACTGAAGTTGAACTTATTTCTGTATTGAAGAGCTGCTAAAAGGTTTGTTCGTTCCATTCCATTCCTCATGAGCCGATAAAGGCAGATTATTGCTCATCATCGCGTAACGCGAACATACGGGCTTTTAACTTCTTGAGTTCCGAAACATACTCATTTACGGGTATCTCCGCAGTTTCGTAGGATTCGAACGCTTGATAGAATTTTTGATTAGCTGGAAAGAGAAAAGACACCCTGCCGTTAGTCTTCCTTAAAGAGAAAGGGATTTTGCGGCACGAAGCGTAGGCTGTAAAATATACATCAGCAATCGGTATGAATTTTTCCATTTCAGTTCATCTCCTTCATTATTAATGGAATTGATAGAAACAAGAACGATCTGCTCTTGTACCCATGGAGGTGATTATACCCATATTCCGCGAGGAAAGTACCTCACCCAAAATTCCACTTTCGACTGTCTCGGAGGCTAGGAGTTGAAGATGCTATGGAAGGAGGGGCAGGATTTTACGAAGGAGGGGATGCCAAGGACGATAATCCTTTTTCCGATATGCTGCTTTTAGGTGATTCAGATTTGTTCGTAAGATATATCTGTAATAGAAATGTTTTGTCTCTCTCATTGTTAATCTATATTGCTTTTCTATCAATAGTCTTGTGCACTCGAGAGCTTGCTCGCCTGGATTGTTGCCACCGCATTCATGTTTAATTCTTTTTAGTGATTGTTTAAAATCATCTGGACATTCATTTGGCTGTTTCTTGAATTTCTTTAACCAGTAAGTGAGGTAAACATAAAGGTGTTGTGCCGTTGCTTTGGCTTCCTCTCGCTTTTTTCTGCTCAGTTCGTCGGATAATCCCCGTGTTTTTGGAGTGCAGAGCGGATTCTCGTCTTTTGAAGGCTCTATGAAATTATCAAAGAGTTCTGGGCCGAAGATGTCGGGGAATTCTAGACTATACTTTTTTAGTGCTTCCGCATTTGGCTTCGAAGTTCTAATGAGAGATTCAATGCGACCAAATCCAATATGCCAGTTATTATCTAGGACATTTTTTTCTAACTTTATCCATTCATCATACTTGGCAATGATTTTTATTGGTATATGACCTACATCGAAGAAATGGGCAACAGATACTGTTTTCTTATTCTTATTCCGTGTTACTTTAGGAATCGAAGAATAGAAAGGTTCAGACAATTTCTCATTAAACTTCTGTGCGATCTTATTATTACCAGTTCGATTCTTTCCCTTTCTCATTCGCCAACTCCTGGTATGGTTCTCCTAGGTGAATCAGGGGCAGGCCGTCCTAGCTCCAACATAATTTACGATAGAAAAGCCCACGAGTAAATATATAAATCTAATACTATTTTCGTATTTTTATCTAATCTAGTCTTTCGCACTTGACTTTTCAGCATTGCAAGCAAAAAATCACTCATACATTCCTAGCGTTTCGTTGCCCTAAGGGGAAGGGGCAGTTGAAATGCGTCACCCCATCTACTGATCTGGTTAAATATCCACTTCTTTCCTTGCACAATTGATGTTCAAAAAAGGGGGGTCATATGAAGAAAATAGCTGTCTTTATTTTCACGGTCATATTTTTATGCCCTGCCTTAGCACCCGCGGAACTCATTGATCGGGGAGGGGGGCTTATTTATGACACGGACCGAAACACCACTTGGCTTCAAGATGCCAATTATGCCCAAACATCCGGTTACGATTCAGACGGGGTTATTATGCTATGGACCGATGCTTTAGCTTGGGCTGACCAGCTTGAATACGGTGGCTTATCGGATTGGAGATTACCTACTGCTTATAATATAGACGGAAGTGGACCGTGTTATGGTTATTGCCCTGACAGCGAAATGGGACATCTCTATTTTGTAGAGGGGATAACATCTACGAATTTTGGACCTTTCATAAACATTCAATTAACTTCACCTCAGTCTTATTGGCTTGCAGAAGCTGATGGAACTGATGGAGCGTATGATTTTTCGTTTGCTCAGGCCGGATTACAGGCAACACGCTATAATTTTTCTGGAAGTTATGTATGGGCTGTCCGTGACGGTGATGTTGGCTATGCTCCGAATAGTATAGACATCATACCAGACGATGAGAGTAATACAATCAATCTGAAGCGAACTAAATCAGTCAATATTGCAATCCTGTCTTCCTCTGACTTTTATGCACCCACACAAGTTCAAAATAATAAGACTTCATTAACTTTTGGGGCCATCGGCAATGAACAGAGTCTCATGAGGTGCGCTAAAAAGGCCAAGGATGTGAACAATGACGGTTTGAATGACCTTGTCTGCACATTTTCAACTAAGACTGCAGGCTTTGTGTGTGGCGATACAGAGGGAGTCCTGAAAGGCAGAACGGCTACAGGGAGGTCATTTGAGGGTAGCCAGGCGATTGTGATTACACCCTGCAATTAAGTTATGCTGTCATGAATAGGCTAACCGTAAAGTGTTTACTTATATCGTTGCTTTTCTCTCTTCATGCAATAGCTGATGCGGGCGCGCAATACAAAACCACGCCTGATTACTTTTTGGATGGCTGGTATCGTGGAATGGACATGGCCATTCAATTAGACCAACAAAAGATGCAACAGCAACGCCATGAACTAGAAATGGAGCGTCTGAGATTACAGGTAGAACGAGAAAAATTAGAGTTAGAAAAACAAAAAAGAAGCGAAACGGAAACAGGCGAAGGGGCACAAACATTAACCTTTGAGGGTGGTTTAACAGGGTTGCAAAAAGAACAACTGATAAAATACTACGGAGATAAAGGTGTAAAAATTTCATTCGGACATCAACTAAAAGTTATAAAAGTTTACGATCAAGGTTATATCTTTCCATACGAAGGAACTGTTAACGATAAGAAGGCTGTGTTGGCATTTGCTTCAATTTACGAAAACGGTAATTTAAAGTTCGCCAGAGTGAGGGCAACTACACCAGAAAAATTCCAAGAAATATTGGAGAAAGACTTAGACACTATTCAAAGAGAAGCTGTAGCGGCGTTTCCGATGCTGTATAAAGTTCCATCAGGCTCAGAGTGAAATCCAATCATAAGGAGGGTTGAGACTATGAAAAGGGCAATCTCTGTTCTTATTATTACTCTCATCCTAACCCTGTTGGCATTTCCGGTTTTTGCGGCTGATAGCCACAGAGTGCGGGGACATTCAACGGACACAAATCGTGACGGCATCAAAGACACATACGTGCAACCTCACCAACAGACAGACCCGAACAGCATCAGGACGGACAATTACGGCTATCCCGGTAACTATAACCCCAACAAGGGTGCGTTTACGCCTCCCAGCAATAGTCCTCGGGAAACATATCCGAGGAATCCAAATCCATACGACCAGCCAAAGAAAAAGAGGGGATACGGCTGGTAATACTATTCAAAGGATAGAACTCCGAATCGATTGTGAAACCCCGTTTTCGAGAGAGGCAGGGTCAGAAATGGCCTTGCTTTTTATGGCCCTCGTTCGGTTAGGTCCTGTACCTGCCTTTTGACCTCCGTCAGCAAACAAACATGTAAACAAAAATCTGAAATCAATTAAAGGTATTGGTCTATACAACAATATTTGGCAAAAATGGCACAATAACTGCTTGAATTATATGCTGAATAGGACAGGCACTTCTTCAACTTCAAGATATTCAAGCATTGGCCATCATTAGAAAAGCATTAAGGAGTATTACAAAGAAAATGGAAGACATCGTCAATAGAGAATATTGGCCGAAGACGCGGGAAGAAGCTGTGAGTTACATCATTGAGCAGTTGGATGGCACATTTAAAAATAAGCTTCAGTCGATTCCTAAGAATGAATTGATCAATTACCACTTTTCCTGGGGTATGGGTATCAGGAACGGATTGGGCCTTTGGACAGGGAATGAATATCTCTTGGCGGCAACGGGACATGATCATCCTGATGATGCCTCTATTGTAATAATGGAAGCCATATGGGACAGACTAAATAAGAAATATCAAGATACTACAAATATTCTGAAATTTCCCAAAAGACCAATCAAAGTATTGATCATAATGGCTAATGACACATTCAGGCGGAACTTAACTTCAGCTTTTTGTTACCACGGTCTTGACGTCGTTTCGTTCAAGATGTCACCCAGTACATTCCCTAATAAATTGCTGGAAATCTTAAATGAGGAGAAATTTGACGTCATTATTCCTACGGGCATAGATATACCGGTTCAATACCTTACTCAGCAAATTGAAATTGCCAAAAAATATGGCAGAGGATCCAAGATACTCGTCATATCATTTTCTGAGAAAAGCAATTTTATTGCGGATATACCAGGATTTTCCGATATCTTTTTTTATACAATGCCTTCTTCCACAAGGGAGTTGGTTTTGAAGATAAGTGAAATGACTGGCAGACAAGTACCTCCGTTCGAAGACGAATCTTGCTTATTACAACATTTGAGAGCAAACAAGCGAAGTGCACAACCTCTGAAAGGGCGACTGTCACTTCTTGTATCGTGCCGGCTTGGCCCTGAACTCAAAGACTTCTTTGAGGCAGTCGGCTTCAAGGTCGTTTGGTCACGTGATTATAGCGAGCTTTACAAAATGGCAACAATCAGCAATATCGATATAGCTCTGGAGTGGCAGTGGTCCGATAATGATTGTATTATGCGAGACATGATGAGACAAATAGGGAAGGATGTCCCGATAATCATGTGCCGCAACTGGAGTGAAGATAGCTGGAGAGACGAAAACGAGCTTAAGGCCGAAGGGTACTCAGCGGCTATCGATGTGCCGTTTAACATGTCAGATTTCATAGAGACATGTAAACGCCTCACCAAGGATTACATCTCTCTTTTGCAAGAACAGGTAAATGCCAATCCAAGTGAAGATAATGAGACTGCTCAAGGTACTATAGAAAAAATTGATAGGACTGCAGAGGTGAATAATATCGATCTAAAAATGCTACAACAACAATTTCAAGGTCGTCTTTTCGGAGAGTTAATCCTGCAGCATTTTAAACAGGCAAGCCTCCAGGACGCGAGCAAGGCCTTTATGGGCACCTTCAATCTTCTTCCTGTCTCAGCTCAAGAATTGGTTGAAGGATGGATTGATGAAATAAGCATGCAAGGTAAAAAAGAAGAATTTTGGCGCAGGGATTGCGGCGAGGCTTTAAAATATATCACTGAAAAAGCGAAAGGTAGACTTTCAAGTGCTGGTATACAGCCAACGGAGAATGACCTATTCAATATGTTTCAAATTATTGTTCTCAATTTCGCATGCACCTTACACAAAATGCCGCAATCTCGGGCATTTGTGCAAAAAGCCATAGGGATGAGTTTCATAAGACGATTGTTTAGCTAAATAATATCAGCTATTTTGATGCATCCATATCGTCCGCACGGATGAACATACCCCCCCGTGGTGCAAGGCCGGTCTTATATGGCTTTAGAACTAACATGGTGTCGTTACTTTGGTATGTATCCCTCCTTGGGGCAATTATAACCCCCACCTATATCTGGACAAAAATCTCCTGTGGCCTCTTCAATACATCCACCCGGAACTAATTCTCTAATGCGGGGGTCAGGGGATGGAGGTAACGGCTGCTGCCCGCTTCGTATCCTTGCTGCATTTATAGTTTGCTCACCTTGATACCTTGTAGGTCCTCGGGAGCCGGAAGCGGACTTTGTAGCCGCAGCATCAAGCCTGTCAGCAGATTCATTTCTTATTCGTTGCTTTTCGCTTTCGGACATATCTTCTGGTAAATTGTTAATCCTTATCGCCTCTGCCTGAGTCGCCTCGTCTCTTTGTCTCTTTGTCTGACCGCGGGCTCCGGGAATGTGCTTATTAGATGCAGCCTCAAGCCTGTCAGCTGCTTCATTATTTATCTGTCTTTGTTTCTCCCTTTCCCTCCTACTGTCAGCCTGCTGTCTTTGCTGTTCCGCCTGTCTCTCAGAAGCTTCTCTAACCATTCTCTCCCTTTCATTGTCCATCTTATATTTTTGCCCGCGCTGCCGCTCTTGAGCTTCTTGATGGGCTATCTCCTTAGGGGTGGGGTCTCGGTATCTCAATGCTGGCTTTGCTTTCTTCTCATATTTTTCCGGAGGTGTATCCGTAAAGACTACAACACCGTTCTTATCGACGTACTGGTAAAGGGTGCCGGCTAGGGCGAGTCGAGGTACCAAGGAAATAACTAACAAAAAAACAGCTGATGCTATCATGGTCAGTCTCATGGCAACACCCCACGGATAGGTTTATGCTATGATAATCGGCATTTGTGACCTATTTCTGAACTGCTTTTGTCTCCTAAAATGAACATTTTCGTTGCCCACACAGATATACGGATAATGAGATATATGACGTATGATATATGAGAGGGGAGTGGTTTACGACTCGTACCGGGTGGGTGTGGGGCAGGTGATTGGGAACCTTCCAGACGGAAATTTGGTCAACACTTGGTCAACACTTTGCAGAATATATCCCCCTGTTTCCCATACTTTCCCCTGATTGACCAACAGGGGACAATATGAGATAAGTAATTGAAATGCGGAAGTCCTTGCTTATCTCATACTGTCCCTGCATTTCCCGATGCATACACTTCAAATCCAGTGTGGGGCGCTAGAACCGTCCCAGGTGGGTTCGATTCCCATGCACTTCCGCCAAATATTTTATAATTACAACCCGATATCTCCCGCCTAATACTTTTTTCGTATTTTACAGTTCCTGATACAAAAAGCGTTGACATCTTCTATTAATTTGAATATTTATTAATCGTTGACGTAATCATCTATCCCGCCTGCGTTTCGTTGCCCATCGAGGGGATGGGCAGTTGAAATGCGCTAACCCACTCGCTGATCTTCTTTCACTCTGTTAAACAATCAGTTTTGGCAAATAATGCATCCGTACAGGACCATTTCTCGGTCAAGGTCCGCGAACCGTGCCAGAGGGAATGATTTATGCAAAAATTATTGGTGAAAAACCGGAAGGGCTTTACGCTGATAGAACTTATATCCGTTCTCGTGATTTTTGTAATCCTGACCGCCATGGCCGTCCCGAAATATTTTTCCCTTCAGGAAAACGCAAAGAAAAAAACGGCCTATTCCGCCCTGGCGGAAGGCAAGACAAGGGTCATGCTGTACGGCGCCCAGAGGTTTTTGAACACGTCCTCCTGGCCGTCGGGGACCGAATACACGGGGACCGCGCTCGAAGGTGACGCGGGCGATTTCACGCTGAGCTTTTCCTATTCGTCACCGAGATTCACCATCACGGCAACGGGGAAGGCAAGCACATCCGCCGTAAATGCCACCGCCGTGGGCACGATGAAGCGCCCCGGTTTGTGAGTAAACCAGAAAGGCCTGTGAAAGGAGAGATCATTGAAACCGGTATCATCGATAACAAAGGACGCGCTGATCAAAAATGCCCGTGACCTGAGAGGGGGAGGCCATGCATCACCCGTACTTCACCCCGCTATCACGATGGCAGAGATGACCTTCAGATACAGAGGGTTGATTTCGGAACTGAAGCGGAAGTTCAACGGAACCGCGCAACAGCCAGACCTGAGGGGATAGCGGCCAAGACGGGCTGTTTGATGACCGAGCATTGGCATCAGTCTGTATTATTGTCTAAAAATTAAAGGCCTCTTCGAAGGAGGCCTTTTTGTTTTCTTATCCGATATGTGCCGGCAAGAGCGTGAGGATCTCTGAATTCAACCCTTTCTTGACGAGAGGTAGTCCTTCAGGGCGACGGCGTTGTTTAGCTTCTCCTCTTTGGAACTGTAAACGAAAGTCACCTTCCCCCTACCCAGACGTCCCCTGAGCTCCTTTACGAGCCCGGGGTTGGCATCCAGTTCCCTGAAATACCTGGATTTGAATTCATCCCACTTCCCGGGGTCGTGACCGTACCAGCGCCGCAGTTCGTTGGAGGGAGCGAGTTCTCTCGGCCAGAAGTCGATTTTCGCCGCCGTCTTCGAAAGTCCTCGCGGCCAGAGACGGTCAACGAGGACCCGAAAGCCGTCTTCCCGATCAGGTTTTTCGTATACTCTTTTAATCCGGATCGCCATATCGATTCACCTCCGTAAATCAAATCCGCCGGAACACGGCCGCTTCCGTATTCACCGCCGGCGCAACCATCAAGGCCCTGGTTTCTCAAAAATTATCGCAACAGCACTTGTCAAATGTCAATGATAGTCCCGATGTTACCGTATTGTAACGATAAATATCGGTTTGCACTATATTTACAATACAGCTGTTTCGCTGCAAATGCCAATCTAGTTGAAATAACTGCATAATTTTATGTTCAAGCATCATTGACAAATATGTAACTTTTCAATATGGTGCTGCCGGTGTCTTTCATTTATCGAAATTGAGGGGAAAGGTCATGACTTTCACAAACCGATCGAATTGTGGTCACCTGGGGCTTGCTGATGTCGGGCGCTCCGTTCAGGTGGCTGGCTGGGTTGACGCCCTGAGGGATCACGGGGAGCTTCTCTTCATTCACCTCCGGGACAGAAGCGGCATCATGCAGGTGGTTTTCAATCCCGGAAAAACCCCGCAGGAGGTATGCAAAATCGCCGCGTCGCTGCGAAACGAATGCTGCGTGGCCCTGACCGGATGCGTGGTGAGGCGTGCCGAAGGAACGGAAAACCCCAATATCGAGACCGGCGAGATCGAAGTGGCCGCGGAGAGCCTCTCGATCCTCAGCCAGGCCGAGACACTGCCCTTCCAGATATCAGAGAAGGCCATGCTCGCGGGGGTGACTCGTCAGGACGAGACCGTGTCCGAGGATTTGAGACTGCAGTACCGGTATCTCGATCTGCGGCGACCTTCGATGCAGGATAACCTCATGAAGAGACACAGGATTATCCGGTTTATCCGTGAGTATCTGGACGAACAAGGCTTCATCGAGGTCGAAACACCAATCCTCACGAAAAGCACGCCTGAAGGCGCGCGCGACTACCTCGTGCCCAGCCGCGTTCATCCACAGCGATTCTATGCGCTTCCCCAGTCGCCGCAACTCTTCAAGCAACTCCTCATGGTCAGCGGCCTCGAGCGGTATTACCAGATCGCCCGCTGCTTCCGCGACGAGGACCTCCGGCCGAACCGCCAGCCGGAGTTCACCCAGCTGGACCTGGAGGCCTCCTTCATCGACGAGGAGTTCATCTACGGACTGATCGAAGAGCTCACCGTGAGGATATTTGCCATAGGCGGGATCAACCTTCCCCGCCCCTTCCCGAGGATGGCCTACCGGGAAGCCGTCGACGCCTACGGCTCCGACCGTCCCGATACACGATTCGGGTTTCGGTTTATCGAGGCCACGGACATCTTCAAAAACACCAGCTACGGGATCTTCAGGCAGATCCTCCAGCGCGGCGGCTGCATCAAGGGCATCAACATCAAGGGGCAGTCGGAGCAGCTGAGCAAGAACGTCCTCCAGAACGAGTACGCGAAGGAGATCGCCCCGTCCTTCGGTGCCAAGGGGATGACGTGGATGCGTGTCCTCGACGGCCACCTGGAGTCAAACATCGTTCAGTTCTTCAGCCCAGAAGAACGGCAGGCGATCCTTCAGCGTTTCGGCGCCGAAAACGGCGACGTTCTCATCCTGGTGGCCGACGCGTCTTACGGGACGGTGACCTCGGCCCTCGGCCAGCTCCGGCTCCACATCGCCGGCCGCCTGGGACTCATCCCCGAGAAAACATACTGCCCCCTGTGGGTGACGCATTTTCCCCTCTTCGAGGCAACCGACGAAGGCATCACCTCGAGCCACCATCCCTTCACATCGCCGGACCGGGCCGATTTCGACCCGTCCGACCGGGAGGAACTGCTTTCCCTCTTCTCGCGATCCTACGATCTGGTCATGAACGGCGAGGAACTGGGCGGCGGAAGCATCCGCATCAATGACCGCGGCCATCAGCAAAGGATTTTCCAGGCCCTGGGCCTGTCTGAAAGTGGCGTGGAGGAGAAATTCGGTTTCTTCCTCCGGGCCCTCGAT
>Ga0172366_10003695_pt1 | contig 12045 bp, 14 predicted proteins | sample LakKivSesite69cm_FD_114533 | JGI IMG/M metagenome (GOLD analysis project Ga0172366, IMG submission 114533) | Sediment microbial communities from Lake Kivu, Rwanda - Sediment site 69cm | ecosystem: Environmental > Aquatic > Freshwater > Lake > Sediment | place: Rwanda: Western Province, Lake... | reverse complement strand
AGCCAAGCCTTATGGAGACGAAGTTTTGGTTTCCACTCACAGTAGAGAGTTAACCAAAAAATATGGATGGAAAGCTCCAGATGGAAATCTTCCTTCAGCTTATTTAACTGGATTCTTATGCGGATTAAAAGCTAAGGGCACGAAAGAAGCAATACTGGACATTGGGTTACATTCACCAACGAAAGGCGCCAAAACGTTCGCATTACTAAAAGGAGTAGTTGACGCTGGAATCAAAATACCGCACAGTGAGGAAAAGCTGCCTTCAGAAGAAAGAATTAAAGGAGAACACATAGCAAAATATGCAGAAAGCTTGGCATCTTCAAACCCTGAAATGTACCAGTCTAAATTTTCAAGATTCCTGAAAAGTAAACTTCCTCCAGAGGAACTGCCAAAGCATTTCGCTAAGGTCAAAAAAGAAATTCTCGCAGCGTTTAAAGGAGGCGAAAAGAAAAGTGAAACGAAGAGCTGAACCGACAAAACCAAACTTGGAGCAATGGGTTCCAAGAACCCGGCTTGGAAAAATGATACAAGAAGGCAGAATCACGTCAATTGAAGAAGTTTTCATGAGCGGCATCCAGATACGCGAACCTCAAATCGTTGACGCCTTAATTCCAGACCTTCAAGAAGAAGTTATAAACATAAATCTAGTTCAAAAGCAGACAGACGCTGGAGAGAAGTCGCGCTTCAAGGCTGTAGTAGCCGTTGGAAACAAAGATGGTTACATAGGACTGGGAGGTGGAAAAGCCAGCCAAGTACGTACAGCAATAGAAAAGGGAGCAGCACAAGCCCGCCTAAATATAATTCCAGTGAGAAGAGTTTGCGGAAGTTGGGAATGCGGGTGCGGACAGCCACATTCAATACCTTTCCAGATTGAGGGAAAAACAGGCGGCGTCAAAATTGTCATAGTTCCAGGACCTCGAGGTTTAGGCTTAGTTGCGAGTGAAGTTGCAAAGATAATATTAAACTTGGCTGGCATAAAGGATTGCTGGACAAGAAGTTACGGTTCCACAAGAACTGTGCCTTCATTTGCCTTCACAGTTTTCGATGCCTTAAAGAACACGTATAGGCTGATAACACCTGTAGACTGGGTGAAATAGTTGGCTGAAGCAAAGAAACTGAAATGCTTGGCTGTGATCAAGATTCGAGGCACAATAAGCGCTCCACGCGAGGTTAGGGAAACCTTGCATATGCTTCGTTTGAAACGGAACAATTACGCTGTGCTAATAGATAACAGCCCTTCATTTCTCGGAATGCTAAAAACGGCACAGAACTTCATAACCTGGGGAGAACCCTCAAAGGAAACCGTGCAAATGCTGATACAGAAAAGAGGAAGGTTTCTCGGCAACAAACGAATAACTGAAGAATACACCCAGAAGATTGGTTATAAATCAGTTAGCGAACTTGCAGAAGCAGTCTACAACTGCAAAGTCAAATATTGGGAATTACGAGGCATACAACCACTTTTTAGGTTGCACCCTCCAACTAAAGGATTTAAAGGAAAAACAAAAAAGGCTTACCGCATGAGCGGCGAGGCAGGATATCGAGGAGAAAAAATAAACGAACTATTAGAAAGAATGGCTTAGCCCTTTTCTTACATCATTTTCCTTAGCGATACATTTTATAACAGCTTTTGAAATGCCATAGTATCCTAGGAGAAGGTAAATTGAGCGCAAAATGGCGAAGAAGAAAAAAATATTCAAAAGAATTCGACGTTCTTAATTCAATTGCTAGAAAATTCAAGAAGAAACACCCTCTAAATACGTTCGCGAAAAAAGATTTAGCCACTAACAAACGATTATTTCGTCCGTTATATGAAGCCTCAAACGCACGTAGACGAAGAAAAGGTAACATGCCCGAGCCTTTGATTGATGTGCTTGAGGAGAAAAATGAAATGATAGTTCTAGTTGAAGCTGTTGGGTTTAAGAAGGAAAACGTAAAAATACGTCTCAGAGAACAACGATTAATATTAACTGCTGAAACCTCAGAACGTAGGTATTATAAAAGTTTAAATCTTCCGAAGAGAGTGATTCCAGAAACTTTACAAGTAACATATAAAAATGGAGTACTAGAAATTAGACTAAAAAAGGCTGTTGAGGAAAAAACCATAGACAAAGTAGCGGGTTAAAAATGCCACACAAACTTAGGAGAATTAGGAAGAAACGCGGTTCAAGAACCCAAGGCTATGGCAGGGTAGGTCAACACAGAAAAACTGGTTCAAAAGGAATGCGAAAAGTTGGACGCCACAAACACTTGTGGTCATACGTTATAAAGTACGAACCAGATTATTTCAGCAAAAAAGGATTCACTTCGCCTAAAAGCCTAAAAGAAAAAGCTAAAATCATAAACGTGGGAAAACTTGACCAGATTACTGAAAAAATCTCGACAGAAAAAGAAAAAGGCAAGTTTTTCTTAGATTTGGGAAAACTAGGATACACGAAACTTTTAGGTACAGGTAAAGTTACTAAAGCACTGATCGTAAAAGTGCCAGTATGTTCAGAGTCAGCAGCAACCAAAATAAAAGAAGCTGGAGGAAACGTCTTAGCAGAAGCTAATCAAGAGGGAGAGTAGCTGTTAAGTTATGGCTGGAAGATTTCTAAACCTGTTTAAACCCATCGCGAGAGGTATACCAGAAATCAAACCTCCTGAACGGAGAGTTGGATTTAACGAGAAAATCTTCTGGACTGCACTTGTGCTGATTGTTTTTTTGGTAATGTCCGAAGTGCCCCTTTACGGCATCACAAGAACAGCTTTGGGAGAGCTTGCCGCACTCAGAATAATTTTCGCTTCAAGCCGCGGCAGCCTAATGGAACTTGGAATAGGTCCCATAGTCACTGCTGGATTAATACTGCAACTTCTTGTCGGTTCTCAAATGGTTCAATGTGACATGTCAAATCCAGAAGACAGAAGCTTATTCACTACTGCAAGTAAGGTATTCTCCATAGTTTTGACAGGCGTCCAAGCTTCAGCCTACATAATCGGCGGAATGTACGGGAGTCTACAAGGAACAACTGCGATAATCGTGTTTCTGCAGCTTATAGCCACAGGAATTATTGTTTTGCTTTTGGACGAGCTAGTTCAGAAAGGTTGGGGATTCGGAAGTGGAATAAGCCTCTTCATCATGGCTGGAGTTGCCCAAACCATCTTTTGGGAAAGCTTCGCCACGGTGCCTGCAGTAGGCGAAAGTAGAAGTTACGGATTCTTCGTCGCATTGACGCAAGTCTTGTCCGCCGGGCAGCCAGTATCGTATATGCTCTTAAGAAGCAACCCGGCATCCTTTGAAAACGATCCTCTCGCATTCAGCCCGCAAAATCCATCTATGATTGGCTTTTTCGCCACAATTGCAGCTTTCCTAATAATAATTTATGCAGAAGGCATAAGAGTGGAATTACCGTTATCACATGCTGACTACAAGGGATTTCGCAGCAGATACCCAATAAAACTACTATACGTTTCGAACTTGCCAGTAATATTCGCCTCAGCACTCTTCGCTAATGTCTACTTCTTTTCACAGCTCTTCTGGAGCATGAATGGGCAGCCTTCTCCTGGAACAAACTTTTTCTTGGATCTTTTGGGACAATACAAATGGGAAGGGACAGGCGATAATCAACAACTTAAACCAGTAGGTGGACTCGTTTACTACGTGATTTCTCCACGTAACCTTATAAACACCATGGAAGACCCTATAAGAGCCGCAGGCTATCTTGCAATCCTAATGGCTTTTTGTGTTATATTTTCGCTTACGTGGCTTGAAGTTGGTGGTTTAGGACCTTCAACTGTTGCTAACCAGCTTGTTGGTGCGGGTATGCAAATTCCTGGATACAGACGCTCTGAAAAAGCTATTGAGTCAATTCTAAAGCGTTACATTCCCGCAGTTACAGTTCTCGGCGGAATAGTTGTGGGATTAATCGCTGGAGTTTCAGACTTCTTCGGCGTATTCGGTTCTGGAATGGGAATTCTACTCTCAGTAGGAATAATTTATCAGTACTATCAGACATTAATGCAGGAAAGGGCAGCAGAGATGTTCCCAGCGTTTAGAAAAATCTTCGGAGGATAACGTTAAACATGATACCTCAAGATGTCCCATTCTCTACTCTCTTCATATTTTTAATAGCTGTTTCCATATCGCTTCTAACTTCTTTGGCAAATCGCCTTCTAACCAATCCAGAGAAAACCAAGGCGTGGAGAAAACAGATTTCAGAATGGAACAAAGAATACCGCGACGCATTAAAACAAGGCGACAAAAAAAGATTGGAAAAAACCAAGAAAAAAGAAAAAGAAATTCTACAGCTACAGACAAAAATGATGTGGCAATCAATCAAATTAATGCTGTTGTTCTTTATACCGTTAATTTTAATGTGGCAATTTCTAGGCGGCGTCTATGGGGGAAAACCCATAGCTTACTTTCCCGGAGTAGGAGACACCTTGCCACTACCGATGTTTAGTTCATCTCTCTTATGGTGGTATCTCATGTGCTCTCTCTTCTGTGGAACAGTGTTCTCTCACGTTTTCGGGCTTGTAGAGGTGAGCACTTAAGATGCCAAAACCAAGCCAACGCACACGCTGCCATAACAGGCAGAAAGTTGCTTCACTATCACGCTGTGACATTTGCCATCTACTGATAGCAGGGATTCCTCGCACCTCTGCATCAGAAACAAGAAAGCTTAATCGAACAAAAAGAAGAATTTCACGCCTCTACGGAGGACAAATCTGTCACAGATGCCTCAAAACGGCCATAAAACAAGCTGCAAGAACCATCTGAACTCTGAGGAAAAACCAGATGGCTTTCCACAACAAATCGAAAAGAAACCATAGATAAGACATGGTTATTTGCGTTTGTGGAATGGCTGGAAGTGGAAAAAGCACATTAGCCAAACGACTTGCTGAAAGATACAGATTAAAATATTACTCTGGCGGAGACGCTTTGAAGGCGATAGCCATACAAGAAGGGTATAAACCTCTCGAGCGTGGATGGTGGGAAAGCGAAGAAGGAATGCGTTTTCTGGAAAAGAGAACCAGAAACTCGCGACATGATAAGGAAATTGACGAAAAACTTCTGGAATTCGCTAAAGAAGGAGAAGCCGTTTTGGACAGTTGGACAATGCCGTGGATTCTCAAAGAGGGTTTCAAGATTTGGTTGGAAGCTTCGTTGGAAAAAAGAGCAGAGAGAATAGCTGGAAGAGACGGAATAAGTGTTAAAGAAGCGTTAAAAGCGTTAAAAACCAAGGAGGAAAAAACGAAAGCCATATACAAGAAACTTTACGGGTTCAGCCTAGGCGAAGATTTCACGCCGTTCCATTTAATATTAGATACTGACAGTTTGACTGCTGAAGAAGTTTTCCAGACGCTCTGCATAGCAATAGACAATATTCTTGCAAAATAATCTCTTAACATGCGTTTTCTGGTATTTGCGTAAGTTTTAAATCGGCTTATGGAAGTATCTTCTAGAACATTTTTCTTTAAAGAAAACTTCATTCGCTGGCATAGGTTTGGCTACCCTCAAGAATACGCAAGTTACAAAATACCTAAACATAGCATTTTCTGCAATGCTTATTGTTTTCTTTTTATCCATTTCTTTTTCATATATTAGCGCAGAAACAACATGTATTCTTGCTCTTTTCAATATCATATTTGCTCCATTAATCTTCTCTCTTAACGCGAGCATAGCACGAAAAACACTTATGCTAGCAATAGGCAACTGCATTGGCATATCATGGAATTACCTATTTTCACTTTTCGTTATTGCTAGCGCCGATTATTTCAGAGCATCATCCGACACATTAAACACAATTAACACGTTAATCCTAATGATTAACCCTTTCTTGAACATCATATGGATTACCTCATTTTGGTCCATAACCCTAACAGTTGTCTCGTCTAACTCCAAAACAGATGTGAAAAAAGAAAATGATGACTGAACTTCTAGAAGCACTTTTTCTACTTCTAATGGCTATAATCGCAACCTACATCATTAGACATTACATCTTTACTTTAACAGCTATAAAAAACGCAAAAAACCCAAATCTGAGAAGAAATGATGGAAGCAGCCATATCAAAGTATCCATATTAATTCCCGCGAGAAATGAAGAAAAAGTCATTGAAAGAATCCTCCAAAGGATGACTCAATTAACTTATCCAAAAAACGAAATGCAAGTAATAGTCATCAACGACGCCTCAACAGATAGGACTGGAGAAATAGCAGACAAATTCGCGAAGAATTATGATTACATTAGAGTTCTGCATCGTAATGTCGAGGATGGAGGGGGAAAAGGAAAAACTTCAGCTTTAAATACTGGATTGAAACTTGTTGATGGTGAGATTGTTTTCTGTTTCGACGCAGACTATTATCCACAGAGAGACATCATAGAAAATCTTTCTAAAGAGTTTAATGACCCAAAAGTAGGAGCAGTCCAAGGAAGAGTCATTGTTCTAAATGAACCATACAGCATTGTCACTAGGCTAATAGCATTAGAACGAACTGGCGGGTATCGAGTTGACCAAGAAGCCCGTGACATTCTGGGATTAGTTACGCAATATGGCGGCACAGTTGGAGGAATCAGACGTAGTTTGTTGGAGCAGTTGGGCGGATGGGACGAAAGTGTGCTTGCTGAAGACACTGAGTTGACGATGCGAGTTTATCTTGCTGGATACAAAATACGTTACGTTAATGAAGCAGAATGCTACGAAGAAGCAGTTGAAAATTGGAAAGCATATAGAAAGCAAAGATACAGATGGGCAAAAGGACATATGCAGTGTGCTTTTAAGCATTGGCTAAACGTTATAAAAAGTGATAAGCTGAGCGTTAAACAGAAGATTGATACGTTGCTTTTGTTAAACGTTTATTTCATGCCAGTTTTAGTTTTGCTTTCATGGATAACAGGCATCGTGCTTTTCCTCTTCAGTTCCACGCAATGGATGAGTACAGTTTGGACTTTAGCGCCATTTTCAGTTTATAGCTTCATAGGAAACTTTGCTCCATTCTACGAAGTTGGCGTAGGCGCTCAATTAGATGGCAGAACTAGAGCACAATGGCTGATTTCACTGCTCGTATTCGCATTTCTGTATAACATACCAATATGTACAAAAGCGCTTGTAGATTTGCTCTTTTCGAAAATCAAAAGAAAAAATGATAATCATTGGACGAAAACTGACCATTCAGGTAATGGAAACACTTATATCACGATTTAAGGCATACATGCTGAAAAGATGTTGATGATTCCGAATCCGAACCCAACAATGTTTATTATGTTGACACTTGGAGTATCAGCCTTCATCTCCATCATGCTTCTACCAGCACTATTGGAATTGAAAAAACCAAGAGACGCAGGACCAAAACCAATCAATGATTTGGCATTATCTCCACATTTAGGAAAAATAGAAATACCACTCATAGACATCGAAAAAAGCTACGAGAAGGAAGAAACAGTAAGCATCAAACCAATAATAAACCTCATCGCTTTTCTACCAAACCTAGAGGTTTAGAGTTATTTCTTTTAACGAAGAATCTAGCACTTCTCCATCTTTCATGAGCGATTTTCAAGTTTCCGAAAACGCTTCCATGAAGAGAATAGAAAATGTAACAAAGATATGTACATTGAGCACATGCACTATATGTTCTACGTAAAGCAGTGAACTCTTGACTGTTCCACACTTTTGGCAAGTCAAAAACTGATGCAACGGGCTTATGAAGATGACAACCAGCCACTCTGCCCAAATGATCTATCATAAAAAAGTTTTGAAGTGCACGGCACTTCCACGATCTCTTGCCAGTCAAATAAAGATTTTTTATTGCTTCTAAAATACTGCTTGTCATGAGAATATTGCTGTTTTTTTGTTTCAGATCGTTAAGTGCGTCACAAACTCTAACCATTGCCTCACGGTCTGCTATCAGAAACTCGTCGTTTTTTCTTCCTATTTTAAAAAGCTGACAAGAATCATCAGAACAATCGTACGAATACAGACAATACCAGAGGGGAATGTCTTTCTGCAAAAAGTGTTTTGTGAACTCTACAATCTCATATAGGTTAAACTGCGAAATAGTAGGTGTAACACTAACGTGAATTCCTTCGCTATGTAATTTTTCAATTGCTTGCATGGAATTTTTCCATGCGCCTTTGACACCTCTTATGTAATCATTTTTTTTCGAGTTAAGGCTGTCCAGAGAAATAGCAACAAAATCAGCACACCGCAAAGCCTCAATTTTTTTAGTTGCCATGCTGCCATTATCATAAACTGTTGTGACGAAAAAACGTGAAGAATACTCAAGAATCTCGGCGATGTCTTCTCTGAGAAGCGGATTTCCTCCAGAAAACACTATTTCTATGACGCCTAGCTGCCTTAGTATATCCAGCCCCTTCATTATTTCTTCCGTTGACAATTCTTTAACGTCTTGATCTTGCCAGACGTTGCAGCCTTTGCAGCGATAATTGCACTTTCTAGTGACCATCCACTGCACATGATATGGTCTATTAGGAGTAAGAGAACGAACGAGGAGGTTTGCAGTTTTCTCTAGAGCTATACCCAAGCAGTGTTCACCAATGTCACGCGTAATTATTTGCTGAATCTTGCCTATAAAAATGTGCGGTAAGATCCATTATAAAAACGCACGTTCACTTTTCAATTTGTGTCGTGATATTCCCGCCTTTCAAAATAGCTTCAACGCCAACCCACTGACTAGCTACAAATCCCATTATTAATCTAAACCAGACAGTGACAATTCTTATGAGAACAGTCGCTGCCGCACTGAAGTTTAACGGCACACCAAAAGCTCCAAAAAGAGTCGTCATAGCTATTTCAGCCAATCCGATCTCTGCTGGCACTCCTATTGGAATGGATTTTAAAGTTACAATAAGAGAATAGACTATGAAAAGTACGCCCCAATTTAAAGTGTAACCTAACGCCGCAAAAACTATATAGTAAACAAGAACGCTGAAGAACCATGATGCCAACGAAAAGAGAATTGGCAAAACAAGTTTTTGGATATTTTTGCTGAAAGCTCTAAGGGATTCGTAAAAGGTTTGTGTGTTTTCTTTTGCTTTACTACTCCAAAAGTCAATGCTCCAGCGTCCACCAAGTATTCGCTGTAGAAAGGCAAAGATTTTCTCGATTATCTTGTAAGTCCAGTTTTCTTTAAAGCATAACACAAGGATTATGGATAACAGAACTGTCGTTGCTGCTGCCACGAAGAGTATCAGGCTTTGTATTAAGCTCGAAAGTGGAAACTGTAATATTAACAACCAAGCGGCTCCAGCAATCAATGCGGCTAGAATAATAATCATGCCAAGTATTCGCTGAGTAACGACTGACGCAACTGCTTTTCCAGTGTTGACTCCATCACGCGAAACAAAGTATATCCTTGAAATCTCGCCGCTTACGGACTCCGCAGGCAAAAGCAAATCTATAAAGTTGCTTACCAGTGAATACGTAAGTGCTTTCTTGAATGTTATATTAGCCTCAAGCGGCACCAAAAAATGCTGCCAAGACAGCACAAAAAAACCTATTTCTATGACAGTTGAAACAAATGCAAAAGCAAATAACAAGAAGTCAGCATGTCTGATTGTGATCAGCATTTCATTAATGTCAACGAAAATAAACAGGTAAACCACGAAGGCTAATAATCCTAGAAAAATGAAGGGCAATGCTCGTTTTAGTAGTTTTCTTTGTTCCAACATTTGGAGGGTAAGCTCCAGACAAACATGAAACAGTTTTTATGTTTTTATGTTTTTTCCAAAATTAGGATTTTACAGGATATTTGGTTTTGGTGAAAATCTAAAGTGTAAGGATAGATTATTATCTGGAGTAACTAAGATACTAGTTTGAACTGCAGAATCATAACGGCGAATGGTCAGCATGGAAGCAATAGATGTCGTAATGCTTACCAAAAACAGCGAGCATTTACTTGACGAATGTCTCCAATCAATTTATGAAAATGTGCCAATCAAACGCCTAATTGTGATAGATGGCTTTTCGACAGACAACACATTAAAAATTCTAGAGGAATATAACAAAAAACATGGAAACGTAAAAGTTATCAGCGAAAGGGGTACGAGAGGAGAAGCTAGAGAAAAAGGCATCAGAGATGTAGAAACAGATTGGTTCATGTTCGTTGACAGTGACGTTGTGTTGTGTAAAGACTGGTTTAAAAAAGCTTCCAGACATATTCGAGAAGACGTTGGTGCCATTTGGGGTGTGGACATACCAAGAGAAATGAAAAATGGATTTTTGAAGATGTTATTGCAGCATATGGAAGCGAGAGTTTTCGACATACGTGGAGGATGCCATGACATACTCATACGCTGCGATGCCGTCAGTGATATGAGGATTCCAAGCGTTTTGCACACACTCGAAGATGCATATATTAAAGAGTGGATTGAAGCCAAAAACTACAAAGTGATAGCTAGTTATGATGCTTACTGCAAACATTACAAAAATGTGGGCGGCTTATTGTCGAAGGAGAATAGGCTTTCAACTGTTTCTGAACTTAGGAACGTTAGATTCGTGAAGGAACGTTTAGTATATGCAGCTGTTTTCACTTTGGTATGGTTTTTACAAGAAGTAAAAACAAAACAAAGAAAAAGTGTGGTAGTTTGAAAAAACAGCGTAAGATAGCGACTGTCTTTACAGGTTTACGCAATTCAGTTTATGGAAGTAACACTAAGAAAAACGATTGGAAAGACATGCATGTTGATGTCATCATGCTTACAAAAAACAGTGGAAGGCTCCTTAAAAAATGTCTCACCTCTGTCTATAGTAATGTGCCGATAAACAAGTTAATCGTAGTTGATGGATACTCCACTGATGAGACAACAGAAATACTGGAAGAATTTCAGGAAAAATATAGAAATGTCACGATAATTCAAGAAAATGGAACACGAGGATTTGCCAGACAGTTAGCACTTGAAAAAGTGGAAACCGACTGGTTCATGTTTGTAGACAGCGATGTCATCTTATGCGATAACTGGTTTGCAAAAGCAGCAAGACTAATGGAGAATGATGTTGGAGCTATTTGGGGAATTGAAATATGGTCAGTTCTCAAAAATTCAAAGATTTTAAAGTTGTTCGAGAGAATTACTATGAAGATTTTTGAAAAAAGAGGAGGCACTCACGATTTGCTTGTACGTCGAAAAGCCATAGAAAACATCCAAATACCGCATCATCTACACACTTACGAAGACTCTTACATTAAAGCGCATATTTGCAAGAAAGACTACAAAGTCGTGCCTGCATACGAGCCTTATTGCATTCATTTTAGACCAGAAGATATTTGGACAATCCGAAAAAGCATCAACCTAATAGCGGGCGACCTTAAATTCGCAATTCGCCACCCTCAACTGCTACTTTCTTATGCTTTCTATACAGCTATCGTCATACACCAAAACATGCTAACGAAAAAAGCAATTCCTTAGGGAGAACACTGTAGAGCCAGCCACAGATGGTCTGAAACTGGCCTAACCAAGTTTTCACGTTTGCCTCGTTCATTAACTATCGACCGTTTCGTTTGTGATGAACAAAACTCACCTATAATATTCGCATTGATTTGATTTTTGTTCAATAGTTGGACAACCATATCTGCAGAATTTCTGTCTGCAGCAATGAGTAGACTTCCAGAAGCAGTTAGCTGCAACGGGTCTATTCTGAAAAAGTCACATATCTGAGCGGTTTCAGAAGCCACGAGAATTTTTTCCTTGTAAATTTCGAAGCCAAGCTTTGAAGCGTCAGCCATCTCGTGCATTCCCCCAGCTAAACCACCTTCAGTGGGGTCATGCATAGCGCGAACTACGCCAGTGTTGAAAGCGAGAACTGCTTCTTGGACAACGCTAATTTTGTCATAGAACCTTTTTGCGTTAAGCAAAGTTTTCACTCTTAGCTTCTTTTTCAATTCGTTTTCTTTGTCAGATGCGAGAATGGCTGTTCCCTCAATCCCAGCACTCTTAGTTAGTATGATTTTGTCACCAGTTTTGGCTCCTCCAGCAGTCACGTATTTTCCTTTTTTTGCGGTTCCAATGGCACAGCCAATGACGATGGGATTGGGCAGTTTTGGAGTCACTT
>Ga0172366_10003693_pt1 | contig 12049 bp, 11 predicted proteins | sample LakKivSesite69cm_FD_114533 | JGI IMG/M metagenome (GOLD analysis project Ga0172366, IMG submission 114533) | Sediment microbial communities from Lake Kivu, Rwanda - Sediment site 69cm | ecosystem: Environmental > Aquatic > Freshwater > Lake > Sediment | place: Rwanda: Western Province, Lake... | reverse complement strand
TGGCCGCAATGACCTTCAATAGGCGGCCAGGGAGGTGTTAAAGATGGAGATAGGCATGGTCGGCCTGGGACGCATGGGAGGCAACATGGCGAGACGCCTCATGCGGGCCGGGCACCGCATTGTTGCCTACGACGTGGACGCCGAGGCGGTCAATTCTCTGGGGCGAGAGGGCGCTTCGGGCGTCTCGTCGCTGGAAGAGCTGGTCGGATGTCTCTCCGAGCCCAGGGCGGTGTGGGTCATGGTCCCGGCAGGCGGGCCCACGGAAGAGGTCGTTCAGGCGCTTTCAGGGCTCCTCTCGCCAGGGGACACACTGATAGACGGAGGCAACAACTACTACAAGGAGAGTCGGCGGCGGGGCGAGGAGGTGGGACGCCGCGGCATCCGCTTCCTCGACGTGGGCACCAGCGGCGGCATCTGGGGCCTGGAGCAGGGGTACAGCCTGATGATAGGCGGCGATGAGGAGGCCTTCCGGCGCCTGGAACCGATCTTCCAAGCGCTCGCCCCCGGCGCGGACCGCGGCTATGGACACGTGGGGCCCGCGGGCGCAGGCCACTTCGTGAAGATGGTGCACAACGGCGTCGAATACGGGCTGATGCAGACCTACGCCGAGGGGTTCGAGCTCCTGAAGGCCAAGGAGGAGTTCGGCCTGGACCTGCACCAGGTGGCCGAGATATGGAGCCACGGGAGCGTGATACGTTCCTGGCTTCTGGGCCTGGTCTCCCTGGCCCTGGCACAGGACCCCGAGCTCACGGGGGTCAAGGCGTTCGTCGAGGATACAGGGGAGGGACGCTGGACGGCGCTGGAGTCGGTGGAGCTGGCTGTCCCCATCCCGGCTATCACCGCCGCGCTCCAAGCGAGGTTCCGCTCACGCCAGGAGGGGCCCTTCGGCGCCAGGCTGCTGGCTATGCTGAGAAACCTGTTCGGAGGCCATGCGATACCCAGGTAGCTGCCTCTGCGAAGCCAGGCATCTGCCACGTCACTGCATTCGACAAGGGGTCAAACGCCCACGGCGGGCTTGAGGCCTTCTTCCCCAACCTCTCAGCCACCCCTGGCCTGCCAGAGGAACCCAGCCACCAGTGCCAGCGAGTTGACACAGGCGTGGGCCAGCACGGGCCCGGCGAAGCTCCCCGTGTAGTGCCGCAGAAGGCCGAAGAGAAGGCCCCCTACAAAGGTGGCCAGCACTCCCCCGGCTACAACCATGCCCTTCACAGGCAACGCCAGCTCGGATAGAGAGCTGGCCCCCACAAGCTCCCAGGTGGGCGCAATGTGCCACAGGCCGAACACCAGGCTGGACGCCCACACAGCGTGCACCACGCCGAACCGCGCCAGCATGGCGAACAGGATGCCCCGAAAAGCCACCTCCTCGAAGAGCGCCGTCCCCAAGGGTATCCTCACCGCTGCGCGGTAGACCACCTCCCCAGCGGTCAACCCCGCCAGCCTGGGGTCCCTGGCATAGCTGCCCAGTAGCCCGGGAAAGGCCACGAAGATAAACACTGGTGCCACCACCAGGACCCCCAACCCAAGCCCCCACAAAGCGCTCCAGCCAGCCTCGGGCCACCTGAACCCCAGGGCCCTGGCGCCGATGCCGATCGGGACAAGCGCCCAGAGGAGCAGCAACGCCAGGAAACCCAGGTTCATGGGCAGATACCAGCGGTCGTGGAACTGCCGCGGCAGCAGGTTCACTAGGTTGTTGTAGAGGACCAGCGCCAGCGAGAGCGCCGCTACCTGCAACGCCTCGTTCCTGTCCGCAAGCCAGGCTAGCATTTCGGGCCCACCCCATACCCCCTCATCCAGAACCCAGCCTCTCCATGAACGACCGGAGCGTGTTGAAGTACTCCAGGCCCCCTACAAGATAGGTATCGTTGTGCCCTGCGCCTTCGATAATTGAGAGCTCCTTGGGCCCGCTGGCCGCTTCGAACAGCCTCTTCCCTGCCTCGCAGGGGACGATCTCATCCCTGTCTCCGTGGAGCACCAGGAGGGGCGCATTGACCCTGGCCAGCTTCGCCAGGGAATCGTACCTGCCGCGGAGGAACGGCCATACAGGCAGGAAAGGGTACGCGCGACGTGCCATCTCCGAAACCGATTCAAAAGCCGACTCGAGGATGAGGCCGTATGGCGGGTGCCGCGTCGCCAGCTCCACCGCCACGGCGGCCCCCAGGGAGCGGCCGAAGTAGACGATCCTGTCCTGCTTTATGTCCGTTCGGGACTGAAGGTAGGCCAGCGCAGCCTCGGCATCTCGGTAGATGCCCGCCTCCGTCGGCCTCCCCTCGCTGCGGCCATACCCCCGGTAGTCCATCAGGAAAACGCTGACCCCGAGCTGGTCGTGCAGCCGCTTCAGGTTATCCAGGCGGTGGCTGATATTCCCCGCATTGCCGTGGAGCCAGAGCCACACCACCTCCCCCTGGCCCGGAACGAACCACCCGTGGAGCCGCACCCCATCGCTTGCCTGGAAGAAGACATCCTCAAATGCCAGCCCGATATCGGCCGGATCGGAGTCCACTCCCTTCTCGGGGAAATAGAAGAAGAGGCGCTCAATCATCTCACTGCGAAGCCCTATGTAAGCCAGGGCCCCCATCAGGGCCAGGAACAGCCCCACCCAGAGGGCCCACCGCCTGACACGCCCTCGCTTACCATTGGGACTCGCCAAGGTGCCATGAGCGGGGATGGCACACCCTCCACCAAAAAGCTGCCCAGGCCCCGGGACCCCGTTCACCGGGACCATAATATAGGCGCGTCCAGTGGCTGTAAAGCGGCCCTTGCCCCGACCTCAAACACCCTGAGAGGGTGTTTAGATACTGTGGCGGCGTGCCTGAAGCGTCACCCCAACGGCTATAGCCCTTGCGCCCCAAGTGTTGTATCCTTTCCCCGGAAACGGGCAGGAGCGCTTTCGCCGCCTGCCACGAAGCCTCAGAGGTAACGAAGATGAAGGTCACCGACGTAATCGTCCAGGAATTCAGCTACAGGTCGAGGATTGTCCGCGACTCCGAGGGACACACCCACCCCGGCGCGGAGCACGATGCAACCCAGACCCTGGTCACCATAATCACCGACCGGGGGGCCGAAGGGTATTCCTTCGGCGGCAACAAGGGTGTGCTGGAGCACATCGTGAAGCCAGCGCTCGTGGGCGAGGACCCGCTCTACCGGGAGCGGATATGGCAGCGGCTCAGGCAATGGCAGAGGCTGCACCAGGGCACCCTCAGCGACCACGTACTGGCGGTGGTGGACATGGCCCTATGGGACCTGGCGGGACGCTATCTTGACCAGCCGGTCTACAAGCTCCTGGGCGGCTATCGGGACGAGGTGCCAGCCTACGCCAGCACCATGTGCGGGGATGAGCTGGAGGGGGGCCTCAATACCCCCGAAGCCTACGCCGACTTCGCCGAGAGGTGCAAGAAGCAGGGATACAAGGCCTTCAAGCTCCACACCTGGATGCCGCCCATCCCCTGGGCACCGGACCCGAAGATGGATGTGGCCGCATGCCGCGCCGTCAGGGAGAGGGTCGGCGATGGGATGGCGCTGATGGTTGACCTCTTCCACGACTACAGCAGGGAGGAGGCCCTGTGCATAGGCAGGCAACTGGAGAAGCTGGACTTCCACTGGATCGAGGAGCCCATGGACGAGCACAGCATCTCCTCCTACGTCTGGCTCTCACAGCAACTTGATATCCCCGTGGTGGGCCCCGAGACGGCCGAGGGGAAGGCGCAGACCAGGGCGGAGTGGATCGTCAGGGGCGCCTCGGACATCAGCAGAGGGGGCGTATTGGACGTGGGCGGGATCACCCCGCTGATGAAGACGGTACACCTGTGCGAGGCCTTCGGCGTGAGGTGCGAGGTCCACGGCGGAGGTGCGGGGAACCTGCACGTGCTGGGGGCCATGGGCATCCCCGGCGAGTACTACGAGAGGGGCCTGCTCCATCCCTTCATCGACTATGAGCAACCCGACCCGTGGCTGAAGGAGATAGTCGACCCGGTGGACGCCGAGGGCCTTGTGCATATACCACAGAAGCCCGGACTGGGCATGGAGATAGACTTCGACTACATCAAGGACAACGCCATCTAACAGGACGCGTTTAGTATCACACCAGATTGCAGGAGGCGAGAGATGTTGGCTGACCTGACCGGCAAGAAGGCGCTGGTGACGGGCGCCGGCATGGGCATCGGGCGCGGCATCGCCCATGTGCTCGCCCAGCAGGGGGCAGACGTGGCCGTCACCGACCTCGACCCGGACCTGGCTGCCAGAGTGGCCAGCGAGATAGAGGGCTCCAGGGCCCTGGCCCTGGAGCTGGACGTCACCTCAGGCGGTTCGGTGAAGAGGGCCTTCGAGGAGGCCTTCTCCCGCTGGGGACACCTGGACATCCTGGTGAACAACGCCGGCGTCTCCTCCGCAGGCGGCACGCTCCCCGGAACGGGCGACCGTGAGGAGGACTGGGACGTTACCTTCGAGGTCAACGTCAAGGGGATGGTGCGCTGCTGCGAGGCGGTGATACCCCACATGAAGGAGAGGCGGTACGGCAAGATCGTCAACATCGCCTCCATGGCCGGGCATTCCGCACGCCGCATGGGCGGGGCCTACGGGGTCAGCAAGGCGGCCGTCCTGCGCTACACCAAGGGGCTGGCTGTAGAGCTCGGCCCCTACAACATCAACGTCAACGCGATCTGTCCGGGTGCGGTGTGGACGCGTTTCCACCAGGAGGGGTGGCGGCTCCGCCAGCAGCAGGACCCGGAGCTGGCCAAGAAGGACACATACCAGGCTTTCCTGGAGCACTACGAGAGGATGTTCCCGCTGCGCCGCCCGCAGACGCCAGAGGACATCGGGAAGGCGGTGGCGTTCCTCGCCTCGGACGATGCCCGCAATATCACGGGCCAGTCCCTGAACGTGGACAGCGGGGCGATAATCACAGACTGACGAAGGACCGCTTCGCGGACTCTAAATGAGGAAGAGATATGTTTGCTGACCTGACCGATAAGAAGGCGCTGGTGACGGGCGCCGGCATGGGCATCGGCCGCGGCATCGCCCACGTGCTCGCCCAGCAGGGGGCAGACGTGGCCGTCACCGACCTCAACGCAGAGCTCGCCGCCAAAGTGGCCAGCGAGCTCACGGGCCCCGGGGCCCTGGCCCTGGAGCTGGACGTCACCTCAGGCGGTTCGGTGAAGAGGGCTTTCGAGGAGGTGCTCTCCCGCTGGGGACACCTGGACATCCTGGTGAATAACGCCGGCGTCTCCTCCGCCCCAGGCCGAGGCATGGAAGAGCGCGAGGAGGACTGGGACGTTACCTTCGAGGTCAACGTCAAGGGGATGGTGCGCTGCTGCGAGGCAGTGATACCCCACATGAAGGAGAGGCGGTACGGCAAGATCGTCAACATCGCCTCCATATCAGCGCACTCGGCGCACCCCAGGCCTGGCGGGGCCTACGGGGTCAGCAAGGCGGGTGTCGTCAGGTACACCAAGGGCCTGGCCAAAGCGCTCGGCCCCTACAACATCAACGTCAACGCCGTCTCGCCGGGCGCGGTGTGGACGCATTTCCACCAGGAGGGGTGGCAGCGCAGGCAGCAGCAGGACCCCAAGACGGCCGGGAAAGACCCGTACCAGCTCTTCCTGGAATTCTACGAACCGCAGTTCCCGCTACGCCGCCCTCAGACGCCGGAGGACATCGGGAAGGCGGTGGCGTTCCTCGCCTCGGACGATGCCCGCAATATCACGGGCGAATGCCTGCGGGTGGACAGCGGGATGATAATCGACGACTGAAGTGTAGAGGATGGACGCAAAGCTGGTCGGGGCGGGGAGGTTCGAACTCCCGACCTCATGGTCCCAAACCATGCGCCCTACCGCTGGGCCACGCCCCGGACCGTAGTATGTATTATATACCAGAGAAGCCCAGCGGGTCGTCGGCGCAAGCGGCGACTATAGCCCGGGGCTATCCGGGCTATGAGCGACAACAGGTAGCACAATCCGAGCTTCCGTGTTATACTATGGCAGGCATTGAGTGGAGCAGGATGATATCCGGCAGCGTATCTCGCAGGGCAGAGGGAACGCTGTCTTCTTATGTAAAGAGGAACCGGCTTCAATCGACGCTGAGGATCGAGCGCGCCTGAGCGCTGAGCAGAGTTACGTTTCTCCGGAGGTACTAGATAAAGATGGCTGACCGGAACGATTCCAACGAAACCAGGTATTGGCCTCACAGGCAGTATCTCGAAGTCCTGGAGCGTTCCCTCGCTAACCCGGAGGCGTTCTGGGCGGAGGAGGCCCGGAAGCTGGACTGGGTGAGGACCTGGGACAAGGTGTTGAATTGGGATCTCCCCTTCGCCAAGTGGTTTGACGGGGGCCTGCTGAACGCCTGCTACAACTGCGTGGACAGGCACGCCAAGGGCCCTCGCAAGAGCAGGGTGGCGATCTACTGGGAGGGGGAGCCGGGGGACTCGCGCGCCATCAGCTACGGCCAACTGTACCGGGAGGTGAACCGCTACGCCTCGGCGTTGAAGAAGCTGGGCGTGGGGAAAGGCGATTTCGTGGGGCTCTACCTGCCCATGATCCCCGAACTCCCCATGTTCATGCTGGCTTGTGCCCGCATCGGCGCCATATTCACGGCGGTGTTCTCCGGCTTCAGCGCATCCTCCCTGGGGGACAGGCTCAACGAGACCGAGGCCAAAGTGCTGGTCACCGCCGACGGCGGCTTCCGCCGGGGCCACATCTTCCCCTTGAAGCAGGTGGCCGACCGCGCAATAGAGGAATGTCCCTCTGTAGAAAGCATCATCGTGGTGAAGCGGACAGGCAACGAAGTGGTGATGAAGGAGGGCCGCGACCACTGGCTCCACGACCTGCTGAAGGACGCCGAGCTGTACGTCGAACCCGAGCCGGTGGAGTCCATCCACCCCCTGTACGTCCTGTACACCTCCGGCACCACAGGCAAGCCCAAGGGCATCGTGCACAGCACCGGTGGATATCTGACGTACGCCCTGTCCACCTACGAGTGGGTGTTCGACACCGACGAAGACTCGGTCTTCTGGTGCAGCGCCGACATCGGCTGGGTAACCGGCCACACGTATATCGTGTTCGCCCCCCTCGCCAAGGGCGACACCAGCATTATCTACGAAGGCGCCCCCAACTACCCCAATGTTGAGCGCTGGTGGGAGATAATCGAGAAGTACGGCGTCACCACCTTCTACACCTCGCCGACAGCCATCAGGATGTTCATGGCCCAGGGCGGGGACGGGCCCAGCAAACACGACCTGAGCAGCCTGAAGCTCCTTGGCAGCGTGGGCGAGCCCATCAACCCCGAGGCGTGGATGTGGTACTACAAGAACATCGGACGCCAGCGCTGTCCCATCGTGGATACCTGGTGGCAGACGGAGACGGGCGCCATCCTGATCTCCGGCGCCCCCGGCATCTGGCCCGTCCTCATGAAGCCCAGCTCCGCCAGCCTGCCGCTACCCGGCATAGACGCCGATGTGCTCGACCGCGAGGGCACACCGGCTGAGCCGGGCACGAGGGGCGTGGTGGTCATTCGCAAGCCGTGGCCCGGCATGCTGATGACCATATACAAGGACCCGGAGCGCTACAAGGAGACCTACTGGTCACAGTTCGACGGTTGCTACTATGCCGGCGACTACGCTATCAAAGACGAGGACGGCTACTTCTGGTTCCTGGGCCGCGCCGACGAGGTGCTGAAGGTCGCCGGCCACCGCCTGGGCACCCTTGAGATAGAGAACGCCACGGTGGAGCACCCCGCAGTGGCCGAGGCAGCCGCCGTAGGCAGGGAAGACAAGATCAAGGGCGAAGCCGTGGTGGTGTTCGCCATCCTGCGGGAGGGCCACAAGGGCTCGCCGGAACTGGAGAAGGAGGTCCAGGGGCACATCAGGAACACGCTGGGCGCGGTGGCGAGGCCCGACAACGTTTACTTCGTCAAATCGCTGCCCAAGACGCGCAGCGGCAAGATCATGCGCCGCGTCCTGCGCGCCGTGGCGAGCGACCAGGCCATCGGCGATGTGACGACGCTGGAGGACGAGGCCTCGGTCGAGGAGGTCAAGCAGGCCTACGAGGAGCTGCGCAGCGCCATGTAGCCCGGCCCCTGGCGATACGACAGCGGCAAAAGGGCACCCCCGGTTTCGGGGGTGCCCTTCTATCCACCATCGGGCGTCTGGAGACGCTCTCGCTACCTGGGGAAGATGGGCCTGTACCGCTCCACCTCGGCCACCACCACCTCCTGCTCCTGCGGGCTCAAGGGCCTGAACCTCTCGGCGGCATCGAGGACCATCGGCCACAGCCGCGCGTCGGAGGGCATCGCCGCCGTGGTGACGCCCTGGCTCAGCACGTACCAGAGGCCCTTGTCGATCTCCTCCTGCTCATCGAAAGGCTCATACCACGTGCGGTACATGTGCATGGTCCCTTCCCAGGGGCGCTTGGCGACGGCCTTGATGGCTATGGTCCCCACATCCTTTTCCCTGACGACATCGAGAAGGGGGGCGAAGTCGTTGTAGTCGCTGGCATGTGCTGCCAGCACACGGTTCAAGGGGAAGAGGACGGTGTCGAAATCGAAACGTTTCAGCGCCTCCACATAGACGAACGGCCGGTGCCCCGTGATGCCGATGTACTGCACCAGTCCCTGCTCCCTCGCCTCCAGGACCGCCTCCAGCGCGCCCCCGGGGCCAAGGGCAACGTCCAGCGACTCCAGGTCGTTCACGCCGTGGAGCTGGTAGAGGTCAAAACAGTCCACCCTCAGCGTCTCCAGGGAGCGCTTCAACTCCTCCCACGCCTGAGACTTGCTCCGCTTGGCTGTCTTGCAGGCGAGAAAGACCTCCTTGTGGTGCTCTCCCATCCACGGGCCCAGGCGCAACTCCGCCTGTCCGTAGCTCGGCGCCACATCGAAGTGGTTCACGCCGTGCGCCACGGCGAGCTCAATGGCGGCATCGGCCTCCGCCTGCGACACCTTCCAGAAGGCGGCGCTGCCAAAGGTGAGGATACTGCTCATGTGTCCGGTCTTGCCCAGCCTCCTCTTCTCCATACGGACCTCCTTTCGAAGCTCTACATGAGTCCTCTCGCCGCTGCCGTTGCCGCCTGATAGACGGCCTTCAAGGGAACGCCCGAAGCAAGGGCGAGCTTGCGGCAGTCCTCGTACTCCGGCGAGACGTTTACCACCTTACCCCCCATCGAGCCCACCTTGACCCTGACGGCGCCGTAAGGCGTCTCCACCTCGCGCACCTCCCGCGAGAGGACGCGCCGTTTCACCGGCAGGAGACGCACGCCCAGGGTCGTCGTCTCCTGGAACATCACCGCGGCCAGCGTATCTACCAGGTGAGGCGGCGCCATCACCTGGATCCGCAACCCGGGACGCCCCTTCTTCATCAATACGCTCTCGGCGCCAACGTCCAGCGCCCCCGCCTCCAGGAGCCGCTCCTGGACATACGGGAAGTGCTCGGGGGACATATCGTCCACATCGGCCAGCACGAGCACCACCTCGTCCCTCTCCACATCGCCCACCGACTCGCCCACCAGCACCCGCAGCACGTTGGGACGGAGAAGCTCCCTGGTGCCCGCTCCGTAGCCGATGCTGGACCACCTCGCTTCGGGCCAGGCGAAGCAAGGCTTGAGGGTACGCAGTATCGCCGCCCCGGTAGGGGTGGTGAGCTCCGCCTCGACCTCCCCTGCCGTCCACGGGATGCCCTTGAGGAGGGCCGCCGTCGCCGGAGCGGGCACGGGGTACACGCCGTGTTGCATCTTCACCTGCCCCTTACCTACGACCAGCCGTGGCAGATGGAAAGCCGCGCCCCTCAACTTCTCGACGATCATGGCGGCCGAGGCGAGGTCGAAGAGGGTGTCGATGTGGCCCATCTCGTGGAGGTGGACGTGGCCCGGCTCCGAGCCGTGGACGGAGGCCTCCGCCTCGACGATGGCCTGCCACGCCTCCAGTATCCATGCCCTGGCCCCATCGGCGAGCCCGCTCCCCTCCACCAGCCGCACCGCATCATCGGCGTGAAGATGCGAAGGCGCTTCCGGCGCATCGAACTCGACGTGAACAGCCCCGATAGCGGCGCGAGAAACGGGCTCAGCCCTCACCTCCACCTGTCCTACGCCCAGGCGGGAGAGGCTTGCGCCCAGCTCCTCCGCCGAGATGATACCCGCGTGGATGAAAGCGGCAGCGAACATGTCGCCGCTGACCCCGGAAAAGCAGTCCAGGCACACAACGCAGCCCAATATGACACCTCCCTTATCGTGGTTACGTCTTCAGCGCGAGCCAGCCCTGCGCGCCATGCGATGGACAAGCGCGGCGGCCCCGAAGCCGTTGTCTACGTTGACCACAGCCACCCCCGGGACGCAGGAGGCCAGCATGGAGAGGAGCGCCGAGAGCCCCTTGAACGTCGCGCCGTACCCCTGCGATGTGGGCACGGCAATGACAGGCACATCCACCAGCCCCGCCACGACGCTGGCCAGCGCCCCGTCCATGCCCGCCACCACCACTATCGTCGAGGCGCGACGCAGGCGCTCCACCTCGCCCAGCACCCGATGTAGGCCTGCCACCCCTACGTCGTAGATACGCTCCACGCGGTGCCCCAGAAGCGAGGCGACGACTGCCGCTTCCTCAGCCACGGGGAGATCACTGGTCCCCGCCGACACGACCAGGACGTTGGAGCCTTCCACCCGGGGGAACGCCTTCCCCACCGATATCACACGCGCCTCGGGGTAGAAGCACGCCTCGGGCAGCCTCTTGCGCACCATCTGGTAGGCCCTCCGCGTGGCCTTGGTCGCTATCCCCAGCCCGCCCGAACGCACGAGGACCTCCAGAATCCCCGCCACCTGCGACGGGGTCTTCCCCGCGCACATCACCACCTCCGGCAGGCCCTGGCGCTGGACTCTCCCCGCGTCCACGCGGGCGAACCCCAGGTCGACCACAGGCGGGTCAGCCGCGCTCTCCCCATACGTGCGGCTCACGGCGGGCCCTCCTGCCCTGTTTTCGCGGATGACACCGCCTCAGCCTCGTCCATGCTGCCGGTCCGGTATCCCTGAAGGTCCAGGGCAACGTAACGGAAGCCCAGGGCCTTCAACCTCTCGACAACCGGGGCCACCTCCGACACGAGGCGTGGTATCTCCTCCGGGGCTACCTCTATACGGGCCAGGTCGCCGTGATGCCTGACCCGCACCTGACGATAGCCGCTATCGAGCAGGAACTCCTCCGCCAGCTCCACCTGCTTCAAGGCCTCCTCCCTGACGAGGGCACCGTATGGCAAGCGGGTGGCCAGGCACGCCGTAGAGGGCCTGTCCCATGTCGGCAGGCCCTCATCCTTCGAAAGGGAGCGCACCTCCTCCTTCTCCAAGCCAGCCTCCAGAAGGGGGCTCCCTACCGAAAGCTCCCTGAGGGCCCGGAGGCCTGGCCGGTGTTCGCGGAGATCGCTTGCGTTGGTGCCTTCCACCACGACGCGGAACCCCCTCTCCCTGGCGACCTTCGTCATCTCCTCGAACAGCGCTGCTTTGCACCGGTAGCAGCGGTCGGGGGCGTTTACGTAAGGGCCGTCCCTGGCGATGTCCCAGGTCGGGACCAGAACGTGCGGGACGTCCAGCCCTGCGGCGAACCTCTCTGCGAAGAGCCGTTCCCTCCGCGGAAAGACGGGGCCCGTGGCGGTCACTGCCAGGACGTTACCCTTCCCCAGCGTCTCGCAGGCTACGGCCAGCAGGAACGTGCTATCGACGCCGCCGGAGAAAGCCACCGCTACCCTCTCCGCCGCAGACAGGATACGGCGAAGGGCCTCCATCTTTCCACCAAGCCGCGAACCCCGTTTGTAAGGACCCAAGAGAAGGTCGTCCTCCGTTAAGCTCCGCTAACTCTACTATGGCAGTATAAGATTTGCACGCCTTCCTTTTCAAGGAGAGCGAACCTTGAGGCGGGAAAGGGGGCCCCTCAATTGACACGGCCATTCGGCGGGCGTATTCTCAAGCCCAATCGAGGATGTAAGGCCTCTACTATCGGACCAACTGCATACCGATACGCGCCTTTAGAACACGAGACTACAAAGGGGGGAAAGGAAGATGGCCTCTAAGGTCTACTACATGAATGCCCGCAG
>Ga0172366_10003692_pt1 | contig 12050 bp, 11 predicted proteins | sample LakKivSesite69cm_FD_114533 | JGI IMG/M metagenome (GOLD analysis project Ga0172366, IMG submission 114533) | Sediment microbial communities from Lake Kivu, Rwanda - Sediment site 69cm | ecosystem: Environmental > Aquatic > Freshwater > Lake > Sediment | place: Rwanda: Western Province, Lake... | reverse complement strand
TTTAAAATGCTTGCAGTTTTGTGCGATGCTAGCACGGATCCATGCGCGGAGTCTCGGGCGTTTTCAATCGTTTTCGGCTCGTCCGAGGTGAATCGCCGCATCATCTTCGACTCGGTGAACGTGCTCGACACGTTGTTTTCAATCCTTATATATTTTCTCGTGATGGGTGTAGTGTCTAACAAGAATCTTCACGAACACCCGATCTCGAGTGGGTCGTGTTATGAATCCCCAATCCGTTCCCCAACATCCGCAGCAAGTACACTTGTTCTTGCTCATGATCGCCTCGATCGGGAACGCCGTCGTTTGGGGAATGAACACCTTCCTGCAATTTCACGCGGGCCTGCGGCGGTCGGAAGGGGGATTTGGCTTGTCCCCGCTGGAAGTCGGCATGGTTTTTGGCATTGCAACCGTGTTCGGGGCGCTCAGCAACGTCGTCTGGGGTGCCGTGTCAGATAGAACGAATAGCCGGCACGGGAAACGCAAGCCGTTCATGTATATCTTCCCGCCACTTGTCCTGGTCACGCTGTGGATGGCGTCAAAGGTCGATGTCCTGTTCGGCATATCGGCCGTGTTCTGGACGTTCCTCGTGATGATGGTCGTGAAAGGGATCTTGCACAATGGTGCCAACGTGCCGTATTCGACCGTCATTCCCGAAGTCGTAACGCCAGACAAGCGCGTGATGGCTTCCCAGCTCAGCGCGTTCGTTCAAGGGATAGGCTTCGCAGCGGGCGCGGTCGTCCCGGCGTTTCTTTTCGAGGCTTTCGATGACTTCGGGATTCCTTTTATCGTAGCTGGCGTGATAATGGTTATATTATATCTTGTATCTTCCACCGCGGTACCAGCAAGTGCAAAGCCGGTGAAAGTCGAGAGTATTCTCCAATCTATGAAAGCAACGCTAAGAAACCGCAACTTTATGGTATTCGAGGCGGCCCAGTTCTTTTGGACGCTTGGCTTGAACATCGTCATCTTTGTCCTCCCGTTCCTGGCCCAAGACGTCATAGGGATCCTGGACGAGAGCGTTTTTGGCTGGTTCTTCGTCTCGTTTTTGCTCATCGCCGGTGCATTCATGCTCGGGATGAATTTCCTTATGCAGAAGCGCCGGGTCGAGAAGAAAAGAACGCTCTTGATCTCGCTGGTCATCACCGCGATTTCCCTCCCGTTCGTCGGGTTCATCGGCACCCCGGCGTTCTCGTTCATGCCGATCATCGTCCAGGTCTACTTGTTCGGTTCTATCGTTTTCGCGGGCTTGGTGGGTATATTCATTTTCCCGTATGCCATCATGATGGGGCTCATCGATTACTCGTCGGGATCCGAGGGCGCCTACAACGGGACGAACGGGACGGTTCTCGGATTTGCAGCGATACCTGCCGGCCCCATCGGGGGCTTGCTCATCTACCTCGGTTACCCCTACGTGGGTATCGTCGGCGCCCTGCTCTTCGTTGCCTCCATCGCGGTGATGCTTCGCGTGCACGTCCCCGAGCACTTGTTCGAGAAACGCGATGGAGGGAAACACGAGGAATAACTCACCATTTTACCACGAGCAATATCGAGATAATGAGCAGCACGAGAGTGCCGAGAGAGGGGAGCAATGCACGGGGCGTTGACAGGCCGGCCACCTTCTTGAAGCAGGCGATGCTCGCCAGCAAGCCGATGACGGCCACGAGACCGGCGCCATAATATGTCGCGCTTGACCACGTGCTGTCCAGCAAGTGGACGAGTTGAACGGGGCTCCAGGTGGCCCAGAGCATGATGACGTGCACGAGCGGGATGAACGCGAGTGGCGTGGTAACGGCATAGCACGATGCAACGAGTATTCTTGCTGGCGGGAAACGGGAGCCCTTTTCCCGCGTGATACTCGCCATCGCAGCGAAACCCCACGGGAGAAAGAACCCCACGATTGCCACGACTGCGACCAGGACCAGGTAAGTAACGATGATGGGGCTATCCAAGAACTGCGACATCGCGAGAAAGCGGCCCATGAACAGCGCGTGCACCGCTTCGGGGCCATCGACGATACCCAGCAGGCCGGTAGCCGTGAAGGACACGCAAGCGATGGCGTTGAGCACGGACAACGCGAGCGTCCGCGTCGTTGGCTCGCTCGCGATGTCCACGAGGTCCCGCTTCGGGGCAACGAGATACCCTGACAGTAGCAGGTGCCCGCGAATGCGTGGTAGGCATAGGTAATCTTCTGGATGAATTTCGAATCCTGGTCGTAGGGGTCCATCGCATTCACGTCCATCCCCGCGTCGCCGGTGACGTGGTACTTGTCGATGCGGTTGAACATGGCCATAGTCTCCCACGTGGCGTTGAAAGCGTGGGTCGCCGACGTGAGTGCCGCGAAGAAATCCGTCCAGTGCTCGCTCTGGGTCTCATCGTCGAGGCAGAACCCCATAATGTCGTCTTCAATGCCGTGGTCGCGAAAATACTGGCAGAGCATCTCGTGGTTGTGAATCATTGACCATTTCAGCGCGTTCCTGTGTGCCAGCACCGTCGCATCTGTCGTGGCGGGGTCGATGCCTTGCCAACGGTCGCCCTGGCCGATCAGCTCGGGCGTGTACGCGTGCATCCACGACGGGCTGTACGAGCTCACCCACTCGTGCACGATCACCTTCACGCCCCGCGCGCCGAGTCCGGCCACGAAAGCCGTGAGGTTCCCGAGATAGTCCTGATTTAAAGTATTGTTGTCAAGCCCGCACACGCTCCATTGCGCGTGGACATAGCAGAAATCGAGGCATTGGGCGATCAGGTCCATGTATTGATCCGCCGCGCCGGAAGCCATAATTTCTTTCCACGGCAAGAACGTGTAACCATACATCATTCCCTTGCGGTCGATCCGGGCGATGCGGTCGGGCAAGTAATCACTCGGGTCGCGGATGGCGGCCATCGTGATGAAATAGGAGCCAGCTAGGAAGGCGACGACCGTGATCGAAATGCCAAAAGCCATGGATGAGCCAAGAACTTGAAAAACCGTCTCCGGTTCCACGTTTCGTTAATTTTGGCCGAATCCGGTTCTATAGCTGGCCACCTGGCTTGAGCAGCGTCCGTGCCGCTATCCTGGTCGCGTTCGAGAGGCATTCCCGCTTCGACTTTTTCGCGATCCACGCGTCGACGAAACCCGCGTCGAACGAGTCCCCAGCGCCTATCGAATCCACGATCTCGTCGAACGGGATCTTCTCGGCGGGTTGGGAGATCACGCCCTCGCCATCGACGAGGATGGATCCCTCCTCGCCGAGCTTGACGACCACTGCCCTTGGCCCCTTTGCCAACAGCGCCCGTGCAGCTTCCACGTGATCGTTCATAGCCATGAGGCTGCAAGCCTCGTGCTTGTCCACGAACAGGATGTCGACAAGCGGGAGCAATGGCTCGACAGCGTGCACCCACGGCACCGGGTAATCGGTCAAGGGAAATTGGGGGTCGAGGCTCGTGCCGATCCCTTGTTTCCGGGCGTTCTTGAAGAGTTCCAGAACGGACCCGTTCCACGCGGGAGGAAAGTGGAGATACCCGCCGTGGTGGAACCAGTCCGCGGCGCGCACCGCGCCCAACTGCTTCGGGGTGAAGTTCAGCGGCCACAGGTCGTGCGTGGGCATCTGGTAGGTAAGCGGCCGCTTCTTCGAGCCGAAGAGCAACATGTAGATGCCGATGGCCGTGGCCTTGCCGCGCTGGATCTCGACCAGCGCCGTGTCGCTGCACAGCCGCTCCAAGCAGTTGAACACGATGCCACCGAGCGGGTCGTCCCCCAGAGCCGTGATGACCGAGATGTCGTGCCCCAGTGCCCGGGTGACACCGGCATAGTACCCGATGGCACCCGCGGCGAGGACCGAGACCTCGGACGTGCCGACCCACTCGATCAGGGCCTCCTTTTTTTCGGGAGCCGCGCCGTGGATGATCATGTCCACGTTCATCGGCCCTAGTATAGTGATCTTGGCCACCAATCATCACCGTGAACGGCATAGCATGTTTTTCAGGTTCAATGGCTGCCGGGCGGAAATATCGCACCCCAGGCACGCGCGTGCTTCGGGATGTTGCTTCGTTGGCAGTCGGGATTGATTGTCCCGTCGGCTACTGCGAAATAATATGGAATGATCTGGATTATCGGCACGGCGAGCAGTGCAAAGATGTACTCGTTCTTCGTCGGGACACGCACGACATAATCGACCTGGTCCGCGATGACGTGCTCGCCCGCGTCCACGATCGCCACGGCCGGCGACTTGAGCAAGGTGGTCACCTGGGCGACTTGCTGGAGCCATTTCTCGTGGGGGGATCCCGGCGGCGCGATGATGAACGTCACGATGTTTTCATCCGTGAGGCCAAAAACCCCGTGCAAATGGCGCGTCGGGCACATGGGCTGCGCGGGCATGCTGGCCATCTCGTTGAACTTGAGTGCCATCTCCTCGGCCGAGCCGATGTTGGGTCCACCGCCAACGACGAGCATTGCTCGCTTCTTGCAAAACCGCTGGGCGATGCTCCACGCGCGCTTATCCCACGCGTCGAAATTGGTAGCCATGACCTTGGGTGCCGCCCTGAGTTCCGCGAGCAACGCGTCGAAGTCGTGTGCCTTGGGCTGGAGCAATTTCCCCAGCTTGAATGATAGTAAGTACCCCGCGGCGATTCGTGTCGCATAGTGGAACGTGTCCGAGCCGCCCGTGTCCATCCCGCCCGCGCAGACGATGGACTCGCTACATTTCTGCGTGATCGGGCTGCCTGCGATCGACGTGAAGGCAACCGAATAGGCACCCTTGGCTTTTATCATGTCCGCGGCGGCATTCGTGTCGAACGTCGACCCGCTGCCCGAGTAAAGGAAGAACGCCGTCTTCTCGGGGTCGTAAGGGATGTTCCCGAGCATGAACTCTGTAGAATCGACGTACCACGACTGGATAGCGCAATGGCGCACGAGGGACGCGGATATCACCATGCCGACGAATATGCTGGTCGGGAGCCCGACGTTGATCACTTGCGTGATGCCCCGCTTGGCAATCTCCCCAGCAATGCGTGTCGTGATCTCGTCCGTGATTTCGAGCGTCTTGCCGACCGCGTCCGGTTCCGATGAAATGTCACGATATAAATTGAACGGGTGCTTTGTCTTTGGCTCCGTGTCGAGCGCCTTGTACATGACCGGGTATTCGGACGTTGCTTCGAGATCTGCAGGATTACCGAAATCGAATTTCTTGCGAGCCTTCTCCTCTAGAACCATCTTCGCTTTTCTATCATCTTTCGACATTTTTTATCACGGATCTACTCTTCGCTAGCTGGTAATTTATGCATGACGGGTTAATTAGGAACATGGAGCCCGTCAGTGTGATTGAGGGTCATATCGATACGGTCCTCACGAGCAAGATCCGGTTCTACCACAAGGTCGAGTCGACGCCGGCAAACATGAGGGCGGGGAACGTGCAAGCCGCGTTCTACTCGCTGTGCCCCGTGAACAAGCCGATGCTCGTGAAAAGGTTCACGAAGTTCTGGTTTTCGTACGTGAGATCGCCCCGCCATGGCTTGATGCAAGTTAGATCCATCGATGACTTCGATCGCGCGCGGAAGCAGGGCAAGATCGGCGCCATCCTGCACTACGAGGGCGCCGGGGGCATCGACGAGGGATTCACGCTGCTCGAGGAGGGAGCAAGGCAAGGACTGCGAGGCCTATGCATCACGTGGGCCGACACGAACAAGTTCGGCCACGGTGCCAAGTTCAAGGGCGAGCAGTCGACTGATGGCCTCACGGAACTCGGAAAGGAGCTCGTCGCGAGGGCCGAGGGCCTCGGCATCACGATCGACGTCTCGCACCTGAACGACCCTTCGTTCTGGGACGTGGTCTCGGTCGCCAAGAAGCCATTCATCGCGTCGCATTCCAACGCCCGCGCCGTGTGCAAGCACCCCCGCAACCTCACGGACGAGCAAATCAAGGCCGTGAAAGAAAAGGGGGGCACGATCGGCATCAATTTCAGCGTCAAGTTCCTCGACGATGGCTGGAAGGCTACCAATGGAAAGGGAGTCACGTTCGCCACGATCAAGAAACATATCGACCACATCTCAAGCATCGCGGGTATCGAGACGGTTGCCATGGGCTCTGATTATGATGGCACCAAGATCCCCCCTTGCTTGCAAACGCCAGCGAGTTACCCGGCACTCTTCCAGTATCTTGGCGAGAACGGGTACAGCAAGCAAGACCTGCACAAGATCGGCCACGAGAACCTGCTGCGGGTCTTCAAGGCCACGTGGACGTGATCCTTCCAGCGGATTCTCTTACACCATGAAGGGATAATGTGAAGGATCAAGATGTTGCGACCGGATACTTGCCTTCTCGAAGGCGGGCGAGCACGTACGCCCGGTAATTCTCGTACTTGCAAGTTGGAATGACGGAATGCGAGCTCGAGATGATGAAGCCGCCGCCTGGTGCAACATCGCGGATCAGCCGCGTGACGTAAGCATCGACCTCGGCCGGCGTGCCGTGCGACAGCAACTCGATGGGCACGTTCCCGATCAGGGTTAGCTTGTCTCCCCATCGCCGCTTTCCCTCGATCATGTCCATCCCGGCCGAGCCCTCCCACGGGTGCAGCGCATCGACGCCTGCCTCGATGAAATCGGGCACGAGGTCCATGACGCAGCCGTCCGAATGCATCATGACCTTGCCGCCACCCGCGTGGATTGCCTTGCAAAAACGCGAGATGCCTTGCTTGAAATAACGCCTGTACATGGCAGGGGATATCAGCGGGCGCTGTTTCTGGCCAAGGTCGTCGGTCATGTAGAAAATCCGGGCCCCGCAATCCAATAATCTCGTGGCAACTGCCACCGCGTAGTCCGACATGTCCTTGACCGCTCGCTTGATGAAACCGGGCTCTTTCACGAGCAATCGGAAGAGGGTCTCGTAGCCGAACAGCTCGCACAAGTTCTCGAAGTACGCGGCCCCGAAGACCGTGAAGGCGAGCGCGATGCGTCCCTTGCCGGACTCGACAAACTTTCGGGCGATGCACGTGTTGGCGATGCCATCCGCGTCGAAGGAGATGTACTTGTCGTAATCGGCTATCGATCGCAAAAAACCGCGACGGTCGACTGCTCCGTGCCCGGATGGTATCTTGGTGGCAACATCACCCGCGGGCGAGATGATTGTATGCCTGGAAACGCGGATATCATCGAATAGCCTCGGCGAGAGCACCACGGGCAAGCCACCGACGGCTCCCATCATGTCCACGCGCAGCCGGCGGTAGACCGAAGAGATCGAGGCGAGCACGGGGGCGATGGCGGGCTGTAGCAGCGTGGCGAGGGCACGGGGGCGGTCGATAGCAGCGAACGCGATCTTGCGCAAGGGCTTGGCCCAAGGCGCGGCCATGTACCGCAGCAGCGTTGCCGGGTAGAACAGGATGCCCGGCTCCACGTTCACTGGCCTGGAACCGACGATCTCGGGGATCTCGATCGCGCCCTCGTACGCGGGAACGCGGTCTGGCTCCACGTGGTCGAGCGCTGCCATGACGCGCGCGTCTGGATCCATCACACTTGCTCACGCCTCGTGCTTACTTGCGCCGTCCGAATCAAAAAACAGAGCGCGATCGCGGCGGTTCGGGCAAGTTGCCAATGACGATGAAAATAAGGTCAATCATCCTGGTACTCGATCTGGTCATCCTCGATGAGCTCGCGATCGTCCTCGGTGACGGACGGTCGGGTCTGTTCCTCGGCAACGTGGGTCATGTCCTTCGCACCATGCTCTATCACGGTCGATATGGTGTAAAGTTTCTTGTGCTCTTCATTGAACGGCATCTGGTGGCCGCAACTCGGGCATTGTAACACCTTGGCTTTGCCTTTCTTTTTTATGAGCATCACGTTGTCACATTCTTCACAGAATTTCAGATCGCATCAACTCCATGTCGGTTTTCGGATGGATATGGTTTTTAGCAGTTTATTTGATCTAATGGACAATACGGGATTTAGCTTGGACGCCCCACGATCCTTTATAAATCGTCCAAGTTTCACCCGGCATTGTCATCTAATAAACTCGTCCTCTTTTCGTAAATCTTCAATAAAAAACGTTACGCAAATGCTACAAATGTTTTTTCCTATCATCGATAATTATTGTGCATCTCATCCATGAGATCTTGATAATTTTCAAGGTCTCCTGGCATGATATTGCACCTGGAAACGTCGCACCCGCAGACGTGGTTCCATCCTTGCTCGTCCACTTTACGAGATAGATTAAATGGCCGGGATCGTGCCGTGAATGGTGGGAGATGGTGAAAGCGGGAATTGAAAACGTGAATTGCCAAAAATACCATTAGACAAACCGAGGAATGCGGTTATGGCCGTTTTCATCCTTCGCTATCAGACCATCCATGAGTTTAAGATGGTAATTGAGCTTGCTTGTCGCGATATTGAACTTTTCGAGGAGTTGCGAGTATGACATGGGCGACTTTTCCAGCAGCACCAACGTGTCTCGCCGTATCTCGTGGTTCAACGCGTTGATGATGTCTAACCGTTATTTCAAGCCTGGTCAAACTTGGACATCAAGGCCAAGTTTGTCCAAACTAAGGCTTGTCGATGTTTGACAAGCAAGCGGGCGATAACGGGCGCCCTCCCCTTTGGCGTGTGGCGTGTCGCTCACGACCTTGTCCGCATCCGGTACGCTTATGCTGGCGAGACGGCGCTGCAACGTCGTCGAGATGACCTCCTTGAACTCTAAAAAATTAATTGCCAGCTTCCCCGATGTTTCCTGCCATTCTTGAACGGCGACGAGTAACATGCCCTTGACGGCCCCCGGACTCTTGTCGATTTTTGCCGCGAGGAGGCCCCCGATGAAATCGATGATCACCATGGTCTCGCTCGACGAGAGCGCCTTCTGGACAAGTTCAGGCATTTTTTCGGGCAGCCCTTCGGGGATCGCTGCCGGGAGGCCCTTATAACCGCGGTTAAGCCATGTCTTAAACCAGGAAGGCATGATCCACGAGAAGAAGTTGATAGATGCGTGCAATAACCCGACGATCATGATAAATATGAGAGAAAGATGCCGTATGCTAGCTGGATACCCAAATAAACGGGGTAGAGAACAAACGCCACGGCAATGAAATCAATCATTATGCACAACCAGCTAGCTTCCAACATGTTACCTACCGAATGCTTAAAAGCGTTTTCACGCCGCCTGGTGGTATCCCTTTATACTGGCGATACGGATATCGAGGTTGATGACCATGTTTTCAAGGGCAGCACGCTGGATCTGGCTCGATTACATCACGCCGTGGGCCACGACCGGCGAGTTCAGGCACGATCGCGTCGTCGGCTTGAAGCCTTCCGAGAAAAACCGGTTTGGCATGTTCCGAAAATGCTTCACCTTGTCGGACGCGATCGATTCCGCGACGCTCGACATCACGGTCGACGGGCGGTATGAGCTATTCGTCAATGGGCAATATCTCGGCCGCGGGATCTACCGTTGCAACAAGCACAACTGGTATTATGACGAGTACGACATTGCACGGTTCTTGCACGGGGGCAAGAACGTGATCTGCGTAATTGTCCAGTTTTTTGGCGAGCAACTATCGTGGTACGAGCCCCTTTCCCACGGCGGCATCGCGGGCCGCGGCATCGGCAAGGGTGGGCTGCTCTTCCAGGCCGACGTGCAGACGAAAAGTGGATCGCTGTTTATCTACAGTGACGGAACGACCCGCGCCCGCCCTTGCGACGCTTGGCAGCAAGACGCCCCGCTCATGCACGTCGGGTTGCCTTTCGTCGAGATATTCGACGCGCGGCGGTTCCCGTGGCAGTGGCTCGACCTCGATTTCGACGATTCCGGGCCAGAATGGGATCACGTGCTCGAGTTGCGTCTCAATGATATTTTACCGGAGCTGGTCCCTTGCGACATACCAAGGCTCGTGGAAGGGAAGAAGCGGGCAGCGAGCATCGCCAGCGCGGGGATCATCCAGGAATTTTTCGACAATGAAGATATCCGCGACTCATTAACAGACCCGGCAACTGATCCCATCGATTTTTTCGTCCAGATGGGCAAGTCCACGTATAAAAGCATGAATAGTTACCCCGCGGTCGCGTGGGCAAAAGGGGAGCCGGTCGTGCTGGAACTCGGGAGCGATCCTCAGGGTATCGTGTTTGACATGAGAGAGGAGGTAACCGGGTTTCCATACATCGACGTTGTTGCGTCGGAACCTGGCACGGTGTTGGACCTGGCGTGGGGCGAAAAACTTGACCCCGCGAGAGGAAACAAGATGCCACTCGTTCGCGCGTTCAAGGAGAAATACGGGAGCAGGTATATTTGCCGCCAGGGTGAAAACGTGCACCGGCTGTTTCACTGGTTCGGATTCCGCTACATCCAGGTGAACATCAAGGGGCGGGGCAAGGTTGCCATTCGGGATCTCGGCACGGTAACTTACAACTATCCGGTCCAGCTAGCCGGCTCTTTTTCTTGCGATGATGCACGTCTCACCCGGCTCTACGAGGCATGTGCACGCACATTGCGTTGCTGCATGCATGATGGCTACGAGGACTGTCCAGGCCGCGAGCAGCGGCAGTGGATCGGCGATGCATACGTGGAAATTCTCGTCAACTTCGTCTTGTTCGGTGATACCGCCCTTGCCAAGAAACTCATCAAGCAATGTGCTCAAAGTCAGCGCGGCGATGGTCTCACGGCGATGTGCGGTCCTGGCGATCATGATATACACGGACTGCTGATACATGATTACTGTTTATATTGGATAAACATCATCTACCAATATTACTGGTATACAAGTGATATAGCGCTCGTCGAGGAGATGATGCCGAGCATGATCAAGGCCATTGGCTGGTTCATCAAGCACGTGAGTCCTATTTCGGGCCTGGCCACGGACTTGCCCAACTGGACGTTCATCGACTGGAGTCGAAATGACAAGTGGGGGGCATGTTGCCCGCTGAATGCACATCTCTACATCACGGTCAGGCAGCTCGCTGAGATGGGACGGCTTGTAGGCTGGAACAAGGCCATCGCACATCTTGATGGCATTGCAGATGGTATAGCCAATGGAATCAATCGATACTTGTGGGACGAGCAACGCGGTGCCTACGTCGATGCAGTGGAAGTGGACAGCGGGGGATCGGTTATTCAAAAAAGCAAGAAGGTCACGTTCCACGCAAATGCACTCGTCATCTTGCACGGCATCATCCCCCAGAACCGGATCGCGCTCGTGGTGACAAATGTCTTCGATCGTCCGTATTCCGAGATGTACATTCAGAACGGCGGAACCATCTGGCGGGGCATTACCGCGTCCAGCCTCGACGAGGAACGACACGTCATCGTCGCGGAGCCGTTTTTCTTCCATCACGTCAATCAAGCGCTCGCTAAAGTGGGACGGCACGACATCATCGCCCGGTTCATCAAGGATGGCTGGTGCAAGATGCTGGATCTCGGCGCGACGACGATCTGGGAGACATGGGGAGACCAAGGCTCGCTTTGCCATGCTTGGAGCACGACGCCCGCCCATGACATCGCCCGCCATTGTCTCGGCGTTCACATCGCGAAGCCCGGTGCTGCCGAAATCCTCGTGGCCCCCGCGCTGATGGGCTTGTCTAAAGCCGAGGGGGCTGTTCCCACGGCGAAGGGCATCGTACGAGTACGCTGGCAGTGGTTAAATGATGGTGCAAAACGTTCTTTCATCATCGACATATCAGCGCCGGCGGGCGTGGGTATATGTTACAAGGCGCCGGTAATTGACGGCCATGCGAGCACGGGTGAGATCCGAGAGGCACCGGAACGCGGTTTTACAGTTAGGATCTCCTCCGAGTACCAATAACATCACGGGGCCATTATATTCGCGGGAAAAACGAGTTACGTCCTTTTTTACAGTTTTCTTTCGATGGAATCTCGGGAATTGGGAATGAAGGCCTTCATTGATGAATTATTCTTGGACCGGCAAGATTCACGTTTTCTAATAAGCACCGGGTTTATTTAAGGGAAATTTTAAAAGATTAGGAGACCGTTTAACTGATCCTTTTTACCTTCTAAAGCCTTTCTGTTTCAGTCTATTCAACGTTTGATGTCACGACTGAAATGATACATGCCCGTGCAATGTCGTTTCTACCCGTTTTAACGT
>Ga0172366_10003690_pt1 | contig 12054 bp, 7 predicted proteins | sample LakKivSesite69cm_FD_114533 | JGI IMG/M metagenome (GOLD analysis project Ga0172366, IMG submission 114533) | Sediment microbial communities from Lake Kivu, Rwanda - Sediment site 69cm | ecosystem: Environmental > Aquatic > Freshwater > Lake > Sediment | place: Rwanda: Western Province, Lake Kivu... | reverse complement strand
CTTCACCGGGCAGGAGGTGATCGAAGGGCAGAGGTTCTACCTCTCGCATGGCGGCCAGCACATGGGTTCGATCTGGGGACACGGGGCGTACCTTGCCCCCGACTGGACCGCTGACGCGCTACACAGGATCGGCCTTGTCACGGCTGGGCTGCGCGAGGGCGTCCCTGAACCGGCGCGATTCGCTCAGGCGGACCTGGAAGCATTGCCGCCTGGCGAACGGGGCCGGATCGAGGCGCTCGTCGCGGAGGAACTCCGGACGAATCGCTTTGACTCCGCCACGAATACCCTGACGCTCAGCCCCGGGCAGGCAGAGGCGTTTCCAGTGCTCGTCGGCCACTACACCCGACTTTTCCGCGACGGGAAGAACGACATCGGTATCGCGCCGGGCATTGTGAAGACCGATGCCGAGGGCCGGAAACTTGCGGCTTTCTTCTTCTGGACCGCGTGGGCGGCGGGCACGAACAGGCCCGACACGGACCACACCTACACGGCGAACTGGCCGCATGATCCGCTCGTGGGCAACTTCCCCACTCCGGGCGCGCTCATCTGGTCCATCGTAAGCGTGGTCGTGCTGATCGCCGGGGTGGCGCTCGCGCTGTTCCTCTATCTCTCGTTCGTCGGGAGAGAGTACGCCGACGAAGAGGTCAGGTTCGCCCCGTTTGCCTCTCCGAGGCCGACGCCGAGCCAGAAGAGCACCCTTGCGTTCTTCGTCGTCGTCGCGCTCCTGTTCCTCGTGCAGTCCCTGCTCGGCTCCATCACCGGACACTACGCGGTGGCGGGCAATCGCATCTTCGGCATCTCGACGGCAAGCCTCCTGCCGTACGTGGCGGCGCGCACGTGGCACGTGCAACTTTCCGTGTACTGGATCGCCACCGCATGGCTGGCGACCGGCCTGTTCCTTGGACCGTTCGTCTCCGGGCGCGAGCCGAAGGGGCAGCGTCTCTGGGTCAACGTGCTCTTCGGCGCGCTCGTGGCGATTGTCGTGGGAAGCCTCGTCGGAACCTATTTCAGCATCCGAGGGAGCTTCGGCAGCGAGGGGTTCCTCTTCGGCGACCAGGGATACGAGTACATCGAGCTTGGCCGCGTCTGGCAGATCGGCCTCATCGTCGGCATGGTCGTCTGGCTCGTGCTCGTCTACCGGGCGATCAAGCCGATGCTCGCACAGGAGAAGGACAAGGGCGGGCTGACACACCTGTTGCTCTACTCCTCGGTTACGATCCCCCTTTTCTACTCGGCAGGGCTGTTCTATACGCCCGGCACGCACCTCTCCGTCGCCGATTACTGGCGCTGGTGGGTGGTTCACCTCTGGGTGGAAGGCTTCTTCGAGGTCTTCGCAACGGTTGCCGTTGCCTTCGTCCTCTCGCGCATCGGGGCCGTGCGGGAGCGGTCGGCGCTCGTGGCGATCTACTTCAGCGTGGTCCTCTACCTCGGAAGCGGCGTGATCGGCACGTTCCACCACCTCTACTTCGCCGGAACCCCGACGTTCATCCTGGCGCTCGGCGGCGTCTTCTCGGCTCTGGAGATCGTGCCGCTCTCGCTCTTGGGGTTCGAGGTATTCCATAACCTCCGCATCCTCAAGAAGGGCGGCGAAGGGTTCCCTTACAGGTGGCCCCTCCATTTCTTCATCGCCGTCGCGTTCTGGAACCTCGTCGGCGCGGGCATCTTCGGCTTCCTCATCAACCCACCCATCGTGCTCTACTATGCCCAGGGCCTGAACACGACCCCGGTTCACTCTCATGCTGCGCTCTTCGGGGTGTATGGCTTCCTCGCCATCGCGCTCATGCTCTTCTCGATGCGCCACATCGTCCACCCGAAGGCATGGAGCGACCGGCTGCTCTCGTGGAGCTTCTGGGGCCTGAACCTCGGCCTCGTTGCGATGCTCGTCATCAGCCTCATCCCGGCGGGCTTCTATCAGTTCCTCCGGTCCGTCCGCTACGGCACGTGGTATGCCCGCAGCGAGGCGGTGACGGGTTCCCACTTCATCCACACGGTGACGTGGATGCGCATAGGGCCGGACATTATCTTCCTCTTCGGCGCGCTTGCGCTCGTGGTCTTCGTCCTCAAAGCTGCGTTCGGCATCGGGGGCGATGCTTCAGAGCCTCAGGTGACTGATTCCGGGCGGAAAACCGCAGAGACAGCATCGGCATAGTGAGAAAATGGCAGGGGAGGGTTCCCACGCCCTCCCCCACTATGGAGTTGGCGAGAGAACCAATTAGCGCGTCTGCTATGATTCTCACGAGCGCCGCCGCCGATCCTGTCGCATGGAACGCGACGCGGTGACGTGGCGCTCTAACTCGCTTCCCGCGTCGGAGTCCATCCCGTGCGAGAGACGCACCTTCGACCGGAGCCGCCACGAGACCGACGGCCCTTCTTCCTCCCAGATGAGCTGGCGATAGTACCGGCTGAGCGGCACGCGCCGTTCGGAGGGCAGCACTTCGGCGACCTGACAGAGCGCGACGAGGTCGGCGCGAAACACGCCGACCACCAGCGAACCAAGGCCAAGCCGGACAAGTTCGTTCGCGCTCAGGCGACCTTCCCGAAGCGCGGACATGACGGCATCCGGGAGCACTTCCAGACGCGCTAACGCCCACCGCACCGCCTCCTGCACGTGAACCCGGCTCCGCCAATAGCTCCTCGGCACCGCACCAAGCTCCCACCGTGCGAAGCGGCCGGGGAACACATCGCTGATCGCCCGCCAGACGCTCCCGGTCACGCGAAGGAGGCCATCGAGACCAGCGTCTTTGAAGGTGTCGGGGGTGAGCCGTCCCTGAGCGACGGACCGGGGTATCTCGGCAGGGCTGATTCCCAGCTTCGCAAGGAGCCACCGCACCGCTTCTGCTCGGAGCGCAGGGTCGCTCCAGGCGTCACGCGGCATGTGCGTGATCTCCCAGGGACGGTAGCAACCGGGGAAGACGGCTTCCAGCGCGCTCACTGCGTCGCCGCCGAAGCCGATGGTGAAAGCCCCGATCAGGTGCCACTTGCGAAGCGACGCCTTGATCTCGTGCGCCGCCGATTGCACGCGGAGGTCGTCCTGTGCGAGACCGGCGCGTTTCAATGCCCAGCGAATCGCTTCGGCGGCGAGCACGCGCCCGGCCTTTCCCTTCCAGAGCGTGGTCTGCACGCGGCGGCAGCGTTCCCAGGGCAGGAGCGTCGGGTAGGCTTCCGCGAGCGCATCCGCCACCGACCATCGGTAGACGTTCTTGATGAGCCAGGTCAGCCCGGCGTCGGAGAAATCGCGCTTGGTGATGTGTCCTTCGTGCACCGCATCGGCGATGGATTCGGGTGAAAGCCCCAGGCGCGATTCGATGAGCCAGCGTATCGCTTCTTGCCGGTGCGTCGGCGTATCCCAATACCCCGGTGGGACATGGCTATCCATCCAGGGCCTGACGCGGTCGGGAAACCCCAGCGCCAAAAGGCGGTTGACCGAACCACCGCACCGCCGGAGAGCAGGCCCCAGTCCGAGCGCGACAAACGGCAGCATCCCCTCTTTCAGAAGCTCTTCCGGCGCACGGCGCAATTCGTTCTCGACGAGGTAGCGTGTGGCCACCGCGATCCGGTCCTGCGTCTGGTGAGCGAAAAACCCCCAGGGGAAGGCGATTTCCAGCCCTGCGGCAACCTGCCGGGCGCGGGCGATGATCTGGCTGCGGGAAAGCCCCTGCTCGACGTTTGCGTGCGGGCCGAGCCGGATGTCGCCGTCAGGGTAGTGTCGCCGCAGGCGTGCAAGGCGACCGGCAAGCGCATCGGCATTCGTCTCTGACCAGAGGTGGGAGGTGATGCACTCCACCCCTGCATCCTCGGCCAGCCGTCCGAGATACGCCTTCAGGTCGTCCGGGAGAGACTCCGCAACCTGCATGAGGTCCGGCCCGGCGCGTTCGACCTCTTCCGCCGAGGTCTGCACGAGCGCGCCTTCCGGCACGTCGTCGAGCGAGGAGACGAAGCGCTTGTGAACGTCCGGGAAAAACGCCCTCCCAACCTCGTCCGCCGCCTCGATGAGCACAGGCTCGTAGATGTCCGCGTGGAAAGGCACGGTCATGATGAGCCGCACGACGCTCTCCGTGCCCACGATGGACTGCGCAAGGTCCTCAAGCGTCTCATCCCGGTCCCCACCGGCCACCTGAACGTGCGCGGAGAGATGGGTTTCGGCGATTGTGCGCGCAAGGATGAGCGCGTCTGCGTAATTCCTCTCCGTATCCCGATGATTCACATCATTCCCCCCTCACCGCGACGATGCTCTCTCTACACTCGCGTGAGCATCACCGGCACGGTGCTCTTTCGCATGACGTACTCCGTGGTCGAGCCGACGATGAGTTCTCGGATGCGGCCCCGTCCGAACGCTCCCATGATGATGAGGTCGTACGCCTCTTTCGCCGCGTGTTCGATGATCTGTTCTTCCGCGTGGCCCTCCACGAGCGTGATCTCGGTCTCCAGACAGCAATGGGCGAGGTAGTCTTCGGCGCGGCTCCTGACGGCATGGGCGTGCTCCTCGGTCATCTGTTCCCCGTCCACCGCAATGAGCACGGCAAGGCCCGTGCCCAGTTGCGAAGCGAAGTCGTTGGCGAGATGGAGCGCATTGTCCGCCGGTTCGCTCCCATCGTAGGCCAATAAAGGCCGCTGGATCGGCGCAAAGGTCGGCGGGCAGACCATCACCGGACGAGCCGCACGCCGGACGATCTGTTCGCTCGCGGAGCCGAGCAAGCCTCCGGAGAAGGTGCGATGCTCGCCATGCTGCCCCATCACGACGAGGTCGGCCTTCAGTGCCCGCGTGCAGATGGTCTCCGCGATGATCCCGATCTCGATGACCGGGGTGATGTGCGACTCCGGCAGGCCGAGCTCCGCAGCGTCCTCCTTGAATCGGGAGATGACCTCCCGCGCCTGCGTCTCAAGCACCTCGCGCAGGGCCTGGGTGTAGGTCTCGAACGGCTCCAGTCCGAGATGCATCGTGAAATCGCGCAACGTCGGCCCCTCAAGCGACCGGGCGTCAATCACGTTGAGCGCCTCAAGCCCGGCGTCCATCCTGAGCGCAAGGTGCGCGGCGTACTTCCCTGCCGAACGGCCCGACTCCGACCCGTCGAGCGCCGCAAGTATACAGCGAATCATCGTGCACCTCCTTGCCTGAGTTCGGTCCTCCATGGACCCAGGTGACACACGACAGAACCGCGCATAGGCTGTCACGAGACGTGCGTTGTTTCCCCAGCGCGGTAAAGAGATGATCGGTCATTCCATCGCTTCCGACAAGTGTTCGGATGCTCTCCTGAGAACGGGGGGATTGGCTTTCCCCAACCCTGCGTGCAGACAAGAATGTCTTGGGCAGACAAGAATGTCTGCCCCCACCCGTATCAAAATCGCAAGAGTACCGGTGGGGCAGGCATTCCTGCCTGCCCAAACAGAACCGAAAAGGCCCATCATAGAGGTTTTCAACAAAGCCAGATGGCTCGTAACCTCATGGGGAAACTGCGCGCACGGTGCGGCGTGTCAATGGACGGGATACATCACCTCGTCCAGCACGACAGGGCATTTGGCCATCCTCTGGCGAGGCCATCCGTCAAGGCAAGACGCTGCACGTGAAACTTGAACTTAGCGCTTTGGGTGCTGATTCAAATATCACGACTTCTTCATTTGCTTTTTTGTAATTCTCTTGGACGAGGTCCATTGACGCGGTCCCCGGTCCGCAATATATTGCGCTACGATTGGTCCTCCCATCCCCCATGCCTACCTTGGAAGACGAGGTAAGCGGATGAGGCGGCGAATACCACATCCTGCAATTAACCGAAGATCGCCGGTTTTCGGATCGGCCCCCGCTTTTATCCATTCCGAACTTCCAAGCCCCTTCCCAGCGACGAGCCTTCCCGCACTGGGCGTCGTCATCGGTCTGGGAAACCCGATGATGCACGACGACGGCGTCGGTCCTGCGGTGCTTCGCAGACTATCTCCTGAGCTCAAATCCCATCAGGCGGTGGAGTGCATCGAACTTCCATGGGCCGGGTTGAGCCTCTTGGAGGTGATACGCGACCGTCGGTGGGCGGTGCTCGTAGATTGCCTTGTTTCGGGCCAGTCACCTCCCGGCACCCTGCGAGTGCTCTCGGAGGACGATGTGCGTGGCTCCATCCGCCTGGTCTCCTACCATGACTTGAGCTATACCACCGCGTTGAATCTCGGCCGTGCGCTCGGTTGGGCATTGCCGAACGAGGTGATGATCCTGGGCATCGAAGGGCGCGAAGTCTACGAGTTCGGCGAGGGCCTGAGCGCGGAGGTGGATGCGGCTGCTGACAGGGCAGCACGGATGATCGAAGTGTTTGTCCGGCAGCGAATCGGATGCGAACCCACCGGATGAGGGAGAAGACTGTGAAATACTCGTCAATGCTCTTGAACGCACAGGTAAGCCCGGGGGTGCTGGCGAAATCGGAGCGGGAGTTGCGAGAGGCATTCCTGGAAGAGGTCGAGCGCATTCCTGGCGCGGAACGGCTGCATCGCTGTATCCAGTGCGGCACGTGCACCGGCTCGTGCCCGGTGAGCTACACCATGGACATCTCGCCCCGGCAGGTCATCGCGCTGTTCCGCGCCGGGGCAATCGAACAGATCCTGCGGAGCCGCACCATCTGGGTCTGCGCTTCGTGCTACAACTGCACGGTGCGGTGTCCGTCGCAAATCAAGATCACCGATCTGCTCTACGCGCTGAAGCGTCTGGCGATGGATCGCGGGATTTTCCCTTCGAAGTTCCCGGTCTACGTGCTCTCCGAGACGTTCGCCAAGATGATCAAGCGCTACGGGCGCAACCACGAGCTTGGCCTGATCAGATCGTTCTATCTGCGCACGCAACCCCTCCAGCTTCTGCGCCAGAGCATGGTCGGCCTGGACTTGCTGAAGGCTGGGCGGATGCCGTTGCGCCCAGAGAAGATCCGCGGGCAGAAAGAGTTGAAGGCGATCATCGCCAGGGCGGAGCAGATTGAACGGCCCCAAGAGCCGACCGGCGAAAAGCGGGGGACCGATGAGGTCGGCTATAAGGCCATCTGACGGGAACATGTGTGCTGGCGGGAGGTGACTGATGCCCTATTCGTACTACCCCGGATGCAGCCTCCATTCTACGGGGACAGCTTACGATAAGTCGGTGCGCGCGGTCTTCCATGCGCTGGGGGAGGACCTCATCGAGCTGGAAGATTGGAACTGCTGCGGTGCCACGATCTACATGTCGAACCAAGAGACGGTGGCCCTGGCGATTTCGGCTCGAAACCTGGCGCTCGCGGAAAAGCTGGGACACGACCTCGTCGTCCCGTGCAGCGCCTGCTTCACGGTCCTCAACAAGACCCGGCGCTTCATGGAAGAGATGCCCACGCTGCGCGCCCAAGTTAATGAGGCCCTCTCTGTGGCGAACCTGCACCCGGAGTATTCCGTCCGCGTGCGCCATCCGTTGGAGGTGCTCATCAACGATTTCGGGGTCGAGCGCCTGGCGCAGGCAGCTCGCCGTACGCTTGAGGGGTTCAAGTTGGCGTGTTACTACGGCTGCCAGATTCTCCGCCCCGAACGTGCGGTGGGCGATGATCCTGAAGTGCCGATGGTGTTGGATCGTTTGATGGAGGCGTTTGGCGCCCACACGGTGGATTTTCCGGCCAAGACGCGCTGCTGCGGAGGGATGCTCATCACCACATTCCGGAAGGTCGCGCTCGATCTGATCGGCGAAATCCTGGAATGGGCGGTGCGCGGGGGCGCGAATGCCATCGTGACTGTGTGCCCACTCTGCCAGATCAATCTGGAGCTCTATCAGGATCGGTTGGGGCCGCGAACCGCGGAGAAGGTGCGCCTGCCAGTGCTGTTTTTCACGCAGTTGGTGGGGTTAGCATTGGGGTGCAGCCCTGAGGAAGTCGGGCTGGAGCACCAGGTGGTGCGCGTGCCGCCGGAATATGTGACGCCTGTGGAGGTGGGAAACCATGACTGATGCGGAAGATGTGCGCATTGGAGTGTATATCTGCCATTGTGGGATAAACATCGCCTCCGCGGTGGACGTTGGGACAGTGCGGGCGCTTGCCGAGACCCTAGAGGGGGTGACGGTGGCGCGTGACTACAGGTTCATGTGCTCCGAGGGAGGCCAGGAACTGATCCGGAAGGACATCAGGGAATTGGGCCTGAACCGTGTGGTGGTCGCCGCGTGTTCCCCGCTCATGCACGAGATCACGTTCCGGAATACCTGCGAACAAGCGGGCCTCAACGGCTACCTGTTCCAGATGAGCAACATACGGGAGCAGTGCGCCTGGGTGCACGACAATATGGACGAGGCCACCCTGAAGGCGTGGGGCCTGGTGAGCGCAGCCGTCCACAGGGTTGCGCTGCACGAGCCGCTCGAACCGATGAAGGCCGATGTCCACCCGGCCACGCTGATCGTGGGGGCCGGGATTGCGGGCATCCAGGCGGCGCTGGAGATCTCTGAGTCGGGACATCCGGTCTACCTCGTCGAACGCGAATCGGCGATTGGGGGACAAATGGCCAAGTTCGACAAGACCTTCCCCACGCTGGACTGCGCGGCCTGCATCCTGACTCCCAAGATGGTCTCCGTCGGGCGTCGGGAGAACATCCACCTCATGACGATGAGCGAGGTGGAGTCCGTCATGGGGTACGTCGGGAATTTCAAGGTGCGCGTGCATACGAAGGCCCGCTATGTGACGGAAGAGTGCACTTCGTGCGGGGAATGCGTGAAAGTATGCCCTGTCAAGGTCCCCAGCCTGTTCGATGAGCTGCTCTCCGAGCGGACCGCGATCCACAAGATGTTCCCCCAGGCCGTGCCCGGAGATTTCGTGATCGAGAAACGCGAGCGTCCGCCGTGCAAACAGGCCTGTCCGATCCACCAAGACGCGGCTGGCTACATCGCACTTATCCGCGAAGGGCAGTTCGCCAGGGCTGCCCGCCTGGTGCGCCGCGAGAACCCCCTGCCGTTCATCTGTGGCCGCGTATGCTATCACCCCTGCGAATCTCAGTGCAATCGCGGGAGCGTAGACGAGCCACTCGCCATTCAGCAGCTCAAGCGCTTCCTGATGGACTGGGAACGGGAGAACATCGGCGAGGTTGATCCCCCTCCGCCTGAGCATGACTACCCTGAGAAGGTGGCGATCATCGGTTCAGGCCCCGCCGGACTGACGGCGGCGTTTGATCTGGCCGTCAAGGGCTACAAAGTCACGGTCTTCGAGAGGCACGACGTGCCCGGCGGCATGTTGTCGGTCGGTCTACCCTCGTACCGGTGTCCGCCTGAGATCGTGAAACGAGACATTGACTACATTCGCAAGCTGGGTGTCACTATCCTGACGAGGCGACAGCTGGGGCGGCACTTCTTCCTGGAAGACCTCCTGAGTGAGAAGCCAGACATGGGGTTCAAAGCGGTCTTCCTCGCCACTGGCGCGCACAAGGCGTTCACGCTCAACGTTCCGGGCGAAGACCTGGACGGGGTGATCAGCGGGATAGACTATCTCCGGAACGTCAATCTGGGGTTTGGTCAGATCACTGGCCGACGGGTTGCGGTCATCGGCGGAGGCAACACCGCCATTGACGCCGCACGAACTGCGCGTCGCGAGGGCGCTGCGGTGACGATCCTCTACCGGCGAACCCGGGACGAGATGCCCGCCGAGGATGAAGAGATCGAAGACGCCATCGCCGAAGGTGTCAGGTTCCGTTACCTCATCGCTCCTGTGGCGGTGCTGGGGGACGGTGGGCGTGTGCGTGGGCTTAGGTGCGTCCTTATGGAGTTGGGTGAGCCGGATGCGAGCGGTCGCCCTCGGCCAATCCCGATACGCGACTCCGAGCACGAGTTGGAATTCGATCAGGTGATCCCTGCCATCAGCCAGCAGCCGGATCGGTCGTGGTACAGAGATGGCGGACAGACGTCGAACAGGAAGGGCCAGCCCCGGCTCCTGTTTTCCCGGTGGGATACCATCGAGGTACATGCCGAATCAATGCAGACGGACATCCCTGGAGTGTTCGCCGGGGGCGATGTGGTGCTCGGTCCGTCCACGGTGGTGGAATCCATGGGCCAGGGACGTCGCGCGGCTGAGGCCATTGACAAATACCTGCGTGGGCTACCTATGCAGGATTTCAAGACCCATATGCCTCCGCCAAACCCGCGCAAGACGTTCGAGAGCCGTCCTCATCCCTATGCTCCCCGATACGAGGACATTCCACGCGAGCCGCGCGTCAATACGCCTCAACTTGACCCGGCAACGCGCATCGGCAGCTACAAGGAGGTCAATCTGGGGTTCAGCGCCGAGCAAGCCGTCCAAGAGGCGCAGCGCTGCCTCAATTGCGGAGTCTGCGTGGAGTGCTACGAATGCGAACGGGTCTGCGAGCCGGGGGCGGTGAAGCACGACATGGTGGATAAGGTCACGGAAATTGACGTGGGACAGATCATCATCGCGACAGGGTATCAGACCTTCGATCCCAGAAAAATGCCGCAGTACGGATATGGACGGTATGACAACGTGCTGTCGTCACTGGAGCTTGAGCGCATGCTCAACACTACGGGACCCACCGGGGGGAAAGTGCTCTGCAAGAACGGCAAAGAACCGAGAGCCATTGGCATCATCCACTGCGTCGGTTCGCGGGACGAGAACCACCACCGCTACTGCTCACGCGTCTGCTGCATGTACGCGCTGAAATTCGCTCACCTGGTGGCCGAGCGGACCGATGCGGAGGTGTACCAGTTCTACGTTGACATGCGGGCATTCGGGAAAGGGTACGAGGAGTTCTATGCCCGGGTACTTTCGGAAGGGACGACCGTCATCCGGGGCAAGGGAGCCGAAGTGATCCCAAGCCGGAACCCCACCAATGGTGACAGGCATCTCGTGGTACGCTGCGAAGATACGCTGATCGGGAAGTTCCGGGAAATCCCTGTGGACATGGTGATCCTGTGCACCGCTCTGGAAGCGCGTTCGGATGCCGGGAACGTGGCGAGCACATTCCACATCAGCCGCAGCCCCGACGGCTTCTTCCTCGAACGCCATCCGAAGCTCGACCCGATGGGGACAACTTCCGAGGGGATTTACCTCGCGGGCACTTGCCAGGGGCCGAAGGACATCCCCGACGCGGTGGCGCAAGCGCAAGGAGCCGCCGCCAGAGCGCTGGCCTTGATCTCGAAGGGACACGTGCTGATTGATCCGGTGCGGGCGCAGATTGACCCCGACCGGTGCTCCGGATGTCGGATATGCAATACGCTCTGCGCGTTCGACGCCATTTCCTACAACATAGAGAAAAAGATTTCGGAAGTGAACGAGACGTTGTGCAAGGGCTGCGGAACGTGCGTGGCGGCATGCCCGGCATCGGCGATCACCGGCAGGCATTTCTCCGATGCGCAGATACTGGCCGAACTGGAGGGGTTGCTGGTCTGACTCCGACGTGGAGATACGAAAGATGAACGGGACGTGGGAACCGAAGATCGTGGGGTTTCTCTGCAACTGGTGCAGTTATACGGGGGCAGACTTAGCAGGCATGTCGCGCATTCCCTGGCCGCCGAACGTCCGCATCATCCGGGTGATGTGCACCGGGCGAGTGGACCCGACGTTCATCCTCAAAGCCTTCGAGAAAGGGGCGGATGGGGTGCTGATCTCCGGGTGTCATCCCGGAGACTGTCATTACATCGAGGGGAACTACAAGGCACTACGTCGCACGCTTCTGTTGAAGAGGATGCTCTCCGACTTCGGCATTGACCCCCGGCGATTGCGCTTGGAGTGGATCTCAGCCAGCGAAGGCGAACGTTGGGCCGAAGTTACCCGTGAGATGACGGAGACGGTGCGACAACTGGGACCACTGCACCTTTCGACCGCATAGGCCGGAGAAGGAGCGAACCGTGTCGGTCAGTAAGAAACCCAAATTGGCATTGTACTGGTCCGCCTCGTGCGGCGGCTGCGAGATCGCGGTGGTGGACATCGGCGAGAAAATCCTGGAGGTCGCCGACGCATTCGACATCGTGTTCTGGCCCGTAGCGATTGACTTCAAGGTCAAAGATGTCGAGGCGATGCCCGACGGCTCGATTGACGTGTGCCTGTTCAACGGCGCGATACGGACCGATGAGAACGAGCGCAT
>Ga0172366_10003689_pt1 | contig 12056 bp, 10 predicted proteins | sample LakKivSesite69cm_FD_114533 | JGI IMG/M metagenome (GOLD analysis project Ga0172366, IMG submission 114533) | Sediment microbial communities from Lake Kivu, Rwanda - Sediment site 69cm | ecosystem: Environmental > Aquatic > Freshwater > Lake > Sediment | place: Rwanda: Western Province, Lake... | reverse complement strand
CGAGATCGCCGCGGAGATAGCAGCGTCGGGCGTGTCCGCCGTGGTGATCACGGGCGGTGAACCGATGCTGCAGCAAGGGGAGATCGCGGCCCTCGTCCGCCTCCGGCCTGGCATCGACTGGTTCATCGAGACGAACGGCACGATAGCTCCCGTGGACAAGCTACACGATGACGAGCAAGTCTTTTTCAACGTGAGCCCGAAGCTACCGTCGTTCGATCCAAGTCCCTTTCCACTCGAGCGCAGCATCTTCAAGCACGTCGTTACTCCGGGGCCAGATGACCTCGCATCGTGGAAACGAAAGATGAAATCGATGCCCGTGGCAATAAAACAGCGCACGTACTTCATGCCGGCATCTCGCAATCGGGAGCAATACCTCTCGAACGCCCCCGCCGTCGCGCTCTGGTGCAACGCGAACGGCTTCAACTTCGGCCCGCGGGAGCACATGGTCGTGTTTCAAGGGATGCGCGGGCTGTAATGGGTTCCCGTTTATAATGCTTATGCCGTTACCTTCGTTACCTCGTCCTGGCTTAATAGGCAGCACACGTACAAGCCGATGATCGTCCACGCGAACGCGGCGTTGAATAGGAATGCGAATTTAAACGCGGCCTTCCGTTCCAGCAGCAGCCCGATCCCCACGGCAAGGGTGGTACCAGCAAGAGCCCCGAACACGACGCCGAGCACCGCCACCACCGCGAGGAGCATCGCGGGGGTGGCGATCGAGAGCGCATCGGGCCACTCGGTGATGATGATGTCGACGAGCGCGCCCCCAGCCGTGAAGGCGATGCCAACCAGCACAATGCAAACGAAACAGCCGCCGAAAGTAATGCCTATGCTCGCCAATATGTTCACGTTGAGACCCTTCTTGCGCTTGTTGTAAATGATCGAGAACACGTACAGTGATCCGAACAAGATGGAGGCGATGCCCAAGAATACCGCGAGATCGTGCACGGAGCTAGCGTGTACCGCCAGCGGTGCCCATGCTCCCGCCGCGAGTGACACGAGCGTGTCGACGAGTGCGAGTAGGGCTATCCCCATCGCGATGAAGGCTATACCCAGGATCATGCCGACCCCGAGCAAGACCGGGATGAGCTGCTGCTTGAGCCTCGCCCTCTGCTCCACGGGTGACCGGGGTGGCGGCAATTTCATTGCCAGGGCGCACAGTCCGAATGGGATCACCCAGAACAATGCGACGTACACGATCGCGCCACCATCCGCGTGCAAGGTCGTGAGGCTCCCGACGAAGTAGTACAAGGCCATGAACGTCGCCACGAACGCGGTGACTTTCAACACGAACCATCTATCGAGATTTTTCAACATGTACCAGAAGAACGGGATGAACGCGAGGACGAGACCCATCCCGGCGATCAGCGACAAGGCCGCGCTTGCCGGGACGATCGGATCGTACCAGAAATTGAAAAAACCGTTGATCGACACGATAACTTCATCGAGATTGCCGATCCCGGGGAAAAGGTGAAAATTTCCCTGGTGGTTCATGACTCCGTCGAGGTAGATATGCATGATACCACCGGCACATGCCAGGAGGAATGAATTGGCGTACGGGATGCGGTTATGCCCGTTATCTATCAACACTTTTTTCTTGAAATCTGGCGAGAACCTGGTGAAATAGGAATAGAAGAACGCGAGGAAGAGCGCGAAGACGAGATAACCCGCATATGTATGCGTGAAATTGCCTATTCCCAACACCCAACCGAGATCAGGGCCGAGATAATTGGCCAAGAAGAGGATCATGACGTGGTATTTCGAGAACCGCTTGTCGCTGATCAAGTATAACGAGTACCCGACCAGCCCGCCGAGAAAGAGATGCGCGATCGATGGCATGGTGGAACAACCCGCTCGTGATAGCCTTTTCCCGTCTCATGTGGATTTAACAATTCATCTCATGAAAAAGTCAAAACGATCTTCCAAGTTCCGTGTACACAAATCGGGAACGTCTCTCAACGCTGCACGGCAATCTTTTTTAGATTCAGACCAGAACTGGTACTGGGAAAATAAACCAGGTTGCTGGTGCATGATCGAAGCGTTTTACCTCGTCAAGGAGAGCGGGCTTCCCATCTACACGTATCACCAGGGCGACAAGAAGGGAACCGAGTTCGACGACCTGGTCTCGTCGTTCCTTGCCGCGATCGACGTGTTCTCTGCTGAGAACTTCAAGGGACGCATCAAGGCGATCGTCCTCGAGGATAATAGGAAGCTCTACTTCCGGTCCTTCAAGATCGGCGGGAACAAGATCCTCAAGTTCATCGCCCTCACCGGCACGGACAACATCGGCGAGCTCGACGGGAAAATGATCAACCTGAAGTGGATCATGGAAAAGCTCGGGAAATACCTTGATGATCCCACTGGCGGCATCCCGCGCGTGCTGGAAGCCGAGATCGTCGAAAAGATAAAGGGATTGCTATCGTCGCCCTCCCGCAGCGCTCCCAACGGTCGGGGGCAGAATGCCCTTGATGACCAGATGTCTGCCCGTCAATTGCCGAGATAGGCCAAATGCCTGGCGTTTTCGTCCAAGACTGCTTGTATCGGGCTGAAGATTCTAAGAAATGCAATAAATGAAAAAAGGTGTAATGGCCGGTCATTCGGCCTCATGGCCGGCTCGATCACGATGGTGGCTTTGGCTGGTTAGCGTTCGTCGTGTCTCCTTGACCTGGCGGGCTTGCACCAGGCGCGCTATCCTCCGTTTCACCAATCGGCTTGGGTGCTGGAGGAGCGTCCCCCCCGCCAATGGCCTCGTCTTGTTGTGGTTGCGGGATGTCGATCGCGATCTCCGCGCCGCAAGACCAGCATTTCTCGCCTTTCTGCTTGAGAACCAGGGCGCAGTTCATGCAGTAGAACACTTTGCACTTCGGGCACAAAAATATGGCGCCGGCTATCGGCCCCTTGTGCACCACGCAGATGTGCTGCGTCTCGAACGCTTGCACTTCTTTCTCGGTCTTCTCCATCTCCGCGCGCTCTGTCTCGGTTAGCGGTACCGGCTTTTCCGTGTCCATGCCCGCTTTCGCGTCCTTTCCTGGCAGCTTGCCTTTTGCTGGTATGGCCTCGATAGGTGCTGCCTTCCCAACGGCGGTGAGCTTCTTCGCAGCTATTTCGGAGCCCCGTAACTTCGCTTTCTTGGCCTTAACCTTCTTTCGCTGCCGGCTGGCCACGGCGACGATCACGATGCCGACGACCGCGGCCCCGCCAAAGACCACGATCAGCGTGAAGTCGAACGGCAAAGCAGGCTCCAAGATCGTGATGATGACCGTGTCCCGCCCGTCGTACCCGAGCGTGGTGTTGAACTCGGCCGTGTAGTTCCGGACGCCCGCATTTATATTCCTTTCGATGAGTGATTAGAAAGGTGAGCGTCATGCCCTCCGATGATAATAATGACGTGTTCCGTGGTGTGATTTCGGCGAGGGAAGCAGACGGGTTGGATTCGATGATCCATATTTTAACCGTATCGGTACCCCCGTTTAATTCGCGCTTCTCGTTCCAGCGGCGCGATCCGGGGTATGTCGCGGGAACGCGGTTCGACGCTATCACGCCCTCGATCGTCATCCACGAAGGTAAATTGATCGAGATGGCATTGGACAATGCATGGCATCCAGAGCTCGAGCCGGTCATGGATGCTTTCCCCCATCTGCAAGTACTCCAGATGCGAGGCTGGAGGCCGCCGGTGGATGATTTCGGTTTCTTGAAGCGAATGCCCAGCTTAAAGACCTTGATTCTCGACGCGTCCGTGATCAAGGAAAATCTCGACACGATCACGAGTGCAAGGACACTTGAAGTGCTTCGCGCGAGAAATTGCGGCCTGCGGTCGTTCCCCGAGGCAGTGACCCGCCTGCCGAACCTGCGCGTGCTCGACCTGGCCGACAACCCGATCGGCCACGAGGTCGTCACGCCGCCGCGGGAACCAAAAAAGCCATGGTTTCTCAAGCGCGAGTGCAAGCGGCTCGATGGCACGCTGCGATACGACCACGGGACGACCGAGGCACAGCGCCGCGCCGAGCACGAGGCCTACCGGCAGGCGATGGAGGCGTGGAGGGCCGCCATGAAGGCGTGGGTCGCGCCGCCGCCGAAGGTGGCGACCGCGCTGCCCGACAGCATCGGCGAGCTGCGGGGGCTGGAGGAGCTGCGCGTGGCGCGATGCGGCTTGACCGGGCTACCCGGCTGCATCGGGAACCTGAGCAGGCTGCGCGTGCTCGACGTGTCCGGCAACCCGCTCGGCGTGCTGCCCGCATCGATGGCCAGGCTGGAACGGCTGGAGGTCTTGCACGCGAGCGGGTGCGGCTTGTCGTCGCTGCCGGATTTAAGCAAGGCACCGCTCGTGCACGTCGACGTGAATGGAAACGAGCTCACCAAGCTGCCCGGCTGGCTCGAGACGTGGGCGTTCGATAATTTTTCCCGCACGTACGACTTTAGCTGCAACCCCCTTGCCGAGCCACCCGCGTTCATCGAGCTATACCGCGAGGCGCGCCGGCCACCCCCGCCCGCCGACGATGACGACGACTTCTCTTAGCCGGCTGGCAAATCCAGCCCTTCGAGTGATAGAAAGCCCGGCACGCCGGATCATCAGACGAACCTTTTTATTGTTATATTGACTACATTCATCCATGTATCAAGATCCTTCGCCGGGGCTCGTCGAAGCGCGAGCATGAGGCGAGATCTTGCACGGATTTCACGATCAACAAGAAAGGGTGAAAATGCCAAATGATGGACACCAAGAACTTCGACGAAATTCTTTCGCGCATTATTAAGTCCGAATCTGGAATCAAGAAAGTCATTCTCGTCGACCGCACCGGCCTCACGATCGCGCACGTTTCCAAGTTCAGCTATTATCCGGTCGATATCGACGGCATCGGCGCCATCGCATCGGCCATCTTCTGCGCGGCAGAGACCCAAGGCCAGAGCCTCGAGCTCGGCGAGCTCAGCATCGTCACGAGCGAGTTCGAGAAGGGCAAGATCTTCGCCGCCAGCACGGGCAGGGGCGTGCTCTGTCTCATCTCCGACTCGGAGATCAACATCGGCCTCGTCCGGCTCATCATGAAGCGCAGTGGCGACGAGCTCAAAAAGATCCTCGAGGACTTTCTCTCCGACGTGCCCGAGGACGCCGGTTCCAACCTCGACCTGTCCGATCTCGACAAGATCGAGCAGTGATCACGTTCAAGCCTTCTTTTCATCCCCCTTTCCTGTTCTTTTCTCGGCGAGTCGCAGCGGCAGCAAGCAGGCGGGATACAACTCGTGAATTGTACTCGCGTGGGCGGTTATCTAGCCGGGGGATGATAACGTGCCGCTGCTTGGGCTGCCCTTTCGCGGCTTGATGGCCGAGAATAGAAGCATTGATCTTGGCAATCAGAGGCGGGCACCGCACCGCGTGCAGAATCTCGAGTCGGGCTGGTTCATCGTGTTGCCACAAGCTGGGCACGGGGAACAAGTGCCATCTGCATCTGCATCAGCATCTGCATCAGCATCGGAAAAATCGAGACCCAGGCGTCGAACTGTGGGCCCTCCGGTTGATGTCGCCAGCCTGTTCTTCTCCTCCACCCTCGCGTACTCCTGGCTTATTGGATCAAGGAAATCGAGGTCTTTGTTTGGATCTGCCTCGACCTTCTCGATTAATTCATCCATGTGAACCTGTGCGAGGATTTTATTCATGGATCCCTTCCCGCACGCGTACGCGAGAATGCCATTGAGGGGCGGGGTGATGAAGCCGATAAGGATCGCCACCCATGATGCCGATGGACTTGCGATTTGCAAGAGCCTGAACAAAACCCCTCCAACACCGATGAAGACGGGGATGGAAACGAAGAAAAAGATGAAGGATTTCCGCCAGAAGAAATCCGCGGCTCGTGCTCCCGTTTTATACTTCTTCGGGAGCAGCATGAAGTGTCTCTCGCAAAAACCCTTGACATAACACCCCCTACAGAGCAATATATGACAGAAGGAGCACCGCAGGGCGTTCCCGTGTCTTGACGTGCTAGACCCGCAAGATTGGCAGACGTAATAGGCTCGAACCATTTCTGATGCCCCCAAGGGACATGGATCCCATCCTGCTGCTGCTTTATCAAGCTTCCCCCCGAATCGAGCGAACCGGGCGCACGGGGTATAGCTCTTGCAAAGAGAATCGCGGCGGGTAAAGGCCACGGTCGTCCGGCCTCGCGGTCGCGGGCTTCGCTCCCGGCTTGCCCGTCTCCATGATAGCACCACAAGGGCATCGCCCATCGATAGAGCCTCTAAATCGAAAACCGAGCCCCGTGAACGCCAGCTCCTCATCGAGGATCCCGAATCCACATCGAGCGGGTCAAGGGGGCGATGGTTTCAGTGTACCGAGTTGGACCCGGCCATCTTCAGATGGATGGGGAACGTGGCACCTTGATCACGCCCGGGTGAACGCGCCTCGATGGTTCCGCCATGTAACTCGATGATCCTCCGTGCAAGATAAAGTCCCATCCCCGATCCTTGCAAATCCACGTCGACATTCATGCCCGACCTGTCGATCTTCCCAAATTTCGTGAACAGCAGCGGGATCTCGTCAGACGTTAACCCGACGCCATTGTCCTCGATCTTAATCCAGGTGGAATCCACATTGGTCCCCGCTGAAGTGCTCACGGTTCCGCCGGGCGGCGTGTTTTTCATGGCATTCGAGAGCAAGCTCGTGATGACTTGCTCGATTCGTCGCGTGTCGCATTCAACAAGCAATGCGCCGGGCAAGTTTTTTTTTTACCTCGTGGCGCCTTAGTTTTCGCAAGGATGACACGCTCGCCCCAATGGCGAATCCGGCTGCCGCGCGCTTCTACACGTTCACTACCGGGGCTAGATCAAGGCGGGAACCCGAGCCGGAATGGATGGTGGAACACGGATGCGAGTGATCGACCGGAGATAAGACATCAAGTTAATAGAGTGGTCGAGGGACGCAATCAAGCGAATCCGGCTGCCGCGCCAGTTGCTCGGGCGATAGGAGCGAGGAAACGAACAGCGGTAGCGGCACGTCGGGACTGAAAACGATTTATTGCCCCGCGTCGTCGTGTACACATGGGATCCGAAGCGACCCGGTCGAAGATCGCGGCGCGTGCCACGAGCTGCTGGCAAGAGACGCGGCTGCCCGTCGACCCCGCCGACGCGGCGAAAGCGCACGCCATCATTTGCAGTTTCCTCGACGAGGAATACGCCGCCCTTCCTGAAAAGGAGCGCGTCGGGAAAGGCGCAGTGTTTCTATGCCGCCCGGCTGCCACGAGCCTCGCCGCTTACTTTCGTGAGCAGGCTCCCGGCAAGGAAATCCAGCCGGCCCAAGTCATCGCATTCGCCGAGGCCTTGTACAACGTCCCCGATACCCGGCCCAGGCCCTTCGGGAAGTACATTGCTATATTTTTTATGGCCGAGTTCGCGAAGCAATCAATCGACTGGTTCGCTGCATGCGAGCCCCTGGTCATCTCGTGGGCGACGAGCACGGAATGGGAGATCCGCGAGATGGCCATCGAGCCGCTCCTCCACGCTGTGCAGAAGTATCCCGGGTTCATCATCCAGCGCTGCCAGGCCTGGCTCCGGTCGCCAGACGAGAACATCCGGCGCTTCGTGGCCGAGGGCCTTCGCCCGCGCATCGGCACGAAATGGCTTCGGGATCCAGCGAAGAATGCTCCCGTGCTCGACATCCTGGGGGAGCTGCGCCACGATCCTGCGGAATACGTGCGGAAATCCGTCGGGAACAACTTGAAGGACCTGTCGAAGTACATGCCCGGCGTCGTGCTCGACCTGGCAGACACTTGGATCCGCGACGAGGGGATCCGGGTCACGCCCGACCTCGCCTCCAGGTCGAAGGCGGATATCGGCGCCGGGGCCTTCGCGCTCGTGTGGATCCTCAAGCAGGGGCTGCGCTGGCTCAACGAGCGCAACCCGGAGCTGCACGGCCGCATCGCCGCCATCCTCGGCGACGATTACGTGCGATACTTCGACGAGAAAAAGAACCGTGGTGCCCGCCCCATGGCCTCCGACGATTGAAAGCAGCCATTCTCGCTTACATCTATTGCACTCAAAAGGAAGGTGGTATCAGCACGCAATCCGTCTTTCTCATGCCATGTTCCACGAGTTCCGCGTGGCGCTGCTTGTACGGACGTACCCACTCCGTCACCGAACAGCACGACGCCCTCGCCCATAGCATCAATCGGTGTCAACCGATATTCATCGAACATACTCTTGAATTCTTCCGGAGTATAGCAGAATATATCGACGGACACGAAGGGGGCGAGCTGGATGACCCATTCTAAACGGGAAAAGTGTTCCTCTTTGAAATCGCCAATCATGACGAGGTCATAATCGCTGTACGCGTGCGCAGTCCCTTTAACACGTGAACCGAACAAGATCACGGCCTTTAAATTGATGCGTGCCTGGATCGCCGAGATCATGCTCCCGAATAGTTCCCGTGCCCCTTCTTTTACCTTCACGGTAAAAGAATACCAATCGGTTATTAGTTCTTTTTCGATAAGTTTAAACCAGTTCGGGGATACAGCATTTTAAGCCTGCTGAGCGGTTTCAAGGGGAATCGGCCGCACCTTCTCGAAGATGTCTTCGGGGATCGAGATCAAGAGGTCCTGGAGGTTTTCCAGCTTGGCTTTGATGGCCTCGACCTTTTCACCCGCATGCTTGTGCGAGCCGGCACCACCAGCCGCGAACAAGCGACCAACGTTGTCCTCGAGCCATTTATCGAGCGTTTGCGCGAAAGCAGTCGGCGCCCGCGCGTCCTCCATGGCGATGAACTTCCGCGGCAGAAAAGTGTCGAGGTCCTCGAGGTTCACGCCGATCTCGAACAGGATCAAGAAGATCGCGTCGAGGAGCTTGAGGTTCGCGGCGAGCCCGGTGATGCGCTCGCGGGACGCGGTCACGGACGGGGAATAATAGGCGTCCCGCGAGAGCGGCATATATCGCAGTAATCGCATGGCCGTCTCGGTGCATGACTCCGGCATGGTCTTGGACTTGATCTTCTCCTCCAGGCTTGCGGGGTCGAGATCCTCGACCTTTTTCGCGCCGATCGCCGCGAGCATGGCCAACACTTGCTTAGGATCCAGCAACCTTTCCGACACGAGCATCGATAGCTTGCCGATCTCCACGCTCAGCTTCGCGAGCAAGTCGAGGGCAGCTTCTTGTATCAATGCCATCATGCACAAGAAGCCCGAGCCCGCGTGGCCCCGCTGGTTGTCCTCGTATTCCTTCATGACTTGCAGCATCGCAGCCATGATCCCGTTCTCGACGATGGCTTTCTCCTCGGTCGTGCGCCTGGCGAGATTAGAGGTGATGCTTTTCGTGAGCGCGTAGAGCTTCTCTTTTGCTTTCAAGTAATCGATATTCAGCTTGGCAAGGTCGGGAAACGGGGAATCTGACGTGACCAGGATGCCTTCCAACTGGATCTTCGCCTTGTTCGCCAGCTCGAGGTCCTGCTTCGAAACGATGAGGCCCCTGGTACCCGTGGCGCGGATGCGCAGTATCGCCTCGTTCAAGTTCTCGATGATGTTCGAATCCACGTGCCGCTCGAGCTTTTCCAGCGCGTCGACGAGGTCCTTGCATTCGGGTGCTGCCTTGAACGTGCCGATGACGTGCTTGAGCTTTCGCTGCGCTGACGATATCTCCGCGGCCAGCCAGTCCATCTGCTCGCTGTATTTCTCCGGGGGTAACCTGTCCTCTTTGGCGATCATGAAGAGCCATGGCTTCTCCTGCCGGGCCTGTAGCGTCTCGCGCTGCTGTTCCGCGTCCTTGATCCGGGCCACGAGGTCGTGCACGAGCCTGGTCACCTTCATGATGCGCCGGGTGTGGAGGCGCGCCTGGTCGCCCGAGAGCATGTCGAGGGTCCTCTCTATCACCGTGGCGAGGTTCGGCTGCTTGCCTTCCTTTCCCGATGCCTCTTGTTTCTTGTCGGCCACCTTCGCCACGTCGAGCAAAGGCAGCGACAGCCGTATCACGGCCATGAGCTTGTCCGACAGACGCTTGATCGAGACTCCCTTCCCGTCGAGACAAGAATCGTCGAGAACCTCGATCTCCCGCAGGTACACGTGCGGGTCCGCGAGGTCCATGTCATGCCCGGCCGTCTTCTCCGGCTTGCCTACGCAGCTCGCGTCGATCGCTGCGAATTCGCTCCCGGAAGTGCCTTCCGCGAGAAAATCAGCAAAGAATATCTTGAGTGGCTTCGTCACGGGTAGATCCTTCACGGAGCGGATGTTTTTTTGCAAGAGCAGCTGGCAAAACTCGAGCAACCTCGCGAGATGCGCCAGGGCCTTTTCCGGCTCCCTCGCAACGTCGCTCGAGATCCTGGTCGCCTGGTCGACGATGAACGTTTCGATGAGGGGGTCGCCAAACTCGGGGAGCATCGCCATCAGCCCGTCAAAGATGCTGCTGAACTTCTGGCGCTTGTCCTCTGCCTGGATCTTCACCATGATGTTCGGTTTGAGTGTCTTCAACCGCAAGGACATTATCTTCTCCCATTCCCGCATCTGTGCCGTGCCGACTTGGTGCTGTCACGGGTTCTCCCGCGCGAGGCACTCTTTCACTCGGCGCTTTCCGGCTGGATAGATGAGAGGTTGACAGACGTGTTCTTAAACCATGCCATGGGCAAGCGCTGGCATGCCCTTCCTTGCGTCGTCGCTCGTGCTTGCATCGACCGATCGCGACGCTTTTTACCTTCCCGGTGGTGTATAGAGCGACCATTATGGCTTCGATCCGCGAGCGAATCGGCTCCATCGACGCCCTCGTCGACTCGTGCTTCGCCGGTAGCGGCATGCCTGGCCTGGCCGTGGGCATCGTGCACGAGGGACGGCTCATGCACGTGAAGTGCTTGGGTAACGCGGACGTCGACGTGAAAACACCCGTGAATCAGGGCACGGCCTTCCGGCTCGCATCGATCTCGAAAACCTTCACGACCGTCGGCTTGCTCCAGCTCTGGGAATCGGGACATTTCCAGCTGGACGAGCCCGTGAATAAATATCTCCCGAAAGGGAAGGTGGTCGTGAAGGAGGGCTGGCCGGAGGTCACTTTCGCCCACTTGCTCACGCACCAGGCCGGCATCGGCGAGATCATGCAGAAGCGTGACTTGTTCAAGCCTGGTTTTGGCTTGCTCGTGAAAGGCCGCAACACGCCCGTGCCCCCGCTGGGCACGATCCACGACAAGCCGCTGCGCCCCGAGGTCGCAGCGGGAACGAAATTCGCCTATTCGAACATCGGCTTCTCACTCCTGGGCTACATCATCGAGCAGCTGTCCGGCGAGCCCTTCCGGGATTATATGGTCAAGCACGTGCTGGATCCTGCTGGCATGGACCATTCGGACTTCCTCCCGACGTCGAGGATCGGTGACAACGAGGCACGGGGGTATAAGCGGTCGTTCGGCCGCGTCGTGCCCGCGGCATATTACCAGAACATCATCGCGCCCGCTGGCAACCTCATCTCGTCGCTGGATGACATGGCAAAGTATGCCGCGGTGCTGCTTTCCAGGGGAGAACTGCCGGGCGGAGGGCGGCTGTTGAAGGCATCGACCGTCGACATGGCATTCACCCCGCATTACTGGGCGAGCGATGCTCTCAAGGACGACGTCGCCATCGGGTTGTGTTTCTACTTGTACCGCATCAACGGTGCGCGCATCGTCGAGCACGGCGGGGCCACGAGCGGCTTCACGAGCGCCTTGTCGCTCGTCCCGTCGGAAAACCTGGCCGTGCTCGTGTTCTGCAACAAGGACGAGATCTTCGGCGCCCGGCGGACGCAAGAAATCAAGCACAAGATCCTCGTGAGGCTTCTCGGCGAGGACCGGCCGAGCGTGACCCCTGCAAGCGGAAAGGCACTTGCCAGCGTGGATGCCGCCGGGTACTATGGTCCCATACCAGGCGTACTCACGAACACGCGGATCATTGGTTATTACGGCGGGGATTTCAAGATATCCACGAGGGGCGATTCGCTGGTGCTCTCCTCCTTCTACGGATCCCGCAAGAAGGGCGTCGAGTTGTTGGCGACGGGCGAGCGGAATCACTTCACCATCTCGAACCCGAAGAGGCCTGAAGTGCGGCAAGAACACCTTGCATTCATCGAGG
>Ga0172366_10003688_pt1 | contig 12059 bp, 6 predicted proteins | sample LakKivSesite69cm_FD_114533 | JGI IMG/M metagenome (GOLD analysis project Ga0172366, IMG submission 114533) | Sediment microbial communities from Lake Kivu, Rwanda - Sediment site 69cm | ecosystem: Environmental > Aquatic > Freshwater > Lake > Sediment | place: Rwanda: Western Province, Lake Kivu... | reverse complement strand
GGAGTTCGATTGATATACAGGAGAGCATCGCTTCCCTGAAAGGCTATCCCGACGACTTGGCGCTCGCCCGGAAGGTGGCCGCCGATCATCCGGCGGTGATCGCCGTGCTCGCGGATTTCGTCGCACAGAGGCCGCATCTTGCTGCGCTCGCGCCGACGCTCCTGCGCGTGAACGCCGCGCTCGTGCGGTGCTACGACCGGCAGGGCACGCTCTTCCTCTGCGGCAACGGCGGAAGCTACGCCGATTCGCTCCACATCGCGGGCGAACTGCTGAAATCCTTCGAGAAAGATCGCTCGCTCACCCCAGCGCAGAAGAAGAAGTTCGCCGGATTGCCCGACGGCGATGCGCTCGCCGAACACCTTGAGCAGGGACTCAGGGCGTACGCGCTCGGCAATAGCGGACCGCTCGCAACTGCCGTCCAGAACGACAACAAACTGCGGGACATCCACTACGCACAGGACCTTTACGCGATGGCGCGGCCCGGCGACGTGGTGCTCGGCATTTCTACGAGCGGCAACGCGAAGAACGTGCTCTACGCGATCCAGGTCGGCAAGGCACTGGGCCTCACGACCATCGGCATGACCGGCGAGAAGGGCGGCAGGCTCGCCGAGATCGTGGACATCCCCATCAAAGCGCCCGGCACGGTGACGAAGTACGTGCAGGAGGAGCACTTCCCGATCTACCACACCATCTGCGCGATGATCGAGGCGTACTACTTCCCGAAGCCAAGGTAAGAAACCCTCCCCGCAACACGGGCCGTCGGAGGATGAGACGGCTCACGTCCTTAGAATGTATCTGGCTCTGTTGACAACCTCCATTCGGGCAGACAAGAATGTCTGCCCCACCTGTCTCAAAACCGCAGAAGTATCGGTGGGGCGGGCATTCCTGCCTGCCCAAGAGGTAGCGCAACGGGACGGAGAAGGCCCGTCGCAGAGGTTTTCAACAAAGCCAATATATCTCAGAAGGCTGTTTTCAGGCGTCATGCTGAGCGTAGCGAAGCATCTCTAACATCCTGAGAATGCAGGAGATTCTTCGCTTCGCTCAGAATGACATTTCTAGGTTTTGAGATAGATTCTTAGCGCATTCCCGCCGGTCAGTACGACTGGAAGGTGAACCGGTGGGAGATCGCCACTCGCGTATCGGGCAGGCCGAAGGGCACTTCGATGTCCCGCGTCAGCTCAAGCCGCGTGCTCGGCCTGATCGCCCATTGAATGCCCACCTGATGGCGCGCTCCGAGGGTAGGCTGGGCGATGCTGCGGAGCTCCAGTTGCCCGTGATAGGAGAGGAAGAAGTTCCCCCAGACGTACTGGCCAACCGTCCAGTTCGTGCCGCGCAGGTAGGCGAATTGGGAGCCTGGCTGGTAGGTGTTGTCGAGCAGGTTGAGGACAAGCGACGGCTCCACCTCTATCACGTCAATGCGCGTGAGACGTCGGATTCGACGCTGAAACGGGCCGAAGACGCTGCGCCATGCCCGAAGCTCGCCGCGCCGGAGCAGGGTGCGATAGCCCGCGTTCACAAGTTCCCTCGTCTCAAGCTGTCTGCTCTGCGGGTCGCCGGAGTAGTAGCCGAGCATATGGAGGATGGCAAGCTGCTTTTCCTGTTGTGACACGTCGCCGAGGATCTCGTCGCTGTCGAGTTCGACGGTCAGTTCGTCGAAACGCCCTCCCTCGCGGATGACCCTCGTCTGCGGATCAATGCTCACGAGCCGGGCGTAGATGCGCACGCTGTCGCCGAGCGTCGCCACGCCTCTGCCGCGAATAATCGGCTCCGGGTCGCTCCGGGTATCCCAACTGATGAGGAGGGGGCCGTCCGGCTTGAAATCAATGTCGAGCACGGACATGCGCGCCTGTTCGCTGATCAGCCCCTGCGTGATGACGTTGAGGCTGCCCTGCGAACTCGAAGGAGTGCGGTCGCCGTAGATGCCCCTCAGTTCCACCCGTCCGCCTTCGTTGAGCCGCGCTTCCATCTCCACCGCCATCGAACCGATCAACTGGATCGGCTGCCGCAGGAGGCGTCGCCAGATGTTTTCGGTCGCGGTGCGGCTCTCGTAGTAGAGGTTCCGACCGGCAACCAGGTCAACCTGCCAATTGATGCGGTGCAGCAGGTCTTCGCCCGCGCTCAGGGTGTCCCCCGGCGTGCCGGTTTCTTCGAGCGGGTAGGTGAAATAGCCGTCGCTGAGCACTATTTCGCCGACGAAGAGCGGATGCTCCCATGGCCCGGTGATGGTGAACTTACCGGCCCGCTCGCGGCCACTGACCGCCGCCTTCAGCGATTCCCCGCTCGGCATTCCGCCCGGAATGTGGAGCGGGATCGGGCGCGGCGTCTCCACCTGCACCGCTCCCAGGCTCAACCCGATAGGGCCGATGGTGAGTGGGTCCGCGCCGATCTCTTCTGCCGGAACGTTCCCGGCGAGGACCAGCCCGTCTCCGACATGGGCGCTGAATCGCTCAATCTTGAGAAAGCGCATGACAGGCACGACGGAAGCGCGGACCTGCACATTTTTCCAGGTCGGCCAGAGCCGGTTCTGCCATTCGAGTGTGCCGTCGCGCACTTCGCACCAGCCGTCGCCGATCACCGCCTGGGATGCTGGTCCCGCGATCCTGATGCTGCCGGACCCCGATCCCTTCCCGGTCACGCCCATGTTCATGAGGTGGGTGATCAGCCAGAACACGTTGTTGTTCGGCTCAGGGAGGATGGTGATGGGCAAGTCAAGCTCCGCATCCGGCCCGGCATTGATGGGAATCTTCCCCTCCCGGCAGAGGGCGTGATAGTAGCCCGTTCGCCGCAGGTCAGCGTCGGCGAGCGTCAGCCAGTGCGTGTCACCCTCCAGACGGATGCGCGTCGTATCGAAGGGGATCGTGATGATCTGACCCCGCGTTGCCAGGATGTCCGCCCCGATCTCCAGGGAGGTTTCCCGCGTATCGGCGATGCTGACTGACCAGAGCGCATTTCCGGAAGCGTTCAAGCCGGAACCGACGAGCGCGAGCGCCGTCTCCAGCCGCCCATCGGGTGGCCCCCAGATGCGCGTCGAAAGGGACCCATCGCGCCGATAGACCCCTGAGGTGAACGCGACGGTGCGGCCCTGCCGTCGGATGGGTCCCGTCGCCCACGAGGTGCTGTCAGAATTCACCGCGACCGCGACCTCGGCGTCCAGAGAATCGAGGTCTCTCATCGTCATCGCGCTGATGCGGAAGCTCCCGTTTCCGGAGAACGAACTCTTTTGAGTTCGCAAGGCTCCCCGTCCGGCAGCGACTTCCAACTGCCCGGAGAGTGTGCCGTCCGTCATGAAGCTCCCAAGATGCACGATGTTCGCCAGAGGAGGGACGGGCACATTCTCTGCGCGCAGCACGCCGCGAAACGCACTTGATCCCTCAACATGCCCAAGGAAGGTGAGCCGGTCCCCCCACGCCCGCCCGCGCAGTTCCCACCCCTCCGGCTGCCGCGTGAGGGTCAGATCAACGTCGGGGTTCAGGTTCGCAAAGGGCAGCGCGGGTGTCGAGAGCCGGAGCGAAAGGGGTGCGCGTTCCGTCCCGTCGGCGGACCCGTACCGCCCGCTCACGGATACGGGAAAGGCAGGGCGACCGGTCGTGGCGACCTGCACCTGGCCGACTGCGGTGAGCAGCGTCCTGTTCCCTCTGATCGCCAGTTCGCCGTTGAGGCGGGGCGCGGAGGCCAATCCGCCGACCGGCAGAGGATAGTCATCCAGTCGCACCGTGCCGCTCAGTGCACGCTCCCCGTCGGTTTCCTTGACGATCTGCCCGTCGAAGCTCACTGCGCGCCCACGTGCGAGAAGCTCGATCCGCCCCGTCGTATCGCGGGTGACGGCCACGGTCGCGAGCGGCACGGGAGTGTCGTTCCAGGCGACGTTGATCTCGTTGATCGTCAGCCGTGCGCCCACGCCCGCGTCGCTGATGCGAATCTGAGCGGTTGCGTGCGCCCGGCCACGCACACCAGCACGCACGAGAGGCGGTATGCTCTCCATGACGAGCGGCGACGCCGCAAGCTGCAACCGGATGTCGAGCGGGTCAATCCTGCCGCTCCCGCTCCCGACGAACCTGGTCCCGTCCAGGTTCATGCTGAGCGCGCTGATGACGAACGGATCGGAGCGCGAACCGGGGTTCTCCTCGGCGCGGCAGCGAACCGACACGTTGCGCACCGTCGCCCACGCGCTCACAAGAGAATCGGACGCGAGGTCCAAGCTCATCGTCGGGCGATTCACCGGGCCGGAGACCTTCATCTCGCCGCGCAGCACCCCGTGCATATCGGCCAGCGCCGGGCTGATCAGCTCTCCGAGACGATTCACCTCGCCCGACCACCGGCACACCGCATCAACCGAGAGCGCATCCTTCCACCTGAGCGCGCCGTTGGTCGCAAATGTGAGACCTTCAACAGGGACTTCGGTCATGCCCCACCGGGCTTCCTGGCCTGCGACGGTGAGGTTCATGGATACGGGACCTATGCGGATGCCCTTCCGCGCGTTCCGGGAGTTCGCCGTGACGAGCGTGACGCCATCGAGCGCAAGCGCAGCGCTCAACGAATCGCTCAGCGTAAGACGGACATCCGCGCTGCCTCCCACCTGCGGCACGACGAACTCCCGCATCCGCGAGAGATTCATCCTCGATGCAATGAGCGAAAGGCGCGAAGGCGCGCCGTTCACCCCGATTGAGCCGTTGAGGGCGAAGTTGACCGTATCGCTCAGCGCCTGGCCGCTGATGTCGAGCACGATGCGGTCGGAGGACGAGAGGTGCACCCGACCAGCAAGCCCGGTAGCAAGGGGTGCGGGCGGCAGGGCCTCGTCGGTCTGATAGTGAATTGATCCCTCGCCGAGGGCGATGACGATGTCCGGAAGCCGAGCTGAGAACGTCGAAGGGGGCCTCGAACGGACATTGGCGATCCACTGCACCAGCGCGTCCGAAAGGACCAGGTCCGGCGCCACGAGGTCCACCCGTCCGACTGCGGCGAGCGGTTGCAGCCGATGGAGGAGGGCGTGAAGGAGCGTGAGATGCACCCGAACTCTCGACACCGCAACCCGCCCCGGAAGGAGAGGAGCCTCGGCGATGACATCGGTGAAATCCACGTACCTCCAATGCCACGCCACGCCGCCGATGCGCAGCTTCCCACCGGCGTGCGCTTCAAACTGCTCTTCGGCGAGTGCCTGGATGCGGGAAGAAACGTTGACGGTAGTCCGAGCGCCCCAGAGGCCGATCCCCAGGATCGCAAGGGCTGCCAGCCAGAGCACACTCCGGAGCCATCGGGGCCATCGTCGTGCGACGGATGTCATCGCGTTTCAGCCGCCGTGTATCGGTGATGAAGGTGAATGATACGTGTTCCAGATAATAACGGACTACAAGGGCGACTCGCGAGTCGCCCCTACAAAGCGTGTTGAAACAATATCTTGTAGGGGCGAGGCATGCCTCGCCCCTACCGCCCAACATGCACAACTCCTCACTAAAAAGCGTATGAGAGGTCAGAGAACGCCAAAATAACGACGGGGCGGAGAAACGAAAAGCCCTGCCCCCACGAGAGAAGGGAGCAGGGCTTCGATGAGCGAACTTGTAGCAAACTCGTGGCGAACTCGACAGAGTTCGCACGCGCCTCACTTGGCCTGCGCGTGCATCGGCCCCTGAGTCGGCGCAGGCTCCACCGGGACATCCCCACCTCCGTTGTCGTCGCCCTCGCTCCTGTCCGACGACGAATCGGAGTCCCCCGGAGGCTTGGCGTCCGGCACGTTCGCGAGTCCGAACGCGAGCTTGTCGCCCTGCCGTTCCACGAACACCGTGCCGCCCCGGTCGAATTTCCCGGAGAGGATTTCCTCCGAGAGCGGGTCTTCCAGGTACTTCTGGATGGTCCGCTTGAGCGGTCGAGCGCCGAGCGTCGGATCGTAGCCCTTCTCGGCGAGGAACTTCTTCGCCTCAAACGAAAGCTCCACGTCCAGACGCCGGTCGGCGATGCGCTTCTTGACATCGTTGATGAGGATGTCAATGATCTTGAGGATGTCCTCGTGCGTGAGGGTGTTGAAGATCACCACCTCGTCAATGCGGTTCAGGAACTCCGGGTTGAAGGCTCGCTTCAGTTCGCGGTTGATCGCTGTCTCCATCTCCGAGCGCGAGACCAAGCCCTCCCTCGAGGAGAACCCGAAGTTGCTCACGCTTCCGATGTCTCGGCTGCCGAGGTTCGAGGTCATGATGAGGATGGTGTTCCGGAAATCAATCTTCCGTCCGTAGCTGTCGGTGAGCCGCCCATCGTCGAGCACTTGCAGCAGCATGTTGAAGACATCGGGATGCGCCTTTTCGATCTCGTCGAGCAGGATCACCGAATACGGCTTCCGGCGCACCTTCTCCGTGAGCTGACCGCCTTCCTCGTAGCCGACGTAGCCCGGAGGCGCGCCGACCAACCGGCTCACGGCGAACTTCTCCATGAACTCCGACATGTCAATGATGATCGCCGCGTCTTCGTCCTCGAAGAGGTAGGCCGCAAGCGCCTTGCCAAGCTCGGTCTTCCCGACGCCGGTCGGGCCGAGGAACACAAACGAGCCGATGGGACGGTCGGGGTCCTTCAGCCCACTGCGCGAGCGCCTGATGGCACGTGAGACCGCGCCGATGGCTGTGCTCTGCCCAACCACGCGCTTGCCCAGTTCCTCTTCCATGTGGAGCAGCTTCTCCGACTCGTTCTTCGCAAGCCGGAAGACCGGGATGCCTGTCATGTTGCTCACGACGTGCGCGACATCCTCTTCCGTCACCTCAATCACGTCGTTCTCGCGGGATTGCTCCCACTTCTTCCGCTCAAGGGCGAGCTTCTCGTGCAGGTGTCGCTCCGAATCGCGCAGGTTGGCGGCCTCTTCGAACTTCTGCTCGTTGACCGCCGCCTCTTTCTGCGCCCCAACCTGAGAAATCTGCGCCTCCAGGGCCTTGATCTCCTTCGGGACGCTCACCCGCGAAAGGCGGACGCGGGAGCCTGCCTCGTCAATCACGTCGAGCGACTTATCCGGCTGATAGCGGTCGTGCAGATACCGCTCCGCCATCGCCACCGCCGTCTCAATCGTCTGATCGGGGAACCGAACGCGATGGTGTTCCTCGTACTTGGACCGCAGCCCTTTGAGGATTTTCACCGTGTCTTCCGCGGTGGGAGGGTCAATCATGATCGTCTGGAAGCGCCGTTCGAGCGCGCCGTCTTTCTCGATGTACTTGCGGTACTCATCGAGCGTCGTCGCGCCGATGCACTGCAATTCGCCGCGTGAAAGGGCGGGTTTGAAGAGGTTGGAGGCGTCCAGCGTGCCCTCGGCGGAGCCTGCACCCACGATGGTGTGCAGCTCGTCAATGAAGATGATCACCTCGCGGTTCTGGATGAGTTCGTTCATGATCGCCTTGATGCGCTCTTCGAACTGCCCACGATACTTCGTCCCCGCGACGATGCCGCCCATGTCGAGCGTGACAATGCGCCGGTTTTCGAGCACGTGAGGCACTTCCTTGGCGACGATCTTCTGCGCCAGCCCCTCGGCGATTGCCGTCTTGCCGACGCCCGGCTCGCCGATGAGCACGGGGTTGTTCTTCTTCCGGCGGCTGAGCACCTGGCTGACGCGCTCGATCTCCTTTTCGCGCCCGATGACCGGGTCCAACTGGTTTTCGCGGGCGAGCTTGGTGAGATCGCGCCCGAAGTGATCGAGGAAGGGCATCTTGCTCTTCTTGTCCTTCGATTGGCCGGCCTTATCCCCGCCGGTGATCACGGCGAGAATCTCGTCCTTGATCGTCTTGTAGTCGGCCCCAAGCGCCGTGAGAATCTGGGCCGCGACGCCGTCCCGGTCCTTTGTCAGGGCGAGCAGGAGGTGTTCGGTGCCGACGTAGGCGACCTTCATCTCCTTGGCTTCTTTCGTCGCCAGGTCGAGAATCTCCTTCGCTTTCGGCGTGAAGGGAGCCTGGCCCATCAGCATCTGACCGCCCGTCTGCGCGACCGCATCTTCCACCGACTGCTTGATCGTTTCCGGATCAAGGCCCAGGTTCGTAAGGACCGTGATGGCAACGCCCTCGCCCTCTTTGATAAGCCCCAGCAGAAGGTGCTCGGTGCCGACATAATCGTGGCCGAGCCTCTGAGATTCCTCGCGGGCGAGCATCATCACCTTCTTGACGCGTTCGGTGAACATCTGGTCCATGGTGGTGGCCTCCACCTCTAATATATTCATCCTCGCGGGACGTGTCACGACTGCTGCCGACGAGCACCCTGAATCACGGCGACGCCGCTCCATTCGCCAACCGCTTGCGTACCAACTCCGCCCGCCGGAGGTCTCGTTCGTCGTTGTTCAACCGTGCGCCAGCGAGCCGTTGAATGTGCGACGGCTGAACCATCACCATCAGCTCGTTCAACTGCCGCGTGTGCGGACGCTTCAATATCCCCAGTCCGATCCCCAGGCGTACGGCCGAAGCCAAGTTCATGAACTCCTGGCCGCTGAGCACGTGCGCGTACGAGAGAATGCCGTACGAGCGCCAGATTTTGTCCTCGATCTGCGCCTGAGCATCGCGCACGAGCGTCTGCCGGGCATCGTACTCGTAATCAATGATCTGCCGGACGACCCGCTCCAGCGTCTCGAGGATCTCCTGTTCGGATTTGCCGAGCGTCAGCTGATTCGATACTTGAAACAAACTTCCGATGACTTCAGTGCCTTCCCCATAGAACCCGCGTACGGTCAGGCCCACCTGATTGATGCCGTGCAGCACCTGCTCGATGGACTGCACGAGCACTAGCCCCGGTAAATGAATAAGTATCGAAGCCCTCAATCCGGTTCCCAAGTTCGTCGGGCAGGCCGTCAGGTACCCGAATTTCTCGTCGAACGCGATGTCAAGGTGCGCGCATAGCTCGGTGTCTATCGCGTCAATCAGCGACCATGCGGCCTGCGGCTCGAAGCCGCCGAAAAGGGCCTGCAAGCGAAGATGGTCTTCTTCGTTGACCATGATGCTGAAACGCTCGTTCGGGCCGACGAGCACCCCACCATGCCCGCCTCGCAGCGCCAGCGCCGGGCTGATGAGACGACGCTCGACGAGCAACTGCCGATCATTCTCGCTGAGCGGAGCCATGTCGAAGTACGTGCCCTGCACAAGCTGGGGAACCTTCTGCGCCGCGCTCAGCACTTCCTCGACGACCCGCTCTTCGTCGGCCTTCGAATTCTGGTGAGAGAACGGTATCCGACGCAGGTTTCGCGCAAGACGCACGCGACTTGACACGATCACGTCCGAATATGCTCCAGACGCATCCAGCCATGCGGCAGCCTGGTGGACGAGGTCGTTGAGCGTCATGATGCGTTCGGCTCCTTCGACTGCGATTTCTTCGCCGCTTCAATCTGATCCCGCAATCGTGCGGCCTCCTCGAACTCTTCCCGTTCGATGGCGGCCTGTAACCGGCGTTTGAGCAATTCCAGCGTCCAAGCGCCCGTACGCACCTCTTCCACTTCCGCGGGCGAGATCGGCTTCTGGGTGCGGACGAACCGCTTGCCCGTATGGGTATCCGCTCCCTGCACCTTCCGCAAGAGCGGCGTGAGCCTGTCCCTGAATACTTCGTAACATTGTGCGCACCCCAACCGATACCGCTCTTTGAATCGGGTGTAGGACATCCCACAGCTCGGACAGCGCACTTTGTCCTCGTCTCGTGGCCGCCCGGAACCGGCGGCGTCGTCTGCCATGCTCGTCATGACCTCCTCGTGCGATGCAAGCTCGGCATCCAATCCCTGCTCTTTCGCGCAGACCGCGCACAGGTGAAGGACGGTCTTCTCGTCCTCGATGACCGTCGTGACGACCACAGTCGCCTGCCGCTGATGACACGCCTCGCATTCCATGAATGACTGCCTACTTTCCGGCATCCTTCGAGCGCATCGGACTGGACGGTGAATTGTCGGGAAAACCTGCCTCTTTAAAGTACGACGCTACGGCTGTTTCGGAAAGTTCCCTCGCCAACCCGTTCTCCAGGCGGATTTCGCGGTCGGCGCGCCGGGCAAGCGCCCTGTCGTGGGTCACGATCACGAAGGTTGCGCTGCGCTGGCGTGCAAGCTCCCACATGAGGTCGTGCAACTGATGGCTGTGCCGGTAGTCGAGGTTGCCCGACGGTTCGTCGGCAAGCACCACCGACGGGGCATTCGCGAGCGCCCGTGCGACGGCGACGCGCTGCTGTTCGCCGCCGGAAAGCTCGTTCGTGCGATGCTGCAACCGTCCTTTCAGGCCCACCGCCGCGAGGAGCTCCATCGCGGTCTTCCGCGCCTCTTCAAATTTCGCGCCCGCCATAAGCTTGGGGACCATGACGTTTTCGAGCGCGGTGAAGTCCGGCATGAGGTGGTGAAATTGGAACACAAACCCGATCTGCCGGTTGCGAAACCGCGCCAGGTCGCCGTTGGTGCAGGCGTTCAGGTCAACCCCGTCCACGATGATCTCGCCGCTCGTCGGCCTATCAAGCCCACCGAGCAGGTGCAAGAGCGTGCTCTTGCCCGCGCCCGATTCGCCCGTGATCGCCACGATCTCCCCCCGGCGCACCTCAAGGTCCAGCCCGACGAGGATCGGCAGCTCCCCTTCCGGAGTGGGGTAGCTCTTGAACACCTTCCGCGCACTCACCGCAAGCTCGTGAGGTTCCGTGCTTTTGCGTATCATATCCGGTTGTTGCTCACTCATGGCGGATGGCCTCCACCGGGTTCATGCGGGCCGCCTTCCATGCCGGGTAGACGGCGGACACCAGACAGATGAGCATCGCTGCCGACCCGATGGCGAGGAAGTCGGTCAGGCGTATCTCTATTGGGAACGCGCTCACCTGATAGAGTTCCGCAGGCAGGCGGATGATGTGGTAGGTATCCTGAAGCCAGCAGAGCGTGTAGCCGAGAACGCCACCCGCAAAGGTCCCCACCATGCCCACCACAAGGCCCTGGTAGACGAACACCCGCGAGACCTCACGCGCCGTCGCACCCATCGCTTTGAGGATGCCGATCTCCTTGGTCTTCTCGATGACCACCATGCTGAGCGTGCTCACGATGTTGAACGCCGCGACGAGGATGATGAGGCTCAGGATGACGAACGCGAACCATTTCTCGATCATGAGCCACTTGTAGAGGCCGCCGTTCAGGTCCACCCAGGTCGTGCAGCCGTACGGGTATCCGCCGAGCCTGGCGGTGATGAGCGGGCCGGTGGCCTGCGCCATGAAAGCGTCGCTCAGCTTGACTTCGATTGCCGAGACGGCGCTTCCATAGTCGAATATGCGCTGCGCCTCGCCGATCTCGATCACCGCGAGCGTGGCGTCGAACTCGTAGAACCCCGAATTGAAGATGCCGGTGACGCGGAACGGGACGTATCTCGGCTGGGCCATCCAGATCGCCCCGGAGGCTGCTTTCGGCGGCACCACCAGGAAAATGCGCTCCCCGACGAACACCTGGAGCTTGTTCGCCAGTTGCCAGCCGATGGCTATCCCCGGCTCGCCGGTGAGAGGGTCCCTCCCAAGGGCGAAGTGCCCGACGCTGTTGACCGTATCCTTTTCGAGGAGATCAACGATGTTCGAGACCTGTCCGATGGTGAGCGTGTCCACGCCCTTGATCTGCGCGCCCGTCTGCCCAAGCGGTGGGTTGGCGAGGAGCGTCTCCTCGTAGATCGTGGGCGAAACGCCGATCACGCCGGGAACCTCGCGGACCTTGCCGATGATCTCGTCCGGGTTGGTGAGCCTGCCCGCCTGCGACTGCACCCAGAGGTGCGCGTTCATGCCGATCAACTGGCGCAGGATTTCTCCGGCGAACCCATTCATCCCGGAGAGCACCACAATGAGCGCGGCCACGCCGAGCGTCACGCCGAGCATCGTCAGCATCGTCGTGAAGCTGACGAACAACTGCGACCGCTTGGGCTTCATATAGCGCTTGGCGATGAAGAATTCGTAGCCCATTGGGACCTTTCAAGCCGTCGAACTAGAGAGTGTCCGAAAACGGGTTCGGGCGGGTTAGATGGTCATCAACGAATTATGTGTACACGCGACGCAGCCGCAGACCCAGCCAGCTTCAGATGGCTTGGCATATTAGCCCCCGACTTCAGTCGGAGGGCGTCACGCACGGT
>Ga0172366_10003687_pt1 | contig 12061 bp, 8 predicted proteins | sample LakKivSesite69cm_FD_114533 | JGI IMG/M metagenome (GOLD analysis project Ga0172366, IMG submission 114533) | Sediment microbial communities from Lake Kivu, Rwanda - Sediment site 69cm | ecosystem: Environmental > Aquatic > Freshwater > Lake > Sediment | place: Rwanda: Western Province, Lake Kivu... | reverse complement strand
GCGGTTCCTTTCCGGCAAAACCCCCTCCAAGGGTGGGGCAGGCATTCCTGCCTGCCAAGAGTGAACCTGTCCCAACAACGTTGCACAACAACGTTGCACAACAACGTTGCACAACATTGTCGCACAACGATGGTGCGTGACAATGTTGACACTCCGCTACGACGAACCCGACGAACTCGGAGCGAGCCATTCGAGCGGATTGAGCGCTTCGTGCCCCGCGAGCAGTTCGAAATGGACCTTCGCGTCTCCGAGCGTGCCACTGTCGCCGGAGGTCCCAATGACCTGCCCCTGGTGCACCTTGTCGTTGCGCCGCACCGCGACGAGGTCAAGGTGCGCGTAGAGGGTGTAGTAGTTCTGGCCATGCGAGACGATGACGAACGTGCCGTAGCCCCGGAACCAATCCACCATGACGACCTCGCCGCTTGCGACGGCGAGCACCTCGGTCCCTTTCGGCGCGCTGATGTCAATGCCGCGATTGCGCGTCCAGGTGCGCGACTCAGTGTCGCGGCTCCTGCCGAACGTGCTCACGATGCGCCCTTCCACCGGCCAGGGCAAACGCCCCTTCTCGGCGAGGAAATTGATGGCGGAGAGCGCGGATACTCCGCCGACGAGCGGGCCTTGGTCCTGCGCTTGCGCCGCAAGGTAATCGGCGATCTTCGCCTGGCTTGCCTGCCGTTGTGCTTCCAGTTCGGCAGCCGCACGCTCGACAAGCTGGCGATCGCGCCGCACCGTCCGGAGGAGGCGTCTGGCCTCCGCCGCCGCTTCCACCAGTTCCTCGCGCTGCTGCCGTTTGCGGACGATGAGCGAGTCGAGCGTCTCTCGCTGCCGCCGGTAGAGCACGGCGAGCGAATCGAGCCGGGTCCGGTCGCTGCGGAGCAGTTCAAGGTCAATCGCGTCGCGCCGGTTCAGGGTGGCCAGATACTGCCGCGCCGCGAGCCAGTGCGCAAGCGACGACGCGAGAAGCGCCCTCTGGTAAGGCTGTCGGCGGCCTTGGATGTAGAGCACGCGCACGCGACACGCCATGGTCTTCTGCCGCGCCTCGGTCTCCGTCCGGAGCATCGCTCTCCGGGCGTCGGCTTCGCGCATGTCGTGCGCGAGAAGCGATTCTGCACGGGCCATTTCGGCGAGCGCGTGCTCCATCATGCTCGCCCGGTTCATCGCATCCACCAGTCGCTCCGCGACACCGCGTTCGGTGTGGCGGATGCGCTCCGCATCTCCCTGCGCGGCAGCGAGGTCGGCCTCAATCTGCCTGAGCACCGACTGCTGGGCCTCAAGCCGACGGGCGAGGTCCGCATCCGGTCGCTGGGCGCGCGCAGGCAAAGGCGAACATGCGACCGCCGCCGCAACCATCGCCGCACGAAGAGCGCACCCCCTCAGCATCGCCTACCTTCCGCGTTCGGGAGGGGCTTCCCACGGATCGGGCGGCAACGTCGTCGCCATTGCCGAGCGACTGCCCCACCAACCGAGGATCACCCCAAGGAGAATGAGGTAAAACGCGACCGCATGAGCAAGCTTTCCGCCGAGGCTTTCGCCGACGAGCGGCACAATGCCCACAAGGTGCGAAGCCAGGATGACGATTAGCCCGGCGAGCGCGCCGCCAATAGCCCCCTGAACCAGCCCCACCACGACGAACGGGCGACGCACGAGCGACTCCGGCGCGCCGAGGAGACGCTGCACCTCCACCACGTTGAGCCGCGCCGAGATGCCCAGCCCGATTGTCCTGGCGATGACGATGCTGATCGCCACGCCGACGCTCAGGAGCAAGAGCAGGAGCACGACAGCAGCCCCGGAGACGAGCCGGTCGAGCGTCCTGATCCACTCCACATCGGCCTGGACAGCTTCCACCTCCGGCCACTGGCTGACCGTCTTGACGAGCGCCTCCAGGTTTGCCGGGGTGCGGCCTTCGGGGGTGAGGTCCACGAGGAACGACTGCGGGAGCGGATTAGTTTCGAGCGCGTTGATGAGGTCGGCGTCGAAGAATTGTCTGAAGCGCTCCACCGCCTCCTGTTTGGTCACGAGTTTGGCGTCGAGCACCGTCGGCATACGCACGAGCGCGGCGCGCACGGCCTGCACGTCGGCGGCGGAGATGCTGTCGCGCAGGAATACCTCGAAGGTGATCCAGCGCCGGGCCTCCTCCGCCTCGCGGTCGAGCGCAAGCGTCACCAACCCCAGGAACCCAAGGATCGTGAGGCAGAGCGTGATGATGAGGATGCTGCTCACGGTGGCCCGACGTGCGCTTTTCACCGCACGCCAGGCTTCCCAGCCGGTCGTGCGCCACGACACGATGCGCCCTCCTCCTGAGCCGAGCACGAGAATCTATCTCATACGCCTTCGAGTCAGAAATGTCCTGCCGTGCGAATGCGAGAGCGGCAGGCAAACCACCCCTACAAGACAAGTAGTGGTAACTGTCTTCCGGGTCAAGTCTGGAGGGATCGCGTGTCAGAACGCAGCCGCAGCCGCAACGGCTTTTCGCCAGCCCTGGCGGAACGCGATGCGCTGGTCGTCGGACATGGCGGGCGTGAACACCTTGTCGGGCTGGGCAAGCGCCTTCGCCTGGTGCGGATGGTTCCACACCCCGGCGCCAATGCCCGCAAGAAGCGCGGCTCCGGCGGCGGAGGTTTCCTGCATCGTCGGACGGAGCACGGGCACGCCGATGATGTCGGCCTGGAACTGCATGAGGAAATCGTTCCGCGAAGCGCCGCCGTCCACGCGCAGTTCCGTCACTGGCAGCTTGCTGTCGGTCATGAGCGCATCGAGCACGTCCGCCGCCTGGTAGGCGATGGATTCGAGCGTCGCCCGGATGAGGTGATGCCGCCCCGTGCCGCGAGTGATCCCGAAGATGCTGCCGCGCATGGACATGTTCCAGTACGGTGCGCCCATCCCTGTGAACGCGGGCACAACATAGACGCCGAGCGTATCGGGGACCTGCGTCGCATAGCTCTCCGAATCGGCGGCGGTCGTGATGATCCCCAGACCGTCGCGCAGCCATTGCACCGCCGAGCCAGCGTTGAAGACCGCCCCTTCGAGCGCGTACGCCGGACCGCCGTGCTGATCAATCCCAATCGTGCTCAGAAGTCCATGCTCGGAGATCATCGTCTTCTCGCCGGTGTGCTGGAGGAGGAAGCACCCCGTGCCGTAGGTGACCTTCGCCTGCCCTGGCTCGAACGCCAATTGCCCGTAGAGCGCGGCCTGCTGATCCCCCGCGACGCCGCTGATCGTCACCGGCTTCGGCAGCACTTCTGGGCAGTTGGTCTTCCCGTACATCACCGAGGAGAACTTCACCTGCGGCATCATCGAACGAGGTATCTTGAGGTGATTGAGGAACTTGTCCTCCCATGCCCGTTTCCGAATGTTGAACAGAAGCGTGCGGGAGGCGTTCGTGTAGTCGGTCACATGCGCCTGCCCGCCAGTGAGCTTCCAGATCAACCAGCTATCCACCGTCCCGAACGCCAGATGCCCCCTCTCCGCATTGCGTTGCGCTCCCTCCACATTGTCGAGCAGCCACCGGATTTTCGTCGCGCTGAAGTAGGGGTCAATGATCAGCCCCGTCACCTTCCTGACCTCGTCACCCCATCCCTCCGCACGGAGACGGTCGCAGATTTCCGCAGTCCTCCTGCATTGCCAGACAATCGCCGGATGGATCGGCTTGCCGGTGCGGCGATCCCACACGATGGTCGTCTCGCGCTGGTTGGTGATCCCCAGCGCACGCAGCGATTCGGGCTTGATCTCTCCGTCCATGAGCGCCTGGCGGATCGCTTCCCCCGTCGTCGCCCATATCTCCTCCGGGTCGTGTTCGACCCAGCCGGGCTTGGGGTAGTGCTGGGTCAATCCGACCTGACTTCTGCCCCTGATCCGCCCGTCCTGATCGAAGATGATCACCCGCGTACTTGTCGTGCCTTGGTCAATTGCGAGAACCATAGAAGCACTACCTCGTGGAAGGGAAGTAGAAGATTGGCGATGGGAACCCCCTGCAAAGCTCGCGTTCCTACACGCATAGTATATCCCCACCGCAATTCTCAAGTATACGGAGAGAGCCGCACCCACACAAGCTAACCGCCAGCCTTCAGATGACGGAGGGTATCCCGCCCTGTGTTCCTCCCTTGAGGCGGCACGGGGACAGGACGGGCAAACTCCTCTCCTTTCCCGCTTTCAAGGGTCACCTTGCGCTCTTCCCCCATATCATTTACCTTGTCCTCATTCCGAGATGATCCTTCCTGTGCGAGTGACTTTGAAGGCACACGCTGCTCCGGCATTGCCGGGGAGAGGGGGAGTTCATGTCCAAACGATTGTGGGGATGTCTTATCGTCACTCTGGCGTTGGCCGGAGAGGTCAGCGCTGCCGGGTTTTCGATCTACGAACACGGTGCGGCGGCAACCGCCACGGCTGGCGCATTCATCGCACGGGCCAACGACCCGACGGCGATCTTCTATAACGCAGCCGGGATTGCCGGACAGAAGATGTCGGTCGCTCTGGGCACGACGCTCATCATTCCCAAGACCGAGTTCAATGGAGATAACCCGTTTCCCGGCGTCGGCGTCACCGAGAAGATGAAGGACGCGCTCTACTATCCTTCGCACGCGTACCTCGTCGCGCCCATCGGCCCCGTCACCGTCGGGTTCGGCGTCTTCAGCCCGTTCGGACTCGGCACCGAGTGGCCTGACGCCTTTTCGGGCCGTGCCAGCTCCACCAAATCGGTGATCCAGACCTTCTACTTCAACCCGGTCGTCGCCTACAGGCTGGGGCCGGTGTCCGTCGGCGCCGGTGTGCAGGCGGTCTACGGGACCGTCGAACTGGCGCGGATCGCCCGGACGCCCGTGCTGACCGAGTTCAAGGACGTGGCCAAGCTCAGCCTTGAGGGCACGAGCAGCCTGGCCTACGGGTTCAACGCGGGCGTGCAGTACTGCCCCATCAAGCAGGTCGTCGTCGGCGCAAGCTACCGGAGCAAAGCCAAGTGCGATTTCACCGGGACGGCGAAATTCGACAGCATCAACGCCAATTACGCGCTCGTGAAGGGCAAGCTCCCGACGGAAACCGACGTGGAGTCGTCCATCACTTTCCCGGCGATCATGGGAGTCGGGGTGGCAGTCACGCCGATCCCCGCGCTCACGATTGAGGCGAACGTGGTCCAGATGCAGTGGTCGGTGTTCGACTCTCTCGGCATCACCTTCACTGACCCGGCGTACGCGAGCCTGGGCGAAACCATCCCCGAAGAATACGAGACCGCACGCAGCTACCGGATCGGGGCCGAATACCGGATCAACCGCAGCCTCGTGGCTCGCATTGGCTACCTCTACGACGAATCGCCCGCGCCGGACGCCTCCGTCTCGACGTTGCTGCCGGATGCGTCGCGGAACTCGTACATGGTGGGGATCGGGTATACCTTCGGCGGCGCGACGCTCGACCTCTCCTACATGTATCTGCCGTTCAACGACCGTTCGACGAACGGGCAGAGCCGCGCCGGGTACAACGGCCTCTACAAAAGCTCGGCGAGCCTGTACGGCATTACGCTGACTTATCGCTTCTAGGCGCGAAAGGATATGACCATGCAGAAGTTCTCGAAGATGAGACGGGCGCTAGTCGCCAGCGTCTGGATTGCGCTGGTGAGCGTCGTTGCCGGGTGCGGCACGAACGATAAGCTTACTACTCCTCAGCCAGGCCCGGCCAACAACGGTTCAGCGGACTTCACCAAGTACGTCGCAATCGGCAACAGCCTCACTGCGGGCATGCAGTCGGCGGCGGTCAGCAAGGTCTTCTCGGGGTACAGTTACCCCAACCTCATCGCACAGCAGACCGGCGTCGCCACGTTCGTTCAGCCGCAGATCGCCGACCCCGGCATCGGGCAGTACACGCCCCAGGGCTTCGGCAGGCTGAACCTCGTCAGCCTCAACCCGCTCGTCATCCAACCGATTCCGCTCACGACCACCCCGACGAACATGCTGGAGAACGCGCTTTACGCTGCGCCCTATAACAACCTTGGCATACCGGGCGCGCTGGCGGTGGAAATCCCGACGGCAACGACGAAGGAGAACTCCATTTCCCACAGTGACTTCTTCGACCTCGTGCTGCGGAACCCCGCGTTCGGCAACACGACGGTCCTTCAGCAGGCGCTCATGCTTAAGCCGACGTTCGTCACCGTATGGCTTGGCGCGAACGACGTGCTCGGCTACGCGACGAGCGGCGGAACTCAGGCCGGATTGCCCAGCCCTGCCGCCGCAGTGGAGGCCGCCATTGGGATGATCGTCTCCGGCGTGCGAGCTACCGGAGCGAACGTCGCCATCGCCAACCTCCCCGATGTCGCGGCGGCTCCCTTCTTCACGACGCTCAAACCGTATCTGACCGATCCGAGCACGGGCACGCCCATCCTCGTGAGCGGAAACAAAATCCACCTCCTCGGCCCTGGAGGGGCGCAGCTGACCAGCGCGGACATGGTGCTCCTCACCGCGAAGGATTCGCTTGCCGTAGGGACGGGCATTCCGCCGGGCATTCCCGGTGTGACGAGTTCGGGCAGAGTGCTCCAGGATAAGCTCGTCCTCAGCGCGAGCGAACAGGCCACCGCCCAGAACGCCGTTGATGCGTATAACCAGGCAATCGCAAGGATCGCCGCCGCGAACAACTGCGCCCTGGTGGACATCAACGCGCTCTTCAAGGACATCCTCGCTCACGGGTATCAGGTGGGCGGGGTGAAGCTCGGCTCCGCCATGATCACCGGGGGGCTTATCAGCCTCGACGGCGTCCATCCGACGAGCGTGGGGCAGGCGATCATCGCCAACGAGTTCATCATGGCGATCAACGAGAAATTCAACGCGACGATCCCGCTCGTGAACGTCGCGCAGATGCTCGGTCACTGAGCAAAGCTCATCGTTTATGCACACATAATACGCTTTTATCTTAATTTTCTCATAGTTGGCACGTAGGGGCGCAATTCATTGCGCCCAATAATCCTATGCAAACACAGTATGTTAATAGGGCGTGATAAATCACGCCCCTACGTGTCATTGTGTAGGGTTATTAAATGGAATTCGTATGAGTCGGCTGAATCGGCACGCTGTGCCCTTGTTTTTGGGAGAAGCGATGAGGAGGGACGCCCTGAAGCCCGTATGCCTGGCTCACGCCTGCCTGAGCCAGCGCCATATCTCCCGTGCGCCGGGGCGCTTGCCCATCATGAGGATGCCCACCCGGAAGAGCCTGCCGACAAGCCAGACGGAGAGCGCAATCGTGCCGACCATGAGAAAGAGCGCAACGCTCACCTGAAGCCACCCCGCGTTCCCCGCGCCGAGGCGCAGGAGCATGAGCACTGGCGAGAAATAGGGCACGTACGAGAGCACGACGATGAGCGGGCTGTCGGGGCTATTGATCGCCGGTCCGATGAGGAAGATCGGGACCATGAGCAGGAGCGCCACCGGCAATTGCAGCTGTTGGGCGTCCTCCTCGGAAGAACAGAGCGCACCGACCCCGGCGTAGAGCGTGGCGTAGAGCACGAACCCCGTCACGTAGAACAGCAGGAACGCCGGGAGCGATACCTCGCTCAGTGCGCTCATGGCGACCGCTATCTTGCTTATCGGAGCGGCAAGACCGGCGAGGAGAAGTGCGCCGATCCAGATGCACATCTGCGTCAGCCCAACCGAGCCGATGCCGATGATCTTGGCAAACATGAGTTCCGTTGGCGAGGCGGTGGAGACGAGGATCTCCACGACGCGGGAAGTCTTGTCGCCGAGCACGGCGCGCAGGGTCCAGGCGCCGTAGAGCATGAGGCTCAGGTACATGAGCATGGCCATGATGGCCGTGCCCGCGAAAAGCACCTCCGCTCCATGAGGCATATCTCCGACCCGCAGGCTCATCGGCTCGACGCGCACCTGCCGCATGAGCGCGCCGACGTGCGCCGGATCAAGCCCTTCCCGGTGAAGGCGCAGGGCGATCACCTGCTGGCTGATCGTGTTGCTGATGCGCCGCATTTCGCCGAAATTCGGCGTGCCGCTCACCTGGTACGACGCCCGGCCCGCGAACACGACATCTTCCGGCACCACCACGAGCGCGTTGTACACGTCCATGTTCACGAGCCGACGCGCCTCAGCGATCCCATTGCTGTCGGCGGCGACCACGTCGAGCACGTAGCGCCGCCTGCCATCGGGGAGCGTATCGTCGAGCGCGGCGCGGAGGGAATCCGCGAGCAGGCCGGTCCCGTCGGCGAGCGCGATCCGGCGTTGCGTCGGACGGTTGTAGCGCTCGAACAGGAGAGGAAGAAGGATGCTTCCTCCCATGAGTGCCGGAAGGAGGAACGTCATGATCACAAAGGACTTCGTGCGCACCCGCGTCACGTATTCGCGGCGGATGATCGTCCAGGCGGAACCCCAGTTCATCGTGCCGTCACCGCCTCCACGAAGATCTCGTCCAACGAAGGTTCAACCACCTCGAACCTGAGCACGCGCCCCACCTCAAGGGCGCGGCGCAGGAGCGTCTGCGCGTCCGCGCCCGGCTGCAACCGTATCCGCGTGCCGTCGGCCCGGCGCTCCACTGCCGCGATCACGTCGTCGGGCTGGAGGAAACCGTCCGGCCCATCCATCGTCATCGTGACGACGTTCCGCCCATAGCCAGCCTTCACCTGTCGCAGGTTCCCGGCGACGAGCGCGTGCCCGCGTGCGATGAGGCAAATGTCGTCGCAGAGCTGCTCTACCTGCTCCATGCGGTGCGTGGAGAGCAGGATCGTCTTGCCCTCGTCGCGCAGGCGTCGGATGATGCGGCGCAGGTGACCGGCGTTGACCGGATCGAGTCCGGCGAACGGCTCGTCGAGGACGACAAGCTCCGGGTCGTGCAGGAGCGCGCCGATCAACTGCACGGTCTGTTGCTGCCCTTTCGAAAGCTCCTCCACCTTCCGCTTCGCCCATCCCCCGGTCTCATACTCCTCGAACTGGAAGAGTTCGCGGGGCCAGCGTTCGGCACGCTCACGCGCCGTTCGGCCATCAACTCCGTGCAGTTCGGCGAGGAAGACGAGATGCTCGAACACGCGCATCTTCGGATACAGCCCGCGCTCTTCCGGAAGGTAGCCGACCCGTTCGCGCACGACCTCCTGCGGCGGCCTGCTCCAGAGGCGGATTTCCCCTGCGTCCGGCAGCAGGATATTGAGGACCATGCGGATCGTCGTCGTCTTGCCCGACCCATTCGGCCCCAGAAGCCCGCAGATGGTCCCGGCGCGCACGGTCAGCGAGAGGCTATCCACCGCCACCGTCTCCCGGAACGCCTTCGTGACGTTCGTGAGCGCGAGCACTTCCCCGTTCGTCATATTCTTCACGGCTCCGGTATCTTGAGATACATAGTCCTCAATCTGGGCAATCGCGTCGTTGAAATTACTTCTCTTCCCCCTCGTAATGTACCCACCTCGGCGCGAGCTTCAACTGGATGAGCGTGAGCACGAGGATGATGACGAAGAGGATCCACGCCATCGCCGAGGCGTAGCCCATGCGGAGGTACTGGAAGGCGTTGTTGAAGAGGTAGTACACGTAGAAGAGCGTGCTATCCACCGGCCCGCCTGCCGTCATGATGAACGCCTGCGTGAAGATTTGCAGCGTGCCGATGACGCCCATGATGAGGTTGAAGAAGATGTACGGGCTGAGCATCGGGAGCGTGACGTGCACGAACTGCTTCCACCGGCCCGCGCCGTCAATCTGCGCCGCCTCGTAGAGGTGATCGGGAATCCCCTTGAGGCCCGCAAGCCAGATGATCATGCTCGACCCGGCCCCCCAGAGGCCCATCACGATGATCGCGGGCTTCGACCAGTCCTCGCTTTGCAGCCAGAGCGGAGTGCCCAAGCCGACCTTCTCAAGGAGGATGTTGAGCATCCCGTTCGTCGGGTGGAGCACCCATATCCAGAGGATGGAAGCGGCCACCGTCGGCACAATCGCGGGCAGGTAGTAGATCGTCCGGTAGAACGACATCCCCTTCACCTTCGCGTTGAGGAGCATCGCCACCGCAAGCCCGACCGCCATGTTGATCGGCACGCCGATGATCATGAACATCGTGTTCCAGAGCGATTTCCAGAAGATCGGGTCGTTCGTAAAAAGCTCGCCGTAGTGCCGGAAGCCCACCCACCGCGCCGGGCTGAGCACGTTGTATTCGGTGAAGCTCATCACGATGGAGACGACGAACGGCCCGGCGGTGAAGATCATGAACCCGACGATCCACGGGCTGATGAACCCCACCCCTGCGGCGAGGTCGTGCCGCCCCATGCGCCCCAGCCGGAAGCGGTCACGGTAGAGGGCATAGAGGATGCCCGCCACGACGAGGAGAACGAGCAGCGAGACGACCGCCACCACCGCCCAATTCACCTCTCCGCCCACCTCCGACCGGTAGAGCCGGTCAAGCTCGGCCTGCACCGTCGCCGCACCGGCGTCTGCCGCGCCTTGCGGGGTGAACTTGTGGTAGGTCGCCATGTTCGTCGCACGCTGAATCTCGTCCCAGAGTATCTGCGAGACCGGGGTGACATCGCGGAAGTCGGAGAACTCCATCATGTCGAGGAACTGGTGGTAGCCTTCCTTGAGCCGGTCGGGCAGGTCGGGGTTGGCGTCCACAAGCTCCGCGACAAGCCGCCTGCCGATGGCCCGGTTCGCCGGTATGCTCATCACGTACGGCCTGCCCCGGCTGCGGTTGTAGTTAAGCCGCGTCCGCTCGATGAGGTGGATCGCCCTGTAGCTCGACATGAACCGGATGAACCGCCACGCAAGCTCCGGGTGGTGTGCGTTGCGGGGGATCGCGTACGAGAACCCGCCCGACCAGGTCGTCGGCTTGCCGCCAGGAGGAAGCGGCGTGAGGCAGACGCCGAACTCGATGTCGGGCCGGTAGCGGGCGATGGTCCCCAGAAAGCCGTCGGTGTTCACCACCATGGCGATGAGGCCAGTGAGGAACGGGTTGAGGAATTCGCCCTGAAAGCTGGAACTGAACGCTTCGATCCTCGGACGACCGCCGAAGAGGTCGTAGAACTGCGTCATCCACGCGAGCGCATCCACAATCGGCGGGTCGTTGAGCGTGCAGGTGCGCCTGTCCATGCTCATGAAGTGGCCGTGATTCTGCCATCCGTACATGTGCAGCCAGACGTTGCCGTAGACCGGGATGAAGCCGATCTTGCGGAAGCGCCACGCCGTCGGCGGGGTCATGCGGCCCTCGCGGTCGAAGATGCCGGACTGCACCCCTGCTTCCGTCGCCGGGAAGCGATAGGAATTCACCATCCCGCTCGTCCACTCCGGCGGCAGCACGAGGTGGCGCGGGTCGTCGAGGATCGCCGCACGCGCCTGCGCGTCGGGCACTGCGAGGAGGAGGTTGAACACCTCGACATCTCGCCACGTCGCAGGCGGGACGAGCTTTCCCTCCGCGTCGAGCAGGCCCGCCTTTTCCGCCGCGTCGGTGGCGGTCAGGCGGAGGCTGTAGAGGCCAAGCTCTTGCCAGGTCGCCGGTGGGATGGCGTCCCCTTTCTCGTCCACGAAGCCGACGCGGCGCAGTTCCGCGCAGTTGTAGTACATCGCCCGCGCATCCGTGCCGTTCGGGACCGCGTACGTCTTCCCTTCGAAGACGGTCTCGTTCCAGCAGGCGGAGTAGAAGTCCTCGGAGCGGATGATGTGTTCGCCGGTCTGGTGGGCGAGCATGTCGTCGAGCGGCAGGAACGCCTCACGCGCCGCCCAGCTTGAGACGGTGAAGCGGTCCTGGTTGATCACGTCCGGGGCCACGCCTCCCACGACGGCGGTGAGCATCTTCTGCGGGTTCTGGCCGCCGCCTGCCGGGCTGGTGACGACGCGCACGCCGGGGTTGGCTCGCTCGAACGCCTCCACCGCCGCGAAGAACCCAACGTTCCCCTCGCCTTCGCCGATGCCCCACACGACGAGCGTCGTATCGGCGCGAGTAGGACGTGGGGCGGCGAATAGGAGAACCGCAGAGGCACAGAGGCAGAAGAGGAGTCTAGGGAAATGAACCGCAGAGGATCGCAAGGAATAGTTCAAGGAGCCGGGACCTTGTCGAGGCAAGAGAAGACGACGGAGAGAACGCATTCAGACCCCTTCAATGAGGACAGGCAGCCTAG
>Ga0172366_10003684_pt1 | contig 12070 bp, 8 predicted proteins | sample LakKivSesite69cm_FD_114533 | JGI IMG/M metagenome (GOLD analysis project Ga0172366, IMG submission 114533) | Sediment microbial communities from Lake Kivu, Rwanda - Sediment site 69cm | ecosystem: Environmental > Aquatic > Freshwater > Lake > Sediment | place: Rwanda: Western Province, Lake Kivu... | reverse complement strand
TAACGGTCACCCTCCCACATCACCAAGGAAAGACGCGGAACACGAAGACAAAAACCCTTCACATCCAGCCACTAATGGCGAAGCCACTGTACGTTCAAATCCCAAAATTTATCAACCTCCAGCAGTACCTACGGTTACTGTTGTCTTTCGCTCAGCGAGGCGGTAAAGCGCTCGCTGAGCCCATTTCTATTTCAACCCCTCAGATCAGAAAAGGGCTTGCATCCTCGGACTAAACTCCGAGGGGTTCACTCAAACACTAAAACTTCTGAGGTTAACCTCAAAAACATAATCCTTTCATGAAAGCCTAGCTATAACGTATTAGCTAAGCTAAATAGGTTAGCTAGATGTCATCACCAGTGGATTACCTTAAGAGATCATTCGACATAGGGATTCTAGAGCGGTCAGATGTTAAGCGTAGAACAAAACAATTAATCAGAGATCATCGTAACAGCATATTTGTCCTATTCCTATTGATAATAATGTATTCCGCTGTGATGGCATCATTCACTATTTCACGGTACCAGTCTCTCGAGGCTGGATTTTACGATCTCGGGATTTTCAACCATGACTTCTGGGTTAGGATCTTCGACCCGATGAGGATCGCTGGCATGCAGTCCCTCATATTCGGCGGCCACGTGGCTCCAACATTGTACCTGCTACTCCCATTATATGCAATATATCCAAGTTGTGAAGCACTTCTGGTTTTACAGACACTTGTCTTGGCTGCGGCGGCCATCCCACTGTACCTGATTGCAAGGGACACTTTCTCCAGCGGCAGGATTGGCCTAGCATTTGCAGGAGCCTATCTACTTTACTCTCCTCTTCATTGGGTAAATCGCGGCGACTTTCACGCTCAATCACTCATTCCGATGTTGCTTCTCAGCACATTCTTTCTCTATCGGAAGAGCACTCCTCTTTACATGTTGTTTCTGTTTCTCACCGCGTTTACGATAGAGTTTGCTCCAATACTCGTCGTTTTTATTGGAATCTATTTCTTAGTCAAGGAATTATTATTGTTAAGAAAAAAGAAATTTGATGGCTCTTCTGTACTCATTCCCGTGCTGTCAATCGTTATAGGTGCAGCTGTCTTGATGTTTGATGTTATCCTAGTTCAACGGCTTCAGGCATCATACCCGCCCCTTCATAGCCTGTCGCCATTCGGCTATGAGAGAGCTCTCCCCTTGCAGGTGGTTAGAAGTGGGACGGGAACAGCTCTATCCTTTGATATTCTTCTCAAACCATCAATTATGATAGATCTTGTTGTACCCGACTTTATTTCGAAGCTCGGATACGTAGCGTTGATGTTTGGGTTTGTAGGTTTTGTGTCGTTCCTAGCTCCTGTCTCTGTGTTGCTGGCGATTCCTTGGCTAGTCATTATCTTCTTGACATCTTACCCACCTTACTACAGCACAACCGCCCACTACTCGGCTCAGATAATAGGCCAAATATTCCTTTCCGCAGTTCTAGGCATAAAGACTCTGTCAAAGGTCACGCCAACATTGTCCCGAGTATTTCCGTGGGTCCTACTAGCACTAGTATTACTAACATCCATCGGCGATAGCGCTTTGAGCCCATTGAACAGCCATACCAGTAACCCTCGGGATCCTTTGAGTTCCCGCTGGTGGCCAAGCGTAACTGAGCGAGATCAAAAGATCAAGAGCATTCTGCATGGCATTCCTTCGAATGCGTCTGTCCTAGCCACAAATGAGCTGGCCACTCAACTCTCCAGCAGATCCCGAATATCAGTATTCAGATCCGATCTTCCGTATCCGGACTATGTAGCTGTGGATACCAAATCAGCGAGTTTCTCAAAGTTGGAAGAATCATATGGCTGGTCATTCAGAGATCTTGTCGAAGAAGCAACCTATACCCTCCGTCAGAATTATGACAGCGTCGAGATATACGAGAGGGATAGATCTGCCCCTGTCCTCGAAACGGGCACCATACACCCCATCGACGAAGCCGGCATGGAGATCAAGAAGGTGCCGATTGGTGGAAAAATATACTTCTCTGGAACAGCCTATACTCCCAAAGGCCAACCCATAAGAAACGGAAGAGTCCACATATTTGCTGAAATAGACGGTCGATGGGTCGCACGCAGCTCCATAGTACTTGAGTGGAATTCTGAGGTAACAGATACGAATGGAGCATATGACACACGGTGGTATGGCAAGCCCATTGCAGAGAACAGACCAGAATGGCTGGAGGTAAGGACGGATGGTGTATACATTAACGGTCAAATCAAGGCATGGTCAGGCAATCCCGAAGGGAAGCTGATGAAGGTATTTGCAGTATTTCTGGGATTTCCAAACCAACAAGAATTCCCTTCATCAATAGAATTACGAAACATCGAAATCGGACCGTGATTGAATCCAACGAAATCATATGGCGACCGATACGCATAGAAATCAATCGCCGCCACTGTTCAATCTCATTTTGGGATTAACTGCATAGAACGGACGGTACCATCAAGGCATCTTAGCGCGTTGGATTCTAAGATTTCTGCTAACTCGTTCTAACACCTGCCCCACATTTATCGGTCAAACATTCTATAGCAAAACTACGACCTCGAACTCTCTAGAAGTGTAATTTGTGCAAAAAAGCCAGCGAACTCGCCTTTCATGGCTCTAGAAGCCCCAGTAATCAAGGCGAAATATACTACCTTCGGCATATCCCATCCTGCCTCGTGGTACTCCTTTGCAATATCGATTTCGAAAGTGGACCAGGTATTCAGCTTCGCTTCTATGACCTTAATCCTGTGATTGTCAATCATGAAAACGTCTGGCTTCTGATCTGAGAAGATCATCCATAATAAGTGTTGACCGTCGCTGATCTCTAAGCCAAAAGCAGTGTCAGGCGTTTTCGTGGTCTTATCATAGACATACGGGAAAGTGGGGTAGACGGAGAGTTGCACACGTGAGTTAAAGAGCCTGGTAAGTTTATCAGTCTTGACTTCCTGTCTTACTCGAACCATGGCCCAAACATACTGGTCATTCATCCCATCTTGGAAGAGATGTATGCCCAAGCATCTTTGGCGATCCACAACATCCCGCCTCAAGTAGGCACTATCGCCCGGGCCAAGAGATTGTTCAACATTCCAGTAGGCCAAGCCAGCTCTGCCGTTTCCAGAGGTATCAGAATAAATGACCTTCAGGTCAGTGTTGAGAAGGACTGGCTCCATGTAGACCTGCCCCTGATAGCTCATCGAGGCAAAAGCCAATACTGTGGTTGCTATCAGTATGCTAGCCGCTGAAATGTAGCGGTGACCAACCATGGCGTCTCCCTCTTCAACATAGGTTAGGCCTCATGCTTTATTCTAGTCCGCTAGAACTTTCGAAAAGTATCCTTGAAATGTTCCGGGAAGATTTTTCGTTGAGCCCATCATAAAGCTGAAAGAGAGTGAATTAGGCTGTTTGCGGGTAAGCTTAGCATATTCTGCTCCAACATCTATCTCCCTGTACACCCATTGATGTAACGGAGTCTCCACAATAACAATCCTATGTCTTGGCAGATCATAAGCTTCAGATTTCGAATCGGAGAAAACAAACCAGAGAAGGTTGCTACCGTCATTAATCTCTACTCCAAACACATTGAGTGGCTGTTTCATCTCCCCCGTATATTTGTAGGAGAAGTTAACATAGAGCCATATGCCAATCTTGGACTTTAGAAATTCTCTGAGTGCTTGTCCCCTAATCTCCTGCCGAATATGCACACTTGCCCAGGTATAAGAATCATTCAAGCCATCATGATAAATACTGATCTCCATACATTCTCTACCCGCAATATGGGTGGGTTTGAGCGAGATTCTGTCGTTGCCTCCTCGAAAGTAGTCGATAGTCCACATGTACGGTTTTAACCCACCTTGGGGTTCGCGCGTCCAATATCGGAAGTCATTATTCAAGAGGACTATGGAGGGCCATTCTTGACCGTAGTAGTTTGCGAAGGCTATGTAAACTAATGTTCCACTAAGAATGATCGATGCTAGAAGGATTGGCGGTCGCCAGTCTGTCATCGTTCTTCAACTGAGATCTGGGTTATAGCGACTATGAGCAACGGTATCCAGTGAACAAAATATGTCTGTAGCGCTCGGAATGAGAACCATAGTATTAATGGTGGGAATGCCCAGAGAGCAAACTTCAATCTGTCAAAGTAGAGGTAGTAGTTAAGCAACAGGACAAAAAAAATAGTCACGGTACAGATCATGTAGAAGACTGGGGGCAGAGGCACGCCACTTACTTGGGAGATCATAGACAACCCTTGCGAAAGGATCACTAGACCAGCAGAGACAGGAGTCAAAACACCATCTATCCAGGCGGGTAAGTTCCAGATGATAAAAGGGATATTTGGCACTAGGAAAGCAAGAGATGTGTACGACAAAAACCTCAAACAACATCTCTTACGGAGATCATTGGGTGCTGATTTCCACTGCCAAACGAGGAGGAATGGGAAGGCAAGCCAAGTAATCTGTTTGATTGCACATGCAAATCCATAAGCCACGCCTGCTCTCAGAGGTTTATCAATTTCGAATGCAGCTATTATAAGGGGTAGAATCCAAAGGAAGTCTGTTAGAGAGCCAGAAGTAAAACCAATGGCAAGATCTGAGCCCGCAAGGATGGGAAGCAGACCAATAATCTTGAAGTGTGGAGGTAATTTTCTATACATTAAAAGAAGAGTGGCGAATTCAAATGCAAAAACGACGAAACGCATGTCCGGGATACCGATCGCGACTGCAGGCAGAAATATCAAGAAATGAAGTGCGGGATAATTCATAGTCGTGATTATCTTTCCAGTAGAGGTGAGTGTCAAAAATTCAGGATCTACCGAGAAGGTTGCAAGACCTTCTTGGAGGTCCGAAGTGTACGGGTTATCTCCATGCAGCAGAACTTTGGCTGCTTGATGACTTAGAGCCATAGCATCAGTTCTATAAACGCCATCGAACTCAACAGCTGCTATCACATATGCGCTGACAACAATTATAAATATTATTGCCAGAAGAGCAATAGTTGAACCCAATCGTAAATTGAGCGGCCTGAGTGTAGCCAAAAAGAATAGCGTAAAAGCAAACAAATACGTAGCTATAATAAGAATGACGACCTCGGGATGAGTTGTGATTTTGCCTCTTATCCAGTTCTGGTGGCCCTCTGCGAGTAATAAGCCAGCCAGAAATAGTAATGAAATTCTTACAACAAACTCACCAGACTTGCTGAGAGACGTCATTATTGATGACCCTCCTTTGATAGTCCTCATATCTCTTGTTTAGGCAATCCACTCCTTCAATATAAATTGATACCATATAAGTAGGCTCATCAAAACGAAAAAGGTAACCGCAGCAGCCAAAGCAAACAGGTTTCTCGTTCTGGCGGCAAACCATACTGGAAAGATGAAGGAGAAGAATCGTGGAAGTGAGCTGAAGTTACCAAAAAACAGTAGTAAGAGATAGAGTGAAAGACTGTAGACCCCAAGTTTAACATCGATCTGGAAGACGCTGAAGACCAAGTACCCGAAGAAGATGACGAACGCCACCAGAACATAATCGAATTTTGGAATTACCCAGTCACTACTGCTCAGAATCGGTGTGATATAGCGATGGAACCAACCAAACTCGAAACCGAGCTTCATCCAGTACGATTGTTGCGTTGCAAATGCGAATGCGTCTCCAGTTCTGAGGTGAAGATAGTACATCCAGCCGAGAAGGGCAGTAATAGGCACAAAGAGTGGAAGAAGCTGTTTGAATTTCCTCTTCAGGAGCAGATCAATTGCTATTGGAATAATGATGGTTACCCCATATGTTTTTGTTAGCGTCGCAGTGGCTGCAGCCAACATAGATGAAATTAGCCTCCCCCTCATATGGAAATACCATGTTGCGAGGGTGGCGAAGAGGAATAGAGACTCAGTATAGGAGACGGTTGTAAAGAGAAAGATATATGGAAAAGTTGCAGTCAATAAAGCTGAGGCAGCTGCCTCAGCTTTGGGCATGTAGTATTCGGCCACCAGTTGAATTAAGGGTACAGAAGCTAGGCCAAGGACGCTAGAGACTATGAAGGCAGACAACCAATAATCTCCAGCGATCAGTCCGATAGCCATGCACAGGGTAGGATAAGCTGGGAAGAAGACATACATTGGATATGTATAGCCTCCCTTGGCGATCGCAATATACCAGCCGGTGTCCTGTGCACTGAATAGGTAGAGCCAGGGCTGGGTTGGACCTGAAGAACCCCAAACACCCATCCATGGCGGACTCAAGCCTCCCGAAATGCTGAGACGTTGATAGATAAAGAGCGAACCGATAAGTTTCAGGAGACCAACAACCATAACAGAGAAGACAAGGCGTGCCTTCCCTTCAAACACATTCACCACGGTATCAGGTATCAAACAGGAAAACCCCGATAGCGCATGCATCACTCAACAGGTTGGCAAAGAACTCTCGGCGTGACTCGAGAGAGTATTCCAGGCTTAATCTTTTTTCTTATCCCCATCATATTTGCGTCTAGGTTCAATTTTCTAGCCACGCACTTCGTCACTTAGTTCATCATCTGACTCACCCACGCGTATTCAAGCTCAGCATAACCTATCATATAGGTGATGTAACGCCGAAGGCAACTTATGTCAGAACCTTCTCTGTTTCTGAGCCTAGGTCTCGGGTGAAGGCTTTCTGTTGGTTCCTTACTAAGCAAGATTGCCTAATATAACTCGACATTGGTGATTGCGATGCGCGCTACGCTAACTGAAATGCCCCCTATTTCCAAAATAATGGTCCAAGCTGGTTTTCAACTTGTCTTCAGCTTTCTTTCCGCTCTTTCATCTATTCTGGCGCGTTAACCAACTCGTTCATAACTCTTGAAGCAGCGTTAAGAACGGCTTTGTTATGAACTACTGTTCTTCGGGAGTGATGTAGACCCCCGCACCTACTCTGAGGACATATGTCTTTCCGATTCTCTCTGTTATTCCATAGAAATCATATGTATATTGAAATTCGAAAGCCATGCCTCTTCCTATTGGTGGTGGAGGCGGAGCTCTCGAAGTAAGCCGTATTTCTCTCTCTTCTCCAGGATATATATTTCCTAAACTCCACTTCAGACCATAAGGTACAAGACTTTCAGAGGGGGGAGTACTGCCAAGCGCCGCGAAGTAACCTGTTGGAGTTGCTCTCAGATACACATGAACATTTTCTGCTGGGCTGTTTCCTACGTTTCTCACTATTATCGTTTGGTCAAAAACCCCGCCTTGCACTACCTGTCTAGGCAAAGCGACGGCTATTATGAGGGTTGTTGGTGTTGGTGTTGTTGTTGGTGGTGTAGTTGGGGGGGTCGTTGGAGGCGTGGTTGGCGGTGTAGTTGGAGGGGTAGTTGGCGGCGTGGTTGGGGGTATAGTTGGTGGCGTTGTCGGTGGTGTAGTTGACGCAGGTTGCCGATACATGGATACAATTATAACTGCGCCCACAATTACCGATAGCACTACGATAACTGCTGTCCAGTTAATTGTGGTTTTGGTACTCATGTCTCTGTTCGTATGCTTATAAGAATAATATAACTCTTTAGATGATTTGGACTGGCTGTTCTATCAACAACCAAAATGAATATGAACAAGTTGGGTGGGATATTCCGAAAACCGTACACTTCATCCTGGTTACTAGCGATTCTAGAGCTATGAGAGGAGAGTATGCTGACTTCCTTACTCAAATCTGGATAATAGAGAACAAAGCGCCTTCGGCGCTGATTCGTTAGGTTGGTCTTGTTATGGATATGAGCTCCATTGGTGATCCGCATTTTGGGCATTTGATTGGTGTCTTGTTGGGTTGAGGTTTGGGTTTTTCTCTGCTTAGCGGTGTGAGGATTTTCTGGAGTCTGTTTCTGGTTCTTCTGGCGTATAGACCATAGTATCTTACGAGTTTCAGGTTCTTGTCCGGGATCAGCCTGACCAGTCTGTCTATGAACTCCATTATTGGCATGGTTAGGGTTTCCTTTACTCGGTTTCGCTGGTACCAGAATGTGACCGTCTTCGCGTTCTCGTCGAGGTGGGTTATGCGTGATTCGGCTATGGCGGGGTGGCGTACGTATCTACCGATGTACCTGGCGGTCCTGCGGGGGTTGGTTACTCTCTGTTTAGCGTGTACGTAGAAGCCTTTCAGATACCTGTTGAAGAGGCTGTCGATGAGTTGGTTGGTCTGGTGGCTTTGGGGCATACATCGTTTGAGGCTTGTGAGTAGCTCATACTGCCATATGCGTCGTAGCTTCCCGTATTCTAGGAAGGTTACCGAGATCCATTCGCCATGTTTGGTTAAGCCACCTTCCGTTGCTAAGGCGTGGACATGCGGGTTCAACTCCAGATCTCTGCCGTAAGGGTGTAAGACGCAGACCACGCCAGGTATGGCTCTGCGCCTATGCTTGATCATCCGCTTCATGGTCTGGCTTACGGCGTCCATCAGGGTTCTGAGGAGCTTACGGTCTGCGTCCAAGACGGTTCTCAGTTCCTCTGGAATGGTGAAGACCATGTGTCGGTGTGATACGTTGTAGAGGGTTTCCGCCAGCTTATCCGCCCATTCATCAGCATGCTTCTTTCCGCAGCTGGTGCAGATGCGGCTCTTGCAGGCGAATGGAACCTTCGTGACTTCTCCGCATTCTGGGCACCTGTAGGTTCTATAGCCGTGGTCGGGGTCGCGGCAGTGGAGCATCTTCTCCACCTCTGCGACAACGTCTGCGGAGAGATGTGGGTTCTCGGCCTTGTAGCGCTGCCAGCTCTCGTCAGTTAGGAAGATGCTCTTGATCGTTATCTTGCTGGTCGTGAGCCCTTCTATACCCTAACGAAGCCACCCTTCATATAAATTCCTAAGCGAAAATAAATAATCGTGGATGCAAAATGTGCAAGATTCGAGGCACTCCAAGATGTCCCATCTGAACTAGTCCTTCTAACTCGAGCCATAGCTAGCTTAGTTAGTATTAGTGAAACTAGAACGACAAAGGTGGTGAGGGATAAAATGACTAGATTATTGTTGTTTGGACTATGGATTAAGGAGATTTTGTGCACTTCTTTTGGAACCTGTAATTCTATGAAGCCAATACTATTGCGTTCCAATCTCAGTAATGAGCCGTCCGCTTCTGCATGCCAACTTTTATGGTATGCCTCTTTGACTGTTACATTAGCGTCTTTTGCAAGATTGAGTAACAGTGTTATTCTATCAGGAGCTTCCCGAGTAAGGACTACTGAACCTAGCCCTTCTGGTGATATCTGAACAAAGGATTCCTGATAAGGCCTTCTGTAAACGGTGATGTTACCTCGCGGATATGTGACGTCTATTTCTCTCTCAAATCCAGTTCCGGCGAGCATAATCTTGTGAAAATTCCTATCAGAGTTACCTATTAGAACCCAAGCAATATCAAGGTTGCTAGAGTTACAAATAAGGTTTCTCCAGATATCTATTCGTTCGTCTTGTGCATGGACTTCAAGCTCATTTATTCGGTAGTCATCAATATTCAGGAGTGGCTCCAAGAGTTTCTCTTGTGGATACCATCCGTCAATGAGCGGCTTGTTAACATAGTTTGGGAGAACATATATCCAGAGGGGACATCGAATTGCGAGGATCCTTCCCTGAGCCGTCTGCGATTTAAAGTAGTCAATAAGAGCTTGTGGGATTGGCGCATTGGAGACGCGTTCTTTGGGAATTTGGTCATTTATTTGCCTGTCTTGGTAATCGGACAATCTAAGGTAACAGCCAACCACCATACTGGATAGGCAGAGAGTTATGAGCACCCCAGCTAAAAGCTTCTTCTCTCTGATCAAACGGGCATATAAGTCAACAAAGATGCTTGAACTTAGGATACTCATCGGTATCGCAAGAAACAGCCAGAACCTGTGAATATCGAGCATTTTCCATAGAGATTGAATTCCCCAAAGCGATACAAAAGGAATTGCGTAATATCCAAGACCAACCCAGAGAAAGAGTATGAACCATAGAGATAAGAAAAAATAGTCCCTAGTTAAGCGTCTCGCAGACCTAATTCCAAGGTAGCCGATAGAAAAAAGCATCAAGAGAAAACTCAAAGGGATCAGCCATTGACCAAGAATCAAAAAGCCTGTTTCCTGACTAACCTCAAACAACCACATTCCCACGAAGAGAAGAACTCCAAAGGTCACAGGAATAATAAGAATTCTTCTTCTCCCAGTTAGTGTGAAGAGCACAGCCGCCACAGAAATGATTGCCAAAACGAATTGGGGAATACCAAATATCGCAAATAATACATCTTTGAGGAAAAAGGAAAGACGAACATAAGATGTGGTTACTGTTCTGTTGAAAAAAGGATTGCTTGCAAGCTGCCCTGACGTTTCCAGAAAAGGTACTAACCAAAAACTTGACATAAGGATGGCAAGAAGCAGCACAGTTACAGTCCGAAGAAATGTTCTGAGAGCATTACCTGTAAGACCAAGGACAGTCGACAGTAACAGACCTGCGGCGAGAACGTATATGGCAGAGAGATGGTGTGTCAGGACAACAAATGACAACAGTATGCTGGCAACTGGAATCCAGACTGACAATCTCTCCTTATCAAGGGCCATTTTAAGTGAAGCAATGAACAGCATTGACGCAGGAAGTGCAACAGTATTTGCATAACGATCAAAAAAAACATAGTTCTCAATTACCACGGGGGTGAGACTAAATATTGTCATGGCAAGGGTGCTCTTGAAGACGCTCAGACCCAATTTTCTTGAAAGGTAGAACACAGCAAGAATCGAGAGAAAATAGAACAAGGAATCCACCGCCTCATAGGCAACAACTGCTCCGGCCCCAATGAATGAGGTTATGAAGACTAGATAGTAAGCCAACGGTGGATACAGTAGTAAGAAGGGTGTTCCACAATACCAGTCAGGGCTCCAAGACGGGACATATCCGTAAGCTTTGAAAGCATTACATATGAACAGTATCTTGTTGAGATGGCTTGTCGAATCTATGCCAAGCGGTATTCCCGGCGCAAATCTCGGAGCGATCACTAGTGCGCTAAATGACAATGAGATTAGCAGCGGAATATACGAGAATCTCCTTGGGTCATGACCCAACCGCTTCAACATAAGTCAGACATCACGTTCCTTCCAAAGCATACCGCTTTTCCAGCATATTTTTCTCGTTCCTTTGCTGATTTGAAATGGAGTGTGGGTGAAGTGTCTAGACAATTACTTAACCGTCTTTTGTGGGATATGTCAATCATGTGACATCATCTTCTTTCACTTCAAGACATTCTAGAAGCCGCATCATCATGTATCCAAAAAGGAAAACAAAAAATACCAATGCAGAGATGGCTGCTACCTGTTCTCCTAACGCCGGAATCCCAATCGCTCCCCTAAAGTAAGGAGCAAAGCCGTTAGCAGATAAGGGCCACAAGAAAGGCAAGAGAGTGGCTATCAACCAAAACCTTGAAGAGCCATGAGCTAGCACGTCATAGATCATAAATGGAATAAAAACTACAGTGTATTGTGGATTGATGTACCAGCTGAGTGATAGGAACGTAGCCATGGATATCAGACAACTTCTTGCATAATCCATCTTCTTGCAGTTGAGCGCAATCCCTGTAACCAAACCCAGCATTCCGAACAATGCTGGATAGCTCAAATGAAAGAGCGGAAGTAACTCCATTTCATACTGGTAATGTAACCAGGAAAGAAACTGAAATAGGCCAGCAAATTGACAACACAAATCATCATAATCAGCACCAGATCTAGTCAGCCATATCTCCTTGAAATAAACCTCCCTCGAACCAGATAGCAGGAAGGGAAATGAAATTAGAAATGCGGTAACTACGATTCCCAGAGTGAATCGAAAGGCGTCGCCTCGCCCCCTGTTCCTGAGAAGACATGCAATCAAGGGTGGCGCGGCAAATATCGCGTATTGCTTCGTCATAATAGAAGCCCCGTAAACTATTGCGCTTGGAAATACTTTGTTGCGTGTCAATCCGAGGATAGATATTGCGAGCAATGCTGGAACTAAGGGATCGAGCTGACCAAAGATACTCGTTATGAAGATCGACATTGGGTTAGCTAGCCAGAAAGTGGCAGCGAGTAGTCCTCTTTTGTCCCCGAGAAG
>Ga0172366_10003683_pt1 | contig 12076 bp, 11 predicted proteins | sample LakKivSesite69cm_FD_114533 | JGI IMG/M metagenome (GOLD analysis project Ga0172366, IMG submission 114533) | Sediment microbial communities from Lake Kivu, Rwanda - Sediment site 69cm | ecosystem: Environmental > Aquatic > Freshwater > Lake > Sediment | place: Rwanda: Western Province, Lake... | reverse complement strand
CGACAGCGTACTGAGAATCTCTTATCTGAGAAGCAATGGCTTTGATGACATCCATCACAGCCTCAGGAGCCGGGCTGCATTATCATAGAAAATCTTTTCCTTGGATTCTTCGCTCAAAGGAAGTTCTTCTATCGCTTCCACATTGCAGGAAATAGTCTTGACCCCAGGCCAATCAGAGCCATAGATGAACTTATCGATATTCTTTTCCATATCCGGAAAGTAATTCAGCAGGTTCTTCGGCGGAAGCCCTGAAATCTCAAGATAGAGGTTGGGATGAAGGCGGGAGAGGAAAAAAGCCTTTTCATACCATAAACCTCTTCCGCCGTGAGCCATAATGAGGGGAAGGTCAGGAAAATCTGAGGCAACATCATCCAGCCAGATTGGGTCGGCATATTTTATCTTTGAGCCCCTGAAGACTGAGGAGCCGGTGTGGATGAGGACCGGAAGCCTTTCCTCATTAGCCCGGGCATAAAGGGGAGACATTCTGCTTTCATTCGGATAGAAGTGGTTGTAGGAAGGATAAAGTTTTATTCCTTTGGCACCCTCTTTCAGGTATTTATCTAATTCTTTGGCCAAATTGTCGACAAAAAAAGGATTGATGGTGCAGAAGGGTATGAAAACTTCCTCTCCGCGGCAGAAGTCAAGAACATACTCATTGGAGACAACACCTGTTGTGATCGGGCTTATCTCCGGCAGGATGACGGCCTTCTCAATATTATGGCTCTTCAAGTAGGAAGCGAATTTCCCCGGATCAATCATCTCTTCGTAGCGGCTGAAATACTCTGATTGCCTTGACTCCTGGTAGGCGAGCACCCATTTATGCCAGTGCTCCTTTTGCCCGATATGGACGTGGAAATCAATGACCCTTGTCTTTATCTTTTTTTCCATGCCTTCTCAAACCTCGGTTGACGCTGTCATCATAGCAGGAGAGAGGAAAAGATGCAAAATTATAGAGGAATCATCGCAAATTCCGGATTCTGGATGGGGTTGGAGGTTCGGTTTTAACTTCGAAAATAAAATTTACAGATGCAAAGTTTATTTACAAAGAATCTAAGTAAAGAAAATTGATAAGGAGAAGATTTTTTATGTTTTAATGTAACCTTGGCACATAACTTGCATATAGGATTTCAGAGGCTAAAAAAGATGCAAACAGTCGTTGATTCAAGTCTTCAGCAACAAATCGAACAGGCTTTGAAACGGGCAAAGGATAAGAAAGTTCTCTATCTGTATGACGACGCAGGATACAAGAGACTTTTGGGCGTCTTTGAGAAGAAAAAAGCTTCTCGCATAAAAAGACAATTGAAGAGTCAAAGGCTCCTCAACCGAGTGACCGAATTTGATATAAGGACCACTGAGCCTGATTCCCGTTGGGGGTGAGACGGCTATCTCTCTCAGCCCGGGATGCCATTATAAACAGAAATCCACTAAATGATATGGCCCGTGAGGAAGGCATCCGGGTATTTGAGGAGGATTTTCTCGATAATATACTCCTCAACCTCTTGAGCCGTCTTTAAGGTTATCGCTTTTTGAACGACTTTCCTCACAGTTTTGTATTCGACAGAGCGGAGAGCTTTTTTTATTCTGGGGATAAAAATCGGGTTCATGCTAAACTTCTTCAAGCCGAATCCCAGAAGGACAATGGCCGAGAGGGGGTCGGCAGCCATCTCGCCGCAGACCGTAATCTCCTTCCCCTCTTTTTGTGCGGTCTCGATGATATACTTGATGAGCCTCAGGATTGAAGGATGCAACGGCTTGTACAAGTAAGAGACAAATTCATTGGAGCGGTCGACCGCCAAATAATACTGGATTAGGTCATTTGTGCCGATGCTCAAATAATCCACTTCTTTCGCCAGCAAATCTGTCAAAGCCGCAGCAGCAGGCACCTCGATCATGACACCCAGAGGAATTTTCTCGTCAAACTTGACCCGATTTGCCCTCAGCTCTTCCTTGACTTCTCGGAAAAGACGCTTGATTTCCTCTACCTCTTCGATCTCGGTTATCATCGGGACAATAATCCTGACATTCTTCAGAAAGCTGGCTCTGATGATGGCCTTGAGCTGAACCTTGAACAGGTCCCTGTCTCGCAGAGATAACCTGATCGCCCGCAAACCAAGCGCGGGATTGGGCTCTTTCTCTATCTTCAATTGCGGCAGGCTTTTCTCTCCTCCCACATCGACAGTCCTGATGTAAACAGGAAAAGGATAAGCCTCTTTTGCGATTCGAGAATAGATTGAAAAATGGTCCTCCTCTGTGGGAAGCGTCTCTCTCTGGAGATAAATAAACTCTGTTCTGAATAGCCCGACTCCTTCAGCTCCGAGAGAAAGAGCCAGGTTGACTTCTTCCGGCAGCTCAATATTGGCCAATGGAAAAAATCTAAGCTTATCAAGGGTGGAAGAACTCAACTTGGCTGTTTTTGTGAGCTCTTTTCGATAATCATCATATTTCTTTTTCTTACTGTCGAACTCCTTCCTGATCGCCAGAGGGGGATTGACGATGACTTCTCCGCCTGTCCCGTCCACAATCAAATAATCGCCGTTCTTGACTCTCTGAGAAATGTCATGGAGACCCACCACGGCCGGAATGTCCAGGGAGCGAGCAAGAATGGCCGTGTGCGAAGTCTGGCCTCCGGTGTCGATGGCCACAGCCAAGACATTTCCTCTGCTCAGTCTTGAAGCAGCTTCAGAAGGGAGAAGGTCATGGGCAACCAGGATTTTTTCCCCTTTATCATCAACTTTTTTTCGGTCACTCGGCTCCAGGTTCTTATAAATTTTTGCCAGAACGTCTGTCACATCAGACTTTCTCTGCCTGAAATAATCATCGTTGATCGATTCAAAAATTCTCTGGTATTTGTCATGAACTCTGGAGATCGCCCATTCGGCCCTGGCTTTCTCTTCCCGAATAATCCTATCAAATTCTGAATTCAGAGATTTGTCGAGAAGAATGAGCAGATGAGCGTCAAAGATGAAGGAATGTTCCTCCCCCATTTTCTTTTTTATCTGCTCTTTGATGCTTGTCAACTGATTCTTGGTTCTCTCCACTGCACCTCTCAGCCTGTTCAACTCTTCTTCAGCCTGAGGGGAGGATATGCTCTCTTTTCTCGAGGTGAAGACGACTCTCTCAGTCAGGGAAACCTCGCCAAAGGCAATACCCGGCGAAACTCCGATTCCTCTTAGTCTGAAATATTCCATGAACAATTACTCTTTTTCTTGGAATTTATTATCGATGAGCGCCACCAATGCCTCGAGAGCCTTTTCTTCATCATCTCCTGAGACCTTGAGAGTGATTTGAGAGCCTTGAACTGCGGCCAGAGTAAGGATGCCCAATATGGATTTTCCGTCGATCTCGTTTCCGTCTTTTTCAATCTTAACCGAGGAGCGGAAGCGATTGGCGAGATTCACGAATTTGACTGCGGCCCTGGCGTGCAGCCCCAGCTTGTTCCTTATCAAAACTTTCTTCTTGAGCATCGTTTCCGCTCATCTCAGCTCTTCGAACTCAAAAGAGCGCTCGCCAGATGGATATTCTTTTTCCCCTGTTCGATAACTTTTTTGGCCACTTCACTTAAATTGTTGCTTCGCTGAAGGGAAACAAACTTGATGAGCATCGGAAGGTTGACTCCGGTGATGATTTCGACTTGATTATTCTTCAAGAAACTAAAGCTCAGGTTTGATGCCGTTCCTCCAAACATATCGGTGAAAATCACCACCCCATTTTTCTGGTCAACCCTTTTCAGACTTTTGCTGATCTTCCTTTTTGACTCTTCCACATCATCGTACCAGCCGATAGAAATGGCTTCGATATTCACCGCCTCACCAATGATAATCGTCAGGGCATTCAGCAGCTCTTCAGCCAGCTTCCCGTGAGAAACGATAACTCCTCCAATCATCTTTCTCTCTATTAACTTTAAGCGCTCTGATCCATCTTATTTCAGATCAGGATGAACGCCATCATCTTAGCATTTTTTGGCTTTTTGATTAAGCATTTTTTCTTGGCCAAGCTTTGGAGAAATTGTCTCCTCGCGGAGAGCATCATCGGGCTCTTACTTATTTATATAAATCGCGATGATAAACTTGGACATCATAACTTCTGCTCTTGAGGTGCTCCCTCAATTCCTCGGCCAAGATGACAGAGCGGTGTTTCCCTCCGGTGCAGCCGGCGGATACCGTCAGGTTGCTTTTCCCTTCCTCGATAAATTTGGGAATTAAATAATCGATGAACTGATACAGTCTATCGAGAAATTTCTTCGTTTCTTTTTTCCTCAGGACATATTCCCTGACTTTTTTATCTCTTCCGGTCTTTATCCTCAACTCATCAATATAGAACGGATTGGGTAAAAACCTCGTATCGAAAACCAAATCCGAATCCAGAGGAATGCCATACTTATAGCCGAAACTGATAATCATAATTTTCATCTTCTGCTCTTTTTTCTTTAAAAACCGGCTGGCAAGAACTTTTTTTAGCTGAGAGATAGTGAGCGAAGTGGTGTCGATGACTTCATCGGCCATCGCTTTTATCTCAGCCAAGCTCTTTCTCTCCAACTGAACGCTCTCCAGGAGCGACTTCTTTCTCTTTATCGGATGGGGACGGCGGCTTTCGCTGAATCTCTTGACAAGAACCTCATCCGAGGCATCAAGAAATATCAAGCGCGGAGATACTTTTTCTTTGATCTTCTTGAAGACTTCAGGAAATTCTGTCTTGAATCCTGCTTCCCTGATATCCACCACAAGGGCAACTTTCTCTATCTCAACTTCCTTCCTTTTCCAGAGTGCAGCAAAATTAGGGATGAGCTTAGTGGGCAAGTTGTCTATGCAATAATAACCCAGATCTTCGAGAAAGCGGCTGGCAAAGGTCTTTCCCGAACCGGACAAACCGGTGATGATAAGAAATCTGTCATCTTTCATTTTTTCCCTCATGGCCTCAGCGAAAGGAAAGGGCGCGATCGAGCTTGCGCACAAGGTCTAAGGGGGCATGATACCCTCTTTCCTTGAGGATATGAGCCCTGCAAGCCACCTCAATCAAGGTGGCGATATTTCTGCCCGGGGCAACTGGAATATTGATTTGGGGAATTTTAATCCCCAAAATTTCGTAGTCTTCAGGAAACTTTAATCCAATTCGATCATACTCTCTCCGCCGATACAGCTTCTTCAGGTTGATGACCAGAGCGATTTCAGCTCGCCTGCAAATAGCCTTGGGCCCGAAAATCTCTTTAATATTGATGATGCCCAATCCTCTAATCTCCATGAAATAACGTGTGAGCGGCGGGGCCGACCCTGTCAATTTGCCGTCAGCTTCTCTCTTCACCAAGACAACATCATCGGAAACGAAACGAAATCCCCTGGAGATCAGCTCTAAAGCACTTTCGCTCTTGCCGATTCCGCTGTCACCCCTGATGAGCACCCCTAAGCCAAAAATCTCTAAGAACTCGCCAGACGTCAGGACTTGAGAAGAAGAAGCGGAGCGGAAGAACCGTCTTATCCTCTCCCGGCACTCTTTCTGAGAGAGCTCGGACCTAAAAAGTGCCAGCCCTCTCTTTTTCGCCTCTTCCTTTATTTCCGGAAAAAAACCAAGCCCGTCAGCTAAGACAATACAGACAGTCTCTTCCTTGGTTTTTTCCCCGACGGATTTCGCTCTTTCCTTAGAAGAAAGTCTTTCTAAATGCTGAATCTCTTTTCTTCCCCAGATTTGAAGAAAGGAATTGAGTTTTCGAAGGAAAGGACGCTCGACCTTCCTCGAAAATCCGACTTTCATTAAAGCCGGCCTGAGCTTCAAGATATCCTTTGCCTCTTGGTAAAAATTGTTAACATTGAAGCATGAGCCGACTTTGTTCTTCATTAATTTTTATTCATTCAGGCTCGATCAGCCCATAATTTCCGTCTTTTCTTCGATAAAGAACCGCCAATTTTTCAGATTCCATTTTCCGAAAAACGAATATCTCTTTCTTTTCTAAGTTAAAATAAACAAGGGCTTCTTCCAGCGACATCGGCTTCAAAGAATAGTCCTGGCTGCGAATGACTCTCTTCTCTTTCTCCACAGCTTCAGGCGGAAAAGAAAAAATCTTTTTAGTCCTATCCTTTCTTCTCTTCCTCTCTCTTAGTTTATCCCTCTCCTTTTTGGCTCTTCTCTCGATGTTATCAAAAGCCAAAGCCAGAGAACTCGACATATCATGAGTCTCTTCCACTGCGTTCAAAGCCGTCCTTCTCGCCTTTATCTTGATCTCAACCTTGTGCCTGTATTTTTCAACAGAAAGGATAATGTCGGCTGTGACCTTTTCTCCCAAAACCTTTTTTAAGGATTCGAGCCTCTTGAGACAATATCGCCTTATTTCAGGAGTCAGGTTTGTATGCCTGGCGGTAAAATTGACAGTCATCAAGCTCCCTCCATCTTGAATTTTCTTTTTCTTATGTGAGAAGGGGGAACCCGCAGCTGCTTTCGGTATTTGGCCACTGTCCGGCGAGCAATCTTCAAGTTTTCCTTCTCCAGAAGATCGACAACCTCAATATCACTCAAGGGAATTTTCTTATCCTCATCTTCTATCAATTTTTTAATCTTCTCTTTGATTCTTAAAGAAGAAATTCCTTCTCCAAAATTTCCTGAGATGGACTTGTGAAAAAAATATTTAAGAGAAAATACGCCACGCGGCGTCATGATGTATTTGTTCGCCACAACTCGTCCGACGGTTGATTCATGAACTCCGATGTCCTGAGCCAGCTCCATCAGAGTTAAAGGCTTGATATATTCTATTCCCTTATCGATAAAATCTTTCTGTTTCTCGACGATGTATTTGGCAACCTTATAGATTGTTTGATTCCTCTGGTCAAGGCTCCGCAGAAACCAAAATGCCTTCTTTAACTTATCCTTCAGGAACCTGTAGGCTTCGGGATTCCCTTTGGAAGCTTGAGCCAAAAGCCTTTTGTAGTAGCCGTTGATTTTCAGCCGAGGAAGGCCCTCGTTGTTCAAAGCGATCTTTAATTCATCATCTTCCTTGGTGACCAGGATATCAGGAACGACATAGCTCGTTCTTTCCTGGCTGTATTTTCTTCCGGGAAACGGCTCCAGGTTTTTGATCACCTCAATATGTTTCTTAACGGCTGAAAGCGGAATGCCAAGGGCCTTTGACAGCTGAGAATAATCAGATTTCTCCAAAAGATGAAGATAGTCATTGACAATTTTGCCTGTGATTTCATCGTTGACATTAAAATAATCCATCTGGGTTAAAAGCGCTTCCTTGAGCGACAAGCTTGCCACCCCCACCGGATCAAACGATTTGATCTTTTCTCGGATTTTATTGGCCATTTCCTCCGAAGACTTTGTGGCATTGGCTATCTCTTCTATCGAGGTTGTCAAGTAGCCATCCTCGTTGATATTCCCGATGATTTGCTGGGCAACCTCTTTCTCCTTTTTATTAAAAAATGTCAGATTGGCTTGCCAATTCAGATGGTCCCAGAGAGAGAAGGCCTTGGAAACGATATTTTCCAATGAGGTCGCTTCCTTCTTTTCTGAAGGAAAGGAACGAAATCCGTCGTCAAAATATTCTTCAAAGTAAGTTCTGAATTCCTGGTCTTCCTCTTCATCTTGGGATTCCACGCTTTCCTCGAGCAATCCTTCTTTCTCCTTCTCGCTTTTATCCTTTTCCTCTATCTTTGCCTCTTCCGCTGAAGGCTTTTCTGCTGTTTCCTCCTCAAACTCCAGCATCGGATTTTGAGAAAGCTCACTGTCGATGATTTCAATGAGCTCCAGATTCGTTAAAGGAAGGAGTTTAATGGCCTGCTGAAGAGCAGGGGCAAGGATTAGCTTTTGAACCTGTCTTTGATCCAGTCGTTGTTTGAGAACCATAATTATAACTGATTCGAAATCATTTCAAAATCAGGGAAGAGAAAACTCTTCTCCCAAATAGCTTTTCCTGACTTCCTCTGATGAAACCAATTCCTGAGGAGTTCCCTCCATTAAGATTTTTCCTTTATTGATAATGTAGGCCCTGTCCGTAATCTTTAACGCTTCCCAAACACTATGATCTGTTAAAAGAATCCCCAGTCCTCTGCTTTTAAGGGAAAGGATAATTTTTTGTAAATCAAGAATGGCCAAGGGGTCGATGCCGGTGAAAGGCTCGTCGAGAAGAATAAACGCAGGAGCCGTAATCAGGGCCCGAGCAATTTCAAGCCTTCTCCTCTCTCCTCCTGACAAAGTGTAGGCTTTAGCCTTGACTAATTTTTGAAGCCCAAACTCTCCAAGAATTTTTTCCAGACTCTTATCCTTATTTGACTTGGTTTCCCGGTTCATCTCCATTATCGATAAAAGATTGTCCTCAACACTCAGTTTTCTGAAAGTCGAAGGTTCTTGGGGAAGAAGGCAAAGTCCCTTTCTGGCTCTGGCGTACATAGGCAATTCACTGATATCTTCTCCATCAAGGTAAATTTGACCTGAATCTTTAGGGATGAGGCCAAGGATAAGAGAAAAGGTGGTCGTCTTGCCTGCTCCGTTAGGCCCCAAGAGCCCAACGACCTCTCCTTTTCGGACTTTCACCGAGACTCGGTCCACAACCTTCTTTCTTCGGTAGGATTTTTCCAGTTTTATCGCTTCCAAGAATTCGTTCATCTCTCACGTTTTATTACGGTTAGGGACCTTTTTTGACCTTTGTTTTCAATCAAAATCTTACTATCGGCTAAATGAAAAGTCAATTTATCCGCCTCGGTCACTCCCATTTTTTCATCGACAAGAATCGGCTTCCCGGAAAGGACGATTGACTCTTCCTTGGGGTCATAGACTGCCTCTTTTCCCTTGCCCTCGACAGAAGTTTGACGCGTCGTCACCTGGCCCTGGGCCACTGCCTTTTTCATGTCTTCTCCATTCTCTTCGAGATAGACGGAAATCAATTGAGCTTCAAAATCAAAGTCTTGGGCCTTTAAAACGCCTTCCTCCTGAAACAGAACAATGTTCTTTTCTGGGTCGTAGAGCATTTTCTTGGAAGAAATCTCGATGATTTGCTCCTTTCCTTCTTTGTTCTTGTGAGGAAGAACGCATTTCACATTGCCGCTGCAATTCATCTTCCTTGTCTGCTCATAGAGGTCGACCTTGCCGGCAAGCAAGACCTTCTTCTCCTGCCAGGCTTTTATGCCTCCGCTGAATAGGAAACGTTCTTGCTCGCCAGAATATCTCATTTCTTTGGCCCTAATAAAAACAGGACGCTCTTTTGAAAAAATGCCGAGATTCTTTTCTCCTTCTTTCGGCTTCAGGATAGCCGTCACCCCATTTTTTATCTCCAAGTCTTTCTTATCGAGGAAGAAATTGAATTTTTCAGCAAAGACATCGCTGCTCGAGGAAGAAATGGTTGCCTCAAGAGGAGGCTTCCCCTTGACTTGGAGAAGGTCAGTATTGCCTTCAATCAGAAAAGTCTCGGCAGAAATAAGATGCCGCTCTTCAGCCTTTTCTCCCTGATCAATCATCCTCGCATTTTTTATCGCTTGGAATCTTTCGAGCTCCCCTTCGCGGTCGAATGTGTAATTGACTCTGTCAGCCATGATTTGGGTAAACGCGCCTGAGTCTTCAATAAATTTGAATAAACAGTTTTCTTTGGCTTCGATATCCTGAATGACGGCCAGGTCAGGGAAGGCCCTCAGCTCTATCTCCCCTGCTTCAAACTCCCGCTTTGTGCTTCGAGCAAGAACCGGACGCCCGTTCTGAGAAGAAACATCTATATTCTTATCAGGGATAAAACAACCTTTGACTTTGTCCCTTAAGATTAAAGTTCTGACGAAATCTTCATCAGGATTCAGCTCAAACTCCACGATATCAGCCGAGGCTTGGCTCTCTCCACGAAAAAGCTTTACTTCGCCTTCCACCTTTCCCTTTTTATCGACTCTGGTGTATTCCAGCCGTTTCCCTTCAAGGACAATAGGAATAGACCTTTCAAGCTTTGGCTTGATTTGAAGCGCAATATTCTCCTCGAGTTCAATTTTCTTCTCTTTCATTGAATAAATCATCTTCTTCGCAGAACCATCGAGCTTCTTCGAAGTGAAACCTATGCCGTTATTGGTCCAGAAAATCTCTTGCTTGTTGTCGTAATGGAGAAGGTCCGATTCAATCACCACATCCTCGTAGTCAGCTTCAGCATGGCCCGAGGCAAAGAAGTTGTTCATCTCTTTATCATAGACGACCTCATCTCCACGAAGAGAGACATCCTTGCCTTCAATTTTTTTAAAGAAGACAACCTGGACATTTCCCTCTAAATGGATCAAGTCATCCTCACCCAGATAATTCTTGTCTGCTTTGATCCAGTTGATTTTCTCATTTTCTCTGGTCCCCAAGTACTCAACATCCTCCTTCTTATCGACTTTCTGTTGGAGAATCTTCTCAGTGCCTGCCGTATTCTGAGTCTCGGCTTGGGAGCGGTCGAGAAAGTATCTGATGATGACGGTCAGAGTGACCAAAAGCAGGATGGCAATCCCAAATCTTAGGACCCTTATCATATTCATTGTTTTTCCATAGAATCTACTTCTTAATATCTTCCAGAGAAAGGTTGATTGTCTCCCCGCCCAAGTACTCAGAAAATTGAAGAGAGTAGACAAGGTCAATTCGCTCACCTCTTTTGACTTTTAACGCCCAATCGCCTTTCTCCCAGCCCAAAGCTTCAAAGACTCTTTGATTCTGCCTGAGGATAATCTTGCAGTGTTTATCCTTAATCTTCTGCGGTTCGCTTATGACTTCAGCTCCTTCTGTAAGAAAAATTGGAGTGGAATTCCCGACACCGAAAGGAGAGAGAAGGGAATAATTCCTGATGAAGGAAGAGTCGATATCAGAAAAGTTGACCCTGGAATCAATATATATCTTTCTTTTTAAGCTTTCATCGCTGATGGAGGAGCTGGCATAGGCATTAGCAGCACTTTTAAAAAGTGAGACATTTTCCCTCAACAGTGTGCAGCCGACAGCCATGGCATGGCCCCCATAATCCAGAAACAAGTTTTTACATTCGTCGAGGCAGTTGATGAGCGGAAACTCGCTGATGCTTCGTCCCGAGCCATGGGCCTCTGCGTCTTCATAGGCAAAAAGGAGCACAGGCCGGTAGAAAAAATCCTTGAGCTTCGAGGCCACAATGCCGATGACTCCCCGGTGCCACTGCTCACAGCCCAGGACAAGAAACTTGTAGCGCTTGTCAAGAGATTTACTCTGAATTATTTCCAAAGCCTGGTTATAGATTCTATCTTGTGTCCTCTGTCTTTCGGCATTCAGGTCATCGAGGCGCTGGGCAAGGGCCAGAGACTCCGGACGGGATTCCGAGAAGAAGAGCCGGACCGCCAAATCGGCGTCTCCCATCCTTCCCGCAGCATTGATCCTCGGACCTATCCTGAAGCCGACATCTCCCACCGAGACTTTTTTTCCATCCAGACCGCAGAGCTCGATCAGGCTCAGCAATCCGCTGTTTGAGACATTCTCCAGCGCCTGCAGCCCGAACTTGACAAAGAGCCTGTTTTCTCCCTTCAACTTTGAAACATCGGCGATTGTCCCGATAGCAACCAACTTTAGATAATGGGGAAGATAGGAAAGCTTTCCCTCTCTCTCGAAAAGAGCCTGAATGAGCTTGAAGGCCACTCCAATGGCGGCAAGATTCTTATCAGGATAGCCCGAGTCATCGAGCACAGGGTTGAGGATGGCCAGCGCCTCTGGCAGGCTGTCTCCTGGAAGATGATGGTCGGTGATGATGATATCGATTCCCTTCTCCTTGGCTCTTTTTGCGAACTGTGTCGCCTTTATTCCGCAGTCAGCGCTTATGACCAGCTTGCTCTTTCTCTCGAGGACAACGTCAATGTGGCTCTCTTTAATTCCGTACCCCTCCTTCAACCTCTCCGGAATAAAATAATCCACCTCTGCTCCGAGGGATTGTAGAGCTTTGGAGAGGACGACGACAGAGAGAACGCCGTCGACATCATAATCACCAAAAATGATTATTTTTTCTTTCCTCGAAATCGCCTGCCTGATTCTCTCCACCGCCTCTCTCATCCCTTTCATCAAATAAGGATTATGGAGAGAATCTAAATTTCCATAGAGAAAGCATTGAGCTGCTTCCCCGCTGCAGATGCCGCGATTG
>Ga0172366_10003682_pt1 | contig 12076 bp, 16 predicted proteins | sample LakKivSesite69cm_FD_114533 | JGI IMG/M metagenome (GOLD analysis project Ga0172366, IMG submission 114533) | Sediment microbial communities from Lake Kivu, Rwanda - Sediment site 69cm | ecosystem: Environmental > Aquatic > Freshwater > Lake > Sediment | place: Rwanda: Western Province, Lake... | reverse complement strand
GTTCCTGCCTGCTTCGAATCTCACGCTTATCGAATAATCGGCCCAGCGGCGGCCGCGCCGCAAAACGCTGGCTCTTTGGAATGTCCGCTATACGCTCATTTCCCCTTACATGGTCGAACAGGCGCTCCACAAAATCATCCTCTCCCAGAATACTCTGTGCCCTAAGATCCCGCCACAACAACCCGACCTGTATCCCTTCTTCGACATACTTTCGATAGGCCGCCTGCGCCTTTACCCTTTGCGGCCCGAATTGGCTTAAGATCCACTCCACCGTCAGGCAGGAGTGCGCTCTTTTCATTCCCGCCGTTGCCCCGTAACTGCTCCAGGGCCATTTCCCGGGACGGGCTGCAGCATTGGCCCGCACCGGATTTAGGACAACGTAACGGCACGCCTCCAGAAGATGACTCTCCTTCTGAATGACCACCGCCTTGAACCGGCCCTGGAATAGATGCCCTACCCGCCTGTAGCGTCTGTTGAACCACTGAGTATAAACTCCGTTCAACTGCCGCATGCCTATAGATAGGTTTCCGTCTGGAGTTTCGATCAGCAGATGGTAGTGATTGCCCATCAGGCAATAGGCGTGGCAGAGCCAGTGGTAGCGGAGGGTTACCTTACGAAGTGTATCCAGAAAGGCCTCGCGGTCCCGATCGTCCCGGAAGATTGCTTTTCTCTCATTCCCACGGCCGGTGACATGGTAAACAGCGCCGGGATATTCTATACGCAATGGGCGAGCCATGATTGACACCTAACGCATCGAGACTCCCATGTCAAGAAAATAGACCTGACCCCCTATTTTGTGACCCCCTATTTTGAAGATGATCGCCGCCACCAACACGATCACAACGGCGGCACCTATCATGATGATTTTTTTTCGAAAACGAGATTCCATTTTGTCGAAAAACCCGCTCCTCAAACGAGTGGTGACTGATGAGCACTGGCCAAAGGCCCAGGTATCGGGTTCAGGGCAACGGGTTCAGGGTCAATAAAGACAATTTTTAGTTTTGAGTTTACATTTTGAATTTTGAATTAAAGGGACGGCGTCAGGCTTTTCTGCCGGTCATCACCCGTGCCGCGGTCTTCAGGGTCTTCAACAAACCGAAACGCTCAATCATGATGTTCTTGTAAAGCTCGCTTTGCGTTTTCGGCGGCACGTGCAGTTTGTCCTTCTTGTGTAAATGGAGGGCATCGGCTGGACATGTGGTGGTGCAGACCCCGCAGCCTATGCAACGGTCAGGGTTAACCACGGCAACGTCGTCCACCATGGAAATGGCTTCCATGGCGCACCGGTCGACACACAGGGCGCACCCCGTGCAGAGCGACGGTTCAACGGTCGTATAGTAACTCGAAATCAGAAGCTCGGCCGGCCGCGGATGCATTTTCATTATTTTGAGCGCGTGGCAGCAGTCTCTGCAACAGCAACAGACGAAGGTCGGCGCCTGCGCATTCTGGGGCTGAAGGACGAAACCCGCCTCTTCAGCCCGGTCCAGGATCGCCAAGGCCTCTTCATTTGTTATCCGCCTGCCGCTCCCGTTTTCGATAACGAAGCGAGCCGCGGTCCCGAACTGCATGCACGTCTCCATAATATCCGAGTGGCGGCAGGTGCTGCCGGTTACTTCTGTCGCCTGCCGGCACACGCAATTTGCCACACTGATATCCGTTTTGAGTCCCCGAACATACGTCTTGATGTCGTTATAAGGCTCCACATGCAGATCCGGCGTGACCGACTGGCTGACAGGGATGGTGCGCATCTGCTGCGTCTTTGCGCGGACAATATCCTTGTGGAACTGTTCCTTCGTGTACTGCTCGAAGTCCTCGACAAAACCAGGGGTCAGGCGGTTGATCTGGAACTCGAACATCCCGACGGCCAGCTGGGCCAGGCTGTATACCTTCCCCTTCTTCCTGGTACGGCCACCCATGATGGCGCCTTTCTTCACCAGGTTATCCAGCACCGCCTCCAGGGCTTTTTCGGTAAGGTTTATCCCGTTCTTTTTTGCCCGTTTATGTATCCGATCGAGGGTTTCCGGCATGATGTTGAGGTTGATCGCTACTTCGGCCTCTTCAGGTGTGAAGAGATGCTTCAGGATTTTAAGCTCCACCCCCGATGCCGTCTCGTTGAACGGGACAGGCATCTTGTTTATCTCCCGCGCCAATTTGCGGTATATGTCATCGTGTTTATTCATATGATCAATCCATACAATTTTGAGTTATGCGTTTTGAGCGATTGAGGTCTTTCATTAATTTTTATCTTTTCCTTGCTCCTTCCGACACTTTCTGCCTGTGGCCGCCTTTCCTCCTTTTACTCCAACGCTTATCTGCTCCTAATTCTTTTTCGATTACATCCACAATGTATTTGTTTAAAGTAACTCCCTTGTCCAAGGCATTCAACGCTATGTCACGGTGCAGCTGCGAACCAACCCTGACATTAAAACTCCCTTTGAATACTTTTTCCGGCTCCCTACCCTGTTGCTTGCATGTGAGAATGTAATCATCCACAGCCTCTTCAAAGGCCTTCCGTAGCGACCTGACGTCCGTTCCCTCATAGCCTACGAGCGCCCGGACAAACTCGATCTTTCCATAAAAAATCCGGTCTTCGTCGCTATAGTGCACAGAACCATAATAACCTTTGTATTCCAACATATCTTTCATATCAAACCCTCATTTTTCAGCAATGCCTCGATTTGCTCTATCTGGTAACGTTTAAGTACTTTCGCCGGATGCGGCCTGTGTAGAAATATCGGTGGTAACGTTTCGTGTACATACTTAACTCTTGATCCTCCCGACTTACCCGTCTTCAATAACTCATAACGAAAACCAGCAAGCATCTTCACGAGTTCATCCCCGGTAAAATCTCGCGGCTTTAAGAAAAATCGCTGAAGGATCTTGTCACGTTTTGTCATGCCGCTCTTATACTCTAAAATTGGTCAAATTGCAACTAAATTTAGTTGCTTATTTAGATATGAATCCGGGGCTGTCGAAGTCGCAGGCCATACGCCTGCTTCGATTTTGAGTTTTGAGTGTTGAATTTTTGAATTAGGAGTTTTGAGTTTTGAATGTTGAGCTTTGATTTAAGCTCTTTCCCTTTATGCCGACATAGTGCTAACATGATCTTTAAATTTATATACCTGATCATCCGAGAATTTCTATGGACGATTACGCCACCATGGCTTTACTCGAGGAATTGGCTTACAGACTTGGCATACAGATACGGTATGAAAAAATCAAAGACGAGGAGTCCATGAGTTCGGGGGGGCTCTGCCGGTTAAGGGATAAGGATGTCATTCTTATTGATTCCAGGGCAGCAACAAAAGATAAAATTCAAACCCTGGTAAAGGCGCTGAAACATTTTGATCTCGATAATATCTATGTTCGGCCCGCCATAAGAGAATTACTGGAAAGATAGACATTCATCATCTGCCCCAAAAGTATCCTATCAGTCTACTTCCAGAATATGTCCATCGGGTCCCTGTCCACCTCCTTCAGCAGATTAAAAAAATCAGCGCGCGGTTTTACCCTTTCATAGAGATGCCACCTGGCGTTCCTGTCAATGCAATATAAGGTCCATTTCTTAGTGTCCTCATCAAAGCGGAATTGAGCGATAGGAATGGTCACCCAGTTTGATGGATATCTGAATGCGGGTCGTTCTTCAAATAGCGTTACATTGTTTCCCCTGATTATGAATGAGAGCCTGACCTGATTGAGCGCCTGACTTGGAATCCTGTCGGAGCAGTATTTTGAAAGTTGGGTTTCGACCAGTTTTTTTGTGAATTGGCATAGCGCCATATATTCATCCTCTATATAATCCATCTTTATTACGTGTACCGCTTTTTGAGTTAGAATTCTATCATTTTAAACAATTTTTAAAGACCCGCTCCCGTTGTGACTTTCTGCGGGAGCCGCGTCATCCCACTGATGTCGGAACCTCTCCTATCTGCCGGGTTTCTCTGGAAGCGGGCCTGTTAATTCATAAGTTGTCGGATCTTTCATTCCCGCCAGGATGAACGCTTCCCGCCGCTCCACGCATGTGCCACATTTGCCGCAGTGAACCCTGCCCCCCTTGTAGCACGACCACGTACGGGAAAAGTCAACACCCAGCGCCTCCCCATGTTTCGCAATCTCAGTCTTGTTCATCGCGATGAAAGGACGGATGACTTCGACATGCGCATAGGTTCCCAGCCGAATCGCATCTCCCATGGACCTCATGAAATCCTCCCGGCAGTCCGGGTAGATCGCGTGATCGCCAGAATGGGCAGCGATAACTAATCCCTGCGCGCCTATGCTTTCCGCAAACCCTGCGACAATGGACAGCATGATACCGTTTCGGAACGGCACCACGGTCTGCTTCATCGTTGACTCTTCGTAATGCCCTTCGGGAACCTCGCCGCCGGCCTTCAGCAGATCCGACTTAAACAGCCGATTTATGAAGTCCAGCGAGATCACTTCGTGGCGGATCGCCAGTTTCCGGCAATGATATGCGGCGAATGGGATCTCGCGGTCATTATGTTTTGCACCGTAGTTGAAACTGACCCCTGCCATGATCCGGTACTTTCTCGAAGCATCATAAAGGGCCGTGACGGAGTCCATCCCCCCGCTAACCAGCACGACTACTTTTTGTTTCCTGGTCATGAGCGTTCAACTCGTTACGTCTAAATGCAATTAGACCCGGCTTTTTTCATCCCAGACAAAGGGACTGAACTTTGTTTCCCGATCGTAAAAGTCTTCCTTTTCAGTTCTTTTCAGAAAATTGACCACGCTATAGGTCAAGGGGGTCGCAGAAGCCTCATAAAGGGACTTCACCAGCCATTGAGTCACTACCATCGTAAAGAGGTGCGCAGTTGGAATCACCCCGAAAAACGCGACAAGAATGAATATGCCCGTATCTGCCAGCTGACCTACAAGGGTAGAGCCAATGGTTCTCATCCACAGGTACTTACCCGATGTGGCTATCTTCATTTTAGCGAGGACAAAGGAATTGAGGAATTCTCCGAAGAGGTAGGCGATGAAAGAAGCAAGCAGGAGTCGCGGAGTAAATCCGAGGACAGCTTCAAAGGCCTGCTGAGAAGTCTGGGGATTATCAAAGGTGCCCATGTGCCAGAAAGGCGCCGTGGGAAGCTCGATGCTGATCCATATGGCGATCACAGCAAGGAGATTACATCCAAACCCTATCCAGATGACCTGTCTCGCACGACCATATCCATAGACTTCGGTCAATATATCACCAAAGATATAAGAGATAGGGAAAATGATGATCGCTGACGTCAGAAAAAGCGGCCCGAGGGATATGAGTTTGACCGCTATGATATTTGATATGATCAAACTGGTAACAAAAATGGCCGTGACAACCGGCAGCCATCTATAGTTTGACATCATTCCCTCCTTGCATGCCTTGTTTAAACTTCACTATTATAACTTCAGCTGCCGCTATGTAATGAATATCATTCGTATTAACGACCACGATTTCTCCATGAGGTGCAGAGTGTAATTTCTCAGCACTCTATAACACACAACTGCATGTGTCGAGTCAATTTCTGCATTTTTCTAAGTGGGCTGCCAGGATGTCGTCGATAAGAAGGTGCAGGGTCAGGCTAAGTCGCAGGCAGGAAGGCTGCGCCAGTTGTTAGTTGTGAGTGGTAAGCATGGGCTGACGGACCGGGTGAAGGGGAAAGGGTTATAAAAGCAGTGGCGAGTGGGTAGTGATTAGTGGTGAGCATTAAAAACAACAGTGGTGGGTTGTGAATTATGGATGAGTATGAGACTTCTGTAGCACCCGGTTGGAATAAAAAAAGCTCCCGAAGGAGCCAAATCATTGAAATTTAATTAGTAGTGCGGTGGAGGCGGCGGGAGTAACCCAGACACTACTCAGGCAAGATATTGATACATATAATAATTCACTTTTCTTTTTGCTTTACTGCATGTTTAAGGAAAAATAATAGTCTTCTCGTTAAGTATTATGAAAAAGGCATTCAGCCGCATATAAATAATTGGAAAATGTTGGCTCCGCCTTTTTTAAAAGAGGCAAAGGCTTGAGTCGAAACACCCAATCAGGCACAAAGATCTTGTAATAGTCAGAAGACAGACGATTGGTGAACAGATCAACGGGGCATCGAGCGCGGTCGCCAGAGCTTCCCTGCCAGCGAAGCGTGCCCTAGGGCAGATCAAAGCGCGGAATCCGCCCTCTCTGCCCGTTGTAGGCAAAGGAAGGATTGCCGGCATCCTTTTTGTACGCGACCTGCCTGATGGCCGTAAGCTGGCCCTGCCAGTCCTGGAGCGCCCCCTGCTCCTTCCAGGCCTTGAGTCGAATGACCGGCAGATTGCCCAGGGTCAGGCTCTTCGTGTTTTCCGCGACTTTGGCGGGCCCTCCATCCACTGCTTGATGCGGTTGGCGTCGCCGAAGCGGGCAAAATCACCTTGCGCATCGAGAAGAACGATCAAAACAGGGCGCTGGGCCACATAAGCCTGCATGACCAGGCATCGGCCCGCCTCATCGATGAAGCCCGTCTTGGAGAGGCCAATCTTCCAGCGAGAGTTCCAGAACAGGTGGTTGGTGTTATGGAAAGCCAGCTTGCGGCGGCCCGATTGAATTACGGCCTCTTTACGGGTGGTGAATTCCCGGATCAAAGGGTATTCGTAGGCGACCTCCACCATCCGGACCAGGTCGAGGGCCGAAGAGATGTTGCCGCCGGCGAGTCCCGTGGGATCCACGAAGAAGGTCTCCGTCAGTCCCAGTGATCGAGCTTTTGCGTTCATGTCGATAACAAGGATGTCCCGGCCGCCCGGATAAGTTCGACTCAAGGCGTTGGCCGCCCGGTTTTCGGAAGCCATCAAAGCCAGCAACAGGGCCTCCCGGCGTGTAAGGCATGTTCCCACCGGAAGGCGCGAACGGCTATAACGCAGCGTGTCTACGTCTTCACGTTCGATGACAAGTAATTCCTGGAAATCCAATTGGGCGTCCAGCAGCACCATGGCGGTCATGAGCTTGGTGATGGATGCAATCGGCACGACGGCCGTCGCATTTTTCTGAACGAGGAATTCACCGGTATGCTGGTCCTCAACCAGGGCGCAGGAAGAGTGCAGAATTGGCAGAGACGCCCGATGGTTCTTCACGACGACAGGGCGTCTGTGTGAAACTGGAGATTTCGGCTTTTTCGACAATCCTGCCGTTTCCGGGATCACCACGATACTGCCCATCAGCAGGACCCCCAGGATTATCGCCGTATATTTCCTTTCCATAGTCTTATCCGAATGGTTTATCCACTCCAATTATATCGGCTCTTTCGCGACTTTTTTTAACCCTTCAATAAAATTTGCCAATTCGGTTTCAGTAAAGAGCGTACGCCCGCCCAGCTTCACGGGGTTTAGCTTTTTCTCTTTTATTAAAGTGTATAGCGTGCCCCGCGAAATTTTCAGCGCCTGCCTGGCTTCTTCTACTGTATATAGCTTCTCCATATAAAAAATCTATACATATTAATTCAATAATGTCAAATATTATTTAATAATGTACTGAAAAACAATTGGACTCACCCACCGTGCTATGCAGAGGTTTTGCTCAGATACGGCACGCTTTTCATCCAGGCTTACGAAATAAATCTCCAACCGCATGCAGGGTCAGGTCTATTTTCTTGGCATGGTCTTTTTTTTTCCGAGAATATGATTGATTGGGAAGAAATGCAACCTCAGCTGATCTGCGGCCTCTTTCAGCGTATATCCATGCCGATCGACAGCTTCCTCAAGACGAATAGAGGTTAAAGGGAGAGGCTACTTCATCACGCCATAAAATATCAAAGCCTGAACAGTAGATTATGTTGAAATACATGACCTGAGCCGTTACACTTTTCAGGAAGTTTGAAGAGATGAAAGCGAATATCTTTATGTATGTTGTTATTTTTGGCCTTGTCACAGCAGTGCTGCCCTCCCCTCTTGCCTGTTCGGGGAAAAGCGCGTCTATGACCGGGACGGGAATCTGAAATACCGCGTCGATGAAAGCGGCCGCATCTACGACAGAAACTGGAACCTTGAGGGCCGGGTCCAGGACGGGAAGATCTACGATAAAGACTGGAACCTCAAATACCGGACCGAGGACGCCCGGATCTACGACAGGGACTGGAACAGGAGGGGCCAGAGGGACGGGAACCGGGTCTACGACCGCGACTGGAACCTTAAATACCGTATAGAGAAGAGGCAATGATATTCCGCGCCATCGAATTCGCCGCCAGGGCACACCGCAATCATTACAGGAAGGGCACCAGGATACCCGACATCGTCCACCCCCTGAACGTGGCGAAGATCCTCATCGAATACGGCTGCACCGAGGAGGTCGTTGCGGCCGGCATATTACACGACACGACGGAGGACACCCCCGTGACGCCCGGGGAAATCAGGAAGGAGTTCGGGGACAAAGTCGCGGAGCTCGTGGAAGCAGCATCCGAGCCGGACAAGTCCGACACGTGGGAGCACCGCAAAAGCCACACCGTTGAGTACCTGAAGACGGCACCGATGGATGTCCTCGTCCTATCCTGTGCCGATAAACTGGACAACGTGAAGAGCATCATCGAGGACGTCGAGAAACACGGTGAGTCCGTCTGGGATAGATTCAACCGCCCTAAGGATGACCAGAAATGGTATTATCGTTCCCTCGTTGAGGTCTTCAACTCGAGGGCGGGCGAAAATGAAACCGCGTCGGAACTCTTTAAAAGATTCGCCCTGGAAGTGAAGATACTCTTCGGTTGATGATCACTATTTGAGGATTGAGAGAGAAGTTATTTTTTCACGCCAGGAACTATCAAATGATCAAAGCCTGACCTAAAAATCCTATGTCAAGAAAATAGACCTGACCCCCTTTTCTCAAATTTGAAGAATTGCATAAATTGCATAAGAAATGGCCGGAGGGCTATAACGCCTCAATTGATCATGAAAAAAAAGACGTTTCCGCAGGGCCATATCATCGTGGTTTATCCCCGGGACATGACTTACTTTATTTCATCGAAGGAATTCGTCAGTTTCGTGACGGTGAGTTTCGAACGGTTTACTGGAAAGATGGGGTCGCTTATTCCTATAAATCTAATCTCGTGCAACCGGACGGCACGAACACATACGATCATCTACCCCTCTGGAAGGCCACTATAGCTTATTCCATTCACATGTTCTGTGATTTTTTCTCCTCCAAAAGCCTTCCCCTGCCGGGCATTTATTACTTTAAGCTAAACCCCGATCATGTAGTACGGCAGATAGCTGAGAAGGTATACAGCCAAGACATCCATCTTCGGCATGTCACCTTCCAGACGCTGCCCCCCATCCTCATTTCTATATTTATAAGTGTTTATTTCTGGCTTAGATACTATGGAATTGATGACTGTGAGGATGCAAAGACTCAGAAAAAAGCGGAGATGACTTGCCTCGCCTTAGGGGTGTTTAGTGCAATCAATGCGGGCAAGGTATGTATAAAGAGTCAGGGCGAACCTCTCTCCATGGCCTTTTACCTTAATTATCCACAGCTCGCAGTTTTCGCGAAAAACATTTTGCATCTTCTTATCCTGGAATCGAAGCGAAATGACTATGTTGCAAAAGTAACAAGAAACGTCAATGACATGATTGAGAAAAATGAGGAAATCAAGTTACTGGTGATGAATGGAATGACCGCATCGTACGAATTTACAGATGCCGACATTCGGTTTGCTAGCTGATGTTATTATTTCATTGATACAGGACAAAGAGGATAGGCTACTTTTTCGCGCCAGGAAATATCAAAGAAACAATGATGACCGAAAACGGATGTTGAAATACAAGACCTGACCCCCTAACTCACTAAAATCGGGATCTGTTCAGCGCTTTTTTGATTTGTACTCGACAAACATAGGTCTTTCTTTTTGAGTTTTCTCGTCAATGACCTTCAGTTCTTCGCCGTAGTACTTCTCTATTTCTATTAAATCATCTATAAAGGTATCGCCTATAAGAACCCATCCCCAAGTTAATGATATTGCTTTTCCATCTAAATCAAAAAGAACATCGCTCTCTATGGTTTCTTGCCTAAAAGATTCGTCTTCAAGAAGTCTTTTCCATCTGTCATATAATATTTCTGGATGATAAATAGATCTTTCAAGGGGCATAATTGCACCCATCATTATTTGTTCCTTAAGTTCAAATAACCAAAGAAAGCGGATGGGGAAGAAGTTTTCATCTCTAATTTTTCTGTAAACGTTCGATTCTGCATAAGCAAGTTCTTTATAAATACAGGCAGGAAATGGCTTATTAGTCTTTTCAAAGTTGTGAAGCTCCTCTTTTATCTTGGAATATTGACCATCGACATAGAGCGTTTCAATGTGTTGAAGAAAAAGACTCATCAAAACCCCTTACGGCAACAAATAGCCTATTTAATATCTTTTAGATCCCAAAGAGTTGACCAGACATCATGGTATATGTGGGCGCGTTTTGAACCTTGCACCTTGACGACTGAATTTTTAAAATTATCATAGCTGATATCCAGGGCGACTTTCCTCATGGCCTCTGCAAAGACTTCTTTTTGGACTCTTGTCCTGAACTGATAATCAGCCTTGGGAGTGTCTATGATCTCCCCCAAGCCGGGGATATACTTCTCGCGCAACATCTCTAGATCTTTCTTTACACGAGTTCGTACCGTCAGCAACTCATCCCCTGGCTTTTGAACGACACTGAAAAACCCAAAGTTGGTCATCAACCACATTAAATCGTCACCTCATCTGAACAGCATTTCACCGCTTTTCAATCCGTATGTTCTATTTTCAGCTTTTCGATAATATACTTACTAATATCTTTAACAACCTCATCATATTCAGCTTTGTGAATCTTCTTTGATTCAAAGTCTATTTTCACGTCTTGAAGAAATTTTTCAAAATCGGTGTTCTGTTCACAGAGTTTGTTGATTGTTTCCCAATCAAGAGTATTCCTCAATCTGGCAGGATAAAGAATGGACGATCCGTCAATATCTTTCGGATCGAGATGGATGATCCCAATACCAAATGAAGAGGCGAGACGTTCAAGTTCGGATAAAAAATCATCATCCTGAAGTATTTCTGCCGCAACGAGATAGCCTTCGTGAGCCCACGATGAGTTTGAGACAGCTTGGAAATAAGCCTCCCTGTAATTATTTTTACCCAGAGACTTCTTGAGTTCAAATGAAAACATCCTCAGAGAGTTATTATCAGAAAGTCTGTTGAATGCGATTACGTCGGGACGCCAGTCATCGAGTGGAAGGTAAAAACCAACGATATCGGGATGAATCCATTCGTTATAGCCTGTTTTTAGGGACTTCTCATGGTAGATGGTTTTTGTATAGATTGAGCGCCCGCGGTTGAAGGTAGGATTTGCGTAAGCAAAGTATGTTAAGAGTGGGTGCAGATCTCTTTCCTGATACGCGGTCTTCTTATCGCTCTTTATCGCTTCTTCCATTTCAATCTTAGCAACGGTATCTGGGCGAACTTCTTTTTGCCTTTCTTTCAGAAAGAATCTGGCCGGTTTTTTACCCACCTTAATGAATCTTGAATCTGCATTGTCTCTTACTTCAACGTAAAGATAGGCACCTAACGTCTGCCATGGTGTCTTACCTGATGTTTTTATTTTATCCACAAAACCTTTATCCTTCCCGACTTCCCATATCTCCTGATAAGTGAGCGGCTTCGTCGATTGCTTCAAGACATCGTATGCCAAATCAAAAAATGAATAAGCCATTGCAACCTCCCATATTTGAAAACTTAAATCGTGTTCCGTTTGTGCTTCTTCATCGGAATGCGCCGCTTAAACTCACGCTAGTTATTGTATTTGCAGGGTAATTCTTCACTTTGAAAGAGCAATATTCGGGCCAATATATCGGATATGTGAAAGAGTAAGAATATATGGTTTTCACATGATCCAGAACTAGATATTAAATATTTTCAGTTAGTTATGATGATGTGGTCAGGAAAGGATAGATGACGGGTGATTGATTTAAGAATAGATTCAGTTATTTAAAGTATAAAGAGGATAGGCTATTCTTTCACGCCAAAAAATACCAAATTATCAAAGCCTGACCTAAGAATCCCATGTCAAGAAAATAGACCTGACCCCCTCT
>Ga0172366_10003678_pt1 | contig 12080 bp, 15 predicted proteins | sample LakKivSesite69cm_FD_114533 | JGI IMG/M metagenome (GOLD analysis project Ga0172366, IMG submission 114533) | Sediment microbial communities from Lake Kivu, Rwanda - Sediment site 69cm | ecosystem: Environmental > Aquatic > Freshwater > Lake > Sediment | place: Rwanda: Western Province, Lake... | reverse complement strand
TGAGACTTCAACTTTTACTCAGTACAATTCGCCTTCAGAAGGGACCTCTCCTTCGACCTCTGTGGAAACCATTATCAATTTGTGGTTGAGGGAAGCGTGACCAGTGTTCGTGAACGAGTTTCCACTCTTCACCTTGTTTTACGAGATAAGCAGTTATCCGCGATCGAATGCTGAAGCTTAGATCCTTGATTTTACCTTGATAGTTGATTACGAACGCTGCTATGGCGGAATCTCCGAATATCTCAATCTTCCACGCTCTCGTCTCATAATTGTATTCTTTGAGCATCTTTAAAGCATCGGCCTCGTTCTTTAAGGCGTCGGAACCCTGAAGATCAAATGGTGGCCAATCGTCAAATTTCGAGTACTTCTCTTTGTATACGATTTCTTCTATAGTCTTAGCATCGTGATTCTTTATCCCTTCAACCCGTCGAATTAAAACATTTTTGACAAAGTCTTCAGGTGAAGTCGGAGCTGGAGCAGCCGCCGGGGCCGACGAAATCGTATCCGTTCCAACCAATCGATTCCCACAGTAGGCACAAAAATTCGAACCTTCCGGAACCTCTTTTCCGCAAGTCGGGCAAATCATTTTTCTCTTCCTCTTAGCACACTGATAGCCATAATATACTAATTCCTTAAAAATATTAGTATGTCTGCTCATCAGTCACATTTCGGCGAGTCTGAACTTTTACTGAAAGATGAAAGGTTCGGTGCGGAGATAGGTGAATCCATCACCAGAAGTATGAACTATTTATCTAAAGAGTTTTCCAGAACCCAAAGAGGATAATGGAAATCAATCAGCAATCCGAATGTTATTAGAAGGTTTCTTTTCCAGTTTTTGCTCCAAGCGATGCCGAAGGGTATTCCGTTCTCATGTTAATCATTTTCTAAATGTGAGGAGAACGGCTGTGACGAGCACATGGTCATCTGATTCGCCCTTTCCTGCGATTAAGAAGCGCCCGGGAATTAGGGAAAGATTCTGGTATAATTCTGAAAATACTTTATTAGCCAACTTATCAATAAACATAACAACCAAAGGGCTAATCATATTCAGGAGGATGAGAGAAAAATGGAAGTATTTGATGTATTCGCCTTTCTAGCATTACAGTACGTTTTTGTGTTCTCTATCATAGTGGTTGTCGCTTTATTCGATAGGGTAAAGATTATATCTGTGTTATTGCATTTTAAGAAAGCTTTGGTGATATGATGAATACGTTAAAGTTGCAGGCGTCAATGGCCATAACCCTAGCCGTTGTTATAGGGGTATCTACGCTTTTCTTTACGGTTATCTTATCCTTGCTCGGAGTATTCGATATCCTGTCCCTGGGACTTTTCGTCGTCTTCTTCAACGTTCTGCAGTGGCTCATCGGACCATACCTTATAGAAGCTCTTTACCACGTGAAAAAGGTGGCAAGAACTGAGGAACCTCAGCTTCACGAGATGGTTGACCGAATAAGCCGAAAAAGCGGAATAAAGGCTCCGCAGGTCATGCTTGCTCAAATTCCCTTACCTAACGCTTTTGCCTACGGTTCGCCCCTTACGGGAAGCAAAATCGCCATAACAACTGGTCTCTTGAACACTTTAGATTCGGGGGAAGTCGAGGCTGTGATTGGTCATGAGCTGGGACACCTGAGACACCGCGATGTCCAGGTTATGATGTTCGTCTCGATTCTTCCTGCCTTGTTTTATTATATTGGCTACTCTTTAATGTGGTCGTCTTTCTACTATGGCGGAAGAAGTAGTAGAGATAGAGGAAACGGAAGCCTTGCGGCGCTAATCGGCTTCGCAAGCATAGCATTCTACTTTATCCTGACACTCTTTACGCTTTACTTCATCCGACTCAGAGAATACTACGCTGACAGACACAGCGCCACAGTGGTAGATGACGGAGCTGAGAAACTTTCAGAGGGACTCGTTAAGATAGCTTACTCAACGGAAAGAACGAGAATGCGTTATCGAAACACAACCAACCTAGGCAGCTTAAGTTCCTTCAAGGCTCTTTTCATATCAGACCCAGATAGCTCAGGAAAAGACGCTCAAGCACTATCTCAGATGGGAATGCGGAAGAGCGACAGAGAACTCGTCGCTGAATATCTGAACCGAAAAGTAACGACAGCCGACAAAATCCTTGAACTCTTCTCAACCCATCCAAACATGGTTGAAAGACTGAGAGCCCTACAAGAACTAGCCTAACTAGAAAGAACACTCATATGTCTTGAAACTTCGATAAAGATCCATACGATGTTCCAATAGCTTCAGACATGTATTTCATAACAAAACTAAAGTGAGAGGAAAGGTTGAGCATCCCACAAATTCAATTTTAAATCTCAAGATTACTTTATTTTTTTAATTAAGAGAGAGAAGTAATATGGTTTACTGCCAAAACTGCGGGCATGAACTACCTGAAGGTTCCAACTTCTGTCCTAATTGCGGCGCCAGTTTAAAGACATTGCAAATAGGAGAGACGATTCGAATGCCTGATATCATAGCTGAGTTTCATTACTGGGACTATGGAGAATATTCCAAGGATGCCATGAAACCTCGTCCAGAGATAAAGACAGAAGACTTAGAGAAGATAGCCAAAGAGTTCAACGTGAAAATCAGCGTCAAGAGAGGTTCAGCAGCATACTTTACCTCCATGAGAATTGGCTATCGAAAAACTTTCTATGGTAAGATTGTCATTCAAGTTACTGGAAAACATTTAGAAGATGTAAATAAATGTGTCGGCAGAATATTCCTCCGTTATGGAAAACCAGACGAGATACCTCCTGCTTTCTTTGGTGAAAAGAAGAAAGGAAAAAGAATCATAGAAGATTTGCTCAAAGAGTATGAAGAAAGAAAAAGATAATTCTAGGCGGTTGCCGTATTAATACGCTACCTATTATTGGATCAACCTACTATTTGGGTTATTTCCTTTGCGATCGTGTTCTCTACATGTCTAGTCCAGAGCATTTCAGGGACATCGAAAGCAAAGAGAAGATGCGTGAAAAAATGATCCATCTCCTACTCCAGTGGCCGGTTGAGGAGAGAGAATACTTCTACAAAACCGTAGTTAAAGCTTGGCATGATGAAAAGCCTAGACGAATGGAATAAGGTTATGTGCGCCCTAGCCAAATACGCTGAATACTCAAATATAGACGGAAACAAAACTGGGAAAAAGTCTTTACTCAATACATCAAAGGAAGTGAGGGAAAAACTAAACAGAGTCTTCAGAAGGTTCGTTAACTTTAAATCTATCCTCTTGTTTCACTCTATAACTCGGTATTTGGTGGATGGAGGGCGTATATGGACGTTAATCGAGTCGTTGATAGCTTTTCTAACGGTTTTGACAGTTTCATCAGTCATCTACTTACTTGGTAGACTGAAGGCGCCTAAGTCTTCCAGAAATCGAGAAAAGGTTTCCATGTACGCTTGTGGAGAGAGGGCTCGTTCTGGGAGATTAACAATAAACATAACGTTGTATAAGTATCTTGTATACTTCATGATTCTCGACTCGTCGGTGCTTTTCTTGGCTTTTGCATCTTTAGCAATCAATCCTGGAAGCATACTTCCATTGATAATATATCTCTTCGCGATTTTAACGGCTATGTTACTCTTGGCGGTCGGTGGTGACTAAGAACGCCTCAACTAAGCCTTGTTAAGTGGGCAAGGTTGAAGTCTCCTTGGATGCTCCATTTCAATAGTGGAGCATGTAACGCATGTGACATAGAGATCGTCGCGCTCTTAACTCCTCGATATGACCTTGAAAGGTTCGGGGTTCTACAAAAGGCTACGCCTAGACATGCAGATATATTAGTTGCGACGGGACCTGCGACGAGGCAAGCTGCTCCAAGGTTGAGAAAGATTTATGAACAAATGCCCGAACCGAAGTCGGTTATAGCAGTGGGAACGTGCGCCTGTTCAGGCGCCCCCTTCAAGAAGTGTTACAACGTTCTCAAAGGTATAGATAAGGTGATCCCAGTTGATGTTTATGTTCCCGGGTGCCCACCGAAGCCGGAGGCGATTCTTTATGGGATGACAAAGCTCCTGGAGAAAATAAAAAAGGTGGAAGATTAGAGCGATGGTGCCTGAGGAAGATGTCGTAAACCTTATTCGAAGTAAACTGCGCGAGAACGTGTTAGAGTCCAAGATACCTAAGCCTAGGAGAGTTCACATCCTAACAAAGCCGGAATTCCATAGAGACGCAATCTCGGCGCTTTTCGAAAGTTTTCAATCCACAATAATTTCTACTATAACAGGCCTAGACCTCGGAGACGAGTTCGAGCTAAATTATCACCTTTGGTGCGGAAAAGCTGAGGTAACTATCCGAACTAGGGTGCCGAAGATTAACCCAGAGATAAAAACGATAACCGACATTATTCCAGGTGCCGCTTTATACGAACGTGAAGTATTCGACCTTTTAGGCGTGAAGTTTCTCGGCCATCCAGACTTAAAGAGGCTGTTACTCCCTGAAAGTTGGCCTGAGGGGCAGTATCCCCTTAGAAAGGATTGGAATCCAAATCTAATCGACAAGGTTAGCAGCGTGGAGGAGCGGTCAGTTAGGATAGGGGTCACGCGGACTGAAGCGGATGGCAGTTCAGTTGTAAACATTGTTTTAGGGCCTCAGCATCCAGCTTTGCATGAGCCCGAAAGGTTCCTCTTCAAACTCGACGGAGAAGTCATTGTAGACGTTGAGCCCCGGTTGGGTTACGCTCATAGAGGCATAGAGAAAGCCGCTGAGCAGCTGATGTTCTTCCAAGGTGTACACCTTATTGGAAGAATCTGTGGAATATGCAACGTTGCGCATACGACATGCTTCTGTCAAGCCGTGGAGTCGCTTGGAAATATCGAGATTCCGCCAAGGGCAAAGTATTTGCGCGTGATAACGCATGAACTCAATAGGATTCACAGCCATCTCCTTCTTTTGGGTGTAGCCGGCCTAGAAGTCGGGTTTGAGTCGGTCTTCCAATACTTATGGCGTGACCGTGAGATAGTTCTAGACCTCATGGAAAAGCTCACGGGAAACAGAGTTATGGCAGAGTACAGCACAATCGGCGGCGTCAGAAGAGACCTCAACCCAAGCATGGCTGATGAAATTAAGAATGGGCTTGGTGTACTTAAAGACCGGATGAGCTTCTACAAAAAGGTCTTCAATGACGATCCGACATTCGGATTAAGGACGAGGGGGATTGGGGTCCTTAAGAAACTTGACGCTTTGAAACTCAGCGTTGTAGGTCCTGTAGCTAGGGGCTCTGATGTGGAGATCGATGTGAGGAAGCATGATCCATATGCTGCGTACGATGAAATCCCGTTTGAAGAGGTTGTTTACAAGGATGGCGACTCGTGGGCTAGGTTCATGGTTCGTTTGGATGAGGTTGTTGAAAGTATCGACATCATAACATACGCAGTTGATAACCTTCCAAGCGGACCATATAGGGTAAGAGTCCCTAGGAGAATGCCTGAAGATGAAGCATTAAGCAGGGTTGAGGCTCCACGGGGCGAACTTGTCCATTACGTTAGAAGCAATGGTACAGAGTATCCAGAACGAGTTAAGATTCGAACTCCAACTTTGGCTAATATAATATCCTTCCGCGAGATGATTAGGGGATGCTATGTCGCCGATATACCAGCCGTTTTAGCGAGCTTGGACCCGTGCTTCTCCTGTACTGATCGTATGGCTTTCATCGATGTGAACAGAGGATCTAGATGGGTTTGGAGCATTAACGACATCAAAGCAAAAGGGAGGCTTAAAAGACCATGAGCCTAGACGTATCGTTTTTCTTTAGGATTCTAGTCTTTCCTGGCTTCCTTTTCCTCCTACTCTTCGCCTTGTTCTGCGACTGGTTTGAGAGGAAGATTATGGCTAGAATGCAGAATAGGATGGCGATCAGGATGGATGAGGACAAGCTCTATTATGATGATTGCTCAAAATCTTCATAATAGAGCAGGAGGAGTTGTAACCGCCATTCTTACCAAGGCCATGGAAGACAGAATAATCGATAGCGCAATAATCTCGGAGGCTGAGCCTTATGCGCCTTTGATGCTCAAGCCCCAGATAAGTTTGGTTCCGGATGATGTTCTCTCGGCTGTGGAGAGCAAGTTTTCGGCTTCTTCTGTTGCCAAGGCATTTGGAAGCGCTGTCCGAGAGTATGGAAAGGCTAAGATAGCCTTTGTCGGCGTTCCTCACCAAGTGCTTGCTATCCGAAAGCTTGAGGCTTGGGAGCACAAGATTATGAGCAGCCTAGAGGTAACTATCGGTTTATTCTGTCTCTGGGTCTTCTCTTTGAATCATCTACTAAAATATTTAGAGGAAGACTTCAGTATCCAGCATTCTGATATCGTTAAGATAGACTTAAGTGACAAATACGATGTTCATACATCTCAGAAACTCATCAAGATTCCTATAGAAGAAATTATGCCATATATACTGAATAAGTGTAAGACATGTATGGACTTCACATCTGAACTTGCAGATATCTCAGTTGGAGGTGCAACCCCACTTAAAGAATGGTCTACAGTGATCATCCGAACCAAAAAAGGAGAGGACCTTTTTCGTAACGTCATGGAAGGTGGAGCGATAAGAACGATGAAGATAGAAGAACAAGAGGCTGTCTTTACGCACTTGTTGTCCATGGCGATGCATAAAAAGAGGATAGCCCTCGAAGAGGTTAAAAGACTAAGAATAAGGGGATTATCTATACCTCCAATCAACCACGCCTTAACGTTTCTGCAACGCGAGACATCCATCATGGCGAAAACGAGAGCGGAGGATATAATGACCGAGAAGGTTATGACTGTTCATCCGCAGATCAGCGTTAGCCAATTGATGGACATCATGATAACGCATCATCACATGGGATATCCAGTCGTAAATGATGAAGGCGAATTAATAGGCATAGTTACCTTCGAGGATGTCATGAAGGTCTCTAAAGATAGAAGAAGCGAGGTTTTGGTTGATCAGATTGCGAATAAGAAACTCGTCACAGCGCATCCAAACGATTCGGTACTTGAAGTCTTCGATAAGATGAGTGAACATGAAATAGGACGAATCCTCGTAGTTAACCCTGAGAACCCTAGAAAGTTACTGGGAGTTATAACTCGGACGGATATTATGCACGCATTGGAGAAACGGTCTTGAACTGTTTTTCTTCAAGTTTGTTATTTCGAATTCAAGCCGGTGGCTGGGCAGATCAAGCGGCATTCCTACTTTTGTTCTTGGATACGAGGGCAGATAAACAGGCGAAGCTCACGGTAACAACTTTTACATAATTCTGATACAGAGCTTTGATGAGAACAAAGGGCAAGGCACCAAATTTATTGAACTTTGGGAGAGATACGCGTGCACTAAAGGATACTTAGTTAGAAATTTCCCACGTTTTAAATGCGAAGCAGAACGGTATATGTCGCAAGCTTTAGGCAAGTTCCTCGTGGATATCTATTCTGGTGATGTCAGGATACGCGCTCTTGATGGGATTTTCGAGCTTGTTGGAGACCTCATGGGCTTGTCTCATGTTGATGTTTGGATCAAAAAAGCATTTAAGCACTATGTGTAGGGTGTCGCTGACCTTGCGGATCCTAATCCCTTGAACACCCTTGTTCTCAGGGAAGCGTGTTGCGACATCTGCAATGTACCATTTCAGCGCGGTTCCAGCCCCTGTCAGCTCCCTTGATATGTAGTCTAAGGCAGATTCCATGTGAACGGTGATCTCTCCGATACTCGGATTCGCTGCTCTAAGCTCTCTCTCAATCTGATCGGAGATATCATATGTCTGTTTCATAGTCATGTTTGCGCTCACTTCAAAATGAAAGTCGACACAAATTTTTCCACCGACGATCTGGATGTTTATGTTGTGAACGCCTCTAGAACCATGTACTCTTTCGGCCACTTCCTTCACGAGTCTCCAGACTTCCTCTTGTCCACTTCCTAATGGCTGAGTTTGAACGGTGACTCTCGCGTTTGGAATAACTTTCTTCACTCTCCTCTCAACATTTGAGATAATCTCGTGGACATCCTCGAATTTGAGTTCGCTGTCAAGCGAGATGTTCATATTCACATCAACCCGCTTCCCGACCATGCGCACGCTCACTTTACCACAACTCCTAACATTCTTTATTCCTTCGACTCTCTTCCTGATAATTTGCGCGATCTCTTCCTTTGAGCGTTCCACCATAGGAAGCAGCAAGTATGACATTTTATTGGCCGTCTGATGCTCAAAATAGATTCGGTCAAAGCTCTTTAAAACATTTACACCTAACAAAGTGCAGAAAAAATGTGGATCTGAATTCATCGACTGCTTATCGGAGGAAACCAAGCGCATATACCTGCCAGTGTATTTCTAGAAAACAGAACGAGAATGGTGGAAATCCATGAAATGGGCGGTACTTATATAAGGCATATATGTTATACATACTCCGAGACTGTATGTCCTACCTAATCAAAGATTATATGCAGAAGGATATCGCAACGGTCGATGTTGGAGTCTCCGCTCTTGAAGCCTCTAAGCTCATGATGAAGAAGGCTGTTGGTTATCTCATTGTGATAGATAAGGCGCAACCTGTTGGCATTGTGACCGAGCGGGACCTAGTCTGGAAGGTTATGGCAGAAGAGAGAGAACCATTAAAAGTCAATGTTTCCGAATTCATGTCCGCTCCCCTCATAACCGTGAATCCAGATGCGACTATTAGGGACGCAATGAGGATCATGGCAAAACATAAAATACGCAAACTGCCAGTGGTTCGAAACAATGCCATATATGGAATATTTACTACGCGAGACCTCACCAAACATCTTGGCAAATATGTAGACAGAGTTATAAGAGACATTATCACTGCACAAGCAATTTACGGTGCTTCTCTTGACTTATCTCTGGGCTAGGTCTTAAAAAGAGAAATATTAATTGTCTGCGGCAAAAAAAGGGAGGAAGCTGAAACAGAAGACATGTTTTATAAGACGGCCCCAGGGCTGGTTGCTAACATAGATTCCATAAGAAGGGCTATTAGTAGAGGCATTCCAAATATGAAATGAGACACTAATCCCATACACCAATAGCAGAGATTACAACGGCAAGTGTTGCCAAAAGGAAAATCGGCAGCTTGAATTCGTTCAACAATTTAAGGTCTATGTGCATTCCTTCACTATAAAGTATAACCGGTATGACCAAGACGATAATGACACTTAAGGAAAGTCTGAGTTCCGAAGGCACAAAAATACCGATTCCTTTGGGACCGATCAGGTAGCCGCTGAGAAATAGAGGTATAATCATTGGCAAGCCGAAATGTTCTGACAATTTAGCCCCAACAATGCCAGCGAGTAAAACAATGATAACCTGTTCCGTCATTACGAAAGGCCCAGCCATGATTCCAACACCGATGAATCATTGATTATGCTGAATCTCTTGAGAATTTTCTCTCCTCAGACTTTCAGGGATTACCCGCACTATCCGTTTCCGTAGAATTGGCGCTAATGATGTCACTATGTTGTTTATTATAATGATGTTAGTGACAATTAAGGGATATAGGTATGCGTAGTGTATTGAAGTGATCTCTGTTGTTAAGGCGTTGTAAATCATGACGCTTAGGGTAGCATTTGCCAAGCCTGTTCCACACATCAAAGCATAAACTTTCTATACCCATAATGTCACTTTTGAAGGTTGAAACCATGAGAGCGATGTATCGAAACACTAAGTTGACAGCCATAATGACTCCTGCATAGAGAACGCCGACCCAATGGGGCATATAGATTAACCCAAGAACCACAAAGAAGAAAGCTCATATCAAAAACGCGATTTCTCCTTGAAAGTTCACAGTCTTCATCGTCTCCGTCATATAGCTCGGGTCAGTTTGCTCTGCGACGTCTAGTGTTAATTTCACCTTGTAACGGATAACAATTTAGATGTCATTAAAGACTGATTGAGATGTATTTCTGCGTGTTAAGAAGGGATAAATATTTTGAGTTTCACTGTAAGGGCGAGGAGGCGTCCAAAGACGATGAGGGAAAAAGAGTTAGTTGCTTCGCTTCGTGGATTAAGTAGTGATTATGGAGAGTTCAGCAATGTGATTTGTAGAGTTGTAGATACTGTAAAAGGTTTAAAACCTCTAATCGGAGAACGCGAAGAGAAAGCCACAGCATCAAAGTTAATATCAATCGGTGCAGCTATAATAGCACTCCCCGACCCTTTTATCGTCACAGACGTTGCAGGCTCTGCCTTAGTTGCTGCAGGATTAATAAAGAAGAAAATGAAGCAACCTACGATTTCAGATGTGAGTCGAGAAGCCAAAGAAATGATCAAGAAGTTAGAAAGAACAACTCGAGAATTGAACCCTTTGACCAAACTCTCTTTTAGATAATAACCTCTTTCAATGTTCAGAATACCGGCCAAATGCTCACGTTTCTCTCTAGGTCGCATGTCCGTATTTTTCGTAGGCTTCCATTACTTGGATATCTATTGAATCTAAAATAAGTATCCTAATTACTTGCTAGAGCAACAACAAATTATGGAGACGCCAATTTTTTAAGGTCTTCTTCTCCTTCGGCGTAACCTGAGGCTATCAAAATGTCGTCTGCTTCGATTTTTGAGTCAGGTCTAGGTCTTATACATTTATCTCTTCTTCTTATAGCGAGAACCCACATGCCGGTTTCTTCTGGAATACAAGCATCTCGCAAAGTCTTGTTTATTAGTGGAGAATTTTCTGTTACGCGTACATAGGTAACGGTTTCTTCAGCTTCTTCTATAGTAAGTTTCAATACTGGATGTGGCTCTATACCTCTTAAAATAACTTCAGCTATCTCCGCTGCAGCGTCCGCTATTTTTTCAGTTACAACACCCAACCTTATCAGCCCGAGGAAACCTTTAGTTTCCTCTTTTCTAAACCTATTTGTCAGAACGAGCAACTCAAAATCCGTGTGCGATTTATCTACATACTCCTCAAGCCTATATACCTCTTCAGCTAATTCTCTGCTATTCAACAACAGTGAAGAGTAAGCCAAGTCAACCATCAACTCGGAAGTGTCTTTAAGATCAACAAACCTTTCAACAATTTCCTCAAATTGTTTTTGATACAGTTGCGACGTTTTAGTCTTCAAAACTTCAAGATTCCGCCGCTTTCCCTCAGCAAGTTCTTTAAATTCATTTATCCCCGATGGTGCTCCGCGCTCGATAAGAATGTCTTCGTATTTAATTTCCTCGTTTTCTTTTGGGTTTATTATCCAATCTTTATTTCGGCGAATAGCAATTATGTCAATACCCATCTTAGCCGTCAAATCCAGTTCACCTATCTGCTTTCCAATAAGAATGGATCCTTCATTCACTTTAGCTCGCATCAAGCGTTCTTCGACTTTTTCGAAAATTTCGGTTACAATTGGATGTACACCGATGTTTTGTAAAACTATTACTGCTATATCGCCAGCTGCATCCGAAATTTTGTCCGCCGCGGAAGCCACTTTGGAAACTCCGGTTAATACCTCAGCGTCCTTAGAGTCTCTCGCCGCTATCATAATTTCCATTTCCAGAAGATAAGATAATGTGTCAACCCTGTTTTCAAGTTCCAAAACATCTTCCGCAAGTTCTTTGTCATTAAACAATGTGGCAGAGTAAGCCAAATCGATCATTAACTCAGAGAGGTTTTTCATCTCCAGCAACAGTTCTCTGACGGATATGGGTTTGTATTCTATCTTTCCTAAGCGGGGCATATTATTTGTGCCGCTCCGACTAGTAAATATAAAACAGGAAGTATTTTAACTCTACCCCTCTGAATCAGCCTGCGAAAAACAGAACGAAAAGTAAGGCGATGGATGTTATGCTGTCCGCAAGTGAACTTTCTATTGGAATAACGAAATTGTCGGGGTCTAAACCTCTCTGGAAAGTTAGAATTGAAACAGAATAAGATGTTAGAACAATTGCAGTGGTAGCAATTGCGTTTGCTGTTAACAAGAGAGAAGTGAAACCTAGAAATGTACTTAACTCGAGCATGCCATTTATAAACAAAGATAAAGCTGAAAAGAAAACAAACATTATCATTGAAGCCTCCCACGCGCTGAAAATCTGTATCGAGTGATTTCGCATGCCCTTAAAAGAGGGTTTAAGCACACCTAATGCAAGTTTTGT
>Ga0172366_10003674_pt1 | contig 12084 bp, 10 predicted proteins | sample LakKivSesite69cm_FD_114533 | JGI IMG/M metagenome (GOLD analysis project Ga0172366, IMG submission 114533) | Sediment microbial communities from Lake Kivu, Rwanda - Sediment site 69cm | ecosystem: Environmental > Aquatic > Freshwater > Lake > Sediment | place: Rwanda: Western Province, Lake... | reverse complement strand
AGCCAACCGTGAAAATCTAGAATGATCTTTTTTCCGAGAATTTTCAGTGGCGAGAGGAAAAAGCTGAGAAGGCCTCCTCTAACGATGATGGTGTCACAGGAATAGCTGAGGGTTTTGGCGTAGACATGCAGGAGGATTTTCAGTCTTGAAACATGCTTTGACCCGCTTATTTGACAGGTTTTTAGGTCGTTTATTCTTTCGCCCTTTCTTCCTATGACTTCAACTTCGAAATTTTTATTCTGTAATGATTTTGCTATGTATATGAATCTTGAAGGAGGAGCCTCAGTGAGGGTTATTTTGCTTTCTATTACAAATATGACTCTGTTTTTCATGTCGTTACCTTTCTCTAGATGTTTCATATGGTCTTTTTATTACCCTTGGAGCTTAAGAGGTGTTTCAATATTTTTGTCATATGTTCTCCAAAAGCTTTGATTGTAAAATCACGTGGTATGAATGCTGTCTCTTCTCTTTTCTTCTGAAGGTATGTTGGGTTTAATCGTGAAAGAATTTGTTGTGCTCCTAGCTCTGGGTCTCTGTCAATCGCAAATCCGCCTGGCTGTTCTGTTTTTACCCATGGATAACGCTTGAAATAGATTACTGGGGTTTCGCAAAGTAAAGATTCAAAGTTTGCCGTCCCGTCATTTATAGTTATAAATGGATGTGGATAAAATGTAAGGTCAGCAGCTGAGTAATATTCAGGGAGTAGCTCTCTTTCTTTCCATCCATAGATTTTAACTTTGTCTTGAAGATCGTATTGATTCACTCTTTTTTGAAATTCTTCCTTTCCAGGACCGCGGCCAAAAATATGTAGCTTCACTTCCGGTTTTTTTTGCGCTAAATATCGGAAAACCTCAAGTGCAGTAAAAGGGTCTTTCTCGTAGTCCCTGCATGAAACGACGCGCTGCGGGCTCTCCATTCTCGAAATCATCACAATATTTGTCTCCTCTCTGTTAAATCCTACCTTTTTCGCAGAAATATCCCTGTCTAGCTTATGGAATAGTTTGTTATCAACTATAATTGCTGGGTTGATTGGTTGACTCACAACCTTGTCTTTAGGCAGTTTTAGAACTTTGAAGAGATAGTATTCCTGTTCAGGATCTAGGCTGATTAAGGTTAACGATGCAAGGCGTAGACTTAATCGATAGACTGAGACAAAAATGTAATATTTCCACTTGCTTGATTGTTCATACCAGCGGAGTGAGCCTCCAAACCACATGATTACTGTTGGTCTGAAAATTCTTAATATTAGGTTTAGAAATGGGGTTTCATAGTCCCAAAGGTGCAAAATAACATATACGTCAACCTTGTCTCGAGGCAGCCGCAATAGAATACGCGTCGCATATGCCAAGTTTTCTAGGGCGATGATGATTTTGCGAGTGAAGCTTTTGCCTATTCTTCGAGCGAGCTTGCTTAATAGTGGAATTGAGCATGAGAGAACTGTCGTATGGGTTTTTCCATCAGTGTGCTGGAGGATAAACGATTTATCTATGTTTGTGGTAGCATAACAAATGTTTTCGATGTTATGCATTAGTAAAGCTTCGCAAAACATACATCTGCCTTTGCGAGAGCTTTTATCGCGGCGTGAACCAGACGAATTTACCCAACCAACATTCACAATCCATGCACCTTGCTGTATTTGTCTAGAGTGATTTATAAAACTCTTAAATCAGAAATACTTTTTCATATAGTTGTAGTTTCTTTTGCCTGAGAATAATCCAAAATCTATTTGCATAGGTATTTACTAATGTTTCGAGTAATGCGCTTGTGGATGGTTGAAATGAAAATTTGTTATCTTGCAAATGCTCAGAGTGTTCACACTCAAAAATGGGTTAAATTTTTTGCGGATAAAGGACATGCGGTTCATTTGATTTCCTTTGAAAAAGAGCATATTGAAAATGTAACGGTGCATAATTTTAAAAGGCCTTTTGCTCTTCGGTTCGGTCTTGATCTGCCCTTAAAGTTTTCACATGCGCGGTTTATAAAAAGGCTAGTTAGGAGAATAGATCCTGATGTTTTGCATGCTCATTATCTTTTGGATTATGGGTTTTATGGTGCTTTGTGTGGTTTTAAACCGTTTATTGTTACTGCATGGGGGTCGGATGTTCTGTTTGTTCCGTCTGAGGAGCCGAGAAAGCAGTTTATGAAGAGATACATTGCGAAGTATGTGATAGGAAAGGCTGATTTAGTGACTGGGGATTCAGAATCCTTGGTTAGAGCGGTTGTAGGTCTCGGAGTTGATGAGAGGAAGGTTAAGCTGATTATTCACGGTGTGGATTTTAGGGATTTTCATCCGGTTAAGAATTATGAGAAACTTGAAGAAAGTTTGTGTATACCGCGAGATTATCGTGTTGTCATAAGTACGCGGAATCTTGAGCCAGTTTACGATGTTGCTACCCTTATTAAGGCAATGCCGTATGTTATAGATGAGTGTCGGAATAGTTTTTTCCTCGTAGTTGGTGGTGGAACATTGAGACATAAACTTGAAGAATTAGCACGTAAACTTGGCGTGGCTGAAAATGTTAGATTTGTTGGTTCTGTTTCGAATAGGGAGATGCCTAAATTTCTAGGGGTATCTGATATTTTCGTCTCTACTTCTCTTTCTGATACTAGGTCTGTTAGCTTACTTGAGGCGATGGCTTGTGGATTGCCAGTTGTTGTTACCGATTTAGAAGGGAATAGGGAGTGTGTGAAAGAGGGGGTGAATGGGTTCGTATTTCCTAAGAGAGACTTTAAAGCGTTAGCTGAGAAGATAGTTTATTTACTCAGGGAAAAAGATATTAGAAGAAAATTTGGCGTTGTTAATAGGAGTATTGCGGAAAAAGAAGCAGACTATGAGACGGAAATGAGGAAAATGGAAAAGTTATATAAAGAGCTTATTGAGGCGTATGAGGTATGAAAATTCTGATAACTGGAGGAGCTGGCTTCATAGGGAGTCACTTATGTGAAAAATATACTACTGAAGGTCAAACTGTGCTTTGTTTAGATAACTTTATGAATGGTGACTTAGGGAATATACGTGGTTTATTGAATTACAGAAATTTTAAGTTAATAAAGGGTGATGTTAAGGATATTGATCTCTTAGAGAAAATTGTTCGGGATGTAGATGTTGTCATTCATCTGGCGGCGCAGATTCATGTCGATAGGTCAATACTTGAGCCAAAGTTGACCTACGATATTAACATCTTTGGAACATTGAACATATTGGAGTTGGCGCGAAGATACGATATAAGCAAAGTGATTCACACATCTACAAGCGAAGTTTATGGTTCTGCTCAGTATGTTCCAATGGATGAGAATCATCCTTTAAATGCTCCTCACCCTTATGGGGCTAGCAAGATTGCTGCGGATAGAATGTGCAATGCGTACATTCAAACTTATGGTGTGAACGTCTGTATTATGAGGCCGTTTAACACGTTTGGTCCTAGGCAAAGGGACGTTGGTTATGGTGGGGTTATATCTATTTTTGTGAGGCGTAGCTTGAGTGGTGAGCCGCCTATAATTTATGGTGATGGAATGCAGACGAGGGATTACACTTATGTGGAGGATTTGGTTGAAGCTTTTGATTTGGTTTTAAAGTATGATAAGCCGTTGAAGGAGCCGATAAATTTCGGGTCGGGTAAAGAGATTAAGATAGTAGATTTGGCAAGTAAAATCATAAGTTTGTGTGGTAAAAGGGGAAAAATCAAGCCAGTTCGTGTTGCGCCTCGTCCTGGCGAGGTTAAGAGGTTGGTTGCGGATTATTCGAAGGCGGAGAAACTGTTAGGATGGAAACCAAAGTATACGATGGATGGTGGTTTAAAGAAGTTCATAGATTGGTATAAGAATTATAAGTTTGAGGAATGGGCTAAACCAGGTTGAAAGGTTTCTCAAGATGTCAACCTTTCGCCATCTTCGTTCGTTGGAAGAAAGACTGGCTAAATGTAGAAGGGGCGATGTAGGCCCTGTAGATAGAATTTTTTGGAATTTGAACTATGAGGCTATTATGAGAAACATTATTAGCATCTCTTCAAAGGGTGATCTTGTTCTGGATGTGGGATGTGGGCCGGGCAGTTACTTGATTGCTTTATCGAAGAGGGGAAGAATATGCTATGGAATAGATCCACTCCGTGATGTTTCCTTGGTTGAGGCCCGGAAAAGGGCGGTTGAAGAAGAAGTGGACGTTTTTCTATTTCAGAGTGTGGGAGAGTTTTTGCCGTTTGAAAGCAGTGCCTTTGATGTTGTTTTGTCTATGTCCACGCTTCAGCATGTTGGTGACCAACGCATGACATTGCGTGAGATTAGGCGTGTTCTTAAGGATAAGGGTTTGTTTTTAGTTTCTGTTCCTACGATTAAAAATATAGGCGCATTATTTAGAAAGGTGAAAACGCCGTCTTATTTCACGATGGGATTTGACATTAGAAGCTTTCAGGAAATTTTGGTGCATGGTGGTTTTCGAGTTTTAGATATGAAGGGCTGCGGATTTTTTCCGCCATTTACATATAGACTTCTTTATGTTTTTCATCGCTTTTTTGGAGAAAAGTTGACGCGGAAAATGGTGGAGCTACTTGATGTTTTTGCTCATAGTTGGTTGTCTGCTGCTTCCAGTCTAACCGCTTTATGCGAGAAAAAGGGATAAGAGATACTCTTCTGTTTTTTTCCAAAATTCGCAATATACATATATGTCGAGTGCATGAAAGTCCTTGGTTGATGAAGATAACCAAGCATGCCTACAATGAAATACTATGCGGTCGGTTCAATCGGTGCATATGAAATGAGTTCAGAAAACTTTGACGAAGGCAAGAACTACCGAAAAATCATGGAGATTTATTTTCAGAGCATGAACAATTTATATGATAAAACAAAAAACGATGTAATAAAAGAGATCATTGAGAAATATGATCTCAAAGGTAAAACAGTGCTTGATGTTGGTTGTGGCGGGGGATACTGGACTAGATTTTTCGTTGAACATGGAGCAGAAGTTTATGCTTTGGACGTTAACCCGTCTAAGGTGAAAGCTGCAATATTATATTTAAAAAGGAAGAACATGGCAGACAAAGCTTGCTTTTTTGCGTCGGAGGTGACTTCGCTTAATCTGAAGATCAATTTTGACCTTATTTTTGCAAAGGATGTTATTGAACACGTTAAAGACGACGTATTATTTTTGCGTAAATTGTCAAGCCTGCTTAAAAGTAAAGGCGTCATTATTCTATCAACCCAGAACGCTTTTTCCTTGAATTTCCTTATTGAGGGATGTTTTAATAGAGCACTAGGCAATAAAGACTGGTGCGGTTGGGATCCTACGCATTTAAGATTCTACACGCTTTGGTCTTTAAGGAGAAAGGCAGAAGCAGCCTCGCTTAAGATTTCCAAATACTATGGTTCTTACCATATACCTTATCGATTCATCACAAATATTATCTACCACAAAGTTTACGAACACCGTGCTTTCCACATTTTGGATAAGCATTACGACAAATTCCCAGTTGACGTTTCCGGGTGGGCATTGATATGCGAGATAAAGAAAAAGTAAAAGCAAAATACAAAAACCAAAACATCAAGGTTAGCGCGATAATTCCTGTTAGGACTAATGAAAAACCTCTTCAACGCTGTCTGAAAAGTCTGCAAGAACAAACTATTAAACCATACGAAATCATAGTTGTGCCAGATGAGGGAAAGGGGCAGTCACATGCAAGAATTAAAGGAGCCCTACAAGCAAAAAGCGAGTTATTGTTATTTGTCGACAGCGACATCATAGCCCAAAAAAACGCGCTGGAACAGATACTGAAGAAAAAAGAGGAAGGATTCGATGAAGTTGTTGCCAGAATGATACCAACACCTCTTAACAAGTTTTCAGAGAAAATTGCGCAAGCAGCTTGCCCTGATATTAGTATAGTAGATGGGCATGTTACAAGCTCCGGTTTACATTTCACTGTTATTGATAAAGAACTGTTTTTGCGTTTCTCTAAAGAGTTACAAAAGTACCCTGGATATGCTGGAGACGTGATCTTAAGTAAGCTATTGCGAGAGAATAATTTTAAATTAAGCTACACAAAGCCTTCAGTTTACCACATCATAAAAACTACGCCTGTGAAATTCTTTAAAAAAAGGATTGCGTGTGGTTACGCTTTGGGAGCTATTTTCTCTTCAGAAAAGAGGTACTGGAACGAGTTATTTCGTTTATTTGTAGCCTCATTACTTGCGTTAAGGAAGCCATCCCAATTACCCTATCAACTTGGAACATTTGTTGGAACCCTTCTGTCTATTAGAAATATGCCTAAAGTTTAGGTGCAAGAAATAATCTTAGACTGGAATCATAAAAATTTATAACTGAAGAAACCCTCAACGATGATAATATGTTTATGATCAGACAAAAATGGTGTAAAAAATGAAGCGCGAAATTCCGTTTTTTGTTCCATGGGTCACTAAGGAAGATAAAAAAGCTGTGCTTGAAGCATTGAGTTCCCGCTGGCTTACAGGAGGGCCCAGAGCAAAAGAGTTTGAGAAAATGTTCACACGTTATATGGGCACAAAACACGCCGTTGCAGTAAACAGTTGCACCGCAGCCTTGCATTTAGCCATGCGGGCACTTAACATAGGCCCCGGAGACGAGGTTATAGTTCCAGTTTTCACATTTGCAGCTACAGCCAACGCACCCCTCTTCGTCGGTGCCAAACCAGTTTTCGCAGACATAGACGAAAAAACATTCAACATATCCCCCGCAGACATTCAAAACAAAATCACCAAAAAAGCCAAAGCCATAATAGTTGTCCACTACGGAGGACAACCATGCGACATGAAAGAAATCATGCAAATCGCAAAACGTCACAATCTCTACGTCGTTGAGGATTGCGCCCACTCATTGGGCGCCGAATACATGGGCCAAAAAACCGGAAGCATCGGCACAATAGGCTGCTTTAGCTTCTATCCCACAAAGATAATCACGACGCTTGAAGGTGGCATGGCAACAACAAATGATGAAGAAATAGCTAAACACATCGGAGTCCTACGAGAACATGGAATGACCCGAGGAGCCTTCGACAGAGAAAAAACAACAACATGGTATTATGACGTCGTAAATTTAGGCTACAACTATCGACTAAACGAAGTTCAAGCAGCCCTAGGCATCTCACAACTAAAAAAAATTAACGAAATCAACAAAAAACGCATCGAAGCAGCTCACTACTACACCCAAAAACTCAAGAAAATCAACGGAATCATTCCGCCCTACGAAGCTAAAGATAGAACACACGTATACCACTTATACGTCATCAGAGTCATAGAACAAAAACGCGGAATAAACAGAGACGAGCTATACAAAAAACTTTCCCAGGAAGGCATAGGACTCAGCGTACACTACACACCCCTACACCTTCTAACATTCTACAAAAAAACACTCAGCTACAAAACAGGAGATTTCCCCATCGCCGAACAACTATCCAAAGAAGTTTTATCACTGCCCATTTATCCCACAATCGCCAAAGCACAAATAAACCACGTAACAAAAGAACTATCAAAATGACCCACTGAACCCACCCAAAACCCAAACCAACAACACACATATTTGGTCCCAAATAGACGGGCCTAAAACAATTACACACACAAAAACCCTCACGAATCCCTACGCATCAAATTTCTCATTTAACCTTAAATTTGATTTCTTGCAAAATAGAGTTAAACAACGCCCGAGTTTCCTTGTCAATAGCCATCAAAAACGTAAAATAAAGAATTGCTCCCACCGCTGTTACGCCTAGAGTTGAGTATAGTCTTGTTGGATGTGGAAGTAAAAATAGAGCGAATGCCATAATAGCCGAAGCGAAAACATATTTTGAAATGTTCTTCCATGGAATATTTAGTTTGACCATTTTGCCCATAATAGCACATAATATTAGAAACCTTACTAAACGAGCTATCGTATCGAATACACCCACATAGATAGCTGCAGTTATAGGTTGATTTCTTGCAAACATTACTAAGGCGTAGAATGTTGTTGGCAACGTGATCGCGGCTTGGACATAAGATAAACTGAAAGCTTTGAATAATGGGCTCTTCACAAGTTTTCGTAATGGTATTTTTGCCTTTTCATCCACCTTTTCAAGTCCAAAAAGTACAGACGAGAAGAATGACGAAATGATTTGGACAAAGGCATTTACAGCCAGAACGATTAACACTGGCGTTGCTTCTTCGTAAATTTTGTTTAGACATACGAGGTACGAGTTTGATAGTGCCATTGCTCCCGCTGTCATTGGTATAGCAAACATTAAAACTGTTTTCAATGAAATTGTTAACGCGTGCTCTGCGTCTTTTGCGCTGTTTTCTCCTAGAAGTATTGGATACAATGGGAAAGATAGAAAAGAAGAATACAAGATTATGCTTGCTATCGTCATGGCAGCTTGGTATTGTCCTCTTGCTGCTTGCCCGCCGTAAATAATTAAGAGGATGGATGTGAATGCTGCTATGTTGTCGCCTATATAGGAGTATACGTTTAATGCTGAGCCTTTCAGCCACTCTTTCACATAGCTCCATTTAATGGATTGTTTTAGTTCTGGCAATAACAGTCTTAGGTAGTAGGCGATATGTACAGCGATGCCTATTATGATACTTAGCAGTATTCCCATTAGGGCTTGTTGGAGTTGGACGATGAGTATATAGCCTAATAAAACTTTGCAACTTTCTTCAAGAAGTATTCCATATCCAATTGTTTGAGGCATTTTTGGACGTAGACATGCTTCTAACATGTATATGAAGTAAGCTTCCATTAATTGCATTGAGGCAACAAGATAAAGAATTATGTAAGTTTCACTGACGCCGACCATTGATATGATTGATGGAATAAATAAAAGGTAAATCGTGGTCGCTATGATTGAAATTACTAGATTTGCAAGGATTCCAGTTTTTATTGCACCTTCTCTATTCCTTGCCACAAATCGTAACGTCCAAAACGGGAATATTATGGCAGGAACTGCAAAGTACCCAAGCAAGTCGTTGACGTTCGACAATATCCCATACTGCTGTTCTGTTACAGCTCGCGTTATCATTAAAGTGAAGGCTATCCCTGTGACTACGCTGAGCATTTTCGCAATAAACATCACGAAACCAGAGTATCGCAGTCTAATTCCATTTTTAGCCAAATCCTTCACATCTACGTCGCGCGCTTAATTTTGTCTAAGAGATTCTGTATTAAATACTTTTAATAATTCTGGCGTTTAAACATTAGAAGCAAACTTTATCTCAAACAAAACGGAAAGTTTAAAGAGGTTCATGGAATACAACCTAGTTAGTTAGATTGTCATTTCTTGGTGGCTCATGTGCCCTACGAATATTACGATAGCTATACTTTGTTTCAAAATAGAACGAGCGAAGATTATTTAGAGTATGTCAAAAATGGGCAAGTTGTTTTCGATAATGAAGGTATACCGATGGGAAAAGCACCAAAAGGGGAAAAAAGTGGTATAGACTATCCGACCTATATGTATAATCCTGTTGGAATTGCCGAATATGGTTTGCTTTTATACAATGATTTGATAGAGAACACAAACCGTTTATCCTTGAAGAGTGACAGAAGACTGGCTTTAAATAAGCAATTTTCTTGGTTAATCAAGAATAGAACGGACAAAGAAAACATAAGCTTTTGGTATCATAACTATCCAGTTGCTGACCATGGTTGTAAACCACCATGGAAGTCTGCGTTGGATCAAGGTTTGATACTTAGCTTGCTAGTGAGGGCATATTACCTCACTAAAAAGGAAGAGATTTCTAAGCTTGCGGAGAAAGTTGCAAATTCAATGAAGACGCCAGCTTTTGAAGGAGGTTTCTTATACATAAATAGTAATGGTGATTATTGGTTTCAGGAATATATGGGAAACTGCGGATACGTTCTAAACGGTTTTATATTTGCTATGTGGGGTGTATATGACTATTATTTGTATTCCAATGATCAAGTGTATAAAATGATTTTCGATAAATGTATCAACACGCTTAGAAACAACCTAAAATATTATGATTGGAGAATGGGAATAGCTAAATGGACAGTTTATGACCTGAAAGATAAAAATCCAGTTGAGTTGGGATATCAGAAGATGCATGTCAGATTGTTAAAAAACTTATACATGATAACTGGAGAGAAATTTTTACTCGATTATGCTAACCTATGGGAAAGTTATATTAAGCAACCAAACATGTTGCTCGTAAGTGTAGGTAGGCACACGCGTGCGCAGGTTTTAAAAGTAATTAAGAGATTGAAGATAGGATTTCATGAATGGTGAAAATGTTATACTTGCTTACAAACTGTTTCAAGATTTTTTCATGTTGTTTCCAAAATCGTAAATGTTAAAATTGTCGGTGTGGGCTCCCTCATTTTCCCTCTTCTGAAAGCTTAATTATTCTGTACTCACTAAATCTCTCCTAAAGAGGAATTCAAATGCCTAAAATTTCTTTCCTCGGCATGGGCTACGTTGGACTTTGCACAGCGGTATGTTTCGCAAATAAAGGCTTTAAAACCACGGTCTCCACGAAAGACCCTGAAAAAATAAAAACGGTCAAAAAAGGAATACCTCCATTCTACGAACCCCAACTTGAAGAATCACTGAAAAAAGCCATAAAAACCAAAAATTTAACAGCCGTCATTGGAAGGAAACAAGCTATATTGGAAACAGACATCTCATTCATAACTGTTGGAACACCTTCACAACCTGACGGAAGCGTAGACCTTAGATTCGTCGAAGAAGCCTCTAAGGAAATAGGAGAAGCACTAAAAGAGAAGAAAGGCGACCATCTGATAATTGTAAAAAGCACAGTTCCACCAGGAACGACGGAAAACCTCGTCAAAAACAACACAGAAAAACAAAGCGGAAAAAAATGCGGCAAACACTTTCAACTGTGCTTTAATCCAGAATTCTTACGCGAAGGAAATGCAATTTACGATACGCTACACCCAGACTACATAGTCATAGGAGAATACAATAAAAAATCAGGAGACACCTTAGAACAAGTCTACAAACAGTTCTATGGCAAAAACACTCCTCCAATAGTAAGAACAAATCTGCCAACAGCAGAGCTCGTAAAATACGCAAACAACACATTCCTAGCCACAAAGATAAGCTTCATTAACACCTTCGCGAACGTATGCGAAAAAATCCCTGGAGCAGACGTTACAAAAATAGCCGAAGCCATAGGAAAAGACCATAGAATAAACCCATATTTCTTAAACGCGGGCCTAGGCTGGGGAGGAAGCTGCTTCCCAAAAGACCTGAAAGCTTTCATCGCCTACTCCAAGAAGCTAGGCTACAATCCAATCCTAGTTCAAACATCATCCAAGGCCAACCAAGACCAAATAAAATTCACAATGCAAAAAGTGAAAAACGAACTTAAAACAGTAAAAGGGAAGAAAATAGCCATTCTTGGCCTAGCCTTCAAACCAGACACAGATGACATGAGAGAGGCCAGATCAATAAAAATAATAGACCAACTCCTAAAACAGGGAGCAACAGTAACAGCTTACGACCCGATGGCAACGTCTAATGCTAGAAAAATCCTTAAAGGAAAAGTAGGCTATGCTTCTTCGGTAATTAAATGTCTAAAAAACGCCGACTGCGCAATATTAGTTACAGAGTGGGAAGAATTCAAGAAACTAGAACCAGAAGATTTTACTCAGAACATGCGGAAACCGATCTTAATAGACGGCAGAAGAATCTACAACCCAGAAAAATTCTCCAAAAAACTACGCTACATAGCAATAGGCCTGGGAGAACCCTCAAAACCGCAACATTAATCTCGACTTCGTAGCAAAAAACTACATGAGGCTTCAATATTGCTCAAAAAAGCAGTAATCCCAGCAGCAGGACTCGGAACAAGACTGCTACCAATAACGAAAGAACTTCCAAAAGAGATGCTTCCAATAGTTGCTCTAATGAAAAACGGTCAACCATGCCTAAAACCCATGCTGCAAGCAATCTTCGAACAACTATATGATGTAGGCTTCAGAGAGTTCGCCTTCATCGTAGGCAGAGGCAAAAGAGCAATAGAAGACCACTTCTTACCGGACGAAGACTTCATACAACATCTGAAAAACCAAAACAAAAAAGACCTCGCAGATGATCTCCAGAATTT
>Ga0172366_10003672_pt1 | contig 12089 bp, 10 predicted proteins | sample LakKivSesite69cm_FD_114533 | JGI IMG/M metagenome (GOLD analysis project Ga0172366, IMG submission 114533) | Sediment microbial communities from Lake Kivu, Rwanda - Sediment site 69cm | ecosystem: Environmental > Aquatic > Freshwater > Lake > Sediment | place: Rwanda: Western Province, Lake... | reverse complement strand
TCTTGCCCAAGCTTCACTTCCTCCGCCATAGCTACAGGAGTGCTTATATTCAGCATCTCTTCAATCAATGTGTCTATTATTACATCGGGGGTTGAAATAGACAAGACATGATGACCTATATCCACAATCAATTCTAAAGGTGGTAGTGGCATAGCTCTTAACTCGGTCGCGCTTACCTGTGTATTGCCGTTGAAAGTGCGAAAATAAATGTCTAGGAGCCTGCTATTAAGTAATACAGCCAATCCATAAGCTTCGGCTTCGGTCAATGAACCTCTGGGCCGATGAATGTAATTGAGATGATTCTCTAAACCGATCATAGGCGAGCTAAGCGAGTCAGCAAGAAGCGGCGCAGCTGTCAGTCTCCTAAGTTGTTCCTTGGCACTAAAGCGGCGCAGGATAACATAATTATTGTTTCCTACAAGCAGGGGCATTGTCTCAGGAGAGATACTAATATATTGTGGTTTGCCAGAGGCTTTTATTGGCCAAATCACCTTCATGTGTTGAACATTTTGCATCCAGAGTAGAGGCGCATGTGTTCTAGGGACTTGTCCACTTCTTGAGAGAAATGCCGTGTTTCGGAAAGGGACGACCGGCCCTGTGGAGATCTCTAAACCATACTTGTGAAGGCTCCCTAGCCAAGAGTGCACAAGCTTGGTTGTGATATCATCTGTATCTTTTGTTGGAATTCGTAATACTTTATATTTGCTAGACCAATCTAGGACTTCATTCAATGGAACCTCGCGACGCTTGGCATGTGCCAAATCATGGATCCCAGAACTAAACGATATCTTAACAGATTCACATAGCGTTCGCTTTAACCATCCGTCTTCACGCCGTGCGCACAGGATAACATTCTCTTGAAGTACCTCGTCTCTTCTGAAGGTATCGCGACGTGAACCGAAGAGGTGGATTACTTCTGGGCGCACAATAGAGAAAAAGCGCTCTCGGAAAAGACGGAAGTAGGGGCCCGCTGCGTAGCTGCGGGGACTTATAACTATGAATTCTCCTCTGGGCTTGAGCAATGTAGCTGAGACTGCCATAAACAGAGCGTATAAGTTAGGTTGACCATGCACAACTAATGCAGCGGCTTGAGAGCGTGGGTCTGACTTGGGTATCTTGAGATATGGCGGATTGGAAATTATGATGTCAAAAGGCATGAAATCTTGCTTGAGGGTGAATAAACGTGGGGCATGATCCAAAGCTGTGGCGTGCTCCATCACAAAGTCAGTAGCATGTATAGTGAATTGCATCTGGATGCCATGAATTGCTAACCATTGTTTTGTGTATGTAAGGCTAGTTTCCAGATGCTTAGCCAGGATGGTATCCAACTCATAGGCAACCAACTCTAATGTTTCTGGAGGAGTCGGGCTTTTCGCCAACACCTCGCACAGAGCGCAAGCAAGGGTTCCTGAACCTGCGCCGGGGTCAAGAACACGCAGGTGTTTGGATTTGGGCGGTTCATATAGTTTAGCCATGAATATTGCCACGTTAACAGGCGTCAGGTATTGACCTAAACGCTGTTTATGTTCAGGGCAAACGGAAGACATGTATTGTCGTCCCATGTGGTCAGCATAGACCGCAGGGCTCTCACTGAGTTCGGAAGTTACTAGCTGGAAAGGGACGGTAACCATAAAAATGCTAAAACATTAGCGATTTCTATTTTAGCCTAAGTTTCTTGTCTATGCTACCTGTCGTCAGACCCTGGAACAGCGCGGAAAACGCTTTACCCAGTGATTCAAGATGGATGTCGCTGCTTAAGTCGCTGTGAAGCGGCGTAATCGAGATTTTCTTCTTCCCCAGCGCGGAGATGTCTGTTCCCTCTACCTCTTTCCAATCTGGTTTGCCGCGCACAATCCAGTAGTATTTTCTCTTGCCGTCGTGCCCCGCTTTGATATTGTCCATATAGCTTCGTTCGCCGAGCCGGGTTATCTCGATTCCGGCGATTTTATCGAGCGGCAGGTTGGGCAGGTTAATATTGAGCAAAAACTTCTGCGGCATTTCGCCGGAAGCGACCTTTTGAGCGATGAGAGCGCCGAATTTGGCGGCGACATCGAAGCGTACCCTCTTGATAGAGGCGACAGATATAGAAACCGAGGGCAGGCCGTAGAAGTACCCCTGCAGCGCCGCGCTCACCGTTCCCGATATCAGCACATCGTTGCCCAGGTTTGAACCCTCGTTGATGCCGGAGAACACCATGTCTACGCTGTCTTTTAACAGCGTTTTCAGGGCTAAGATAACGGTGTCTGCAGGGGTGCCCTCGACGGCATAAGCCTCGACCCTGGTAGCCTCTGGCGGCACGGGGCTTACTCTCACCGGGTGGTGCAGGGTGACTGCCGTACCTATCCCGCTCTGGTCGCGGTCAGGGGCGACCACGACTACCTCGGCTATTCTCCTGAGTTCTCGAACCAGCGCCCAGAGCCCCCGGGCGGCGATGCCGTCGTCGTTAGTGACCAGGATTCTCAAAATTCATTCTCCTCAAATCTCATTTAGTTTAGCATAAAGCTAACATGGGGACAATTTCCCAGCCTGCGAGAGCGTCCGAAAACAATAGAGGTCGTTTAGAAACACAATTACCATTCCGTGCTTGACACGGAATCTAGGAAAACCCATCTTCAAAATTACGGTGAAGGTATCTGGATACCGACTTTCGTCGGTATGGTAGACTCATTGCTAAACGATTTCACAATAATTAGTTTGCCCAGCCAGAAAGCTTGGCTTATAATTGATAGCTTGAAATCAGGAGAGTGATTAGTTGGATAACATCCCGGAACAGCCGGTCCTTTATATTGTAATTGGCCTGCTCATCATAACCTTAATGGTCCTGCTACTCCCGTTCCGAGTTAAGAAAGTCGGGGAGCATCTGGAGCCGTTTTTCCTGGTTATGGGCATAATTGCCGTGAGCGTCTCCGGGCTCTGGAGTTGGGGACTGGTGAAAGAGGCCCTGAAAGCCCCGGTGATAATACGGTCATTCCCCATAGGTATTTTCCAGGTGGTGCTCGTATTTGGCCTCCTCATACACTACTTCAACAAGCCTTTCCACAACGGCATAGTAAGTCTGGCCGATAAACTCGGCCCCAAAATCTTCCTCTTCCTTTTCATAACCCTGCTGGGTCTCCTCTCCAGCGTTATTTCGGTGATTGTTACGGCTGTCATCCTGGCTGAGGTAGTGGCGGTGCTCCCCTTCTCACGGCGTCACAAAATAAAGACCATTATCGTTACCTGTTTCGCTGCGGGACTGGGCGCTGTCTTGACGCCGGTGGGCGAGCCGTTATCCACCATCCTGGTGAATAAACTGACGGGCCCGCCGTACAATGCCGGATTCCTGTTTCCCGTAGACATCTTCGGAATGTATGTAATCCCCGGCGTCATCGCCCTGGCTATTTTCGGCGTGATATATATCGGCCGCGATATCTCCCTTGAGACTGAGAGAGTAGATTCCACGTATAGCGAGACCTCCAGAGGTGTAATAATGAGGGCGGTTAAGGTCTTTATTTTCGTTGCCGCACTCATATTGCTGGGCGAAGGCATGAAGCCGCTGATAGTGTGGTATTTAGATAAGATTTCACCCTGGGTGCTTTACTGGATTAACACGATTTCCGCTTTTCTCGATAATGCCACTCTGACTGCCGTGGAGATAGGACCGGAGATGACACGATTTCAGATTCTCAGCGCTATCCTGGGGCTGCTCATTGCCGGAGGGATGCTGATACCGGGTAATATACCGAACATAGTGGCGGCGGAGAGGCTGAAGATAAGCATGGGAGAATGGGCCAGGATAGGGGTTCCCCTGGGGGCAGTTATCATGATTATCTATTTTATTGCCTTGATATTTACCCATACCCATGTTTGAGCTATTTAAGCGTAAATAAAAAGAGAGGATGGGGGTGTCTCCCCCATCCTCTCAAAACATAAATAGCCGGCTTGTAACCGGCTATTAGGCCCCCAGCACTATGTTGTCAATGAGCCGGGGCTTTCCGATTTTTACTGCTAGAGAGACCACCGCCGGGCGGTCTATTCTGGTAAGCTCCTCCAGGGTCTCGGTGTCTGCGATGCTGACATAGTCTATTCTGGCTGCACGCGGTTCCTTCTGTATAAGCGAAGTCATCTCTTTGCGGATGCGGTCGGCGTTCGTTTCCCCTTTATTCCGGAGCTTCTGTGCCAGTGTCAACGCTTTGTACAGCACCAGCGCTGATTTCCTCTCCTCCGGGTTGAGATAGACGTTGCGGCTGCTCATCGCCAGCCCATCGGGCTCCCTCACCGTGGGCACAGCGATAACTTCCAGGTTCATATTGAGGTCGGCGACCATCTTCTTTATCACTACCAGTTGCTGGGCGTCCTTCTGGCCGAAATAGGCCCTGGTGGGCTCGACGATGTTGAACAGCTTGGCGACCACTGTAGCCACACCGCGAAAGTGGCCCGGGCGGACAGCGCCCTCCAGCCGTTCGGTGACCTTTTCCACATCTACCCAGGTGCTGCATCTGGAGGGATACATCTCCTCGGCCCCGGGCATGAACACGATGCCGACCCCTTCTTTTTTAAGCATGGCGAGGTCTCGCTTTATATCGCGGGGATATGAGGCGTAATCCTCCTTGGGGCCGAACTGGGTCGGGTTGACGAAGATGCTCACGACCACATTACGGTTTTCAGCACGCGCTACGCGTACCAGCTCCAGGTGCCCGTCATGGAGGTAGCCCATAGTGGGGACGAAGCCCACCGTGCCCCTGAGCCTGCGCCGCGCCTCTTTCATCTCGGCGATGGTATTTATAACTTTCATCGGCGATTTAATGTTTCCGTGAGGGCTTCTTCAGCCCGGCGAGAACGCTCTCGTCCATGGCGTAGCTCTGTTTTGCGGTGGGGAAAGTCCCTGCCTGGACTTCAGCGATATAATCGGCAGTCGCCTTCTTGATGATTTCGAACAGTTTGGCGTATTGCTTAGCGTGTTTGGGCACGAAATCGGTGTACAGGCCCAATATGTCGCTTATCACCTGCACCTGCCCGTCGCAGTATTTCCCTGCGCCGATGCCGATAGTGGGCACGCTGATTGTCTCGGTGATGAGCTTGGACAACGGCTCGGGCACGCACTCCAGTACAATAGCGAAAGCGCCGGCCTCATCGAGTGCGATGGCATCGTTGAGCACGCGGACTGCTGCCTCCGGCGTTTTACCCACGGCCTTGAACCCGCCGAGCTGGTTTATCGATTGAGGGGTGAGCCCGATGTGCCCCATTACGGGTATGCCGTAGGAGACGATTTTTTTCACCGTCTCCGCCATAACCTCGCCGCCTTCGAGCTTGACTGCCTGCGTGCCGCCCTCCTGCATGAAGCGGGCGGCATTGCGCGGGGCATCCTCAACGGATACCTGGTATGTCATGAAGGGCATGTCGCCGACAACAAGCGCCCTGGTTGCGCCTCTGACCACCGCCTTGGTGTGATGAATCATCTCGTCCATAGTCACGGGGATGGTCGAGCTGTATCCCAGTACCACCATTCCCAGACTATCTCCGACAAGTATCAGAGGTATGCCTGCCTCATCGATGAGCTTGGCTGTGGAGTAATCATAGGCGGTGAGCATGGCGATTTTCTCGCCTTTTTGCCTCATCTCCTTGATCTGGGTAATGCTGACTCTCACCGGCTGCTTCCTCCGCGCATCTGCCGCAGGCAGATATGGTTGAATGGCTTAGTTGCCGCTGAAAGCTGAACAGACCTCTTTGTGCTTTTTATCGATGGCGTTCTGGGAGTTGACATAGACCAGCTTGGGGACAATGCTGCGCGCTTCAGCATCGCTAACAGTGCAGTAGGAGATAATGATGACCAGGTCACCTTTGGTAACTATCCTGGCAGCAGCTCCGTTAATGCAGATAACCCCGGAGCCCCGCTCTCCCTCTATGGCATAGGTCACCAGACGGGCTCCGTTATCTACATCCAGTACGTGGACCTGCTCATAGGGCAGGATATCCGCAGCCTCCATGAGGTTTTTGTCTATAGTTATGCTGCCTTCATACGCCAGGTTAGCCTCGGTTACACGAGCGCGGTGGATTTTTCCTTTGAGCATGGTTCGCATGGTATGTCCCTCCTGCACTGGTTAGTTAGAAGTTGACGCATCTCTTCAGCTCTGTTGCTGTCTATCTTGCCTTTGCCTAAAGCTATGGGGATAGTTTGCAGTCCCAGCTCCCGGTAAGCGGAAAGGAGCGCCGGGGCTGATTTCTCCAGGGCCTCCAGGTGCTTCTTTATGGTTCCCAGGTCTCCGCGGGCGATGGGTCCGGTGAGGCAGTTGGGCAGACCGATGTTTTCGATATTGTTGAGAGTGCCGCGCAGCAATGGCAGTAAAGCGCGGGTTGCTTCCGGCGTAGACACGTCGAAGGTCTGCCACAGGTCGGTCGCCATCTGCATCAGGGTTACCAGGTAGTTGCAGGCGACAACTGCTGCTGCATGGTAGAGCACTTTGTCGCCTGCACTAAGTTTTACCCAGTTTCCATTGAGGTCCTGGGCCATATCTTTTAGCGTTTGTAAAAGCTCTCCATCTGCTTCCAGAGCGAATGTAGAGCCGGGGATGTTCTTTATAGCGTGGGCAACATTGGCGAAGGTTTGCAGGGGGTGGAATGCGCCTACCTGAGCGCCGTCCCTTTTTGCCGGCTCAAGCACATCCAGCGAGTGGGCGCCGCTGCAGTGGACTACACACTGGCCGGGGTGCCATTTGAGCTCTGAGGCAACATGTCCGATGACATCGTCGGGGGTGGTGATGAAGACAAGCTCGGCGACGTCGGCAACGGACTGTTTATTCTCGAACGATTTGCATCCGGGCACCCTTGATGCCAGCCTGTCTGCTGACGACTTGCTGCGGCTGGCAACCGCTGTCACCGCGTAACCTCTCTCATGGAGCGTTATCGCCAGCGCTGTGCCCACTGTGCCTGCCCCGATGAAACCTATTTCGGGCATCCTTCTCCACCTCTTCCGTAAACTAAAAAAGCCTTCTCAGACAGTATCCGAGAAGGCTTTAAAAAGCTGCTCTATTCTATTCTGCCGTCTCGGTCGTGTCCGATCCAAGCGACTAATGTTTAAAGGTACATCCGGAGAATCTTACCGTCCCGGCGTAGCGGGATCGATAGACATAATAATTATATCAATTTTAGCAGTATTGTCAAGTGAACTAAGCTCCCGGATTTGTACGGAGCCACTTTTAGTTACGTATGGGGATATACTTCTCCCATTCGGGGTGTTCGTCGAAGCGATGGTACACGATGTGGTAGCCGACTATGGGCGGCGCAGACGGCTGGTGGCGGAGGTCCATGCCTGCGACTTTAGGGGAACGCCCTGCTTTGCGCTGATTGCAGGCCTTACATGCGCTCACCACGTTATCCCAGATGTGTTTGCCTCCGAGATGGCGCGGGACAACATGGTCGATAGTGAGGTCTCTGGTCTGCCTGCCGCAATACTGGCAGGTATAGTTATCTCGCAGAAACACCTCGCGCCGGCTCAGCTTCCGCTGTACCCGGGGACGTTTAATCAGGTAGACCAGGCGTATCACCGAGGGCAGGTCGATAGTCATCGAGGCGCTGCTGATTGAGCCTGAGTTCTTCTCCAGCATCTCTGCCTTGCCTCGCCAGAGCAGGATAATGGCTCGCCGGGCACGGCAGACATCGAGCGGCTCGTAATTCTGATTCAGTACCAGGACCGGGGCATTAATCACGATAATCTCCGTATACGGCAAATTTTAGCAGGGAATAAGGGACGTTGCAACCCCGACGCATTTCTTACGTCGTGACAGGAGTCACGACGCTACGTAAGGGCGGTTCGCGAACCGCCCCCTTTGCCCGCTGGGGATTATAACATCCTCCAAGAGCAGAAAGTGAATCTCTGGATTGACGTAACCCGTTCGTGGTGAGCTTGTCGAACCATGAACGGCCTTCGATAGGCTCAGGCCGAACGGATAGTGAATGCGTCGCCACTCCTGTGGCGACGCATTTATACTATGGTAGGGGCAATTCACGAATTGCCCTTACGTAAATCCCTCTTTCCCAGTGCAAGAATCTCTGATTAAAACAATGTTTTGGCGAGATTCACACGGAACGTTATGATTTGTAAAATCCCCGATGCGGCGGCAGTTGATTCCTGAAAATCTTTAAGTTATCATTATGACTTAGTCTTTTTGAGGAGGAGACCCCGATGAGTTTGCGTATTCCCGGCCCGACGCCATGCCCTGAAAATGTACTTAAAGCGATGTCCAAGCAGATGATTAACCATCGCGGTAAAGAGTTCGGGGAGATAATGACCCGCGCTACCGCAAGGCTTCAAGAGCTGTTTCAAACCAAAGGCGATGTCTTTATCCTCACCTCTTCGGGCACCGGTGGGATGGAGGCCTCCGTCGTTAACACCATGTCCCCGGGGGACAAGGTGCTCTCGCTCTCCAACGGTGTTTTCGGGGATAGATATGCTACCATAGCGGAGCGGTTCGGTGCCGATGTGACCCGGGTGAAATTTGAATGGGGCAGCCCTGTCGACCCCGCTGCTGCGGATAAAGCCCTTAAAGCTGACCCCAAAATCAAAGTGGTCCTGGTTACTCATAACGAGACGTCCACAGGGGTGACCAACGACCTGAAAGCTATCGCCTCTGTAGTGAAAAAGCACGATAAGCTGCTTCTGGTAGATGCTATCAGCAGCCTGGGATGCATCGACCTGCAGGTGGATAACTGGGGCTGCGATGTGGTGGTAACCGGCTCGCAGAAAGGCTGGATGGTGCCGCCCGGCCTGGCTTTCGTCAGCTTCAGCCAGCGCGCCTGGCAGGCGCATCAGGCTGCCAAGATGCCGCGTTTTTACTGGGACTTCACTCTGGCGAATAATTTTCTCCAGAAGAAGCAGACCCCCTGGACGCCGGCGGTTTCCATATTTTATGCTCTCGATGTTGCTCTGGCCATGATGCTGGAGGAAGGTATACAAAATATCTTCGCCAGGCATGCCCGTCTGGGCAAGAAGACCAGGGATGGCATGAAGGCGCTGGGATTGAAGTTGTACGCCTCCGATGAAAAATATGCTTCGAATACGGTCACTGCGGTCAAGGCTCCGGACGGAATCGACGCCAAGAGGATTCAAGAGGTCATGCGGGATGAGCATGGCATAGTCATCTCCGGGGGGCAGAGCACCCTGGCGGGTAAGATATTCCGCATCGGCCATCTCGGCTGTGTGACCGACTCCGATATCGATGACCTGCTCAGAGAGTTGCGCCAGGCTCTGCCCAAGGTAGGATATACAGTGCCGCATAAGTAAGCGGCGAGGGTATGTGACATGAAACCGAGGATTCTTGTTGCCGATAATATTGCCGAAGAGGGTATAAATGTCCTGCGCCCGCAGGCCGATGTCGATATTAAGCTGAAGCTGAAGCCTGCCGAGTTGATAGAAATCATCGGGGGCTACGATGCACTGGTGGTTCGCAGTGAGACCAAGGTCACCGCTCAGGTTATCGAGGCAGGGAAAAAGCTCCAGGTAATCGGACGCGCAGGTATCGGAGTGGATAATATAGACGTCGATGCGGCCACCAGGCGAGGCATCGTAGTGGTCAACGCCCCGGCCGGCAACTCTATCTCCACTGCTGAGCATACCATAGCCCTCTTGCTTTCGCTTGCCCGTCATATCCCTCAAGCCTGCACTCGCTTGAAAGGCGGTGAGTGGAAGAAGGAAGGCTTTATGGGCACCGAGATCCGCAATAAAACACTGGGTATCATTGGGCTGGGTCGTGTCGGTTCCGAGGTAGCGAGGATGGCCAAGGGCCTGGAGATGAAACTGGTCGTCTATGACCCCTTTGTATCTGCGGAGAAAGCCAGCCATATGGGTGTGGAGCTGGTATCCCTGGAGGGGCTGCTGAAACGCTCCGACTTCATCACGGTTCACGTCCCTTTGTCCTCAGCCACCAAAGGTCTCATAGGTAAGAAAGAGTTGGAACTGGTCAAGCCCTCAGCGAGGTTCATCAATGCCGCCCGTGGCGGAGTTATCGACGAAGAGGCCCTTTACAATGCCATTGAGGAGGGCAAGGTAGCCGGGGCCGCCGTAGATGTCTTCACCAAAGAGCCGGCGCTGGGCAATATCCTGCTCAAAAGCGATAAAGTGATTGTAACTCCTCATCTCGCCGCATCGACCGCCGAGGCGCAGACGAACGTAGCGGTGGATGTGGCGGAGCAGATTCTAACTGTGCTTAATGGTCAGCCGGCACGCTATGCGGTGAACGTACCTCTGATATCACCCGAGACCGCATCGATGGTGACGCCGTTTCTAGCCGTGGCCTCGGATGTAGCGAGACTGTGCATACAGTTGGCTGAGGGGCGTTTAAGCACTATCGTGATTAAATACGAAGGCGAGATCGCCGATTTCGATAGCAGCGCTCTCAAAGCTACCATAATAGGCAAGCTTCTGGAGCCAATGACCGATGAACGGGTTAACCTTGTCAATGCCAACGTCATCGCCCAGAACCGCGGGCTAAGGGTCGTAGAGCAGAAGACGGCGAAGTGCGAGAACTATACCAGCCTCATTACTGTAGAGGTAACCACCGACAAGGGGACGACCACAGTTTCAGGTACATTGATGAGGGGCCAGACGCATATAGTTCGCGTCAACAGCTACTGGCTCGACATCGTCCCCACGGGAGGCTATTGGATTTTCAGCGACCATGTTGACCGTCCCGGCCTCATCGGTGCGGTGGGCATGGTAACCGGCGCTGCTGATATTAATATCAGCTCGATGCTGGTAGCCCGCCTAAAACCCAGAGGCCCCGCGCTGATGGTGCTTGCTGTTGATGAGCAATTGACTGAGGAACAACGTCAGCGGCTACTGGCTATCCCCGATGTGCATACCGCTAAAGCAGTGAAGCTTTAGGCCCGTATAGTGGCTGCTTACTGATAACGTTCGTACATAGTTACCCGATTTATCAATTCTGTTTATATTGGCATCTTTCCGGTACTTGGTAAGCCTATCTCCTCCATCTTCCCGGTGACGACGAAAATAACACGCTCACAGATGTTGGTGACCCTGTCGGCGCTGCGCTCCAGGTTATGTGCTACCCAGATGAGGCGCGTAGCCCTGGTGATGGTTCTCGGGTCCTCCGCCATGTAGGTAAGCAGCTCTCGAAAGACCTGGTTATACAAACCGTCAATTTCGTCATCCTCTTTGGCAATTTGTCTGGCCGCCTCTGCATCGCGGTTGACAAAGGCATCCAGACTCCGTCTCAGCATATCGCCTGTTTTCTGTGCCATGCGGGGCAAATCTATGAGGGGCTTCAGGGGGGGCTCGTCGCCTATCATAATGGTTATTTTAGCGACTCCCTCGGCATGGTCCCCTATCCTTTCGAGGTCGATAATGAGGTTCAGCACAGCGACAATTATCCTCAAGTCGCTGGCCACAGGCTGCTGGGTAACGATGAGTTCGATGCACTTCTCCTCGATATCGAAACGTTTTCGGTCTATCTCGTCGTCATCTGCAATTACCTGTTTTGCCAGCTCCAAGTCCCTGTTTTTGAGGGCGTCCATAGAGAGGTAAGTGGCCTTCTCAGCCATGCTGCCTAAAACCAGGACATCATCCTGAAGGTCGTGAAGGTGTCGCTCGAAACTCATTCTTGGCATATTGACACTCCTTTAGCCAAATCGGCCGGTGATATAGTCTTCCGTCCGTTTGTCTCTGGGATTGGCGAATATTTGAGACGTTTTCCCGTATTCCACCAGCATTCCTGCCCTATCCTGGTCCATTAGCAGGAAAGCTGCCATATCCGACACCCGCGCTGCCTGCTGCATGTTATGGGTAACAATGACAATAGTGTATGCCTGGGCCAGACTTCTCATTAAGTCCTCAATTTTGAGAGTAGCTGCCGGGTCAAGGGCGCTGCACGGCTCATCCAGCAATATTATCTCCGGCGCTACGGCCAAAGCTCGTGCAATGCAGAGACGCTGCTGCTGTCCGCCCGAGAGAGAAGCTCCAGACAGATTAAGCTTGTCTTTCACCTCGTCCCACAAAGCTGCCTGGCATAGGCTGCGTTCTACAACCTCTTCTAAATCGCTGCGTCTGGTCCACAGCCGGGTTAGCCTGAGCCCCGCCGCTACATTATCGAAGATGG
>Ga0172366_10003669_pt1 | contig 12099 bp, 9 predicted proteins | sample LakKivSesite69cm_FD_114533 | JGI IMG/M metagenome (GOLD analysis project Ga0172366, IMG submission 114533) | Sediment microbial communities from Lake Kivu, Rwanda - Sediment site 69cm | ecosystem: Environmental > Aquatic > Freshwater > Lake > Sediment | place: Rwanda: Western Province, Lake Kivu... | reverse complement strand
CGCGTGGCGATCTTCTCGATCTTATCGGCGATAGGCTCTTCCAGGCCGTAGAGGAAATGCGGCGATGAGGGCATCTCGACGGCTTTCATCACGAGCTTAGCGAGGTCCTCACCGCCCGCGCCGCCCTTGCCCCACACTTCCACCAGCGCCATCGGGACCGCCCTCGCCTCCATGGCCTTCCGCACGAGCGCGAGTTCGTCGTCGTGGTCGGAAGAAAAGCGGTTCAGCGCGACCACGACGGGCAGACCATGGCACTGCATGTTCTCGACGTGCTTATAGAGGTTGGGCAGGCCCTTTTCAAGAGCAGCCGTGTCCTTGGTGGCGAGCTTGCCCTGATCAGCTCCGCCCTGATACTTCAGCGCACGTATCGTGGCGGCGATCACCACCGCCTGAGGCATCACCCCGGCGACGCGGCACTTGATGTTGAGGAACTTCTCCCCTCCAAGTTCGCTGCCGAACCCCGCTTCCGTGACGAAGTAGTCGCTCAGGCTCAACCCCAGCCGGGTGGCGATGACGCTGTTGCACCCAAACGAGACGTTGCCGAACGGACCGCCGTGGATGAGCGCGGGCGTGCCCTCGGTGGTCTGCACGAGGTTGGGCTTGAGGGCGTCGCGCAGGGTGGCAGCCATCGCGCCGACGGCGTTCAGGTCCGCCGCACTCACCGGACGGCCGGAGGTGGTCGTGGCCACCGCCAAGCGTGCGATGCGGGCCTTGAGGTCGGGGATGTCCCGTGCGAGCGCGAGAAGCGCCATCACTTCGCTTGCGGCGGTGATCTCGAAGCCGGTCTCACGCGGCACGCCGTTGGCATGCCCGCCGATGCCGATCACGACTTTCCGCAGGGCACGGTCGTTGAGGTCGAGGGCGCGGTTCATGGAGATCGAGCGGGCGTCAATGCCGAGCGCATTGCCCTGGTGGAGGTGGTTGTCGAGCATCGCAAGGAGGAGGTTGTGCGCCGTCGTGACGGCGTGCAGGTCGCCGGTGAAGTGGAGGTTGATGTCTTCCATCGGCAGCACCTGCGCGTATCCGCCGCCGGTCGCGCCACCTTTGAGGCCGAACACCGGGCCGAGCGACGGCTCGCGAAGCGCCACGACCGAGCGTTTTCCGAGCCTGCAAAGGGCCTGGCTGAGGCCGATTGCGAGGGTGGTCTTCCCTTCCCCTGCGGGGGTGGGGGTCATGGCGGTCACGAGGATCAACTTGCCCTGATGACCGGCGGCGCTCACCCGGCCAATTGCTGCCTGGGTCACTTTCGCTTTGTACGGCCCGTAGAGTTCAAGATCGTCCTGGCCGAGTCCGAGGTCGGCGGCAACTTCCGTGATGGGACGGAGCTTGGTCTGGTGGGCAATCTCAATGTCGCTGGGCATCGGTAGAACGCGCTCCTCACAAGGATGGTCAGCCTGGTGGATGCGATACGCGTGTGACGTGCACGGGAGAACGGGGCATTCACGGTGTCATGCAGAGCGATGAACGGTTGTCGTTCGGTCGGCGATACGGATCACGAACGCGGCGACTCCTCTGAAGGAGGAGCGTTTTCCGGGCGTCGTGGCAAGCGGATGACTGGAAAACCGACAATGAAGGTAACATATTTCGCTTCGAACGCCACCCGCCTCCCCGGAGAGATTCACCGCACCGCACCATGACGCCGCATCAGTGCATGTCGCGCAGGAACACACGGTCTTTTTCCCGCGTTGCGGAGTATCTCCAATAGCCCTATCTTTATCTCGACAGAGAGGCTTGAGAGCGCGTGCTCGTCATCCGAAGGAAAACCGTGCGCCTGGTACACACGACCATACTCTCCATGCTTGCGCTCGCGTCCGCGTGCCAATCGCCGCCCGGAACCCTCTCGGAATCTCCTTCGCAGCGATTGAGCCGCCATCTGGCGCTCCTCGTGTCGTACGAGATTATCGTCCTCAACCCCGAAGACCCCAGAGACCTTCAGGTGATGCGAGCCGCGCTCGAACGTGAGCACTCCGAAAGAGCGCGCACGGAGTACCGATGGCTGCCGACGACGCCGCGGGATGGCCAGCACGGATATAGCGACCTCGTCGCGCACGCAGACGACATGGAAACGCGGCGACGGCTCCGGTCCTGCCTCAGAGTGAGCAGGGCATCGCCCGACACTTCGATCACGCAGGTGTTGGTCCTGCGCGTTCACGTCGCCGGGGACGGAAACGTCCTGGAGGCGGGAGTGATCACCAGCACGCTCAAAGACTCCGACGTGATGTCGTGCCTGTTGCAGAATGTGGCGGAGTGGAAGTTCGGCAGGAAGCGCGGCGATGCCACGTTTGATGTGCCGCTTGCCCTGGTTCCGACCCCCTACCAGCGTTAGCGCGGCCAGCGTCCCCCGAAAAGCGCGAACAGCCCCAGCACAATCAGGATGCTTCCCCCCAGCAGGACCGAACGCGAGAAGATCACCGGTGGCTCCGGCCCTCCTGGTCGTCCGGCGACGACGACGGGGCGAAGGCGATAGGGCGGATCGTACGGAGGCCCTGCAAGGTCGCGGTAGCGGATGACCGCAGAATCCATCCCCAGCCAGACAAACCCTCCGGGGCCGTTGGCTTCGGCCCACCCGGGCATCCACATCTCTGCGAGGTGAGCGAGCGGCGTCCACCGGCTCACCGTGCTGCGCGTGCGCACGTCACGCGGCATGGGCATGAGTTCGACCCAGCCCGGCCCACGAACGTCGAGGCGCGTCAGGAGGGCGAAGCGTTGTCCGGTGAGAGAATCGTGGAGGAAGACAAGCCCCTCAGGCTGCCAGATGGTCCGCTCGATGCCGGAGATCGGCCTCCGGGTGAGGATCGTATCGCGCACGTGGGCGCGGCTGCTCAGGCGAACACGGCGGCCTGGTGGCGGTGGGGATTCGTAGAGTTGCGCGATGGTGGCATCCAATGGGGGCAATTCGGAGACCTTGTTGACGGAAAGCTCGCGCTGCCAGGCGTCGAATGCCTCGCGCTCGCGCAAGATGTGCCGGACGATGAATGCAATGCCCACGAGCGCCAGGACGCCGCACGCGATCCTCACAGGTCGCCACACGGGTTCCTCCACGGGCCACAGCCGGGTAGGAGAACGGTCGGGATCACCCCTCATGTTCGCTGAGAAAGCGCTCCGCGTCAATGGCGGCCATGCAGCCGGTCCCGGCGGCGGTGACGGCCTGCCGGTAGTACGAGTCCTGCACGTCGCCGCAGGCGAACACTCCCTCGACGTTTGTCTTCGTGGAGCGGCCCTTGGTGATGAGGTAGCCTTTCTCGTCCATCTCAAGCTTGCCCTTGAAAAGCTGCGTGTTCGGCGCGTGCCCGATGGCCATGAACACGCCCTGGCATGGCTCTTCAGTCACTTCGTTCGTCTTGACGTTGCGCAGCCTCACGGCCTTCACGCCCTCTTCGCGAGTGCCGATGATCTCCTCGACCACCGAGTTCCAGATGACCTTGATCTTCGGGTTGCCAAGGGCGCGCTTCTGCATGAACTGGGACGCACGAAGCTCGTCCCGCCGATGGACGATGTGCACCTCGGAGGCGAATTTCGTGAGGAAGACGGCCTCTTCCATCGCCGAATCGCCGCCGCCGACGACCATCACCTTCTGATTCCGGAAGAACGCGCCGTCGCACGTCGCGCAAGCGGACACGCCGTAGCCCATGAGGCGCGACTCCGACTCGATGCCGAGGAGCCTCGCCGACGCGCCCGAGGCGATGACGAGCGTATCGGCGTGGTAGATGGTCCCCTCGACATCAATCTTGAAGGGGCGCTGGGAGAGGTCCACGTCCGTGACCGCGCCGTAGATGAAGCGCGTGCCGAAACGCTCGGCCTGCCTGTGCATCTCCTCCATGAGATCCGGCCCCACGATGCCCTTCGAGAAGCCGGGGTAATTCTCCACTTCCGTCGTGATGGTCAACTGGCCGCCGGGCTGCCCGCCTTCCACGACGAGCGGAGCCAGGTCGGCGCGCGCGGCGTAGATCGCCGCCGTCAGACCAGCAGGACCGGAACCCATGATGAGGACTTTGACGTGGGTGTCGTTCTCGCTCACGATGAAGGCTCCTTATGCGGTGGGAATGCGGTGGAATGAATCCGTCACGCGATGTGCAAGTTTTCTGATGAAATACCCACAATGAGGCTTGGGCAGACAGGAATGTCCGCCCCACCCAGATAATTCGTTTCGGTGGGGCGGGCATTATGGTCATGAGCAAAATATCTTGGCGGATGACATTTCTCCATATCCAGAGAGCGGTCACCACAGGAGGCAGCTCGCGTGAGCGAGCTTCGCTCTTCCGTAGCCCCCGGCTTCAGCTTCTTCACGCACGATCTCACCGCCCTCCGGATAAATCCGGGGGCTACGCGTGGCGAAGCCATCTGAAGCTGGCTGGGTCTGTGGCTGCGTCGCGTGCACCCATAATTCGTTCATGACCATCATGCCCGCCCAGAAAAAACTTGCACATTGCGTGAATCCGTCACAGTGAGATGCACGCGATGTACAAGTTTCCGAGATAGAAAGGCGAATCCATCGGTACCTATGCAGTCAGGGCAGGCAAGAATGCCCGCCCCACCAAAGCAGGGATTGGTGTAGCAGGCATTCCTACCTGCCCAATCCATCAGACGCACCGGGCGCGGCGCATCGCCTCGCGGAGCCGGTCTACGGGCAGCGCATTGAGCACGTCGCCCGCCTCCAGCCATCCTTTGCGCCCCACCGCGACGCCGATCTCGATGTCGCGCAGATCACGCGTGCTGTGGGCGTCGGGGTTGATCGCTATGCGCACGCCTTTGGACTTCGCCCGGCGACACCACCTCCAATCGAGGTCGAGCCGGTGCGGCGAAGCGTTCAATTCGATTGCCACCCCCTGCCGCGCCGCTTCGTCAATGACCGTCGGCATGTCGAGCGGATAGCCCTCTCGCGCAAGCAAAAGCCGCCCGGTCGGGTGTCCGAGGATCGTCACCGTCGGGTGGCGGATCGCCCGCAGGATGCGCTCCGTCGCTTCAGCCTCGGACATCGAGAGCTTGCTGTGAATGCTCGCGATGACGAAATCGAACCCGGCGAGTGTCTCCTCGTCGTAATCGAGGCTCCCGTCGGGCTTGATGTCGCTTTCGATGCCCTTCAGGACGACGAAGTCGCCCAGCTTCGCGTTGAGCCGGTCAATCTCTTCCCACTGCGCCCGCACGCGCTCCGGCCTGAGTCCGCCCGCGTACCCGGCTGACTGGCTGTGGTCGCAGACGCCGAGGTAGCTCATCCCCATCGAGCGGACGGCTTCGACGAGTTCCTCCAGCGCATTCACCCCGTCGGAGGCGGTCGTGTGCACGTGAAGGATGCCTCGAATGTCCGAACGCTCGACGAGCCGAGGCAATGTGCCCGACGCCGCCGCGTCGAACTCGCCGAGGTCTTCGCGCAGCTCCGGCGGGACGTAGCTCAGGCCGAGCGCACGGTAGATCTCCGCTTCGTCGGCGCAGACAACCCGCTCCTCGGTGTCAACGCGGGAAAGGCCGTACTCGTTCAGCTTGAGGCCGCGCTCCTTCGCACGCCCGCGCATGACGGTGTTGTGCTCTTTCGAGCCGGTGAAGTAGTTGAGCGCGTAGGGGAACTCCTCCTCGTCCACCAGGCGCAGGTCGGCGTTGATCCCGCTCTTCAGGCGCACGCTCGACTTCGTATCGCCCTGAGCGACGACGCCCTCCACGTCGGGAAGCGCGACGAATGCGGCCGTGATCGCCGGGCGTGCGTCGCGCCGGGCGCACGCGAGGAGGTCAACGTCCTTGATCGTCTCCCGGTGGCGGCGCAGGCTTCCGGCGAGTTCGGCCCGGATGACGCCTTCCTGCCGCCGGAGTGCCGAGAGCAGAGGTTCGGCGGCGGCGAAGGCGTGGTGGTAGAGGTGTCGTTCGCGGTGCTTTCGGCGCAACGCGATGGCCGCAAGCGCGTTCTCCTGCGTCTTCTTGCCGAACCCATCGAGCGCAGCCAGCCGGTTCTCGCGGCAGGCGTACTCCAGTTCGCCGAGGTTCGTGACGCCGAGCTTCTCGTAGATCGCCTTGACCCGCTTCGGGCCGAGGCCGGGCAATTCGAGCAGCTCCGGCAACCCTTCCGGCAGCGAGGCGCGGAGTTCCTCGTAGTACGGGAGCTTGCCCGTCTTCACTAGCTCCGCGATCTTCTCCGCAAGCCCCGCCCCGATGCCTTTGATGGCATGAATGCGTCCGTCGGCGACGATCTCGTTGAGGTCGTCGGCGAGGCCGGTGAGCGTGCGTGCGGCGTTCTGGTAGGCGCGAGCCTTGAACGGGTTTTCGCCCTTGAGTTCCAGGAGGATGGCGATCTCTTCGAGGATGCGGCTTACGTCGCGTGCGTTCATGGGCATTGAAGACCTTCGGATGGGTCGTTCTCACAGAGACGCACTATAATATACGCACGAGCGCACGCCTGAGGAGCGCATCATGTGCCCTGAACCACAATTGCGTATCTTTTCCCGCACACGCTTTCTTTCCAGGAGGTTCTTCTGCGCATGGGCGGCTGGAAACGTTGGGCGGTCGTCGGGGTGTTTGTGCTCGGCCTTGTGGGCGCGCTCGTCTACCGGATATCCAACGGGAAGCCGGTCTCGATGACACGCGGACGGCTCCTCATGAGCACGCTCTTCGAGATCACTGTCGTCGGGCCGCAGAGCGCACCCCTTGCGGCGTGGCTGGATTCGGCCTTCGCGGAAGTCGAGCGCGTCGAACGCATGGCCACCGACTACGACTCCACGAGCCTGGTCGGGCGGCTGAACGCCGAGCCTCCTGGGAATGCGGGATGCCGGGAAGCGCACGTGCCTGAGGAGCTTTTCGCGCTCTTGGGCCGCGCTTCTGGCCTTTGCCGCACGACGGACGGCGCGTTCGACATCACCACCGGCACGGCCACCGCGCTCTGGCGCATCGCGGAAGGACGAGGCGTGCCGCCGACGGATGGCGCGCTCGATGAGGCGATGCTCAGGATCGGGCCGGAGCACATGAGGCTCGACGAAGCCGAGCATACAGTGACGCTCGACCCCGGCACGCGGATTGACCTAGGCGGCATCGCCAAGGGCTACGCCGTTGACCGTGCGCTTGAGGTGCTCAGGCGGTGCGGCGTGCAGGGCGCGCTCGTCAACGGCGGCGGCGACATGGCGGCGTTCGGCGCACCGCTCCGCCATCCGGAGCGTTCGGAGTGGATGATCGGCATCCGACACCCGCGCAAAGGTCCGATGGAGTACTTCGGCATCGTATACCTGAAGAGCGGCGCGGTGGCGTCAAGCGGGGACTACGAGCGCGGATACGCGATCAGGGACAGCACCTACGGGCACATCCTCGACCCGCACACGGCGCGAGCGGCCCACAGGTGCATCAGCACGACCATCACCGCGCCCACGACGGAGATGGCCGACGCCCTCGCCACCGCCGTCTTCGTGCTCGGACCCGATTCCGGGCGCGCCGTGCTGGAGCGCATCCCCGGCGTCGAGGGGATCGTCGTCACCGAGCGCGACGGGCAGCTCACCGCGTATCCGACATCGGGGTTTCTCGCGCACGCGGCGATTGACACGACTCAAGTGCGCGTCGCCATCGCAACGAGTGGAGTGTCAAGACGGAAATGACATGGCTCTGTGTGGGCAGACAGGAATGTCTTGGGCAGACAAGAATGCCTGCCCCACCGGCACTCTTGTGGTTTTGATACGGGTGGGGGCAGACATTCTTGTCTGCCCGAACGGAGGTTATCAACAGAGCCAGATGACTTGGAGAGACCGGAGGCGGACGATGAAGACATGGCAGCGCGGACTGGCGGCGTCCTTCGCGGTCCTCATTGCAGGGTGCGGCCTTGACGGGGGCATCAAGCCGCTCCAGTCGGCCATTGAAGGAGAGATCACCTTCGTCGGCGCATGGCCCGATTCGCTTGTCGAGGTGCGGGTGGTGGCGTATGCGGACTATCCTCCCGCAAAGTTCACCGACCTCACCGCATGGAGCGACCCGCTTCCGATTGGCGAGTCGTCCGTGCACTATCGCGTGTCGCTGCCGCCGGGAGAGTACGCGCTTGTGGTGCTTGTGGGGCGCTACACCGGCAGAGGCTGGACGCCGCTTGAAGAGTTCAACCCAAGCGGGCGTGCCATTCCCGATACGGTGCGTCTAGCCGACCGGAAAAGCCTCCTGACCGGCGTAGACTTCACCGTCACGTTCACCGCCGCAGTCTCCGGCATCTCCGGGCGCATCATCTTCGCCAATGCCTGGCCCGACACCATCTCCTCGATCCGCGTCGGCGCGCTCTATGGCCAGATGACCGATCCGAGGACGCCGCCGATCACCTTCGCCGACATCGAGCACCTGAGCAGGGTATTCGTGAAGGACGACACGAGCTACGTCTACTCCATCGAGCTTCCGCCCGGCACGTACCGCACCATCGGCGTGGCGTGGATGAGCTACCGGACAACCGGCGAACCGGAGGCGTGGGATAACCTCACCGACGTGTTCAAGCTGCCCACCCGGCCCGTGCTCGGCGTCTATTCGAAGGACAACTCCCTCGTGCCGGATTCGGTGGTCGTCGAGCCAAACGTGTGGATTCCGAATCTCGACATCACGGTGGACTTCACGTGGACGCGGATGTGAAAGTCGCGGGGCAAGCCGTCAGCCCACCGAGCGCAGGGAGATTCCCTGTTCCATGATCGGGTTCGGCTTGCCGAGTTGCGCCGGACGCCGTTGCGTGCAGTCCGCGAGGATGCCCTTCAGGTCCGCCACCACGTCGGGCCGCGCTTCCACCATGTTCGTGACCTCTTTCACCGGCTTCTCGTGCAGGCTGTAAAGCTCCACCGGCGGCAGGTTGTGGAAATCCGGCTCCAACGCCTCGATGTACTTCCAGTCGCGGGTGCGGATGCCGTGCTTGCGCATCCAGGTGCATTCGGTGACGTAGAGGGTCTCGTAGTTGCCTTTGTGCGAGCCGTGCTCGATGAGGGGTTTGCAACTGCGCCCGAACATGCGGTGCTCCGCGATCAGGTCGCCCTTGCCGAGGTAGTCGAGGATCGTCGGGGCGATGTCGTATGTCGCCACCTGCCCTCTCAATCGCTGGCCTGCGGGGACGGTTCCGGGGCAGCGCACGATGAGCGGGATGCACAGGTTCGCGTCGTAGAGGCCGTGATGGTCGAAGAAGCAGCCGTGTTCGTCCATCGTCTCGCCATGGTCGGAGGTGAAGATGACGAGCGTCTCTCCATCCAGCCCCAGCTCACGGAGGCGGGTCAGGACGTGCGCCACCCCCGCGTCGGCGTAGGCGATTTCCGCGTCGTACTCCGCGATGGGATACTGCCGGTCGGTCACGCCGGGCAGCCACGCATTGAAGTACTTCGCAAACGGCGCAAAGGCGAACACCTCGTCCATGCTGTGGTTTTCGGGGTTCTTCTCGCTCCCTTCGTAGAACATCCGGGTGAACGGCGGCGGCGGCAGATAAGGGGTGTGAGGGTCCCAGTAGTGCACGAAGAGGAAGAAGGGCCGGTCCTGCGCGGCGGCCTTGCTCAGAAGGTCGAGCGCGACCGGGGTCACCGCTTCCGCCTTGCGCTGGGGTGCGGTGTTGTTCGATTCCCAGGAGTAGCGGCGGTACTCCTGAAACCCGCGCTCGAACCATCGCCCCATGTTGTCGGCGGCGGCGGTGAAGTAGCCCTGCGCGGCGAGGATTTCCGCGAGCATTTTGATCTCCGGGTCCGGCTCCACCTTGCCGCCGTGCGCGACGACCCCGTGCGAGATCATGTCGTGTCCGGTGAACATGGAGGTGTGGCTGGGGTGCGTCGGGATATGTGGGGCCACCATGTCGAGGAAGACGGTCCCCTCGGCGGCGAGGCGGTCAATGTGCGGGCTGGTCATGCGGCGGTAGCCGTAGCAGCCCAAGTGGTCGGCGCGGAGCGTATCCACGTCAATGAGCAAGACGTTCACGGAAGCATCCTTCATAAGAGAGAAAAGCCGTTCGGACAAGGACGAAATAAACGTGTCGGAAAGCGCATCTAGAGTCAAGAGTGAGGGAGGTTCGATGACCGCGAGCCGCATGAAGCCAAGCCGACTTTTTCATGCCTTGGCGACGGGGTGCACTCCGATGTGCTCTCACGGCAATCGTTGACCACCCTATTCTTCATCCGTACCATCAGGGGCATGGTCCGTACGGCGTACCACCTTTCCAATGCAAGGGGATGCTCGTGACCCTGCAAACGATGCGGCTGCTCAGTGTCGTCGGCCTGTGGCTTGTGGTGGCGACGGCGTTCATGCTCATCCTTACTACTCTCGTGATCGCTCGGATTGCGCCCCGGCTGACCCTGCCGCTCATGGCGATCTCGTGGGCGAGCGGCACGTTGGGGTTTCTCGCCGTGTGCATCGCGGACCCATCGCTCATCAACATCGCGCTCGGCGTGCTCTTTATCCTGAGCAGTGTCTATCATGGAATCCGAATCATCAATCGGGCACGCGAGCAGATCCATGCCCAACACGACGATGACGCCGTGAACCTATGAGTGCCCGACCCGACTGCCCCCTCATCGTCCAGAGCGACAGGTCAATTCTCGCCGAGGTGGATAACCCGGCGTATCCCGAGGCGAGGGACGTGCTCTGCCAGTTTGCCGAACTGGAGAAAAGCCCGGAGCACATCCACACCTACCGGATCACTCCGATCTCGCTCTGGAACGCCGCGGCGAGCGGCCTCACGGCGGATGGTGTGCTGACGAACCTCGCCCGGTTTGCGCGGTACGGCGTGCCTGCGAACCTGGAAGCGGATATCCAGGAGTTCATCGGACGCTACGGACGAGTGCGCCTTGTGGCCGAGGACGACGAACTGCACCTGGTGTCCGATGACCCGGCGCTCATCGCCGAATTGTGGAACCATCGTCAGATTGCGCCCCTGCTCACGCGGCAGGTCGCTCCTGACCGGCTGGCGATTGCCCGGCACATGCGCGGGCACGTCAAACAGGCGCTCATCCGCATCGGTTTTCCAGTGGAAGACCTTGCTGGGTACGTCGAGGGCGCGCCGCTTTCGTTTGCTTTGCGCTCCGAGCTTCCCGGCGGCGAGGCATTCCGCATTCGCGCCTACCAGCAGGAAGCGGCGCAGGCGTTCTGGGCCGGGGGGAGTGCTCGCGGGGGAAGCGGCGTCATCGTGCTGCCGTGCGGCGCGGGCAAGACGATCATCGGCATCCTTGCGATGCACATGATGCAGACGGAGACGCTCGTCCTCACGACGAGCATCACTGCCGTTCGTCAGTGGCAGCGCGAACTCCTCGAAAAGACCACGCTCACGGATGACCTGATCGGCGAATACAGTGGGGAAATGAAGCAGAGGAGGCCGGTGACCGTCACCACCTACCAGATTCTCACCTACCGCCCGGACCAAAACGGACCATTCCCCCACTTCGAGCTATTCACCCAGGGCGATTGGGGGCTGATCATCTACGACGAGGTGCATCTCCTCCCCGCTCCGGTCTTCCGCATCACCTCGGAAATCCAGGCGCGGCGCAGGCTCGGCCTCACGGCGACGCTTGTCCGCGAGGACGGGCGCGAAGAGGATGTCTTCAGCCTCATCGGACCGAAGCGCTACGATGTGCCCTGGAAAACGCTCGAAGCGCAAGGGTGGATCGCGCAGGCCGAATGTATCGAAGTGCGCCTGGCGCTGCCTGCCGAACGCAGGATGGAATATGCGCTGGCCGACCAGCGTGCGAAATTCCGCCTCGCCTCGGAAAACCCGCGCAAACTCACCATCGTCGAGGCACTCCTCACACGACACCGCGAGGACCTCGTGCTCGTCATCGGCCAGTACCTCGATCAGCTCCACGCGCTCGCGGAGCGAGTTGGCGCGCCGGTGATCACAGGGCGGACGCCGAACGCAGAGCGCGACCGGCTCTACGACGAGTTCCGCTCCGGCAGGATCAGGCAACTCATCGTCTCCAAGGTGGGCAACTTCGCCATTGACCTGCCCGACGCGAACGTGCTCATTCAGGTTTCGGGCACGTTCGGCTCCCGGCAGGAAGAGGCGCAGCGCCTGGGACGCATCCTGCGCCCCAAACGGGACGGCTCGGTCGCCCAATTCTACAGCATCGTCACCCGCGAGAGCAAGGAACAGGAGTTCGCCATGAACCGGCAATTGTTCCTCACGGAGCAGGGCTACCGGTATCGGAT